>JAABUP010006390.1_pt1 | contig 16805 bp, 23 predicted proteins | sample 5559201 | NCBI WGS metagenome assembly JAABUP01 (sample SAMN10711887, study PRJNA513373) | rock metagenome | isolation source: Antarctica rocks | place: Antarctica
GTCTTGCACCATGCACTAACCACAGAGCGCAAGCTCAGGGATCGCAACAGCCAGCTGGTGGTCCCAAACAAAAGCTTTGCACGTGTGCGCACAATCTGTGAGCAGCAGCTGCACCTGATGAGGCAGCCACAACAGAAGCAGCATCACCAACCCTCCTCATCCACACCATCTGCTCGGGTAATACAATGCACAGTCTGCTTCCCGCTGAGCCATGTCACCCATTTGCTTGCCTAGTAAGACGCTGCACGACACATCACCTGCTGAGCTGGACTGTAGCCTGCAATCCTGTTATAAGAATGTACACAACATGCAGTCCAAACCCATCATGTCACTCCATGCGTAAATTAGACATGACCATTTACAGTTGTGTGTATGCACTTATGTGCATGTGGGTGCCCACTGCATTGCCTCCTCACACACGCATCATCGACAATGTCAAGCGTCTCATTGACACAGGCCAGTACATCTCAGAGTCTTGTGAAGCCAAGCGGGCGGTTGGAGAGGGAGGTGGCTCCAGACCTGGGTCTGGGGGGTGCGGCCCAGCTGGGCATCAAGCTGGGCAGCCAGGCCAAGCCAGCTGCAGCACACACCCCTTCTCAGCCCTCCTCTTCATCAAGACCGCCATCCTCCTCTCATAGGTCCCATTCACACCCCAGCACCAGTGGCAGGTCAGCAGCCTGCTGCTGTTGTTGGTGTCGTTGTTACTGTTGTGCTGGGTGGTGTTGTGATCGTTCATAACTCCTTTCTTCTTTCACATTTGTTTGCTTTTTTCCCTGTGATACTTCACAGTCTGCAGTGTGGAGCCAGGCGTGACCCATCAGACATCCTGGCTTGAAGGCACAGCTGAATGTGCTGTACAACACAAGCATTGAATGCAAGCCGTGCGATGCAGAGGCAGCATGTGCAGATAGCACTGGGACTGGTAGCTGCTAGCAATCACAGGCCCTTCTGTGCAACTTGCTTGCTGAGTCATCCTGATCTGCCATGCGCCTTTCACACTGCCTAGCATGGCAGTGACTTGGGGTCTAATGCATGTAGGTCTGACCAGCAGGCTGCTGCTCCGCAACACAGGAGCAAGATAGTGAAGGGGACGCCCATCATCCTTGTGCCCCCTGGAGAGACTGCCACCATCACCATGTGGAATGCCAAGGTCAGCTTCTGCTTGTTACCACCACCACGCACCTTGCAACCTGCGTCGTACCGTTTGAAGGACATTTGCATCATGTGTGATGTTTTGTAGCAGGATCCTAGCATTGCAGTCTTGGGGAGCATGCTGTGTTCTGATGGCAGAGGTCGTCACTTAGGAGCCTACCTTTGTGTGCATCGTTGATAGTTTTGTCTACAAGCAGCGTTTTACTGCCTTCTGCCCAGCCTTCTTTATTTCAGGCGTAGCTCTTGGCATATGTGCTCATCAAATGACCAACAGAGAGATGTAGCTTCTGGAGACGTGGCAAAGATGAGCAGCCTGTCTCTGGCTTTTTGATCAGGACAAGCATCGTGTGCTTGCATGCAGGCATTTCTGGAACAGGGACAGTACGAGTCAATGGAGACCAGCAGGCAAGGTGCTGCAGCTGCAGGCAGAGGGAAGCTGCCCAAAGACAGAATACACCGCTCTGTCGGCCGTGCTCGCCCAATCAGATATGAGATCACTGACAGAGCCCCTTCAGATAAAGCTACCTGGGACCGGGTGGTGGCGCTCTTCTGTCTGGGCAAAGCCTGGCAGTTCAAGGCCTACCCAAAAGCTCTCTTCCCGGTGAGCGTTGCCGAGATCAGCTGAGCTGCATATGCATAGGGATGGATGTTCTCTGCAGCTTAAGAGAGAGATGATGCTCTGACCATACAAGCCTCGGAGCGCAGATTATGTGCGTCTATCAGTTGTTCTGTATGCATCAACCAAGCAAGGCAATGGCCAATCTGTTTGTGGATGAAGTCTTTGCCTGACTGCAGCATCATGGCCAGCAGACACTATTACAAAGTTTTGGGGGCATGTGCAAGGCGCTCACTCTGGCAATGGCTTGGTCTCTGTACACTTCCTGTTGCAGCTGAGTCAATGCGCAGACAAGCTCGGCCCTGCCATTGTGAGCAGCACACAGTTATTGCAAGTGCCTGTGTCTGCTCAAAAGGCTTGTTTTGGTGGTAAGATCTTGGTGTCTCCATGCAGGGCTGTGATGTTGGGGATACAGTTGCACTGTTCACACGGATCTTGGGAGTGTACCTGCACATGACAGATGAAGAGGTGCCAGCAGATGTGAAGAAATGGAATGTGAAGATTCTCAGGCTGAATCGGCAAAATCGACACACAGACATGGCAGAAGCCGGTCATTTCTATTCTGAATTAGATAAACACCTAAATGCTAACCCAGCCAAGGCTGCTACTCTGGCCTTTTAGATCATATGCAGTCAGAGCTATGCAGGCAACAACAGTGGCAGTATTGCACTTCAATGCATCACGCAGCGCAGCACAAACTTGCATGACTGCATACTGTACCACAATACCTCTATGATCCAAGCATTTGACTAAGGTCTGCAAATCAGTGCATCGTTAAGAACGTGTATATGAAATCCGATCAAGGGAACAGTGGCCATGATTTTGGTTTGGGAACATAGTTTAAATTTTGCACTTTTCTTGATGACAGTACCTGTCGTCGAGGCAAGTCTGCCTGAACATGCTGCGTCAAGTGAAACACATACCCGAAGGCCATGCACAACTTAGGCAGAGAAGTCGCAAATTCAACACTAGCATGATTTACAATTGCAGACATGTGTTGGATTTCTAGATTAACAAGCTAGTTCAATCATACTCAGCACTAATGCTGTCAGTACCAATGAAATGTGTCTCTGGGAAAGCTGAAATTGCTGTGACGTGTGTGTACAACTGTGGAGATACAACTATGGAGATGTAGACAGGCTCACCAACATCTCCAGCATCTTATGTGTCAAAGAGTAATGCTGGTCAGTTGCAAACTCAAGCTCTTCCCGCTTCTGTCTATGTGGAGCAATGTAAGGGCCACTCAAACATGTCTGTACCATACACTCAAACACTGTACACACCAGAAGGGCTCGCAGCCATCCATACAAGGCAAAATCAGCGCCTCGAGGGCTGTTCATAGGCAGGTTCATTTCTTCACTTGCTTTCTTCAGCAAACAACGCCCACACAATCCAAGGCAGATCACTTGAACTCCAGCATCATGTTGTTCTCAGGGTACAAGCCAACGCATGCCCTGAAAGTGTTCTCCAGCATAGCCCTCTGCTTGGCTAGGGCATTGACCACGGGGGTGCCATCAGGCACCAGGGGAGCCTTGGCCAGGTAGGACAGCAGCACTGCCACTGGGTGGAAGCCATGCAGCTCCTTGCCCTCCTCCTTGAACTGCACCATAACAACAGCAACTCAGCATTGTGCATTCAGAGAACACAATCGGCATCGGAAGTTTTGCTGCATGCACCAATGGGTATGCATGCAGTGGACATGCGGCAGGTTTGGATGCGGAGCATGCAGTGGCCACATGCAGATAAGGAGAACAGAGAAGATCCCTTTGCATAAGAAACCAAGATCGAAGCCAAATGCAAGTGTACGCGCTGTAGACCAACAGCAGCGCTGAGTAGCACGGCTCACCTGAATGCGGCTTGTCAGCTCAGCCAACAGGACCAGGTCCAAGATGATAGGAGCTGCCAGCAAACTGTCCTCACACACATTGTGCATGGAGATGGTGTTGTGACCGCCCATGAAGATCTCGCTCATGTACTCATCCATGGCACGCTTGCTGTCACCCACATTGGGCACATACTTGATGACAACCACATGGTCAGGGTGCTCTCCAGGCTTGTACAGGATGCTGTTGCTGGCCACCATGTCATCCACCACATTGCTCTTGCTGATCTCCTTGGACCGGAAGGTCTGAGGAGCTGACAGGTTCATGCCATCGTTGTTTCCCAAATGGTTGTAACTGACGATGGAAGTGGGCTTGATACCAGCACCCACCAGGAAGTCAACCAGTACACTCTTCATCTTGGTTTGTCCAGACTTGAAGTCGTCACCGGCAATGAGCACGTTCTTCTGGACTGCATAGTCTACCAGCCCAGGAACAAAGGTGTTCTGAGGGGCTCCGTTGATGAAGGGGACGCCCTCCTTGATACAAGCCACAGCATACAAGCTGGAGGGAGCAACTTCGGTCTCATCGCGCTCAATGGACGCCAGCAGGTTCTCAGCAGTGTCGTTCAGGCCGTTCATGACATTGCTGTAACGCTCTGTGTTGGCAGTCCACAGGACAATGACCTGCATTCAACAGCACAACCATGAAAAGACACATTGGCAATGGCAAGCTAAGGTGCATGCAATTTTTTGCACAATACTGCAAAAGTAATGTATGAACCCAGCAGGCAATTGTCATGGAGGTCTTGGGCATGATGACCAAGCTCCATGTGATACCCAGATGCTGCCAATTACCGTTCCTGCTGTACCTTTCCTGCTTTACCTTTCCTGCTTCACCTTTTCTGCTTTGTGCACAACTTGAGCTGACAGCTATCACATGGCTTCAACAAGAATTGGTCTTCAACAAGAGTTGGTGATTGTTCACCTTGTCAACCTTCTGCTCCTCCTTGAAGGTGCGAATCTGCTGCCTGACCTGCTCGACCTGCTCTGACCTGGTACCCTTGATAATATTGTCAGCACGGGTATCCTGATTGGCAGCGATGAAGTCTGGGTCATAGATACCGGGCAGTGGCACCTGCTCCTTCATGTGAGGCACCAGCTGCCTCTGAAGCTCCCAATCAAGCACCTGCAGTTGGCATCACTGCTTCTTTAGCATTGTGCTCCACACAGATTGAGCGCAATATGGGTGATCCTGCAGCAGATAAGAGCATGCACTAGAATTACAGCCTAGCAGATCCAGGTTTGCAGACTGGCCATGAATCTGACATGCTTCACGAACAGTGTTCATACCTGAGCGCGCTCCATGGCATCAGCCAGGTTGTGGGATGAAATGTCCCATCCACCGAAGACAATCTCCTCAGGCTTGACCATGGGCAACAAAGACTTAAATGGGGTAAAGACCTCCTCTCCCTTGTAGTTACCTAGCCTGAGGGTTGCAGCTTGAGTGAGACTGCCAAAGTAGTTTGGCTGTTTCAGGCCATCCTTGGTCATCCAGGTGATGCCACTGCAGCACACAAGCTGATGAGTACAAAAAGTTGGACAAGTTGTTGCCCAAAAGCTTTGCGCACAGGATTGTATGCTAAAAATGTCTATCACTTACTGCTTATTGGCAAGCACGCCAGCTGTCAGTGTTGAACCATTATTGCCTCCCCACCCGACGAGCATCACTCTGCAAAGCAACATATTGTGCTTTTAGATACTTTGCTAGGTAGTCGCAAGCCTGAGCACCAGTGATAGATAGTGCTGGATTGCCCTTCCGTTTGTGCAGGCAGAGGCACTCACCCTAGCTTGGGCAGCTTTGTGCTTGTTCGGAACTCATACTTGGACTGGATGGGCTTCACAATCCATTTGCCATTCGCGTCCCTGTCTACTTTGGTGTTTGCATAGTTGTACTGCGAAGTGATGTGATCAGCACCATACTCAACGTCGGGAGAATCCACCTGAAACTTGTCAACCAACATTGTAACCTGGCCTAGGGGTGGACGGTGTGTATTGCAAACTAAAACGGGTGTTTCAACGAGTGTGCGGTACTCTGCCTGAAATGACAACTAGCTCAAGCTCGAACAACTCCGTTTGTCATCGACTCCATTACTCACGGCTGCCGCCATCTGCTGGCCGATAAATCGGCCGGTTAGAAGCTTCTACCGGGTTTTCCAGATCGCACACCGTTGTTCAACTGATGCCAGCCCGCGAGACGTTGATGTCCTTGTAAGGCGAAGCGAATGCCTTGTGCTAGCTCTGCTTGGGCCGGTCATGCCGTAAAACTTGCTGACACTCGGCATGGTTCACCTCGGCCACTGCACGTGGTTGAACTGACAGGTGTTGTTTGGGCGACTCTGCTTTGGGTGTGAGCACTGGACAACAGAAGCCCTCATGCTTATGTTCGTTCACCAAGTCTTTTGTTTCTTTGCTCCCGCGCAGCTTGTTTGCATATTAGCACAGCAACAGTGTGGTCCAAAGTATATGCTGGCGTCAACAGGACGCCATTCTGCTGGAAATCCAGCTGCTTATGCTGATGATGGTATCAGTAAGGCCACAGACATTAAGCAGCTGGATTTTGCGGCCTCACTGATGCCCTCATCACTGCTTGTTGCTGACCTGATGTTATCCTGCATCAGCTCTGCAGCAAGCTGGCCCGTCACAGCCAGCTGGACACAAACACAGCTTGACAGCTATTCGGGCGTTGAGCAGTTTTCTTTCACTCTCATATGATTTTGAATTGGCTCAAGCAGCACGCTCTGCTAAGGCAGATACCTACAAATGTAATCTTGTGCACAATCTTGTGCACAAGTCAGCTGCAGGCTCACAGCTTGCAAATGTATGTGAAACGCCAAGGCTTGCTCATTCAAGTGCCCATGACAGCCAATGCACCTGACAGATCATGTGCCTGACACTGTCTGGTGGAACCTTGCAAGGTACAATTGTGATAGATTGCACTTCCTCCCTTTGCAGCAGGTGCAATCAGCCAAGCATGGTGTACATGGACTGCGCTGTTTTCCTTTGCAGCTCTGCTCAAGGCTTGGCAGGTGCAGCCAGCCAAGCATTGCATACATAGGTTGTGGGAAACCCCTGAGCTATTGCAGCTTTAAGCTATTGCAAACCAAATTTGGGAAAGAAGTGTTGGCTCAGCTCAGTCAACCTGAAAATATTCCAGAGCTGCCTTGAGATTGCTGCTCTTGACTGTAAACATGATGCCTTTCCAAAGACTTCCTGTCTCATGAAAACAGCCATCCATTCAACAAATCGGTGAGGCAGTGGTTTGAAACGTACATGTGCGGCAGTCAGCTTGTTGCTCAGTTGCTCAGGAGTGGATAGCTTTCACGAACAAATCGACCCGCATTTTAGGTTTAAAATTCACATCAAGCATGATCATGGCCCTGCTCAATTATGTTCTACAACTCCTGGAAGCAGCAGAGGCTCACATACAAAAACAGCAGTTGACCAGGTGTGCGGCGCCAGTATCATGGAGAGCTGAAGGTGGCCGTTCGAATGCAATACTGGTGACGTTAATCCAGACATCCTGCATGATGGATCGCTTGAGCATATAATTCTTCGTGGTCTACACTGAGTCCCTGCACTGAAATTGGAGGCAACAATTGATCAAGCGTTATGGAAGCACGTGCAGTCGTGTTCCTTATCCCAGTCACGAGGTAAATCGAAATGTCAGATTTTGCACCCCTTTTGCAGTGGGTCCAGCAGCCAATTGCAATAAATCTGGCCTGAGTCAGGGCCGTGTCAGCTCGTCCTTCCTCATCATCATCATCAGCCGGCTTCAGTCAATACAAGCGTTGTCTTTTTTGTCAAAAGAGTATAATTCATACGCCGGGCTGCATATGCAGCGCCAGATAGGTGCAATTGCCTCAAGTGGTTTGCGTCATTAGTCGGTGTTTGCCCGTGTCAACCGAGCAGACATGCAACAAACCAAAGGCAGCACGTCTCGCACTTCTGCAGTTGGCTATGGTTGCGACAAACATGCACGTCCGTTTACATACGGCTGGAAACGTTTGGCCAGAACATCTGGCATGCAGCAACACACAGAACACCGATCCGTACGCAGCTGCAGCAAGTTGAGCGTGATGACCCGAGCAGTCTTGGAACGACCTCCTCCAGCCTCATTTGCACGTCAGCGCCCTGCGGTCAGACGCTGCAGTAATGCGCACAGACAGCGCGCTCTGTTACAGGAGTCGCTGCTGGAGTCGGCGCCTTCACAAACAAACACTGAGGGTAGGTTAACAACTGTTTCGCTTTGTTTTGTGTTGTTTCCTGTGCAGCTCGTTTTGCTGGTGATCTCCGTTTTGGCTATTTGTTACCTGTTGCACCTCCAATGTTATTCATTAACTTCGGCTTTGTATGTCTACAGCTGGGGGCTCCTCATTCCAACAGGCTTTGTTCAATTCTGTCAACATTATGCTGGGAGTTGGTATGCTGTCCATCCCATATGCACTGAAGGAGGTGAGCAGAGTGCAGATCTTGACACTTGGCAGCAAGCAAGCAAACGATCAATCCGTGTTGATGCTAAGATGCTGTACTTATTCCTTTCCAGCATCGTGCTGCTTCTGCCAGGTGGCCACGAATTGGCAGTGACACTTTGTTATGTTCAGGGCGGGTGGGCAACTCTTGGTGTGCTTGGCCTCCTTTGGGGTTGCACAAATTACACTGGCAAGGTAAGCAACTCATTTTCAAGCATAACCATCACCATCACTAATAACCTTCACTGACCTGCCAGTATGACTCCCCATTCCGGTTGTGTGCAGGTTCTGGTCAAGTGCCAAGAAGTGTATTGTAGAAAGACGTCTCCTGTCCCCCTAGGCATCTCAACCACAGCAGGCAATAAACTGGTCATCACTCAGATAGCGGAGGAGGGTCTTCGAGATATCAATGTACCATATGCAACGGCAGCCGTCCTGCCTGGCCCCACATCTAGTGTAGATGAGGACATATATAGGGAGCCAGTCATTGTGCAGACACCATCCCCGTGCCTGCTGCAAAGCTATGAGGATGTTGGGCAAGCAGCCTTTGGGGATGCTGGCCGAGCTTTCATCACAGCTGTTCTTTACACTGAGCTCATTGGCACCTGTGCTCTCTTCTTCATCCTTGAGGCAAGCACCTATTCTGCGGTCTGCCAACGTGCTGTGGCTGTGTTGCCTGACTTCCTGGAGTGACTCTTCAGCCATGAGTGCTGTCCAACGATCACTTTTGGCAGCTTTGCTGATGTCAACACTGTCACATGCCCTGTTTGTAGGCCCAATTTGCAACATTTCTTTGCATCTTGCAGTGCTGTGTTGCCTCAGCAGCTCGCCTGGCCACTGACACTGCCACTGCTGTGCAGGGAGATCACTTGCAGCTGCTGTGTCAACAGCTGCTGGGCAACCACAAGTTGCCATCACATGGCACACTTATGGCTGTGTCAGCTGGCTTGTTTCTGCCCACAACATGGCTGCCAGATCTGGGTGCCCTGTCTTATGTAGGCGCCCTGGGAGTCATCTCAGCCCTGGGTCTGACAGGTACATGGTGCTCCATGCATGTGCTCACACAGAACGCATCAGCATTAGGTGCATATGCTCAGCCTTCAGCAGCTTTGCTTGAGTATGGGCGTGAAGAGTTCGTTTTGTGTGTCTTGTATTTCTTTTTGATGCTCTGCTGATTTCTTACATGGTGCCAGGGCAATATGCTTTTGATGCAGAGTCAATGTTTCCTTCACAAAGTCCACCAGTATCATGTGATTCACTGCATGTACCCAACCAGTGATGAAAGTCTTGGGTGTTACACTGCAGGAGTAGTTGTGTACAATTTTGTTGAGGGAGGGGTCCACATGGCCCAGACCTCCCCATTGCATCTGCACAGTCTGCCAGTCACCTTTGGCCTCAGTGCTTTTGTCTACTCTGGGCATGCTGTGTTCCCCAGCATCTACCGCAGCATGAAGGACCGCAGCCAGTATCCCCGCATGCTGGACACCACCTACGCTATTGTGGGCATCACAGGAGCATTCATGGGTGAGCCGCACACGCCTCATTGCCCTCTCCACGGTCAATTGCTGTCATCATTGTAGTCGAGTGCATGCTCTCTGCACGCAGTGTAAGTTTTAACCTGACCAGATTTGTGAGTGTCAGCCTTGCTCACTTCTGTATGACTGCATGGCTGAGCAGCAGACCAGATGCAGCACAACAGGAGTTTGGGTCGGAGAGCTGTGCATATATTCACTGCATCTATTGTGCTTGCGAAACAGCCTTGGAGCAATTAGCCTGGGTGACAAGCAGTCTGGCGTGTTAGGTGCAACTTGGTGTGACACACGGTGTGAGGAAGCTAGTGTGTGTGTGCAGGTGTGGCAGGGTATGCAATGTATGGCAACAAGACTCTGGAGGAGGTCACTATGAACTTGCATGCGGGGCCCCTGCAGCTGGCCGCCACATCACTCATCCTAGTGTCCCCCTTCACCAAGTTTGCCCTCACCCTGGAGCCCGTTGCCCGGGGAGTTGAGCAGCTTGCACAGAGGGTGAGCTGTTGACAGTTTCTGTCAAAAAAGAAGAGTTGTCCAAAGAAGAAGGGCCTGTTTCAGATTTGAATGAAGCACTCACACATGTGCTTCACACCACATGTTGCTATCCCACAGAAGTCAGGAACCATGCAGCAGTCCTGCGAAGCTGTGATGTTGCATTGCAGGCATGCAAACAACACTGCGTCGAGTATATTGCAATTCCTGACATGTCTATGCATGATACTGCTACTCCATTGGACTGCACAGTCAGCTCTTGCAGGAGTCACAGGCTCTGCTTCATTTGCTGGGTGCAAGAGTCTGGTCATGACAGAATGAGCAAATAGCAAGGTTGTCAATACGGCCTGAATCATGATTTACCGAGCAAACGGCAAGATTTGGCCTTTCTTAGCCACGCCTTTTTCTCAACGCCCTGGTCTGTGTTTAGAATAAACTCTGAAGCGCGTGATCTATGTTGCAGGGACGACGAGGGCAAGCAGCTTGGAAGAGCTCCCGCCTGCCTGCTCGAGTCACAAGAACAGGTCTAGGCCTCGGAGCCCTGTTGCTAGCCACCAAGGTGCCCTACTTTGGGTATGTCATGGCTGTCATCGGCAGCTTTCTGACCATCACAGTATCAGTCATCTTCCCATCACTGTGCTACCTCAAGCTGTATGATTCGGAGATAGAAAAGAAGGAGAAGTTATTGAATTATTTCATTGTGGCTTTGGGTATTTTCTGTGCTGTGTCAGGCACATGGACATCTGTCCAGTCATTGCTGCAGGAGCTATCAGAGCAGTAGATTTTGTTTCTGCACCGCAGGCTTGATGCAACTGTTTTGCTTGCCATTTTATGTAGTTACCACAATTCAAAACTCTGCCTCTGTTTTGGTCGAACTGGTCTGACCAAGCAATTTTGACTTGCACTGGCAAGCCTGACATTTTGGAGAATGTTTGAGCACTGACAATTTTGAACCAGAGCAGCTATTCATAAACAAGGCCTTCTGAGGGGCTCCTGGTTTTGCTGGTAGAGTTTTTAGGCAAGCGTAAGGCATGAGAGTAGCATAAATGCATGCAGTGCAGAAATGTTTCATGTAGAGCTTGTGAGATCTGTGATGAGTATGAAGTCATACAATTCAGTGTCTGTGTTGTAATTTGCAATAAAACTACAAACAGCTACCTGTTCAGGTGCATTTGCCCACTCATTGTTTGGCTTCCTGTTGTTTGCTCTGTCAGACTGCGACCTGTGCAGTTTAGCTTGGCTTTCCCAGCTGTGTCTGGTGAGCTGCTGCAAATTGCAGGGGGGCTGGGAGGGCAGTCAGCATTTGCTTGTTCAACGCCCAGGAGGCTCTGCATTTGACCTTGTCACTTATTCCCCCTGGCAGTCGTGTGGAACGTCCACATTTTCGTATGCACGGCCATCTCCTCTCGCATCTTGTCTTTGCACACTGGTACAGCATGACTCCTACTCGCATAGAGATGTTCAGCACTGGAGTGGCAGCAGTATACATGGTAGCGTGGGTAATAAAATGTCATTTTCAATTTTCAATCAGACTTTCAGTGAAATGCTCTCCTGCTAAGACGGCGGCGTGCAAAGGAGTGTATGCAGCTCTGCTGCATTGCATGCAAATGATTACAAAGGGATTTCGTCTTGTCCCAAAAGCAAAGCATGGGGTAGAGGCCAAAGCGAAAAAAAGTGCAAGCTGGATTGAGTTCATTGCAGATTCATTTATGTACACAGCCACTGTCCTTGAAAGGACTTTTATTGAGCCTGGGATGGTAAAGCGCCTCAGCGTTCAAAGCAGTGGAAGCATTGATAAAAAGAGCAAGTTTGCTCATGTACTGGCAGCTCATATTCTGCACATCTGTTGTGTTTATGTACATTGAAAGCAAAAGCGATGCGGCAAAGTGCACACATTCAAACAGAGCAGTTGTGGAAAAGGTTGCCAACAAGAGAGCTACTAAGAACAAATCTCAAAGCATGATCATGTTCCAGATCACAGCTTGTGAGCATCCCACCAGATCCTGCCCCAGCATCCTTGCAGCGTGGCATATCAAGCAAAACTGCCTCACACACCCACAGCCGCCATATCAGAAACCACGTTTCTAGTGTGCTCAACAACTGATAACAAAGCACATGTCCAAGCCCCCCTTTAGCCTTATCCCACCTAATCCATCCCTTCCAAACATCACCAACCACAACACAAAAGCAAGAACACACTACCAAAATTCAACAGGCCCATAGACACTACATGAACCACCCATTCTCCACCATATGAGTAAACTTTCAGTCCTCCAACTCCACCGCCTCGATGCTGCTGCGCAAAGTGAGGAGCTTGAAACAGCGGCGGCCATGCTTGTCTCTGCAAGGCTGGGTCCTGACAACACACAGGGCCCCCCTACACTCATCCCATGTCTGGGTGCTGGGGTGCCACAAGCCATCAGGCCTCTCCTCCAGCCACCTGACAGCCACCTGCCCCCTGCCAGATGCCGGCCTGGACAGCTCCTGTACCAGATAGAAGTACCTGCAGACACAGCTTTCAGCATTCAATGCTTTCAGTGCTTTCAGGTTTCAGTGCTTTCAGCATCCAATTTGGCAAGCGGTGTCTGTTTCACAAACACAGAAGCCTGCCCAGCCCTAAGTGCACACAGCACCCAAGTGAAGCAAAGCGATCATTGAACAAATGACAGCTCCACCAATATGTGAGTACAGCTAGAATGCGGAGCCCCAGATGCAAAGGACATGTCTCTGTACATGTGTTCAGTAAGCGTGACTTCAACACTGGCTGTGCTGCTGCACAGCGAATGGAGCCTGGGCGTGGAACATCATTGCCAAGAGCAGACTGCACGAAGCTACATGCACAACCGCTCAGCTGATGACACACTTGGGGTACACATATCCTGAGAACACACCAGCTGCAGTCACAGCTGAACACCACCAGTTGCAATCACAACTGAACAATTACAGCTGCAGTCACAGCTGAACATCACCAGTTGCAGTCACAGCTGAACACCACACCACAGTTGGGTACTCACTTCTTGCCACTCTGGTCATCCTTGCCAACAATGACAAAGGGCTGTCCGACCACCTGCTCATCCAGAGCCTCCATGGCAGCCGTTGCCCCCCCAGCACCCCCCTGGTGCCCACCTGACGCCCCCCTGGTGCCTGCTGAGGCCGGCCTCTCTGCCTTCACCTTTGACACATCCTGCTCACTCTTCACCCCAGCAGCCTGCAGCCGCATACACAATTAGTACAGAAGGTCCCACGGGAGTGCTACATTTCGACAATGTAGAGTGAGCTTGTTGAATGAACCTTTGTTGCTGCTTAAGCGGCTGGTCTGCCTAGCTGCATCTTAGATGTTGAGGCACTTTGGAATGCAGCAGCCTGCAGCCCTCAGACAGCAGCTACAGCAGTGACCGCATGTTGATAATTAGTGTGCCAGATGGGTGAAGCTTTGCCCGATGTTCAGAAGGCTTGTGAGCCTGCACTGCTGACGTGACGAACACAAGGCTGTCAGTTGGCAATCACAAACAGCAGACAAGTGAATGCCGATGAGGAGTGCTACTGGGAGATGAACCATGGTCTCTGCTGAGGGGCCGGAGGTAAGTAGATGTGACAACAAAAGCAACATTTTGCTTCTGACCTGAGTGGTGGTGACAGGGATATCCTCAGGAACAGCCTCCTCCTGAACAGCCTGCTTCCTAGGCCGCCCTGGCTTCTTCTTCAGGGGTGCCTCAGACTCCAACCTTGCCTTCTTCATGGCTGACTCATCAGCAGAGTCTGCGCCCTTCCTCTTCTTGGGCCTGACCTGGGTGGCGCTGGCAGCCTCTTGCTGCTTGGGGGCGCCCTGCCTCCCAGACCCTACAGGCATGACTAGTAGAGTCAGGCTATAGATCCGTGACATGCAGGATTGATTCAATGTTACCATCATTCGTGTACACCTGTTTGCCAATAAAGGGTACAACCTTGGTGCATGCATCAACATCAGACTTGCACTCATATCCATACCAATTGATAACAACCATGATGACGAAAGCCCAACTGACAACAAACCTGATGACTAACAAGCATGGGTGGGTGCATGATGCTGAAATGATGCAAACATGTGGTAGCACCAGTACTTGTCATGAGCTATAAGTCAGTGTTATCAGCTGTACCTCCATCTTAGTGTCATGCTCACCAAGCAAGTGTGAGCACAAGTCAACAGCCGAGTATCAGACACACTCAGTCCCCAGGAGAGTCTAGATCCCACATTGAACAACATCAAAGCACCCGAGTACCATGTACTTGCAGCCATGCAGCTCGCAACAAGACAGGCAAAGGGCAGCAAGCTGTCCAGATACAGTGCTAAAACATCTGCGCAATGTAGAACGCGTTTCTACTGTCCCCAGGTGTTTCTGAGTTTAAATTTCCAGTGTAGGGATGACATTTCTGAATTAATGCAGACGTTTTGGGATTGAAAACAGCTGAGGATGACCTGATGCGGGCTTTCCTTCCTCAGATGCCGCCGCCCTGGTGCCCCCCTTTGCCTGCCTACCCCGCCCCTTGCCACCCTGCAAAATGCTTCCTTCTCATTAAACGTTTCAGTCAGAACTTATCAGCCAGAACGTTTCAGTCAGAACTTATCAGACACCAGTTGTTATCAAAATGCGCAATGTGCAACATACAGCATCCAACATACGCAATCAGCTGACGGGTCCAATCTGGCAGCCAGCTTGTTTCAGTCAGGGTACCATCTGTTCTTGAACCTCACCGTTCTAGGGCAGGCAATCACAGGATGACTGGAATAGAAGTCAGCCCTCATGCCATCAGTATCAGACAATGCTTCATGCGTAACTTGAGTGTCAGAGTATAAGATCACAGCAAATGAAGCTTTGCATAGGCCATAGTCAGCTGCAATGCCAGCTTGACTTCCACTGTGCTGCGCACAAAGCAAAGCGGTGGACAGAAAGCGGAGAAGAGGGGTAAGAAAGCAAGCGGGAGAGGGGGATTGGAAAGCAAGAGGTTGGAGAGAGGTGAGAAGGAGGGTAGCAGAGGAAATAGAGGGTAGCAGGGGGGTCAAAAGGGTTTGTTCAGCAAAGGGCAAGTAGGAGCATGCACTGACCTTTGTGATACCGCCCCTAGGCTGAAGAGCCTTCTTCTTGTCAGGGTCAGAGGGAGAGGGGTGCTTGCGGGGTCGCCCAGGACCCCTCTTCTGCTGCTTCTGGACACCCCTCTTCTTCTGGGGAGCAGGCTTGTGCTTGGGAGCATTGCTGCTGCCTTCATCAGAATCCACGCTCTCCATACCATTGTCCTCTGCACACACCATCACACACACAGTTCAGCACCACATCAGAATCTACACTCTCCATAGCGTTGTCCTCTGCACACACCATCATACACACAGTTCAGCACCACATCAGAATCCACACTCTCCATAGCATTATCCTCTGCACACACCATCACACACCCACACACTTGTCAGCATCACATGCTGAGGCATACACATGCTGTTGGCCCTGCTTGTGGTATGGTTCCCAAAGACTGTGTCTTGACGTAAATCCTGCCAGAACACGACATCTGAGGATGAGTCCTCAGAGAATGACCTTGTTCTACACTTTTGGGACCATGTAACTCCCTATGACCTTCAGGCATTTGAGCTCCTGAGTTCCTGATGCTCAGCTAAAAGCAATTGCGAGCACAAGCTGTCAGTAACTTTTTGACAGCAGATGAAGAAAACACTGACCATGTCTGTAAGCAGGTGACAATCTCGCGTGCACAAAGCCAAGCTTGCATGGCAGCTGGAAGTATGCATACAAAAGCCAAGATTGGCTGCTGGCCTGTGGCATCCTCTCTGCAATGTACATGTCCACAGGTCGAACCAAAGATTATACATCAACCAACATCTTCAATTTTGCACAGCTACATCATGGGTTTGATTTGACCTTCTCACCAGCATCAGACCAGGCTGCACTTGGAGCCCAAAACCTAACACTTTGACACTGATATAAGCAATGCAATCTTGTCTAACAGCATCCAAGCACGAACCCACAGTACTGCCACAATCAGCAGAAGCATCACCGACCTTCTGAGCCATCATCTTCTGAAGAAGAAGACTCTTCACAGCCCAGGAACACGGTCATGTTCACCCTGACAGCGTCCTTGCCCAGAGCCTTGCAGTCACACCGCGTGGCGTCCTTGCCCAAGGGAATCCACTCCTCTGTTGCAAAGTTGACTGCCTCAGCACAGTTGAAGCCCTGGTTGAAGCCGGCATGGTAGGCGCCAGCATTCAACACGATGAATTCACCAGGATCCTGTTTCACCTGCAGTCAGATTCAAGGTGAGTCAGCAGACATGTGATAGACATCAGCGTGTGAACTGATTCATCTTAGAGGATGCGGGGGAGCTCATAGTGCTGAACGCTGGTGCCTATCACATGTCTGCTAAACGATGACATGTGGTAGGCACCAGCGTTCAGCACTATGAATCCTGTTCCACCTGCAGTCAGGTTCAAGATGAGTCAGCAGACATGTGATAGACATTAGCGTGTGAACTCATTCATCTTGGATGTGACATGCAGGTGAAGCAGGATGCGGGGGAGTTCATAGTCTTGAATGCAGACATGTGATAGACATCAGCGTTCAGCACTATGAACTCCCCCGCATCCTGCTTCACCTGCATGACACATCTAAGATGAGTCAGCAGAC
>JAABUP010006392.1_pt1 | contig 16798 bp, 16 predicted proteins | sample 5559201 | NCBI WGS metagenome assembly JAABUP01 (sample SAMN10711887, study PRJNA513373) | rock metagenome | isolation source: Antarctica rocks | place: Antarctica
TCCTTTAGGTCATACACTATTCCGACCCGCTGAGACAGCCGACACGCCGTACAAGCGCAGGTCAGCCCGGGTGCCCCGTCCGCCTCACCCGATCAAGACCTGAATAGCCCGGAAACTCCCGCTAGGCTGTGACCCGTGAGCGGGCAGCCGATGAGCGACACGAACTTCCGGCGTGCGAGCGGGCTCCATCGCCTGCTGCTGCGGCTGACCGGCGGCCGAGTCGGCCACCACCTCGGCGGCATGAAGGTCGTCACGCTGCACACCGTCGGACGTACCTCAGGAACCCCGCGCGAGACGATCCTCGCCGCACCCATCGAGGGGCCGACCGGCGTGGTGCTTGTCGCGTCCAAGGGCGGCGCGCATGCCCACCCGGACTGGTACCTCAACCTGCAGAAGGCACCGGACGTCGAGCTGACCATCGACGGCGAGCGCCGCCCCTATCGGGCCCGGACGGTCTCGCCCGAGGAGAAGGCTGCCCTGTGGCCGAGGATCGTCGCGGCATACCAGGGGTATGCGGACTACCAACGGCGCACCCAACGCGACATCCCCGTCGTCGTGCTGGAACCGCTCAGCTAGCCGAAGGCCAGCCGAGCGTGGCACCCCTCACGTGGCGGACGAGTGTGCAGCGCGGGGAGCCCAGACGGGGTTGACCTCAGATCCGCGGATCTGCGCCTGAGGTAAGCCATGACTCAGCGAGCTGGGCCGGTGAGGTCCTGCTGCGCTGGGGGGCTGGCACGAAGAACAGGACTCCGGGAACCGCAGGGCTGGCCCTTGCCGGGCTCGTTCTGGCCGTTGCCCTCCTCAGCAGTTACCACCATCTTGCTCCACCGAGAACGTGCCAGCTCCTGCTGCCAGTCACATGTCGGGCCCGCTCGTTGGAGTCTCGGCAACGGTGGCGGGCTCAACGGGTCAACCCGTTGGCACCGTGGCACGCCGCGGGTACCCCGTAGCACGCAAGACACCCCGCGGATGGGGTTCAGTGAGCAGTCGGCTCGACGGCAAGGACGTCGCGTACGCTTCGTGGCTCACGGCCGAGAAGTGCACCGAGCAGGGGGTCGACGCCAGCGAAGAAGCCGTCCCGGGCGGCTTGGTACATGCCGAGCGTGAAGCGAGCCACGAGCTCCTGCTGACCATCGGCGATCCGGGCCGTGACCCACTCCTCGGAGTCCATCACCACGCACTGAATCTCCCGCCCGGTCAGCTGGGAGGCGATGGCCGCGACCTCGTCGAACGTGGGCGCCGAGCTCGCGGTGAGCGTCGTCGGTCCGTCGTAGGCGCCGTTGGAGGCGAGGATGACGGCGGCGGCCTCGGCTGCGTCCTCGCGTGCTGTCCACGACACGGGCCCGTCGGCCGGCACGGTGACCCGACCCGTCTCACGCCACGGCCCTGCCAGCCAGGTGAGGCTGTGTGCGTAGAAGCCGTTGCGCAGCGAGGTCCAGGCGATGCCGGACTCAGCGAGGAGCCGCTCGGTTGCGGCGTGATCGCGCCCAGGGGAGAAAGGAGACTCCGGCGCGGCGCCCTGGTGGCTGGTGTAGAGGATGCGCCCGACTCCCGCGGCGACGGCCGCGTCGATCGCGCTGCGGTGCAGGCCCACCGCGTCTGCGCTCGGGTCGCTGGAGGAGACGAGCAACAGCTGGTCGGCGGCGTCGAAGGCGGCGGGCAGTGAGGCCGGGTCGGCATAGTCGCCATAGCGGACCTCGATCCCGCGCTCGGCGAACCGCTGGGCCCTGGCGATGTCGCGCACGGCGACGGCGATGTCCTTCGAGGGGACGCGGTCGAGCAGGTGATCGACGGTCGCGCCGTTCAGCGCACCCGTTGCTCCAGTCACGATGATCATGCTTACTCCCCAGGCTAGTTTCATTGGAACCATCCGGAAGATAACACTGGAAACACGACGATAGCAAGACTGCGTTATCGTCGGACCGTGATCCGGGCGACCAGCAGCCGTAGTGACACGCGGTCGAGGATCGTCGACGTCGCGGCCCGCTTGCTGCGGGAGCAAGGTCCAACGGCGGTGACCACGCGTGGGGTGGCCGACGCTGCTGGCGTGCAGGCGCCGGCGATCTACCGCCTCTTCGGGGACAAGGACGGGCTGCTGGATGCCGTCGCCGAGCACGTCATGGCCACCTACGTGTTGGCCAAGGCGGCGGTCGTGGAGGCGGCGTCAGCGGAGAACGTCGATCCGCTCCAGGACCTGCGCGCCGGGTGGGACACGCAGGTCGACTTTGGCCTCGCCAATCCGGCCCTGTTCCGCCTCTTGAGCGATCCGGACCGAGTGCTTCCCTCGCCCGCGGCGCGTTCGGGGAGGCGCGTCCTGGAGTCCCGCGTCCACCGGGTCGCCGTGACCGGGCGGCTCCGCGTCGCCGAGCGGCGCGCCGTCGACCTCATCCAGGCAGCCGGGATCGGAACCATCCAGACGCTGCTGGCGACACCGGCCCAGCAACGAGACGCTGGCCTCGCCGAGAGCATGTACGACGCTGTACTGCGGCAGATCCTCACCGACGCACCCGCCCCCGCTGAGAACCGGCCGACGGCCGCGGCGGTTGCCTTCCGCGCGGTCGCGCCCCAGCTCGACATGCTCAGTGACGCTGAACAGAAGCTTCTGGCCGAATGGCTCGACCGCGTCGTCGATGACCTCTCGCGCGGCCAGGGGTAAGCCTCAAGCTCGGCAGCCTCACTTGCCAGGCCAGGTCCGGTCGAGCCCGGAGGGGGGCGGCCTGACCTGTGACGTGACCCGATCGCAGATTCGCGGGCCAACAACAGCTAGCTGGCGGGTCCGCGGGCGGGCGTCAGCCGCGTCGGCGGCGGATGAGCCCGACGGTGATCAGCAACGCCGACAGCGCGGCCAGGACTGCGGCCACCCGCTCGGAACGGAGCTCACCATCAGGCGTGCGAGTGGCGTCGAGGAACGCGACCTTCGCGCTCTCGCCCTGCCGACGAACGATCTCCTTGGGCTGGGCCCGGGTGATCAGCTCATCTACCGTGCTGGTGAGATGCGCTCGCGTCACGGCGATCTCTGCCTCGATCTCCTCGGCAGTCGGCTTTCGCGTCCCCGCTGAGTCGCTCATCCGCGGGCTCCCTTCGCTCGAGTGGCCACCTTACAGACCGAGGTCATGGCGCAGCCTGGCCACGTGCCCGGTCGCCTTGACGTTGTAGCGGGCATCCACCACCTGCCCGCTCTCGTCGACGACAAACGTCGAGCGCAGGACCCCCTCGACCGTCTTGCCGTAGAGCCTCTTCTCGCCGAAGGCGCCGTACTCCCTCAGGACCTTCTTGTCCGGGTCGGAGAGCAGCGTGATCGTCAGGTGGTCGCGCTCGCGGAACTGCGCAAGCTTGCGCGGGTGGTCGGGGCTGATGCCGATAACCTCGTAGCCCTCCGCGTGCAGCGCGCCGATCGAGTCGCTGAAGTCGCAGGCCTGCTGGGTGCACCCCGGCGTCATCGCCGCCGGGTAGAAGTAGACGATGACCCTCCTGCCGCGCAGCTCGGTGAGGCTCACCTGCTCCCCGGTGTCGCTCGGCAGGGCGAAGTCGGGGGCCGTGTCGCCCGGGCTGAGCTTCGCGCTCACGTCGGCTCCTCGTGCAGATCGCGTATGCCGTGCGGCCGGGACCCGGCCTCACGTCGCCCAACGTATCCGACGCCGCCGACGGGGAGGTCAGCCCGTCCGCCGGACGCCATAGACTCGGCCCCGCGCCAGAGTGGTGGAATGGTAGACACGCGGCACTTAGGATGCCGTGCCCTGTGGGCGTGGGGGTTCGAGTCCCCCCTCTGGCACACCGTCGTCCGACCGGGCATGGCCCACCGTCACTCGACGGTGACGTCCACCCGGTGGTATCCGCTCGAGCCGTCCGGAGCGGGCGGCGCCTCCTGCGAGGACTGCACCGCGCCGGCGCCGTCCGTCGCCCGCACCGTCAGGGAGTGCTGGCCTGTCGTCGCGGGCCACTCGTAGATCCACTGTCGCCACGAGTCCGTCGTCGGCTCGCCCGCGAGCCGGGCGATCTGCCACGGCCCCTGGTCGACCTGCACCTCGACGGTCCTGACGCCGCGGTGTGGGGCCCACGCAACACCGGCCACCGCGACGGTCCCCGCCTTCACCCGGGCTCCGAGCCGCGGGACGTCGATCCGAGAGGCGGTCTTGATGGGCCCCTTCGCCGACCACCCGCGGGGTGTCCAGTAGCCCTGGTCCGCCGAGAACCTCGTCACCTTCAGCTCGGTGAGCCACTTCGTCGCCGACACATAGCCGTAGAGACCGGGCACGACCAGGCGCACGGGGAAGCCGTGCTCGAACGGCAGCGGCTGACCGTTCATCCCGATGGCGAGGAGGGCGTTGCGGTCGTCGGTGAGCGCCTCGATCGGCGTGCCCGCGGTGAACCCGTCCGAGCTGCGCGACAGCACCATGTCGGCGCCCGCCCTCGGTCCGGCCATGGCGAGGAGCTCGCGGACCGGCCAGCCGGTCCAGACGGCGTTGCCGATCAGGTCGCCGCCGACCTCGTTGGAGACACAGGTCAGCGTGACGAGGGCCTGCTGCATCGGCTTGGTCAGCAGGGTCGCCCAGTCGAGGGTCACCTCGCGCTCCACCTCTCCGGTGACCTTGACGGACCACGTGGCCGTGTCGAGGTGCGGCACGACGAGGGCGGTGTCGATCCGGTAGAACCCCGCGTTCGGGACGACGTAGGGACTGACTCCGGGCACGTCGACGGAGGCACTTTCGATGCTCGGTGCCGGCCCCGCTGCCGGGAGGGCGACCTCGGCCCGCGCCGTCGCGGCCGCACCGCTGCCGCCGGAAAGCCTCGAGCCCAGCAGCGCGGCAACCACGGCGCCCCCTCCGGCGAGCATTCGACGACGCGTCAGGTTGCCGTCCAGCTGCTCCGCGGACTGGTGCAGCTGGCGGAGGGTCCGGACACCGAGGAGCGTGCCGAGAACGGTGGGGACGATGTCCTGGGCAGCCGCCCCCTCCCGCGTGAGGACCGCCGCCGCGCCGACCGCGCCCACGAGGACGAGCAGGGCGAGCGCCAGCGTCTGTCGGGTGCGGGAGAGGAGCCCGATTGCCGCACAGACCCCCACCAGGACGACGCCCATGCCGACGAAGAGGGCGAGCTTGTCGTGGGTGCCGAACGTCGCGATGGCGAAGTCCTTGAGCCAAGAGGGCGTTCGGTCGACGAAGGCGCCGCCGACCGCGGGGACCGGGGAGGGCGTGCCGCCGGCGTAGCCGACCCAGCCCATGACCCCGGCGAACAGTGTCGCCAGTCCGAGAGCCAGGCCCCCGGAGAGGATGCCGTCGAGTGCTGCGTAGGCACGCGAGCGCGGGGGGTCTCCGTGTCCGGGTGCGTCCTGAGGCGGTGCCTCCTGCTGCGCGGCGTCCCGGTGGACGGCGCGGAAACGCGCCTCGGACATGGTCATGACGTCAACGTGCTCCTCAGGAGGGGCACCATGGCGCGGAATGCCACGCCTCGGTGCGAGACGGCGTTCTTCTCCTCGTCGGTGTACTCCGCGAGGGTCCGCGTGCCACCGTTCACGAGGAAGATCGGGTCGTAGCCAAAACCGTTGCTGCCCTGTGGTCTTCGGGCCAGCCTTCCTGCCACGCGTCCTTCCGTGGACGCCGTGGTCCCGTCCGGGAGGCCCAGGACGGCGGCACAGACGAATGCCGCGCAGCGGTGCTCGTCGGGCACGTCGGCGACCTGCTCGAGGAGGAGGGACACGTTGGCCCGGTCCAGCTCGGCCCGCTCCAGGCCCACCCCACCCGTCGTCCCGGACCAGCGGGCGCTGAACACCCCCGGCGCGCCCCCGAGGACGTTGACGCTCAGACCGGAGTCGTCGGCGACGGAGGGCAGCCCGCAGGCCCGCGCGAGAGCGAGCGCCTTGAGCCGGGCGTTGCCCTCGAAGGTCACCTCGGTCTCGGCGACGTCGGGAGCTCCCGGGACGTCAGCCGCACCGACGACGTCCAGGTCCAGGTCCGCGACGAGCTCGCCGAGGATCTGTCGCAGCTCGTGCACCTTGTGCTCGTTGCGGGTGGCGAGGACGAGACGCGTCATGTGCGCTCCCGCGCGGACTGCGCGAGTGCGTCCTGCTGCGCCGCTGCGAGGTCGCGGCACCCCTTCCCGGCGAGGTCGAGGAGCTGGTCGAGCAGGTCGCGGTCGAAGGGTTCGGTCTCTGCGGTGCCCTGGACCTCCACGAAGCGGCCGTCGCCGGTCATCACGACGTTCATGTCGGTGTCAGCCGTCGAGTCCTCGGGGTAGTCCAGGTCGAGGACGGCCATCCCCATGACGACGCCGACGCTGACCGCGGCCACCGATCCGTTGAGTGGCCGCGCGTTCTTGCCGATCAGCTCCGTCGCGCGGGCGTGCTCGATGGCGTCGACCAGCGCGACATAGGCACCGGTGATGGCGGCGGTGCGCGTGCCGCCGTCGGCCTGGAGGACGTCGCAGTCGAGGACGACCGTGTTCTCTCCGAGCGCCTTCGTGTCGATGACGGCGCGCAGGCTGCGTCCGATCAGCCGCGAGATCTCGTGGGTTCGGCCACCGATCTTGCCCTTGACCGACTCTCGGTCGGAGCGCGTGTTCGTCGCGCGCGGGAGCATGGCGTACTCGGCGGTGACCCAGCCGGTGCCCTTGCCCTTGAGCCAGCGCGGCACGCCCTCGGTGAACGAGGCGGCGCACAGGACCCGGGTGCGGCCGAACTCGACGAGGACACTGCCCTCCGCGTGGTCGAGCCAGTTGCGGGTGATCCGCACCTCGCGGGTCTGGTCAGGGGCGCGGCCGTCATGGCGCTGTTCGCTCATGACCGCAAGGCTAACCACCCCCCAAGGGTAGGCCGGGCGGCCTCTCTGAGCCGTCCCTCCCACCTTACGGAACCCTCTCGAACCCTCCGTTGCGTCCGGCACGTCGGCGGCCATGGCAACTGAGCTGCCGGACGCAGCGCCGTAGCATCCGGTTGCGTCCGGCACGTCGGCGGTCATCGCCACCGAGCTGCCGGACGCAGCGCCGTAGTGCAGCGCAAGACGCCGGCGGTTAGAGGTTGTAGGTGGCGCCCGGCTCGGCGAGCTCGACCTTCCCCGGCCACTCTCCGGCTGCCTGGGTCCGGCACAGCTCCGGGTCGTTCCAGGCCGGGATATGGGTGAGCATCAGCCGTTCGACCCCGCCGGCGGCGCGCGCCGCGCGGGCGCACTCCGCACCGTTCATGTGGACGCCCGCAAGCGTGTCGCGGCCCTGGACGAAGGCTGAGTCCGCGAGCACCAGGGTCGCGCCGGACATCAGTGGCAGGAGCCCGTCACCCGTCCCGGTGTCGCCGGTGTAGGCAAGGACGACCCCGTCAGCCTCGACGCGCAGGCCGTACGCCTCGACGGGGTGGTACACGGCATACGGGGTGATCGTGAAGGGGCCGACGACGAAGCCCCGGCCGCCGACGAGCTCGCGGTAGTCGAACTCGCTGTCCATGGCAGGCGGTTCGTCGATCCCGTAGGCCTCGCTCATCCGCCTGGCCGTCCCCGCCGGGCCGTAGACCGGCAGCGGCCCCGACGCGCCCTCGGGGTGGTATCGCTGGATGACGTAGAGCCCGCAGAGGTCGATGCAGTGGTCGGCGTGCAGATGGCTGAGGACGACGGCGTCGAGGTCGCGGGGGTCGATGTGCCGTTGCAGTGCGCCCAAGGCACCGGACCCGAGGTCGAGGGCGACGTTCCAGGTGCGGCCCTCGTGCTCGGCGCGGACGAGGTAGCTCGAGGCCGGGGACGCTGGCCCGGCGAAGGAGCCGGAGCAGCCGACGATGGTCACCCTCATGTCGGCCCGGCCCGGTTGCCGAAGACGATGCCGACCTCCGGTCCGAGGAACCGCCGGGCTCGCTGACGGAACTCCTCGGCGTCACCCGTCGTGGAGAACGCCAGGGTAGGCGGCGGCAGGTCGTCCGCGCGCAGCAGGTCGCCGTCGGCGAGGACGCGGTAGACGTCCTTTGCGGTCTCCTCTGCCGACGACACGAGGGTGACGCCGTCGCCCATGACGTAGGAGATGACGCCGGTGAGCAGCGGGTAGTGGGTGCAGCCGAGCACGAGGGTGTCGACGTCGCGCGCGGCAACCGGCTCGAGGTACTCGCGGGCCACGTCGAGCAGCTCCTTGCCGCCGGTGACGCCTGCCTCGACGAACTCGACGAAGCGCGGACACGGCTGGCTGACGACCTCGATCTGCGGCGCGGCGGCGAACGCGTCGACGTACGCCTGCGCGTTGTGGGTCCCTCGGGTCGAGATAACGCCGATGCGTGAGCTGCGTGTCGCCGCGGCTGCCCGTCGGACGGCCGGCCGGATCACCTCGACGACCGGCATGTCATAGCGCTCCCGTGCGTCGTGGAGCATCGCGGCGCTCGCGGTGTTGCACGCGATGACGAGCATCTTGACCCCGTGGTCGACGAGCCGGTCGAGGCACTCGAGGGCGAACCTGCGGGTCTCGGCGATCGGTCGCGGACCGTAGGGCGCGCGGGCCGTGTCACCGAAGTAGACGACCGACTCGTGGGGCAGCTGGTCGAGGACCGACCTGGCCACGGTGAGACCGCCGTAACCGGAGTCGAAGATCCCGATGGGTGCGTCAGCCACCCCAAAAGGATAGGGAGGGGGATGGTGGATCATCGCACCGGCCGCGCGTCTGCTCCGTCACAGTCGGTCCGCGGACGTCCGGGGAGGTCAGGCGGGCCGTCGAGGCCGTCGGCCACGGCCGGAAGGACCTCGTCGAGGAAGGCCTCGTGGAGACGCGCCTCGTCCGCGTTGCCGACGTGCGGGCGGGAGAACCACACGGCGGAGCGGGCGGTCCCGGTGAGCCCCAGCTCGAGGTCGAAGAGCTCGACCATGTCGGCATCGAGGTCGACGGCCCCCCGCTCGCGACGTAGGCCGACAGGGGTTCGGCGCTCTCGGCGTCCCGCAGGACGACGCGCAGGTCGCGCTCGCGCGGCGCGAGCCGGAGGGACTCCCAGTCGAGGAGGACCGGCCCGCCCAGCCTCCAGAGGACGTTGGCCGTGTGCGGCTCCCCATGCGTGACGACCCACGTCTTCCGGGAGGCCAGCGCCTGGGCGGCCAGGACGTCGAACCGCGCGAACAGTCGCAGCAGACGAGGGCGGTTGTCCCGCAGGGCAGTCCGCACCGACTCGCCGAACGGACCGGTGTCCCACTGGGTGTCATCGACGGTCTCCAGCAGCTGCACCAGCTCCGAGCGAGAGGCCAGCCCGGGCTTCCACACCGGCGCGCGGCGCGGTGGTCGCGTCGCATGCAGCAGGCCGATCTCGTGGGCGACGAGGGCCCGTTGGTTGTCGTCGGCGTAGGGGCCCGGCCGCGACTCCCCCTCGTGGTATGCCGTCACGGTGACGAGGTGGCGTCCGTGCCGGACACCGATCCCTCCACCGACCGGGGCAACGGTCGGGACCACGAAGTGGAGACCCTTGTGCGCGAGCCGCCGCGCCGCGGCATACGCCGCCTCATGCTCCGCCAACCGGCCCGGGGCGGTGACGTCGTCAGCGGTGACGAACCACCGCGGGTGTCGTGCGCCGCCGCAGACCCAGTGAGGGGCACCGGAGCCCTGCGGGAAGAGCGCCCCGCTGCGCACCTTGGGGTCCCAGTGCTCCTGCACGACGCGCAGGACCTCCTCGGTGCTCAGGTCCTCGGGCGCGACGAGCATGGCTGCCTCAGCCGAAGACGCCGCGCCCCGTCAGGGCGTTCGTCAGCGACTCCTGGAGCCACGTGAGGAAGTCATAGAAGGACACCGCGTAGATCGTCGGGTCGTCGTCGTCCAGCCCGGCGAGCCGCTCGTCGAGATGGGTCGCGTCCTCGTCCGTGCGCAGGCCGAGCCGCTCCCCGAGCAGCAGCCGGGTGTCGGTCAGGGCGATGACCATGGCCTCTGCCTCGGCCCGGGTCAGCTCGAGCCGTTCGCCCGTGGCCCGGCGCAGCGCCGCCACGGCGGTCGCGAGGTTGGTCGCCTTGCGGTCCCGCAGGTCGTGCTCGGTCAGCCGGCGGAACTCGGCTGCGATCTGGTCGTCCCCGCGGTGCGCCGTCGGGAGGAGGCGCTCCAGGGCAGGGTCGCGATGCTCCACCTGGTCGGGAGTGTGCGGCGTCTGGTCCTCGGCGGCCAGGGAGACCCCGAGCCCGGCGACGAGGTCCTCGAACGGGTCACCGGTGGACTCCCGCTCGGGGGGCGCGAGCAGGTCGCGGGTCTGGTCCATGAGACCCGCGACGACACCACGCTCCGTCTCGTCCAGCCTCGCGACGTAGAGCCGGCCCTTGTGCTTGAACCCGCGCGCCACCGCCTACTCGTCCTTCTCGAAAGTCGCCCACAGGCCGTAGCCCTGCAGGGCCTCGGCGTCGCGTTCCATCACCTCGCGAGCACCGTTCGCGACGACCGCCTTGCCCTTGGTGTGGACGTCCATCATGAGCTTCTCCGCCTTCTGGCGGGAGTAGCCGTAGTAGGTCTGGAACACGTAGGTGACATAGGACATGAGGTTGACGGGATCGTTCCAGACCAACGTGATCCACGGGGTGTCCGCCTCGACCAGCTCGTCGGTCGAGGTGCGCTGTTCCTCAACGGGGGCGATGGACACGGCACAACAATATGCTGTGCGGCGTGACGAGCACCGAGTCGACCACGCGCGCCCGGCAGCCGGCCAGCACTGCGCTGCTCACGGACCACTACGAGCTCACGATGATCCAGGCGGCCCTGCGCAGTGGGGCTGCCGAGCGCCGTTGCGTGTTCGAGGCGTTCGCCCGGCGCCTGCCGGACGGCCGCCGCTACGGCGTCATCGCCGGCACGGGACGGTTCCTCGAGGCGTTGGAGCACTTCCGGTTCGGCGGGCCGGAGGTCGAAGCCCTGCGCAGGTCGCATGTGGTCGACGACCGGACGTGTGACTGGCTGGCGGACTACCGCTTCAGCGGCGACATCAGCGGGTATGCCGAGGGCGAGTGCTACTTCCCCGGCTCACCGGTGCTCGTGGTCGAGTCGTCCTTCGCCGAGGGAGTCCTCCTCGAGACGCTCGTCCTGTCGATCCTCAACCACGACACCGCGATTGCCTCTGCCGCATCCCGGATGACCGCCGCCGCGGGCGACCGCCCGTGCATCGAGATGGGCTCTCGCCGCACCCACGAGGAGGCCGCCGTCGCCGCCGCCCGCGCGGCATACATTGCGGGGTTCGCGACGACGAGCAACCTGGAGGCGGGCCGACGCTACGGCGTCCCCACCGGCGGGACGGCAGCGCACGCCTTCACCCTGGTGCACGACGACGAGCGGGAGGCGTTCCAGGCGCAGGTCGACAGCCTGGGTGCCGGGACGACCCTGCTCGTCGACACCTACGACGTCCACCACGGGGTGGCAACCGCGGTCGAGGTGGCCGGACCGGGGCTGGGTGCCGTGCGGCTGGACTCCGGTGACCTGCTCAGCCAGGCCGGCGACGTCCGGGCCCAGCTCGACGGGCTCGGCGCCACGGGCACCCGGATCATCGTCACGTCGGACCTCGACGAGTTCGCCATCGCCGGGCTGGCGGCCGGTCCGGTCGACGGCTACGGGGTCGGGACTCAGGTCGTCACGGGGTCGGGCGCTCCGACGGCGAGCATGGTCTACAAGCTCGTCGCCCGCACGAACCACGACGGCGTCATGCAGCCGGTTGAGAAGAAGAGCAAGGGCAAGGCGTCGATCGGCGGCCGCAAGTGGGCCCTGCGCCGGCTGACATGCGACGGTGTGGCCGAGGCGGAGGTCATCGGCGTCGGAGACCTGCCCGGGAACGACGGCAACGACCGGGTCCTCATGGTCGAGCTCGTCCGCGAGGGCAAGGTCGTCGGCCACCAGGAGATCCACGAGGCGCGCGATCGGCACGCCGCCTCCCGGGCCGAGCTGCCTCGCGAGGCTCTGCGGCTCCAGCGCGGCGACGTGGCCATCCCGACCATTTTCGAGAGCGACTGATCGCAGCCACCTTATGAGATGGCATCCAGCTCACGCGATCACCACCCATCTCGCGATCACCGCCTACCTCGCGATCGAGCCGGAACGTCGAGCACGCCGGCGCCGCGCGGGAGCCGGCGTGCTCGACAGGGGAACCGGTCAGCCGGTGATGGTGATCGGCGCGCCGTTCGAGAGCAGCCTCCAGTCGACCGAGAAGAAGCGGGCCGGGTCGATGACCTTGTTGCCCGTCACCCAGTCGATGAGCAGCTGGCGGATCTCCACCTGGGCGTTGTAGACCACGGGAGCGGTCGTCACGCCCGGGAAGTTGCCCCCGCCCGCCTGGCGGTAGTTGTTGATGGCGATGACGAAGGCAGCGGCGGGATCGACCGGGGCTCCGGCATACGAGAGGTTCGTGATCCGGCGGCCCGGCGCCTGGGCGATGTCGATGTCGTAGGTCAGCCGCGCGTCGAGCCCGGCCATGATGTCGTAGTTGTAGTCCGGCGTGCCGTTCGGGGCGTTCGCCGTGACGGCGTTGGTCACCTGCGCCGCGGCGAAGGGCCCGGTGCCACTGATCTGCTTGAAGTACTCGACCGACTTCTCGAGGTAGGCCCTGACCTGCGCGCCGGTGAAGGTGATCCCCACGAGCGTGTTGTCGTAGATGTAGAGCCCGGCGACGTCGCGCACGGTGACCTTGCCCCGGGGGATCGCGGCGGCCGCGTTGAAGGGTGCCGCGATCGACAGGGCCGGCGTGCTGGCGTGGGCCGTCCCGGCGAGGGCCTTCTTGACCGCGTCAGCCTGGACGTAGTTGATGAAGTCCATCGCCGCCGTGTCCTCATAGCGGGACGTCGCCGCCGACATCGCCTGCAGCGACGTCCCGATGACCCCGTTGACATAGCTCAGGACCTTCTGGTGTGCCGGGCGGATCATCGCCGCGACCTTCGGGTCCTCCGGCGCCGTATTGGAGTTGAGCAGGGTGGCGGTCGAGGCCACGTCGTCGACGGCCCACTGCCCGCGGGTCTTGGTGAGCCTGAGGTCCATGACCGTGACGCGCATGCCCCAGTAGTACGGCTCCGAGAGCAGCACCTGCCTGCCCGTGGTGAGGTTCTTGACCTGACGCTGGGGGATCTCCTTGTGTGCGTGACCGACGAGAATCGCGTCAATGTCCGGGACCTGCTGCGCCAGAAGGGTGCTGGCGTTCTCGGGGTAGGGAAGGGCGTCACCGTAGGACGACGACGTGTCGGCGCCGGAGTGACAGGACACGATGACGACATCGGCGCCGGCCGCCTTGAGCCGGGGGACGAAGATCTTGGCCTGCTCGACGATCCCGGGGAACTTGGCCTTGCCCTCGACGTTGGCCTTGTCCCAGATGGCCACGCCCGGCGTCACGAGGCCGAGAATGCCGACCCTGAGGGGCTTCTGGCCGCGGACCTTGACCGTCTTGATGACGTAGGGCGCGAAGATCGGTGCGCCGGACCGCCAGTCGACGGTGTTCGCGCTGAGCAACGGGTGGTTGCACTGGCTCTCGAACGTCCGCAGGAGGTCCAGCCCGTAGTTGAACTCGTGGTTGCCCAGGGCCGCGGCGTCGTAGCCGACGGCATTCATCGCGGCGGCCATCGGGTGGACGACGCCCGGGCCGATCGGCTCGACCTTGGCGTAGTAGTACGCGAGCGGTGTGCCCTGGATGGTGTCCCCGGCGTCGAGCGTGATGCAGTTCTCGGCGCCCCGCTCGCGACGCATCGCCTGGATCAGGGTCGACGCCTTGGCGACCCCGATGTCGTTGCCCTTCGAGTCGGTGTACTCCGCGTTCTTGAAGTAGTCCCAGTTGAAGACGTTGCCGTGCAGGTCGGTCGTGCCGAGCACGGTCAGGGTGTAGTCGTGCTTGCCCTGGTTACCGGGCTTCCCCTGCGCGCTCGCCGCGTCGGCAGGCGGGGCGGCGGCGACCGCGAGGACTCCGGCGCCACCCACGGTCGCCATGGTCAGCAGCTGGCGACGAGTTGCTTCGGTCTGGATGAGCTGGTGCGTCATGGTTCTCCCACAGTCGATCGGGTATGCCGGGATCGCCGGCTCCCGAGGAACGGAAACCCGGGCGACCATACCGGCCCCGATCGCCGCTGAGGTGGCTGCGGGCCGTCCATCATGCGAACGCGTGGCGTCCGCTCACCGAGGGGCCGCGTCCATCCGCTCGACGTGCTCCCGCTCGACGTGCTCCCGCTCGATGTGCGAGGACGTCGAGGACTCACGCATGAACCCGTAGACGACCAGCGAGACCAGGGCGCACCCCGCGACGTACCAGAAGAACACCGGCTCGTGTCCCGCGTTCTTGAGCCACAGCGCCACGTACTCGGTGCTCCCACCGAAGATCGCGACGGTCAGGGCGTAGGGGAGGCCGACGCCGAGGGCCCGGATCCGCGCAGGGAACAGCTCTGCCTTGACCACCGCGTTGATCGACGTGTAGCCGGTGACGATGACCAGCCCGGCAACCATGAGGAACAAGGCCGGCATGGCCGCCTTGGTGGTGCCGATCACCGTCATGAGCGGGACGGTCAGCAGGGTGGCCGCCCCGCCGAAGAACAGCAGCAGCGGCCGTCGGCCGATCCGGTCGGACAGCATGCCCGCCAGGGGCTGGAGGAGCACGAAGACGAGCAGGGCGATGAAGTTGATGCGGGTCACCGTCGTCTTCTCGATGCCGGCCGTGTTGATCATGTACTTCTGCATGTACGTCGTGAACGTGTAGAAGGCGATCGTCCCGCCGAGGGTAAGACCGACGACGGTGAGGACCTCTCGTGGGTACGTCAGGAGGAGCCGCACCGTGCCGCGCTCGGAGTCCTGCGCGGCCGCATTGGTGAACTGCGCCGACTCGTCCATCGTCCGGCGCAGCCACATCACGGCGAGGGCCGCGACGGCACCGACCACGAAGGCGATCCGCCAGCCCCACGAGCTCATCTGCTGCTCGGAGAGGAACTGCTGGAGGATGAGCTGCAGCCCGAGGGCCAGGAGCTGGCCGCCGGTGAGGGTGACGTACTGGAAGGAGGAGTAGAACCCGCGTTTGCCGGGCGTCGCCACCTCGGACAGGTAGGTCGCGGACGTGCCGTACTCACCGCCCAGGGAGAGCCCCTGGACCAGCCGGGCGAGAATGAGGATCGTCGGCGCCAGCGCCCCGATCGCGGAGTAGCCCGGGCATACGGCGATGACGAGCGAACCGGCCGCCATCATCGTCACGGACAGGGTGAGCGCCGCGCGCCGGCCGAACCGGTCGGCATACCTGCCGAGAAGCCAACCACCGATGGGCCGCATGATGAACCCGACGGCGAAGACCCCGGCGGTGTTGAGCAGCTCGGCCGTGGGGTCCCCGCTCGGGAAGAACACCTTGGAGAAGTAGATCGAGAACGCAGCGTAGGCGTACCAGTCGTACCACTCGATGAGGTTGCCAAGGGAGCCTCGGACGACGTTCGAGATGACGCTCCGCGGGGCGCGGGCGTCGGCCGAGGTGGCGCTCAAGGGGACCTCCGATGTCGTATGCCGGGTTGCGGGCACCGTCGGTCGGGCCGGCCCCCGTCGACCCTCCACCTCCGAGACCGCCCGCGCAACCGGAGCGCTCCGGACCCCATCACCCCCCGGAACGGGGCCCCACGGCAACCGACACCGTCATGTGGATCGCCGACATGTCCGGGACCGTTCCTCCCCACAGGAGCGCCGCGGCTGGTGACTGACGAGCGCACCCGTCGGGGCAAGACGCAGCACGGCCCGCGACCGCACGGCGACCGTGCGCGGAACGTGCCGTGAGACGTAGGCGTTGCGGAAGATCGGGACGCCGTCCCTGCCCCGCAGCTGCCACGCCGTCAGGTCCGCGGCGATCGCCTCGGTCCGGGCGAACGGGGCGCAGGGTCGAAGCGCGGAGAAACCGTCACCCGCACGATCGTGTCGCGGACCGCGCTCGTCAGTCGTCAGTCGTCAGTCGTCCACAGCCGACCAGCCCCGTGGCGGCGGCCGTGGCGGGAGGGCACGGCTGGGGCGCAGGGCCGGGAGGGCGGCGCGGCTGGCCCGTGCCCACTAGCTCGAGCGGCCGCGGCTCCAGGACATGGCATACTGCCCGTCGTCGACCGCTCGTCCGGCCTCCCCGAGCTCGAGCGGCCGGAACGTGTCGACCATGACCGCGAGCTCGTCGAAGTAGTCCGCGCCGATCGACCCCTCGGTCGCACCCGGCTGCGGACCGTGCGGGTGCCCTCCGGGGTGGACCGAGATCGAGCCCTTGCCGATGCCGGACCCCTTGCGCGCCTCGTAGTCACCGTCGACGTAGAACATGATCTCGTCGCTGTCGACGTTGGAGTGGTAGTACGGCACCGGGATGGCCAGGGGGTGGTAGTCGACTTTGCGTGGCACGAAGTTGCAGATAACGAAGCCCCCGCCCTCGAAGACCTGGTGCACCGGCGGCGGCTGGTGGATCCGCCCGGTGATCGGCTCGAAGTCGCGGATGTTGAAGACATAGGGATAGAGGCACCCGTCCCAGCCGACGACGTCGAGCGGGTGGTACGGCACCGTGTGCACCGTCCCGACGATCCCGCCCGGCCCGGGGCCGCGGTGCTTGATGAAGACCTCCGACTCGTCCGCGGCGGTCTCGCCCACGTCCTCGGCGAGCAGTGGGCCGTCCGGGGTACGCAGGTCGCGCTCGGAGTAGGGCGAGTGCTCCAGCAGCTGCCCGTACCGGGACAGGTATCGCTTCGGCGCGGTGATGTGGGAGTTCGCCTCGATGGCGTAGGTCCGCAGCGGGTCCTTCGTCGGGCGCCGCGGCAGCCACCGGTGCGTCGTAGAGCGCGGGACGACGACGTAGTCGCCCTCCGCCACCTCGAAGGCCCCGAAGACGGTTTCGACCCGGGCCCGGCCGCGCTCGACATAGACGCACTCGTCC
>JAABUP010006393.1_pt1 | contig 16796 bp, 16 predicted proteins | sample 5559201 | NCBI WGS metagenome assembly JAABUP01 (sample SAMN10711887, study PRJNA513373) | rock metagenome | isolation source: Antarctica rocks | place: Antarctica
AACCCACCGACACCGTTCTGGTCAATAGCCACGAGGGAGCCATGGCGGCGACAAGGCACCTTATCGCGATGGGCTGTAAACGGATCGCGTGCGTCAGCGGGCCACACGACACCACCACGGGCGAGCAGCGGCTGCGGGGTTACCGTGCTGCGCTCTGGGAGTCAATGCGGCCCGTCGACCCGGGCCTCGAATGCTACAGCGACTTCAAGGAAGCCGGAGGCTTCGCGGCAGCGTGCAAAATGCTGGCCCTGGACGAACCGCCTGACGGCTTCTTCGTCGCAAATAACCAGATGACCGTCGGTGTCCTGCGAGCGCTGGCCGCCGCAGGCCTGGTCGTGCCGACGGACGTCGCCGTGGCCGGGTTCGATGACCTCCCGTGGTGGTCGATGTTTCACACAGTGACGACCGTGGCCCAACCCGCCTACCAAATGGGCCGGTCAGCGGGTCTGCTGCTTGCGGACCGGATCAACGGTTACGCCGGGCCTCCCCGGTCGGAGTACTTCCAGCCCCAATTGATCGTGCGGCAGAGTTCGCGCCTGGGTTCATCCACCCGACTCGTCCCCTAATGGTTTGGGAGCGAGCCGCCTCGATCAATGGCGCCGGCCCGGATAGATCCCAACACACCAACTCGAAGGACGTGACACGGTATGCCTGCACACAACAGAGACCTCGCTTCGTCGGTTGTCGCCATCACTGGCGCCAGCTCAGGCATCGGCCAAGCTTCGGCGCGTCTGCTCGTCGAAGCCGGTGCCCGGGCGGCCAGTGGTGCGGCCCGGCTGGAGGTATTCGTGAGGAACGATCTCGTTCCAGCTAGGGCGCCTCGGCGCTCAGGATCACGCTTGACTTGCCGGCGTGAATGAGTCACTACGCGGCTCCGTCCACATCGGCGCCGGCCGGTCGTTGCCGCAGCCCCCACCTATTCAGGTCGGCGGCCACGTCGGACATCGTTCCGCAGATCCGCCTTCACCCGCCAGGACCGGATTGGCGTCGATCTTGCGCTGATACGGCCGGATGCGTCTGGCCTTCGCGGCCGAGTCCGCGTTTCACCGGCCCCTAGCTTTCCAGGGCCGCCGCCGGTTCATGGTGATACCGGGCTAGGAGCGCCAGTCCGATCTCCGCCCGGCGGACCCGTTCGCGGGCCATCGCTTCCACCGTGGCGCTGAGGTGCTGGCCGGCCGGGTAGATGTTCGGCGCGTTGCGCACCGCGAACTTCAGGTGCACGGGTGCGGCGACCCTCACAACTGCGGGGATCTCGTAGTGCCGGACCACCCCGCCGAAATCGTCCGAGGCCTCCATGTAGAGGTCCAGCGGGAGGTCGACAGTCGAACGGATTGCGGCCAGCATCGGCAGGCTCAGGTCGACCGGCAGGTTGAGCGTGGTGGCGCCTAGGTCCTCCATCAGCCTGGCGGTGGCCGGGTTGGCCACCGGGAGCGAGGCGGAAACTTTGACGATCAGGTAGGCGGGTAGGTCACCGGACTTCTTGAGCTTCCCGACGACGTCGAGCAATCCGAGATCGGCGATCAGCACGGACCGCAGCCCGAGTTCGACGCCACGGAGAATGTCCGACAGGCCATAGGCGAGCTGGTCGGCGCCGCGGAGCGCACCGGCGACCGCGCGACCACCGGTGGAACTGGCTTGGACGCCGGTATCCCACGAGGCTCGCGGGCCGACGAACAGGCAGATCTCGATCTGGTGCTCGGCTCCCATCTCGAGCATCTCGCGGATTTCGGTGTCGGTCTGCAGCATGATTCCGCTGCCCTGGCTGACTCTGTGCACCGGGACACCGCGGTTCTTTGACTCGTCGATCACCGCGGCGAGAGTCAGCGGCCCTTCGCAGGAGGGGATCTCGATGTGCCAGGCCTGGCCGTCGTCGAAGCGCAACGAGGAGCTAGGGAGGTCGTAGGCGTCCCGGCCCGGAAGGCCGAGCCCGTTGAGAAGTGTCGAACCGTGCATCATCAGCTCTGCTCTCCGGCCGTGGTCGTGGCCGATTCCGTGGTGGGTGAACTGCCGATCGATGATCGGTAGGGACTCATGAACTGGGCTCGCGGCACCTGGTTGGCCAGCACGCCGCCGTCGACCACCAGTGCGGTGCCGGTGACGTACCGGGCGCCGGGTGAGGCCAGGTACAGGACCGCCGCGGCCACGTCCTCGATGGTGCCGAACGTCGACTCCAATGGGATGTGTTCCTCGTAGTAGCGGCGGAAGGCGTTCCAGTCCAACGGGAACTCCTCCGCCAGGTGGGTGTCGATCATGCCGGGGCACACCGTGTTGACCGTGATCCCGGCGTGCCCCAGTTCCACCGCGAGGCTCCGGGCCATCAACTCCAGCCCACCTTTGGACGCGTTGTACGCGGCCAGTCCCGGCTCGGCCACCAACCCGTTCTTGGACGAAATCATGATAATCCGGCCGCCGCTTCCGCGGGCCAGCATGTGCTCGGCGAGGCGCTGGGACAGGAAGAACGGGGCATCCAGGTTAACGGCCATCAGGTGCCGCCAGGTATCCGGACGGACCTCGTTGAAATGACCCATGACGGCAACGCCGGCATTGTTCACCAGCACGTCGATCGGACCGCACTCGTCCCAGATCCGGTCCACCAGCGCGGAAAGCTCGTCCATCTCTGCCAGATCCTGCCGGTACCAGGAGATCCGGTGGCCCGGCAGGCTCGCGCGCAGTGGCTCCGGATCGGCGTCGGGATGATCGATCACCACCAGTTCGGCGCCGGAACCTGCGAGGGCGGTGGCGATCCCGCGACCGATTCCCCTTGAGGCGCCGGTGATCAGCACTCTGATGCTCATCGGGTAGAGCCGAGGTCGCGGGAGATCCGGACGGCCGTCCTGGCCACCAGACTGCCGATGCGCAGCACTTCCTTCGGTGCGAACATCGGTTTCAGACCGGTCACGCTGATCGCCCCTGTGCACTGGTCACGGTGGTCGAAGAGGGCGGCCCCGATGCAGCAGATACCCTCGGCGTCCTCCTCGTCGTCGATGGAGAAACCACGCCGGCGCACCTTGGCCAGATCGGCCAGCAGCGCGTCGGGATCGGTGATGGTGTGCCGGGTCCGGGAGCCGAGGCCAAATCGTTCGGCGTCGAGTCGGACGGCGTCCTCGGACTTGTTGGCCAGGATGGCCTTGCCCATTCCGCTGCAGTGCAGGCGTTCCCGGCCGCCCATGTTCAGGTTGAACCGGACCGCCGCCGGCCCGTCGACCTGACCGACCACCACGGCGGACTCGCCGTCGACCACCGAGACCCTGGTGCTGAGCATGGTGGCCGCGGCCAGTTCGGACAGGTGCGGCATGGCCACGTCACGCAGCGAGACCTGGCGCAGCGCACGGTCTCCCAGCCGGGCTAGGCCCAGCCCCAAGGTGTAGATTCTGGACGTCAGGTCGCCCGTGGAGGCGATGAGGTTCCGGGCCTCCAGGGTCTGCAGGACCGCGAACATCGCACTCTTGGAGGCGTTCACCTTCCGAGCGATCGCCGACACACCGAGCCCGGTATCGGCCTCGGCCAACACGTCGAGTACCTCGAAGGCCCGGTCGACGCTGCGGACCCGATAGCGCTCGTCGAGCTCTGTCCTGGCATAGGGCTCGGTGCTACTGGTCGTCATTTACCTATTCCCGCCGTCAGCCCGGTCACCAGGTAGCGCTGGAAGATCAGGAACACCGCGAAGCAGGGAACGGCGCTGGCCAGTGACGTCGCCATCACTTGATTGATGTCGAAGGTCCTTGTCGAGTTGACGGTGGCCAGCAGGACCCCGACGGTGTGTGTGTCCCCGTCCGGCAGGAAGAGCAACGCCACCAGCAGATCGTTCCAGACGCCGATGAAGGTCAGCACGCCCAGCGTGATCAGCGCCGGCCGGGCCAGTGGCAGCAGCACGCTGACGAACGCCCGCGGGTAGGAGGCCCCGTCGATCACTGCCGATTCCAGCAGTTCCTCCGGCAGCGACCGGAAGAAGTTGGTCAGGATGAATACGGCGAAGGGCATTTGCGTGCCTGCGTAGATCAACGCCGTCATCGGGACGTTGCCGACCAGCCCCAGACGCCCGACGTTGACGAACTCCGGAATGATGTACGTCTGCAACGGGATCAGCATCATCACGATCAGCAGCGACAGGACCACCTGCGATCCTGGGAACCGCAGAATGCCGAACGCGAATCCGGCCAGGGCCCCGACCACGCTCTGCACGATGATCGCCAGCAGGCACAGCATCGCCGAATTGCCGATGGCGCGTAGTAACTCCGGCTGCTGGAACAGCAGCCCCCACTGCTCGAGGGTCCAGGAACTGCCGGCGGTGTCGGTGGAGTGCAGCGACGTCGTCAGCATGTATGCGATCGGCGCGACGGTGACCAGGGCGAGCATGACCAGCACGGCCAGCCCGAAGCCCGAGAAGACCCTCTGCCAGGGCCGCGAGGAACCACGCGCCGGTGGGCCGGCCGACCGCAGCGGCGCGAATGTCACGGTGTCAGTCACGTGAGGCCACCCCAGAGCGGATGCGCAGGGCGGTGACGGCCAGGGACAGCACGAACAGCACGATGCCAAGAGCAGAGCCCTGGCCGAAGTTGCCCTGTGCGAAAGACGTCTGGTACAGCGCGTACTCCAGGGTCGTGGTCGAGCGGCCGGGTCCACCGGCCGTCATGGTGTAGATCAGCCCGAAGATCTGGGTGATCGCCGCGGACATCGTCACGATCAGGGCCAGTTCCACGTACCGGCGGATCTGCGGCAGGATCACCAGCCGCAGCATCCCGAGCCCACCGGCGCCGTCCAGCCGGGCCGCCTCGATCACCGACGGGTCGACGGTGGACAGGCCGGTGGACAGCAGCACCACGTTGATCCCGAGGTAGCTCCAGCTGAACGCCAGGATCAGCGCGGCCAGCGACGTCCAGTCGCCGGCCAGCCAGTCGCTGCTCAGCGCAGACAGACCGATGTCGTCGAGCACCGTGTTGACTGCACCGCGGGAGGAGAACAGGTACCCGAAGGTCAGCCCGATGACCACCCAGGACAGCGCCACCGGGAGGAAGAACACCGCCCGGAAGAACGGCCGGCTGCGGCGACGCATCATCAGCAGGTACGAGACGGCCAGTGCCACCGCCACTTCGATCGGAACGCTGGCGATGATGATCGCGTTGTTCAGCAGGATCCGGCGGAAGTCGGGGTTGGCGAACAGGCCGTTGGCGTAGTTCTGCAGACCGATCCACTGGGCATCGGTGCCGTCCCAGCTGGTGAAGCTGTAGTACAGGGCCTGCAGGGCCGGGAGGACCAGCAGGGCGACGACCAGGATGAGGGCAGGGAGCGCGAAGAACACGCCCCACAGGGATCTTCGTGCCTGCTGTCCGAGCCGCCGGCCCGGCAGGCGCTGCCCTGGCAACAGCCGGCTGGGCAACGGTTGTCGGGCGGGGAGACCGACGGACTTGGACACCGCTGGTCCGGTCGCCATCGGGATCTCCTGTGTGTCGAACTGCATCAGCTACCGAGGTGGTAGTTGACCCGCTGGGTCGAGGTCAGTGACTTCGTGGCCGAGTCCATCTTGTCGAGAAAATCGGAGGGGCTGGACTTTCCGGCCAGGACGCTGTTGAGACCGTTGGTCAACGCGTCCGTCACCGACGGCGCCATGAAGTTGTCGAACATCGGGATCGCAGTCCAGCCCGGGGATGCGGCCGTCTCCAGCAGGGCTCCGTTCACCTTGTCGGTGGTGGCCACGCCGGCCCGGCTGGGCACCTGGCCCGCTGCGGCGACGAGCTGCTGGCCCTCCCCAGAGATGATGTAGGCCTCGAAAGCCGCGGCAGCCGTCGGGTTCTGGGTGGACTTCAGAACGTCGTACCCGTTGTCCGGCAGCCGGACCAGCTTCTTCTGCGCAGTGTCGGAGAACGGTGCCGGCATGACGCCGAGGTTGGCTCCCAGGGTCTTCTCGTACGTCGGGGTGTCCCAGCTGCCGCCCATCACCATGGCCACGGACCCGTCGGCGAACCCGGCCTTGACCCCGCGCCAGGTGAGCACGTCCTGATTGGTGTATCCGTTGGTGCGCAATGCCGCCCACTTGGTGATCTGCGCGGTGACGGCCGGGTTCGCGTATTTCTGCGTCCCGGTCAGCATGGCGTCCCAGCCCTTGAGGTCGGAGGCCGCGCCGACCAGGTACGACCAGTCCAGGAACGAGGGGAACCCGCCCGATCCGGAATCGCTGCCGTAGCCGATGCAGGTCTTGCCGGCCGCCTTCACCTTCGCGCAGGCGGCGTCGAGTTCGGCCCAGGTGGTCGGGAAGGTGGTGACCCCGAGGTTGGAGAGCACCTTCTTGTTGTAGAAGAGCCCGTAGAAGCTGCTGGTCACCGGCACGCCGTAGGTCGCCTTGGTCAGATCGCCGTCCTGCGCGTAGTACTGCGCGCCAACGGCTTTCAGTTCGGACTGCGATATGTACTTGTTCAGGTCGAGCATCTTGTTCTGGAACTGCACCTGGTAGCCGCCCGGGAACATCGAGGCGATGTCAGGTCCCTTCGAGCCGATCACCGCCGCCTGCAGCACGGCGAAGTAATTGTCGCCGGGCTGGGCCACCGCGTTGATGGTGACCGTCGGGTACTTCTTCTTGAACCCGTCGATCAGCGGCTTGAGGGCCGTGGTGTCGTCGATCGGGCCGCGGTTCCAGATGGTCAGCGAGCCGCAGAGCGCGGGTGCAGCCGAGGCAGCGGAACCAGGCGAGCTGTCGGAATTGGCCGCAGCCGGTGCGCTCGATGTCGTATTCGGCGAGCCGGGCGTGCTGCCGCTGCTGCAGGCGGTCAGGGTGAGCAGCGGCGCCAGCGACAGTGCGGCCGCTCGTGATCTCCAGGAATTCATGGTTGCTCCTTCGGGACGAGTGGGAATTCAGGCGAGGGGATCAGGCCAGCGGGGCTTCCCGGCCCGGGTCGATGCCGATCCCGGCCGTGAAGAAGCGCGGGTTCGGTACGTGGGTCCAGGCGCCGTTCTGGTGAATGGAGGTCTCGGCGACCAGACCGGGCAAGGTCATGTCCAGTGCGGAGTAGACGTCGACCTCGAGGGGGCGGTCCTCGAGAATGGAATCGAGGAAGTCCCGCAAGGGCCAGAAGTCCGAACCCCAGTGCCCCGCGTCGGCCGGCGGCTGCGCGTAGCGAGCGGGCAGGAAGTCAGACGCGAATTTGTCCAGTGGCTCCCAGGCCTCGGCCGGGGACCGCCCGTGCAGATAGACCACCGGTGACGCGGTGGACGTGCGGGCCGCCTCGTAAGCACCCTGCGTGCCCTGGATCGTGTAGTAGTCCCAGAGCTCCGGACGATTGGAGAGCAGGTCGAATCTCAGTCGCAGCAGACGGCCGCGCGAGGTTCTGGCCAGCAGGATGGTGGTGTCCTGCAGTTCGTGTTCGGGGTCGGTGTGGCGCCCTGTGCCGACGCAGCTCACTGATACCACCCGGTCGTCGAACCACTGGAGCAGCGGGCCGAGACTGTGCGTGGGATAGGGGTTTCCGTCCCGTCCGACCTGCCAGTGGTAGCGCCAGGTCGGATCGCCGGCCGGTGTGGTGTGCCAGGACTTCATCTCGTGCAGGTATTCGCCCTCGCCGTAGTACAGATCGCCGAAGGACCCGGCCCGCACCATCTCCCGGACGATCAGGTTCGGCCTGGTGTAGCAGTAATTCTCGGCCATGGCGTACTTCGCGGTGCTGGCCCGGACGGCGCCGACGAGTTGCTGCGCCTGCTCGGCGCTGACCGCAGCGGGGACCTCGCTGAGTACGTGGATGCCTCGCTCGAGCGCGGCCACCGCCTGCGGGGTGTGGTGCTGCTGCGGGGAGGACAACACCACGACGTCGACCTTCTCGAGCAGTTCGTCGAAGGAGGTGCAGAGCTTCTGGACGCCGCTGCGGCTGCCGAACGCGACCAGTGCCTCGGGCACCGGGTCGTACACGGCGGTCAGCGCAGCCCGCTCCGCGTTGTGACGCATCACTGTCAGGAAGCCGGTGCCGCGCACCGCTCCGGCGATCCCGACCCGAAGTGGCGCTCGGCCGGCGGTCATGCCGTTACCGATAGGCGGGAGGGCATCAGGGCCGGGAAAAGGGCGGACCAGGCGAGGATCTCGGCGTCGTTGCGGTAGGTCGGGACGAAACCGAGTCGGAGGTAGCTGGCCACGGCGGCAGTGCGGAAGTCGTCGGTCTCCAGAACGGCGGTTGCCAGTCCCCGATTGGCGAAACCGGCCAGACACTGAGCGGTGATCATGGTGCCGAGTCCCCGGCCCCGGTCGGCGGGTGCCACCGCGACGTAGTGGACGTAGCCGGCGCCCGGGTACGCCTGTGGCAGGAGCCGCTCGGAGGCCGTGGCCGCAACCTCGCCGTCGGTGGAGGACGGCAACAGCCAGGTGACCGGAACATCCTCGGCGTCCAGCAGCTCGCGCCCCACCCGAGCTTCGTCCCAGGGGTCGTCGAACGCCACGCTCAGCAGCGAGGCCAGGGCGGGCGCATCCGCGGCGACCGCTGGCCGCAGGCCCGGGGTCGGAGCCGCCACAGCAGGAAGCGGTCCCGGATGGGTCATGAACAGCTGGGTCATCCGCTGAGACTACGAACCTCGTCGGCCGGACGAAACGGTGTTCGGCACAGACGAACAGTTGGGATCATGGTCGGTAGGCTCGTTCGGCCCTACCGAACATCGTTCTACCCAGAAGCAGCCGCCACCTAGTGTGACGACATGGCTTGCCGCGCTCTGGACGAACCGGATGCGCTTCACTTCTCGGGCGCATCGCTGTGGCGCCCTCCGGGGTCGCAGAGTTTGTTCGGGGTAGGGCGTGTCGACATCACCCCGCCCGTCGGGATCCGAATGCGCAACTGGGGATACGGCGACGTGGACGTCAGTACGGGCGTGCACCGGCCGCTGACCCTGGGGGCCCTGGCGGTCGGCGCTCCAGACGGCTCCGATCTGCAGTTGCTGCTCACCGCCGACCTGGGCTGGTGGCGCAGCGTCCGCGACGAGGCCGGCGTGCGGGGGGCCGTGCTCGACGCGTTCGGGCTCACCGCCGACCGGGTCCTGCTGCACCTCGTCCACACCCACGCCGGTCCGTCCATTTGTCTGGACGACGTCGACCTACCCGGTGGCGCCCTGGTGCCGGCCTACCTGGAGCAGCTCCGGTCGGCGGCAGTGCACGCCTGCCGCCTAGCCGTGGCCGACCTGTCGCCCGGCACCCTGGTCTGGGGTCACGGCAGCAGTCCGTTGGCGATCAACCGGGACCAACTCATCGACGGCCGGGTGACCCTCGGGTTCGACCCCCAGACCCCGGCCGATCGGACGCTACTGGTCGGCCGGCTCACCGGCGCCGACGGCACGACGAGGGCGACGATCGTCAACTACGCCTGCCACCCGACCACCCTCGGATTCGACAACAGCCTGCTGTCACCGGACTTCGTCGGCGGCCTGCGGGAACGGGTCGAATCCGCCACCGCCGGCGCACCGTGCCTTTTCCTACAGGGCGCCAGCGGCGACCTGTCCGGCCCGGTGCAGTACCTGGCCGACACCAGGCGCGCGGACTCCTACGGTGATGCCCTCGGCTACAGCGCCCTGGGGGTGCTGGGTTCGCTGCCACCGGCCGGCACCGTGCTGCAGCTGGCGCGCACGGTGGAATCCGGTGCGCCGCTGGCACTGTGGGACGAGGTGCCCGGAGTCTGGCCTGGCCGACTCGGTCGGCGTCAGCTCGCGGTGAACGTGCAGCTGCGTGATCTGCCGAGCGCGGCCGAACTCGACAGTCGTTGGGCGGACATCGATCCGCGCGCCCGCCGGGAGCGTCTGCAACGCTCCGAACGCCTGCAGGCGACCTACCGGGTCTCCGGCGGTGCGCCGACAGCGGCCGTCCACCACCCCCTGTGGGTCTGGCGACTCGGGGACGCCTACGTGGTCGCTCATCCAGGCGAGGCTTATTCGCCGCTGCAGACTGCGCTGCGGGCACGCCACCCGGACAAGATCGTGGTGGTGATGAACCTGACTAACGGGCCGGGGTGGGTGTACCTGCCGCCCGCGGAGGCGTTCGCCATCGATCGCTATCAGACCTGGCAGACTGTGCTCCGACCGGGCGCGCTGGAGGCGCTGATCGACGAGGCCGACCGGTCGCTGACTGAACTGGCCGCCGGATGAGCCGGGCGCTGCGCTCCGCCGGATGGACGTCGGGTGACGACGAGACCGCACTGGAGCACCGGGTCGCCCTGCGGATGGGCGGCGCGCATGTCACTGCGTCCAACAGCCGACCGATCATCGGAATCGCCTACAGTGCCGGTGATCTCAGCCCGTGCAACCTCCCGCTGGCGGCTCTGGCCGATGCTGCGGCCAGGGGGGTGAGGCAGGCCGGCGGTATCCCGGCCATCTTTGCGACCATCTCCCTCGGCGAGGATCTGATGAAGCCGAGCGCGATGCTCTACCGCAATCTGCTGTCCATCGAGGTCGAGGAGACGGTGCGCGCCAACCCGATCGACGGGGTGGTACTGCTGACCAACTGCGACAAGAGCACACCCGGTGCGTTGATGGGCGCCATCAGCACCGACCTCCCGACGATCCTGGCGGTCGGCGGCAACCGGCCGGCGCCGATGTTTCAGGGCAAACGAATCGGTACCGGCACCGATCTCTGGCGGATGCTCGACCGGCGGCGGGCGGGGAAGATCGACAACGCCACTTGGAAGGAATTCGAGAACTGCTACGCCTGCGGCATCGGGTCTTGCAACACGCTCGGCACCGCGTCGACGATGGCGCTGATGGCCGAGGCGCTGGGCTTCAGCCTGCCGTCTGCCGGCACCGTCCAGGCCGGTTCCAGCCGCTCAGTGGAGATCGCGGAGGCCAGTGGTCGTCGAGCCGTCGAGCTGGTCGAGTGGGATCTGCGGCCTTCGAGAATCCTTACCAAAGCCGCCCTGCACAACGCCACGGTGGTGCTGCAGGCCATCGCCGGCTCGACCAACGCGGTGCTGCACCTGGCCGCGATCGCCGGCCGTGCCGGGTTGACCTTCGATCAGGACATGTTGCAGCACATCGGCTCTGCCGTGCCCGTGCTGGCCGATGTGGAGCCGACAGGCCGTTACCTGATGGCCGAACTCGACCAGGCGGGCGGACTGCCCGCCATCGTTCACCTGCTGCGCGATCTGATCGATCCGTCGGCGGTGACGGTGACCGGCGGTGGCTTGAGTGGGATCGAAGGGCCGCTAGGGGTGGCGATCCGACCGCGCCGCGACCCGGTCTTCCCCGGTCCGGCGATCCGCGGCGTCCGCGGGTCGCTGGCACCGGACGGGGCGGTGCTCAAGGCGGCGACCTCGTCACCGCAGCTGTGGCGACACCGCGGGCCGGCGCTGGTCTTCTCCGACTACCTACAGATGCGGGCGCGGCTGGACGATCCGGATCTGGACGTCGACCAAGACACGGTGCTGGTGCTCCGCGGCTGCGGCCCGATCGGCGTCCCCGGCATGCCGGAGTGGGGCATGGTGCCGATCCCGCAGCGACTCGCCCAGCACGGCGTGACCGACATGGTCCGGGTGACTGACGCCCGGATGAGCGGGACCAGTTACGGCACAGTGTTTCTGCACGCCGCTCCGGAGGCTGCGCTCGGTGGCCCGCTCGCGCTGGTCCGGGACGGCGACCCCATTCTGGTCGACGTGGAGGCGGGCCGGCTGGATCTGGACATCGAGCCGGCGGAGTTGGTGCGCCGTCGCGCAGCATGGATCCGGCCGGCTTCCGAGCATCTTCGTGGATGGCCCGCGCTTTACCAGCGCCACGTAATGCAGGCACCGACCGGCTGCGACCTTGATTTCCTGGTCGCCGATACGGACGCCAAACGCCGCTTTGTGGAACCCGTCATTGGCCGGTCTTGACAGGCGCTTGGTCCGTTGTCCCGGACGAACAGCGAGTAGTTGTGTCACCCGGTCTTGCGCAGCGACTGCTGGATCTCCGGCTAGACCTGCCGGTGCCCATCGCGGTATTCGGCGAGACGGGGACGGCCCTTGAGCAGGAAGCAGCAGCGTGCCAACCGGTTCTTGTAACGTTTCAGGAATTGCAGGAGGCTGGAGCGCCTGGCGGGTACCGACCGCCCGGCCTTCAGTTGTCGAGGACCGCGCCCGCAGGGACGGAGCCGCCGTGAGCGGGAAGCAGGACGTCGTGGTCGGGTTCGATCCGCGTACCGGCGTTGCCGCCGAGGGCGTCCCTGTGACCAAGCCGGCGGCGCTCGATCGGCTGGTCGCCGCGGCGGCCGGCGCGTTTGAGCCGTGGACGGCCTGGTCGCCGTCCGCGCGTGCCGAGGCCCTCGACGCGGTCGCCGACGCACTGGACGCCGCCACCGATGATCTCGTCGCGGTCGCGGATAGCGAGACCGGGTTGGGCGAGGTGCGCCTGCGCGGCGAGGTGCGGCGCACCAGCGACCAGTTGCGGCTGTTCGGTACGGTGCTGCGCGACGGAAGCTACCTCGGCGTCGTGATCACGCCCGAGGCCGAAGCTCAGCCGGACATCCGGCGGATGCTGGAGCCGCTCGGGCCGGTCGCCGTGTTCGCAGCCAGCAACTTCCCGTTCGCGTTCTCCGTCGCCGGCGGCGACACCGCGTCGGCCCTGGCGGCGGGCTGCCCGGTCGTCGTCAAGGCGCACGAGGGCCATCCGCGGACGTCGGCCGGCACCGAGCGCGTCGTCCGTGCCGCCCTCACCGAGGCCGGCGCCCCGCACGGCGTCTTCGCCGTCGCCTACGGCCGGGCCGCCGGACCGCTGCTCGTCGAGGACGCGCGCGTCCGCGCCGTCGGCTTCACCGGCTCGCGGCGCGGCGGCCGGGCATTGTTCGACCTCGCGTGCGCGCGCGCCGAGCCGATCCCGTTCTACGGCGAGCTGGGCAGCGTCAACCCGGTCGTGGTGCTCCCCGCCGCGGCGGCGAGCCGCGGGGACGAGATCGCGCGGGGGTACGTCGGGTCGCTGTTGCTCGGCGTCGGGCAGTTCTGCACGAATCCCGGGCTGCTGTTCGTGCCGCGCGCCGGCCCGCTCGTGGGGCTGATCCGCGACGAACTGCGTGGTGCGGGCGGGGGCGTGATGCTGTCCGCGGGCATGCGGGACGCGTATGTGGCGCGCACCGCCGAGGTGACGAGAACGCTCGGGCCGGACCCCCTGCTGGCCCGATCCGATCACGGGGCCGTCGAGGGATGGTGGGTCGAGCCGGTCGTGGCCGAGGTCCCGATCGCGCAGTTCCAGGCCGACCTCGCCGAGGAGTGCTTCGGCCCCTTCGGCCTGATCGTGACGTACGACGATGTCACTGAGGCGCGCGACGCGATCGCTGCCCTGGACGCCAACCTCACCGCCTCCGTCCACGCGGAGCCGGAAGATCACCCGGCCGCGGCCGATCTCGCGCTCGTCCTGAGACGCAAGGCGGGACGGCTGATCTTCAACGGCTGGCCGACCGGCGTGTCGGTGTGCTGGGCGATGCACCACGGCGGGCCTTGGCCGGCTACGACGGCGGCACGCTGGACGTCGGTCGGCGCGGGCGCGATCGGCCGGTGGCTGGCGCCGGTCGCGTACCAGTCCTGGCCCGACGAACTGCTACCGCCGGCGCTGCAACGCGCCAATCCGATGCGCATCGCCCGTCGGGTCGACGGCGCGTGGGAGCGGTCAGGGTGAGTCGTCCTCCAGCGCGGAGGCGAGGCGGTGCCGGCACGCGGCGTGAAGGATGTCGACCGGCACGCCCGCGTGTCGGTCGGCACCGTCTCCAACGTCGATGAAGGCACTGGCACGCTCGGCCAGCACACTGCGTTCATTGGCTTTGGCGCCGGTCAGCATGACGGCTGCTCCTTGAACGGGACTGACCCCGCATCACTTCGGCGTGCTGATGAGTTTGGAACAGCGAGGTGCTGCCTCGCAGCAGCAGCTGAGCCGGCTCGTCGGTGTCGATCCCCGCAACGCCGTGCCGCTGATCGACCTGCTCGAAGAGCGCGGGCTGATCGCCCGCGCCCCCGACCCCGAGGATCGCCGCAGCTACGCCGTCAGCCTGACCACCGCCGGCCGCAGAACGCTCACCGAGCTGCGTCACGCCGCCGACGAGGTCGAAGTTGAGATGCTGAAGCACCTCGACGCCACCGAACGGGGCAGCCTACACAGCGCGCTCGCTAAGCACGCGGGTGACACCACTGAGCGGTAGCCAGGCCGTGGTGCTCGATCGCGGATCTCCGGGTGTGGTTTCCCAGCTGACCATCACGGCGCCGCTGGGCGTCCAGCGGAAGGCTTTCGCTGGCCTCCACTCCTCCGATGAGTCGGGCAGCACCAGCCGGATGATGACCGGGTAGCTGCCCTGCGGGCGCCGCTGTTGGTCCGTCGGCGGCGGCAGCCGGTTCAGGTACTCCACACATCAGATTAGAACATTGTTCTACGAAGTCGTCAGGCCTGGTGTGATGGGCGCCGCGCGCGCGCGATCTTGGCGATGACGGGTGATGTCGGCCGACCGAGGATCTTGTCCATCTGCTCCCGCAGTCGAGCGGCCTCGATCAAGTCGGGGCCGACCTTGATAACGCGCTTCGGTGCGGCCGGTGCGGGCTGCTGCTCAATGGTCGTCATGGTGGGCCTCCTCCTGGTCGCCAGTGTCCTCTACAAACTCGACATCGTCCACGTCTTGGCCGTGTCCGGTTGCTACCGCCTCGATCTCGTCGAGGCCAGATGGCCGGTTCAGCGCGTCGATCAGTGCTGCGTCCGCGCCGGCGTCGTCGTCTCGGAGGTCTTCCCGGCCGAGGACGCCCAATAGCCTTGTTCCGGTTGCCCGCCGGTGCGGGTCATCGCTGGTAGTGAGGGTGTCGGCCCACTGGATGCGGCGGAACCACTCCTCACGGCGGGCGCGGGCGCGCTCTCGGCCGGAGTTCCACGGGGTGCCGAGCACGCCGAGGACGCCGCCGAGGGCGGTGCTGGCCAGGACGACCCACCACGGGCGCTGTTCACGCTTCGGGCCATGGGTAGAGGGGTCGTGGGTAGCCGTGTTCGGCGAGTTGGGCCGGTGTGCGGGTGATGTTGATCATTGGTTGACCTCGACGGTGATGTGCTCGGTCGCGTCGAACACCGATCGTTCGTCGGTGCCGGCCCAGTGGACGACGACGTGGGATGGGCTCCTTGGCAGCGGGCGAGCGCGACCCGGCGCGGCTGCCCGTTCTCTGGGAGGACGATCCATCCGGCCCGTAGTTGTTATGCGGCAACGGTTTGGTGACCACGGTGCTCTCCCCCTTTCGGGTTGTTGGTGGTGAGTGTGGTGGTGGGGTCCGACACCGGGCAGGGACTCGAGGTTCCCTACCCGGCGGCGGTTGGCTTTCTTTACTCGGCGGCGGCTGCCGGGGTTTTGCTGGCCTTGGTGATGGCGACGGTGCCGAATCGCAGGGAGGCGCCCAGGTGGTCGGCGGTGATCTCCTGCGAGACACCGTTGGTGCCGTCCTGACGGACGAAACCTTCCACGGTCAGATCGCCGGACACGACCACGGTGTCGCCCTTGTGGACTGAGTTCATGGCGTTTTCTGCCAGCGAGCCGAACGTGGTGACCCGGTAGAAGGATGTGGGTCCGTCGGTCCAGCTGCCATCTTGGCTCTTCACTCGGTTGTTCACTGCGACGTTCAGCCGCGCCCACGGCTTGCCCGACTCCTTGCCGTAGCCACCTTCGGCGTCGGCGGTCAGGTTTCCCTCGATGATGATGTGAGACACGGTGGTCTCCTTCTGTGTTGAGTTGTTCTTGGGGCCAACTCCCCCGGGGGACACAGGCGAAAAGTTGCGCGGCGGCGGTGGAGCGCGTTCGCTCGATCGGTGTTGACCTCGGGGGCCCCGCTTGCGGGGTGGGGTCGGCCCGATCGGGCGGACGGCGTAGTCGCCGGCGTGTGACAGCCGGTTCCAGGCCCCCGGGTGTTCCCCCCATTGCGCCCGGTAGGGCGCGATTCAGGTCGGCCGGACGGCCGCTCAGATGGATGTTGCATTGCTCGCGGTGGTGTCGGTGGTTCGACTTGTCGGGCGTGGGCCGCGTCGGACGCGGCGGCCGGCCGGGCTCGGCCGGCGGCCGCGGTTCAGGGCGGCTCCCTTGGGTATTGGCTGTTCGGTGATGCCATCGAGGTACTCCCGGAGTGCTTCCTCGACGATGGCTGCTTTCGTGCGACGGACCACCAGGCGGCCGCTTTCACGCGTTGGTGAACGTCGCGGTCGATGCGGACGCTCATCGGTTCCTGGCTCGAGGATCCGGTCACCGGGCGCTCCGGCTGCTGCCCGCGTGAATGACGCCGCGGGCGGTGAGTTCGTCGACGACGGCGCGGTGTCCACTTTGTCGAACCTTCGCAGCCCGTCGCCAGGCTGCCGATCAGTACCGCAATAGGGCGATCTGAGGAGGATGTCCCGAGTTCCGTGGAACTTCGGTGGCGGCCCAGTGAGCATCAGGCCACGTTCACGGCTTCATCATGACGGGTGGCACCGACAGGCTGTGCGACCTCGCGTTCGAGCGCGGCGCGGAGGGCGGGTAGGTGCAGGTGCCCGTTGACGCGGTGGAACTGCCCGCTGGCCTTGAGCATGCCGGCGGCGCACCAGCGCCGCGCCATCTGTCCGTCACGCCAGCGTTTGACGTTCTTGGCGTGCTCGCGGCAGATCCCGATCATCGACTCGATCGCATTGGTGGAGCGCAGTGTTCGGGCCAGGGTGGGTGGCACGTCCAGGCGCAGCACGGTGAGGGTCTCGGTCAGTCCTTCGCGCGGGCTGGCCGCCGCGCCGGGGTGGGTCTTGTCCAGCTCGCGGGCCAGCGCGTCCAGTCGCGCCTCGGCGTCGAGGGCGGAGTCGGCGTGGTACGCGGCGCGCATCCGAGCTTCAACTTGGGGTCGAAG
>JAABUP010006394.1_pt1 | contig 16795 bp, 18 predicted proteins | sample 5559201 | NCBI WGS metagenome assembly JAABUP01 (sample SAMN10711887, study PRJNA513373) | rock metagenome | isolation source: Antarctica rocks | place: Antarctica
GGGCGCACGAGTCGGCCGGCGAGCGCGCGGTGGAGCGCTGCAGCACGCGCGCGACCGCGCCCGAGAAGCCGCCCACCGACGCCAGCGCCCACTCGGACAGGTGCCACGCCACCGATGCCGAGCCCAGGCCCAGGCCCGCCACGAACTGCGCGCGGCCGGGCCCGCCGGGGTTGCCGCACAGCATGGACGGGCATGGTGGGGATGGACAGGGCGGGGCAAGGCCCATGCCCTGTCCTGGGGTGCCATCGACACGGCGGTGCGCGCCGCACGCCTCGCGGCGCGCCGCTCATGCGCAGAGCAAAGCAGCTCATCAGCAGCCAGGCGACCAGCCGAAGGCCGTGTGATGTCTCTCACCTGGCCCCCGGATGCATGCGCAGGGGCAAGCACAAAGAGGTGTCCTCAGAGTCAGCCCCGCCTGCTCACGCCAGGCCGCGACCCCGCACCTGGGCGCCCGACGCAGACAGGCCCTGCGATGCAGGTGCAGGTGCAGTGTGGGGGGGTTGGGGGGAACGGAGAAGAAAGTTCAGGGCTTAGGGCCACGCGCCTGCGAGGGCGAGCGCGCGGCCAGGCCTGCGAGCGGCAGGCCGAGCAGGTCGGCGCCGCCCGCGGCCAAGCCGGCCGCCAGGCCGGTCAGGTTGCCCAGCAGCGCCAGGCTGCCCAGCAGCGCGGGCGCGCCCAGCAGCGCCTCGGCGGTCGCGGCCGCCGCGGCAGCGCGCGCCGCCGCGCCCGGGCGCGCCAGCAGCCGCGCGGCCGCCAGCGCCGGCAGCGCCAGCGGCGCCCTGCCCGGCCGCGCAGAAAACGCTCTTGTTTGGTGTCTGTCGCGATAAGGAGCTGCAAATACCCACATGCAAAAACTCTCAGGGCGCCCGAGCAGCTCCGAGGCTGCCGCTGCCAGCAGCGCCCTCACATCTGCGACACTTCCTCTGCCCGCGGTGCGCGCGGCAAGCCACGTCAACTAGCCGGTCGAGCTGTGGGTATGCACACGCCTGCAGGCTCATGGCCAGTGCGCAGCAGTTGATCGGGCGCCACCCAGCAGAGCGGTGTTAAAAGCTGCTTGCGGCAGGCAGCTACGCGCGCACCCAGGACCGGGCGCAGCGCCTTGAACAGGTCGCATAGCGCTGACATGCTGCACCTGCTGCGAGCAGGCGAATCGCCCGGCGCTCTATCGGCGACTGCGCATGCGCGCCGCGCACCGGCTGGTGTCGAGCGGCAGCGGCAGCGCGGCGCTGGCGCCCGAGACGTGCACGTCCAGCAGCAGGTGCAGCGCGCTGAGGGCCAGCTCCTCCACCCACAGCCGGTCCGCCGCGGCTTCCGCGGCCTCGACCGCCAGCGCCGCCGCCGCCGCCGCGGCCATCACGTCCGACGCCACGAGGGCCGGCCCCGCGCCTCCCCCGGACGCCTTTGCGCCAAGCGCAGACGGCGCCGGGTCGGCGTCGCCGGCGCTGGCGGCAGCGTGGCGGGCATCACGAGGGCCCATGGCCGCCCCCGCCGCGCCGCCGTGAAGCTGCAGCTCCGGGTCGGGGGCGCCCCCGGGCGGCAGGGGAGGCGCGGCCATGGCCTGGCAGCGCTCCAGCAGCGCGAGGAGGCCGTCATCGAGCGCGAGCGCGAGCGGCGGCGCGCGCGCGCGCAGGCGCCGCAGCCACGTGTTGGCCAGGTTGGCCGCCTCGCCCGGCGCCCGTGCGGACACCACCTGCGCCCCAAGGCGCAGCTCCAGCACGGCAGAGCCACATTGCCCGCGTTGATGCGTGCCTGCTGAGAGGGCGGCAAGCCTGTCCAACACCGCTTGCACACCGCCAATATACAACATTCACATTAACTTCACAGGCGCACTCATCGCCATGCAACAAAGTTTGACAGTTCATAGGCTCGCTTTTGTAGTGCTGGGCAACGTCTACATCTTGCAGGCTGCATAGCTGCCTAGTGCCGCTGCAAGTGTCAGGCTGCGGTCACGCTGTGGGCGGCGCGACGCTTGTCTCCCCGCACCTCCAGGTCGACCAGCAGGGGGCACTCTGGCGCGCGGCCGCGCGCGCGCGCAAGGCGCCCGGGCGCCTCTGACGCGCAGGGCACCACGGCGGCGCCGCCTGGCAGGAACACATCGGCCTGCAGGCCCGCCGCGCCGCAGCGCAGCGCCAACGCGCGCGCCGCCTGCCCGCTGCCGCCTGCCCGCCGGGTCTGGTGTGAGTGCACATTGCACTCACCATGACAGAGGCCAGGAAGAGATTCGCACAACAGAGCCGCGCGGTTAACGGAGGGCGCCAAGAGCCAGAGCCGCGACGGCCGACAGATACAGCTCCGGGCAGCAGCGCAAGCTTATCCCAGGCCGTCACAGGACGGCGCGCAGGGTGAGTCCTGAGTGTGAAGCACTGCGCAGGGAGCGCATGCGATGCTCCAAGGACATCTTCTGCTGAGGGTATCAAGGGTAGGTCCTGGCTGGAGCGGGCCCGCTCCCGGCGGGGCACGCACCGACCGGCTCGTCGCGCAGCGCCGCGCTCACGCGCAGGCCGTCCAGGGTAACCAGGCAGACCTCCTGGGGCTCAGGCGCGGCCGCGGGCCCGGCGCGCTCGTTGGCCGCACGCGCGGGCCCGACCAGCCGCTGCCGCTCGTCGTCCCAGACGCTCACCTGCGGCCCATGCTGCTTGGTCGCAGCCTTGCGGATGGAGACATGTCACGGGCGCATGGGCCAGACAAGCAGTAGCCAATCATGTCCTCCTAGGTACACATGCAGCCCATCTAGCAGGTCGAGCATGCACTGCGCAGCACTGCGGCAGAGGGAGCAGGGGCGTGGGCGCCGCCTCTCAGCACAGGCGGCGCTGGCATGGCGCGGCACGTGGGCCATCCATCCGCCTCCATACAACTGGGCCGACGGCGCGATGCAACACAGCAAGTGCTGCAACCTCCCCGGCGTTGGAGAAAGGGGAAAGAGCTCGGAGGGAGCGGGCGGGGCGTCGGGCATGCAAGCGGAGCAGCCGAGCGCGCCTGCAGGCAGTCCACAGCCAGTTGGACCTCGAGCGGCATGGCGGCGGCGGCGCTGCCGTCTGGGCCCGCCGCGCCACCTGCTCCGCTGGCGGCCCGCGCGGCGCTCGCCGCCTCGCGCCCGAGCCTTCGCGCGCTGCCGCCGGACGCCTGTGTCCCTGAATCGGGCAGGGCGTCGCCGCTCGGGGCCACCTCGACGTGCACCGTGGCGCAGCGCTGCGACACGTGAACGCGCAGCCGCCCTCCGTCCAGAATTGCAGACCCTGGCTGCAGGGCGACAGGGTCCGACCACCCGCCGTCCGAGCAGCCCGCGTCCTCGGTCGCGCCGGGGCGCGTGCCGCCGGCTTCTCCCGCATCGCCGCACGCGTGCGGGCGCGGCGCCACCTGGGGCATCCTGGGGCTCGGGGCCGCTGCGCTCCCAGCAGATGGGCAATGCGAGGCGGCGCGCAGCCGCAGCACAGGCGGCGGCGGGGCCGGGTCGGGCTCGCGCGCAGTCAGGCGCTCCACCAGCGCCTCCTCCTCCTCCTCATCCAAACCCTCGTCCAAGCCCTCGCTGGCCGTAGCGTCCGCGGCCGCGCCGCCGCCGCCCGGCGCGCCATGGCCACCGGCGCCGCCGCGCGGCAGCTCGCACTCCAGGGCGCCGGCCGGCTCGACCGTGAAGAGCTGCGCGGGCGCGGCCGCATAGCGCAGCCCAGCCGCTTCCGAGGCGGATGGCAGAAACACGCCCACCTGCGCAGTTGGCACGACGTGCTGTCGGCCTCGCTGCCTTGTCATTGCTCCTGTACGCTGCGGGGCGGCGGCCCTGCGGCCCTTGTCTGCACAACGGCATCCAGGAGACGGCCAGTGTGCTCGATGCGGCGAGATGGCGAGGAGATGCTTCTGCGCTGCGGCCGGCCCATGCGCGGGGGGCGCGCACCTCCATAGCGACGGCGCACAGGTTGCGCAGCACCAGCGGCGGCTGCGCGTCGCGGAAGAGCACCAGGTGCGCGCGCCCCGGCGGCATCAGGAGCCGGTACGTGACCACCACGGCTCCGCGCGCCCGCTCGGCCTCCGCCGGCGCGCCCGGCGCCGCACCCGCGGCGCCGCCAGCGGCAGCAGGACACGGGCCGGGGCCCGTGGCCACGTGCAGCCGGCGGCGGCGGCCAGCCCATGCGCCGGCGCCCAGCAGGGGCACGCATGTCGCAGGCGCGCGGTCCCCCGCGGGCCCGCCCCCGTCCGCTGCCGCACCATCTGCCTGCCCCGTCACTGCCGCGGCCGCGCTCGCGTGCTCTGTGCCGCCGGCCACCCCGGGCGCAGCCAGGCTGACCAGCACAGCAGGGGCCGCGCCCGCCCCGCCGGCCCACAGCACGGGCAGCGCGAGCGTGGCGCGCGGCGCTGCGACGCGCTCCGCGGCCGGGTCCAGGCTGGGCTCAGGGCGGCTTCCGGGCGGAGGCGTGCTGATGGCGTGCAGGCGCAGCGGCCAGGGCGACAGATTGGAGACATGCAGCGCGGGCGCGGCGGTGAGGATGACGGAGCTGTGCTGCGGGGCGCCCGTGGCGCCGCCGCTGGAGGCCACGTCGACGCGCAGTGAGATGTATGCCACGACACCGCGCGCGCCTGCGGCGGGGGGCACAGACCCCGCATCACACGCATTGCTTCCGAAGCAGGTGTGAGCAGATGATGTGCGCCGCTGCATGCGCCGCTCGTTGTGATACACGCAGCGTGCATGCTGGCTTGGCTCGCGCTCGGCTTGCGCTCGGCTCGCGCTCGCCTCTAGAGACAGCAGCACGTGCACACTCTGCCGGGCTGCAGCTCGCCCTTTGTGAGCTTGAGCAAGCATGCCTTCAAGCCTACTCATTCACGGTGCCCTCTGCTGCTCGCCGCCCCAAGCGAGCAGCAGAAAAACGAGCGGCTCTGAGCATACCAGCAACAGCGGGGCCTCGGAGCGTGAGCAGCAGCGGCGGCGCATTGCGCTCCAGCGCAAACGGCTCTGAGCGCAGCTCCTCCAGGCCGCCGCCACGTCCCTCCTCGTGGCCAGGGTCGGCAGGGCCCCCGGAGGCCGCTTCCGAGGCTGCATCCGGCCAGGCCACGAGCACGGCGCGGCGGGGCCGCCGGTCGCCGGCGCCCCAGTCCAGGGGCGCTGAGTTGCGGGGCGGCACCCTGCGGACCGCCCCCTGCGCGGTCTGGCCGTCCGGCGCCGGGTGCGCGCGCACGGCCAGGGGCAGCGGCGTCTGGTTGTGCAGCACCGCCAGCGGCAGCACGCGCAGGCGCGCCACCAGGGCGCCCTGTCCGCCGCACGCGGCCGCGCGTCAGCAGCACGCTCAACCGAGTGTGCCCTCTACACCCAGGGTTCACACGCTTGCGAGCTTCCGGCCAACAGCCTCACACCCTTCATCAGATTACCTGGCAGGCTCGAGTCATGGTGCGCGAGCCGCTCGTGGATCTCCAAGCATGCTCAGCCACACTGACAGGGCTTCACGAGGGCCCTGGATCAGGCATCTAAACAAACAGATCTTCTGCAGTGGTGCATGAGCCCCCTGATTCCAATCCAGCAACCCATCTCACTGATGGGGGTGGACAGCAGGAGGAGGGCGCGCGCGGAGGCGCGCCGGGGCAGCGGGCTCTGCTGCGAGCACGCAGCGCAGCGCAGCGCCGCCCGCGCCCACCAGCTCGAGCGCGCGCGCCTCCCCCGCAGTGGGCAGCAGCCGGGCGCGCCCGCCCCCGCTCGCGGCGCCCCACCAGACGCCCCCGGCGGGCGCAGGCCCGTCCGCGCCCTGGCCGCCCAGCCCTGCCCACGCAAGTGGCTGCGACCAGCCCTCAGGGCTTTGGGTCATGGCCGCGCGGGATGGATCGCCCCATGCGCCGGCGGGCCTCGCCACGGAGTCGCGCTGGGGGCGCGCTGCCGGGTCTGCGGGCGCATCGCCAGGCGCGTGAGACGCGCACGCCGCTCCCGCGAGCGGCGCCGGCTCTGCAGGCGGGTGCCCGGGAGAGCAAGCGGGGTCGCCGCGCTCGCCGGCCAGCCGCAGCGCGAGCCCCTCGCCGCCCAGGCTGCCCGCTGCGAGGCAAGCTTCGTCGCCAGGCCCCAGCTCTCCCTCCAGCTGCTCGGCGCCTGCGGACGCGCAGGTGAGCATGTGACGCCTGGTGTCACAGGAGGTTCGTATTCGCCACGGCAGGTGTGCGTCTCAGCCATGCCAGGCCGTGCGCAGTGCTCAGGCACGAAAGCCTCCCATGTCGGGAGCATGTAAGTTACCCGCTCGGGTGCTACTTGGCCATGCAACGGCAGATGCAGGCTCCCACACGGTGACAAGCCCGGTCTGCCGGGAAGCTGGGGGCGGGGCTGCAGGCGACGCGCGCGCCGTCATCCGGCGCGCCCAGGCGCCAGGCCAGCCGGCAGGGCAGCGCGTTGGCCAGCAGCAGCGGCGGCATGAGGCGCAGCTCCAGCTGGCCGCTGCCGGCCGCGGGCTCCAGCGCGCCGGCGCCGCCGGCGCGCCCCGCCGCCGGCGGGGCCTCCCCCGGGACGCAGACGATCGCCCCGCGGCGCGCTCGCCGCTCGGCGGGGCGTAGCACTGGCACGTCAGAGCCCAGCCCGCCCGCGCGCAGCGCTTGCGGGGCGGCGCCGCGGCGCAGCGCGACCGGCAGCGACCAGCCGCCGCCGCCGCCTAGCCACAGCCGGAGCGTGCTGGGAGCGGCCGCCGCCGCGCCGGGCGCTCGGCGCTCGTACGCCATCAGGTCGCAGGAGGCCGCGCCCGCCGCGCCCTGCGCTGAGCCGAGCTCCAGCAGCGCCTCTGTGGCGACGGCAGGCGCGCCGCCGCCGCTGCCGGCTGCGGCGCTCTCTGCAGCCGTGGCAAACGCACGCGGGTGCGCCGGTAGGGCAGTGGCAGGTGCGCCCAGCGGGGCGGAGAGGAGGAGCGTCACCGGGGCGCCCGTCGCGTTGGTGACCCGCACGCCCGGCTGCAGCGTCACGCGCCACTGCTGGCCGACCTTGGCAACGGTCACAGCGACCTGCGCCGACAGGCCGCCCGGCCATGCGGCGGCCACGCTGCACGCGCCCCGCGTGGCTGCGTCGAAGCCGGCGCTCCAGCCCGCATGTGCGGGAGCGCCCTCCGGCCCGGCCGGCGCCTCCTCCGGCCCGGGCGGCGCTGCTGCAGCTGACCCGCCCGCGCGCGCGCCTGCGGCTGCCGCGCGCTGGCCCGCGCAGCCGCGCAGCCGCAGCAGGCGCGCCGCGCGCGGGAGCAGCGCGGGGTGCGCGCGCCAGCGGTAGGCCGCACGCGCGCCGGGCGCCAGCGCGACCGCCTCGCTGGTGCCCTCCTGCCCAAACTCCAGGGCCACGGGGCAAAGGTTCTCGATCACGAACGGCGCTCCATCGAGCGCGGCGGGTTCCGCGGCAGCTGCCTCAGTGCTGGCGGCTGCGCGCGGGGCGGCGGGCGGAGCGGGCGCGAGCTGCGCACCGGCCAGGGCGGCCAGGCGCGGCAGCTCCGCCAGGCCCAGCTCGCTCACGCGCAGCGTGAGCGGCCCCGCGCCCGCCCTGGCCGACACGCGCGTGCCCCGGCGCTCGGGCGGCGCGCGCGGCAGCAGCAGCAAGCCCTCCTCGTCCGCACGGGCTCCGGGCTCTGTGCCGCAGCCTGCGCCTGCCTTAACCTCATCCTTGGCGGCCAGCGGCAGTACGGCTGCAGCGCGCGCCACGGGCGCGTCATCGGGGTCCGCTGCGCCGCCCAGGCCCTGGGTCCGCCACAGCGGCGTCAGACAGGGTATTGAGTCATGGTGGCGCATGGGCAGCAGAGCCACAGCGTGTCCGCACGGTGCATGGGCGCCCGGCAACCCTCACGCGCGCCCGCCATTACAGGAGCAACCAGAGGCCCCAGCCATCAGCGGCCCCGAGCGAGGGCGCACCAACGCCTGCTGTGCAGGCAGGGACGGATCGGCCTGCCCCAGGTCGCCTGAGCCCGGCGGCTGCGGCGCGTAGCAGTGCTGCACGCGTAGCAGTCGCCGCGCTGCTCGTCGCCGGGCCGCTCGCGCCGCTGCGGGCTTGCGGCTTCCAGCTGGCGGCCTGGGACGCGGCCACAGGCGGCTTTGTGGACGTCCCGGCTCGCCTGCAGGGCTGGCAGGACGCGCGCCCCAGCGCGGACGAGGCTGCTCAGAGTGGCTGCTTGGCTGTGCTCCCGGCGGCGCAGTGGGCCGCCGAGGTGTGGCAGCTCGCATGGGAAGCGCCCGGCGGCGGCAGCCCCGCTGCGCCGGGGCACCTGGGCGCGGCGCACGTGCTGTCGAACCTGGCCATGAACCCCGTGCCCTGCGCCGCCGGCCCGCCGCTGCCGCCGCCGCCGCCGCCGCTGGCGGCGCCGCTCACGGTGGGCGTGTCCGCCGGCGAGCTGCGCGCGACGCTGTTGCTGGACGATGGCGGGCCCAGCCCTGCCGGGAGCGGGGGCGCCGGGCGTGCTGCGGCCCATGCGGCGCCGCTGGAGGCGGCCGCGCTGCGGCTGCAGGACATGGAGGCCGCCGCGCATGTATGGCCGGCGGCCGCCGCCCTGCGCGCGCGCGGCACGCTGAGCCTGCACGTTGGCGACGCCAGCTGCCTGGCCACCCAGCCGCTGCTGGAGCCCTGCGGCGTGGCGCTGCAACTTGCTGTGCTGCACCGTCCGCAGTTCGAGCAGCGCTGCCTGGCGCCGACGCACGGCTCAACAGCTTGAGCTGACAGCTCCGATATGCCGGGGAGCTGCGTCGCCGACCCTGGCTGCGGCGAGGGGCGGGTCAAGCGGCCAGTGCGTCAGCCCCGTTCGACCGCGCCGCGCGCGGCCGCGCGCGGGGCGGCGGAGCGCACGCGCAGCCTGACTCTGCTCACATGCCGCGCAGCTGTCGGAGGGCGCCATCCAGGACATGATGGAGCGCATGGCCGACCCGGCCAAGGCGGAGGGCGAGTGGGTGGCCATGGTGGACCTGGTGGAGGACGGGCCGCGGCTGCGCCTGGCCGAGCAGGCGCAGCTGGGCAAGTGCGGCGCCGAGTGCAAGACGGTGCAGCGCGCGGCGACCGAGCTGCTGGAGGCGCACGACACTGACATGGCCGAGCGCCTGTTCCAGGCGCGCGCCATTGCCCTGGCCAGAGACCCTAACCGGAAACCCTGACCAGCGATGCGCGCAAGGCAGACCAAGGGTCGCCGGCGCGGCGGTCACAGCGGGCTCCCCCGCTGCGGCGAGCAGCCCGCATGCTGTGCAGCGTGCGGGGACCCCAGAGGAGGGTGTGACACTCTCCGCGCCCCTGTCCGCCCCTGCCCTGACATAGGTATTTTACTAGGATCCGAGGGAATACCTGTGCGCGTCCTGTACATGTATGCATGCCGCTCTGTGCGCGCTGTTTACCCGCCAGCTCACCGTAAGAGAGCCGCGTGTCCTACGCACGCGCGGGGGTGCTGCGCAGGCGCGGCAGACGCGCGCGCAGTTCAGCAACTGGCTTTGCCATGAGGCGTCCGGCGCGTGCAAGGCGAAGCCGCCGCCGCTGCCGGCCGGCCGCGCGCCGGGGCCCGCGTTCGAGGTCATCGACCCTAAGGAGGCCGAGCTGGAGAAGATGCTGGCCGGCATGAAGGCGCGCCCTGATGCAGGATAGAATCAGGGCCAGGATAGGGTAGGGTAGGTTACCCACACTGTGGTTTGCGGACGCCTGCATGCGCCGGGCGGAGCACTGCGGCCGTGCCGTGCGCCATACAGCGGAGGCCGGCAGGCCGCAGCTCGCAGGCGGGCAGGCTCAGGCTGGCGGGGTGGACGGCGGGCGGAGTGCGCAAGCAGGCGTCGTGTCACGGACCCTCTCACTGTCGGTGACAGGCGCGCTTGCAGTGCCCGGCGCTCTCGCGCGGCGCCGGCAAAGGAGGCGCCCCTGGCGCGCGCAGGACGCCGGGTTGGGCGGGCAGGTGTACGACCGCGAGACCCTTATGCGGGGCATGGACGGCATGGGCGGCATGGGCGGCATGGGCGGCATGCCCGGCATGGGTGCGCCTGCCGGGCCGAGGTCGGGGACCTCCCAAACTCCCTTCCTCCTGAAGGGACACTCTTCGCCGTGGAGCTCGCTTGGTTGAGCAGTGGCCTGCTTGTGCTGCGTGGCAGGGTGGCTGGGCCTGGGCACGCAGCCACCGGCCCTGAGCCTGCGTCTGCACGCTGCGAGCTGCGCGCGCTTATGCGGAGCAGGGCGAGGGTGTCGGCGCGCGGGACGCGGCCGGCACGGCTCCGCGCTCGCCGGCAGGCTGACCGGACTGCGGCCAGCATGGTTGTGCGCTCGCCGGCAAGCTGACCGGACTGCGGCTGCGCAGGTGACGAGGATGACGACGAGGATGACGATGACGTGCCGCTGGGCAGGGCCCCGCCGCGGGCGGGGGCGGGCGGGCCGTCCGCGGCGCCGGGCGCCCCGCAGGGAAAGAGCGCGCTCGAGGCGCGCAGCCCGGCCTGATCACTGGGGTGCAGGCTGGCAGGGCGGCATAGGTTACAGCGTATCCTGCATGTTGCACTCACCCGTGACGCCTGGAAGTAAAGCTGTGGACAGGAATGAGCTGGCGGGGGGGAGGCAACCCCCGCGAGGACGAGCGCTGCGGTGCGCCAAGGGCAGTCTTGATGGTGCTCACCTTTAGCAGGCAGGTAATAAACCTGTGAGCGCCCTCGCCTGCGTGCGCCGCCGCGCTGAGAAACGCGAGCCGCGCGCGGGCAGCAGGGCACGCTGGACAAGGTGCGCGGCGCGGCGGGCGCGGCCGTGGGCAGCGCGCGCGAGGGCCTGGCGAGCGCGCTGGAGGGCGCCAAGGGCATGCTCGGCGGGCTCGCCGGCGGCGGCGCCGCTGAGCCCCACGCGCAGACCGGCGAGCTGTAGCAAGGAGATAGAAATAAGGCAGCAGGTTTATGGCGCTGAGGGTGCTGTAGCGTGTAGCTACTGTTTTGCTGGGGCTCCCTGACTGTTTGGGTGCATGGCCTGCGCTGCATCCCCGTACTGGGCTCTGTTGAGGAAACAGAGAAGGTGTGATCACTGCAGCGCCCCCAGGGGCCCCCTGCCTGGCTGGCTTGCTTGAAGCCCTGGTTCCTGGCTGTCGAACCTGTCATGTCACCTTCAAAATCATTTCCAACAGGTGGACCCGCGAATGTCCCGACCTGTAAGCCTTACCAGAGAGTTGACTTGCGGCTGGAGCGGGACCTGACGTGCGACTGAGCGAAAGGAGGTCGCTTAGCTGGTCACTCCTTGAAAAATTGCAAGAAACCGGAGTTGACTGGTCCTCTGCCGGGGCACCGGCCGGCTGCCGCGGCTTGCAGCCATGGCGGCGTTGAGGTTATGCGCGGTGACTTGCCTGCTGGTGCGACCCCTGTTGGGCAAAAGCAGGCTGGGGCATGATAGACTGCCAAAGCACAAGCCTCCAGACCTGCCGCGGTGTGGCTCTAGCCGAGGGATGCGAAGCATTTTGGGAGCGCTAAGACTGCTAAGACTGCTCCAGGGGCTGCCCTGCGCTGTTGCGCTTCAGTGATGGCAGCCCTTAGCTGCGCTATAGCGGCAGCGGCGCTTCTGTCAAGCGTCCCTGACGGCCGCTGTAGCACAGTCGGACTCAGCTGGGCTTGTGCAAGTCCCTGTCTGCAGCGCAGGACAGGGGGACTTGTTGGCCCCTGGCCTTGAGGCCTTGCCTGCACTGGGCGTCGCTTGCAGCAGGCTATGCAGCCCCAAGCAGCACTTGCTGAGCGCCAAGAGCCCCCCGGCAGGCAGCCTGGAGCTCACCTGATGTATGCAGTCTAGCAGCTTAGCGAGCCAGGGCTGGGGTAGGTGCTGCTGTTGAGGGACTGACTCGCGCGTTGCACATGAATATGACATCAGAGAGCACATAGCACAGTGTGCAGTGCACTGTGCTGTTAGGTCACCTGCAAGTGGTTGAGTTACACAGGTTGCTGCAGAGCGCATTTTTTCAGCTAAGATTGACACCATGCATTTTGGGAGGACAGCCATGCACAGTAGGAGCCAGACGCTGTTCAGAGCTGCAATAGCGAGCGAGGAACATCACCCCAGGGTGGCAGCCAGCTGAGTGCAGCTGCATGGCAGCGCTGCGGGCGCCTCCTTTGGGACCCTGGGAGCCTGAAATGCTGGCCGTGCACGTGCACGATCGCGGGCAGGCAGCGTATGCCTGTAGCAGCCGCATCAGGCTGTCTGACAGAGGTCAGATTGTCAGGTATGCATTTTGCTTGTACTGTTCGTAAGCCACAAGGGTACTTTAGGCGCCATGTTGTTGTACAGTTGCGAGCCGCGCTGCCATGCTGCAAAGCTGAGTGCAGTGACGCTGCAACAAGGCAGAGCTGGTCGGGAGCGCGTCATTTAAGCCCTGATGCCTATGGACGAACTCATGCCTGGTGTTGGATGCCACTTGCGACGGCCGCTGAGACCAGACCCAGCTGAGGGTGCTGTGCGCGGCGGCGGGGACAGGTGCTGGCCGCGCATGCGCCCGCTGCGCGCGCGCAGTCGCCCTCCGACACGCCCAGCCCCTCCGACACGCCCAGCCCCTCCGACACGCCCAGCCCCACGACGGCGGCTGGCACTGACACGCCCACCGCCACACCCTCGCCCGCAACGCCCAGCCCCACCACCGCAGCGGCGACGGCGACGCCCAGCCCCACCACCGCAGCGGCGACAGCCACGCCCAGCCCCACCACGGCAGGTGTGACTGCCACGCCCAGCCCGACCACCGCAGCGGCGACGGCGACGCCCAGCCCCACCACCGCAGCGGCGACAGCCACGCCCAGCCCCACCACGGCGGGCGTGACTGCCACGCCCGGCCCGACCACCGCAGCGGCGACGGCCACGCCCAGCCCCACCACCTCGGGCGCCATGGCGACGCCCAGCCCCACCACGGCGGGCGTGACTGCCACGCCCGGCCCGACGACCGCGGCGGGCACCCCTGCGCCCAGCGCCACGATGGCGGCGGCCAGCGCGACCCCCAGCCCCACGACCGCGCACGCGACGACCTCGCCAGGCCCCACGAGCACGGCGGCCGGCACGCCCGCGCCGACCGTGACCGCGCACAGCGCCACCCCACGGCCGACCACAGGTCTGCGCGCCGCCTGCCCGCGCGCCCCTGCAAGCTGAACTGCGCGCGCTGTGCTCTGGATGAAGTGCAGCAGCAGGCAGAAAGCTTGCCCTTGAAGACATCACTGGGACCTGTGTCAGTGGAAAACAGGACCAAGCGTGACACACAATTCCACTTGCAGATCGCACTGCATGCGAGTTGATGCGGAAAACTGATGTGCGGTTTCAGGCGCGAACACGGCTGCGCCGTCGACGACGCCCGCGCCTACGACCACGGCCGCGCCGCTGACGGGCCCGCCGCAGCTGCCCGCGTGCGTGGCGCTGACCGCGGCGGCGGTCACGCCCGTGAACGGCACGTTCAACCAGACGCTGTACTTCTCGCAGCCGGCGCTGGTGCGTGGCGCCCCGATCCAGCGTGGTGCAGCGTGACCCTGCCATGGCTGCCCCCCCAGCCACTTGTCAGCCACTTTGAAACGTGCTGCTCCTCACTACGTGCTTTTCTCTCTCGACGGGCGCATGGGCCCAGTGCGCTCGCAGTGGCCGACTGTTGGAGACAACACGCCGGGCTGGGAAGCCTGTCATGTGGCCGGCCCGCCAGAGCCTCAGCCACTGCCAGCAGCCCGCCATGCCACGCCTTAGTGTTGCGGTGGCATGTTTGGCGCGTTTGCATGCCCCTCCCTCCCCACAAAAAAAAAACATAACCCCGTCCCCTCACATGCCAGGCGGCGGCGCGCAGGCCTGCGTGAGCATGGGCTACTGCGCCAGCACCGCCGATCTGCGCATCAACTGCACGTTCTGCATCAACACCTTTGCGCAGCAGATGGCGCAGTGGCTAGCGCAGCCGGGCCTGCTCATAGCGCAGCCCGTGCAGCAGGCCAACACAATGTCCGGCAGCTACTACTCGTACAACGGCCAGAGCGCGGCCCCAGGCGGTGCGCCGGCGGCCTCCGGCGCCACCTGTGCGCCGCGGGGTGACGCGCAACTTGCCCGCGAGCGCGTGCCTGCACGCTTGTCACCGGCTACCCCCAGGGAGGGGATAGGCTCGCCAGGGAGGGCCGCGCCTCGGACGCAGGCGCGGCAGGGTTGCGGGGGCGGTGAGGGCGGCGCGCGCGCGCAGGCGTGCCGTGGCAGCTGGTGTTCCAGTGCAACGACACCGCGTCCAACGTGCGCGACATGCTGAGCATGGCCGGGCAGATCGGCGCGGAGATGGCACCCGTGTTTGCGGCCGGCGCGAGCAACGCGACCGCCATCTGCTACGGCCACCCGGATATCTGCAGCGGCCCCAACAATAGCCCTGGCACGCCACTGCCCAGGTGCGGCGAGCCAGGCCCCGGGCGCTCGCCCGCCGCGCTGGGCCCCCGCAACATGCTCTCCGTTCTGTCCAAAACGTCCGCACCACTCTCAGACACCACTCTTAGGCACATGCACGGTCCTCGCATGTCACAGAGCACGCCTGTACTGTAAGTTGCATCACTGTGGGTATAAGTGTAGCAGGCATGCGGCGCGCATCAGGTCTGCATGCGGGGCCTGCCCCGAGCGGACCGTACCTCTAGTGCACTTTAAAGACCAGCGGTGCTCCCTGGATGAGTGGGCGCCTGCTCGCTGCCTGTGGTTAAGGCATGTCATGCTGACACGCCCTCCATGCATACCCCCCAAGGCTGATGCAGCTTGCCGCGCGCTATGCTGACACGCGCTCCATGCACACCCCCAAGGCTGATGCGGCCTGCTGCGCGCGCGCAGCAACGCGACCGTGGACTGCACCGGCTGCATCGGCTACGTGGGCATCCTGCTCAACCTGATGACCGCCGGCTACTTCCAGCCGACCGTCACCGACATCTCCACCTTTGTCATCCTGGTCGCCTCACTCATGAACCAAAACAGCAACAGCGGCAACGGCAACAGCAACGGCAACAGCAACAGCAACGGCAGCGGCAACGGGAACGGGAACGGCAACGGCAGCGGGAACGGGAACGGGAACGGCAATGGGAACGGCAACAGCGGCAGCGGCGGCAACGGCATGAGCCCCTGCGGCCCGATTGGAGGCTACGAGTTCATGAATGGCAGCGGGCCGTACCACCCGATGACGACCCCGGGCGGGCCGGCGCCCGTCAACATGCATTGGGCGAACGGCGCCTGGGCGCCCAACGAGCGGAACGGCACGCACTGGGAGAACGGCGCGTGGGCGGCCGACAGCTTCAACGGCACCCACTGGTGGAACGGCACCTGGGTGAGCGACGCCGGCAACGGCACCCACTGGGCGAACGGGACGTGGTGGGGCAACGACTGGAACGGCACGCACTGGGCAAACGGGACGTGGGCGCCCAACGAGCTGAACGGCACGCACTGGGAGAAGGGGGCGTGGGCGCCCGACGAGGTGAACGGCACGCACTGGGCGAACGGCACCTGGGTGCCCGACAGCTCGCCGGCGCCCACCGCCGGTGCGCGCCCCGGCCTGGCTGAGCCCCACTGTGTGTGCATGCACCACAGGCGCGTCATGAGCTTGCGGCCGCTCAAGCGGAGATGCGCTTCCCCTGCTGGCAGATCATACATCCCTCAGACTTCCTTGGTTGTGTTTGTAACAAGGCGCCAATGCGCGAGCCTGGCGGACTATATCTCTGCATGCCACATGAGCACATTGCAGCGCAAAGGAGCCAAAGTTGTAGCTCATCACAGCATCCTGCACTGCAATGGGCCTGACACGAAAAAACATGCGTGCTGCCTTGCAGGCGCGACAGCCACGCCCAGTCCAACCACGCCCAGTCCAACCACGCCCAGTGCAACTACGCCTGCCCAGACCGCCACGCCGGCGCCGACCGCGATGGCATAGGCGCGGTCGACATGCCATGACAGCGATTAGGGGGGCTATCACATGTCTGTATTAGTTGCAATATGGTATTGCGCGCATGAGCTGGTGCCCCAGTAGGGGCGCGTGCCAACGGCGCAATAAGCCTGGAGCTCTGCTCCAGCGGAGTAGGCTCTGCAGAGGCAGTGGTAAGTTGGGGGGCAGGCCTGCTCTGAATACACCTGCCACGCGTCCTGCGTGGTCGGAGGGCGCGCTCTGTGCTGTCAGGGGCGCGATATCATGCTTTGCATGCTGTGGAAGCCCAGCACTCCTTTCCTGTTTGGCGGCTTGCCCTTTTGCATAGCATCGAAGTGTCAAGACGCAGACCGCGCAGTCGCACGCTGCCAAGCTCGTGCACCATGTTGATGCGCTGAGCGTGGGCGTCAGCTGAGCTGCCGTGCCTGGACCAAGATTCTATCTGAGCAGTGATGCACCATGGTCTGCATTGCGGTCTGGACTGGCGGGTAGCGCCATGGTCTGGTACCCTTTGTAAGCTGTGAGGTTATTGCACACGTGCAGCGAATTGGGAGCCACGCTGGACAGAAAGCTGCATTACAAGGCGCAATACACTTCTGCCCCAGGTCTGGGACATGCATGCACTTCTGCTGACAGCAGCTCTCCCATCAGGCTGATTTCCTGCACCGCCCCATGCAAGCAACATTCAGCCGTGGTGCCTGTCCAGCGCAGGTGTGCTGGTCAATGCGACATGAGCGGAGTGTCTGGACGTGCGTGCAAGCCCGTCTGGGGCTCGTTGGTGCTCGCATGCACTGGCCATTGCCCTACAAAGCGCAGAACTACTACTGCGCACATAGGCATTGGCACTCCCCTCTGCCTTCGCAAGGATTTGACGGGGATCTGACACAGGGCCCAGAAACAGGCAAAGCCAGCACATGCCTTCTTGGGAACAACACCCAGTGCTTGCCCTGTACATACAAACCCCGGTCCTCCTCCCCTTGCTGCCCTCGCTGTCCGAGCAA
>JAABUP010006395.1_pt1 | contig 16795 bp, 24 predicted proteins | sample 5559201 | NCBI WGS metagenome assembly JAABUP01 (sample SAMN10711887, study PRJNA513373) | rock metagenome | isolation source: Antarctica rocks | place: Antarctica
CAACGAACGTGCTGTATACATGCTTTTTGCGGCTGTGTAAACCACCTAAATGCCATTTATTGCCGGACGCCGCACCCACACTGAGGACTTGCCAAATACCAGGTGTGTGGGTGCGCGTACCCGGTGCGGCAGGTGCGCCGCACCCGCACGATGGAAACTATGCTGTGTAGTTTGCAACGCGAATTATGAATGTAGCTTGCTGCCACAAAATTTGATGTAATCAACAAGTTGCATGTGGCAATGTGCATGCCGAGTGCATGTCTGACAGAAGACAGTGTGTACTACGATTGCAGACTAGACAACTGTCGCAACAACTGGACGAATCATTGACTTTCGACCCAGACGCCTCATGCTCGGGGTACTGGCCACATGGGGCTCTGCGAGTCACTGCAATTATTTAACTGCAGACTGCAAGAGATGTCAACGCACAAAGCTGCGGTAAAACAGTACATCAATCGCCTATGCAGTAAGAATGTGTTGCATGAGTTGACTTGTGCAGACAGACTTGCAACCCAGGTCAGGGAACAAGATTTCTGGACTCTCACGTTCAGAACAAGCTGTGCCTGAGCCTTGAAATTGCTTGCATCCATGCAAACGCTGCAGCTGAGTTCCCAAAGGTGTGCTTGTCAGACCAGGCGGATGCCACACCATCTGCGTCAAACAGCCAATCAACATCTAGTACTGCGTGGCATCGGACAAACAAATGCCAGATGCACAAGACAGAGCAAAACGGCCACGCTGGGCAATTCATACCTCGTATGACAGTGCATTGAGAACAGTCTGACAAATTGTGAAGCAGTTGCATCCTCTGAATTGGTTTTGCCAGGGTTCAGCACTAAATGTTGATGCTGCCAATTGACCATGACACTGGGGTGTATTATATCGGTTACAAGTCTCCAGCTAGCATGGCCTCCAGCAGGGAATCCATATTGCTAGCGCTTTTGTGGGGTGCTGGTGCTGGTGCTGACGCTGGTGGTGTTGCAGCTGCATCACAAAGGGATGCTTGCACAGCAGCTGGCATTTTGCCAGGAAGCTCCAGGTCAGTGGCTGCTGCTGTCACACTCTGCTGTCGTTGCCATGTTGCTGAGTCTGTCTTTGGCAGCGGGAATTCTGTGGACATCACATTCTGTGAGTTGCCATTGGAATCCAGCCTTTGCAAAGGGGGGTTGCTGGCTTGTGTCTCTTGACTGTCCTTTTCAGCCTGATCATCTGCCCTGCCAGCTGCTGGCACAAAATGCAACGTCTGCGTAGCTTCTGACATAGGATGTGGCTCAACCGCTAGCAGCTGTGTCTTCATATCCATGACGTTGACAGCTGCAGCTGCAGGCTGCATTGGTGCATCTGCCTCTGGGCATGGCATCTCCTGCCTGTGATCTGCCGATTGGTTTGAGGTTTTGCTGCTTTCTGTCTCAATGAGTGGGTGACTTATACTGTGAGGTGCTGTGCTTGTCGCCGCTGACTTGTCCAAAATGTCCTGACACTCTTTGACCAGCGCTGCATCAGAAATAGATAAGACTGCATGCTGCATGCTGCTCCTGCAAAAAACTTCAAAACTAAGACTCCAATGAATAGCATTCTGCTAAGCAAGTATGTGAGACATCAGACGGCTAAGCAGTAGGCAAAATTTGGCAGATACGGCACGTACAAGCAGCTTGACGAGGCTGCAGCCTGCTCAAGTCTTTGCAGCTTTGCCGTTGTTCGTGGCAACGGCTTCTTCAGAGGCAGCTTGCTCTGTCTTGGCTCCTTTTTAGGTATTTTGGGTCTAGCAGGAGAGGCGCCATTTGGAGCTGAGTCTGCGATATCTGGTCTCTCGAGTTGCTCCAGCCTGGACAACTGAAATATATCATATCGTGCTAGGTTAAACAGCAGGAATTGAGAAGCACGGTCAGCACACTTGACAGGCGTGACGGCCATGAAAGAAGGCAGCTTTCGTTTCTTGGCGCTGGAGGGCGCCTGCGTGGGTTCCATCCACAAGGCACTGTGGCCTGTGTACTGCGGCCTGAGGTTGACTCGAGTGATCGCTAGTACTCAAATTCGAATTTGGTGGCGCCTCAACGGAGGAGCAGTGCCTTTGATGATCACTCCTTTGCACCTGTCAACTGATGCCTTTTAAAGCTGCGAACCCCAAGCCTTGGCAAGGTTGCTTTACAAGTTCGCTCCAATTTGTCTGAACTGCTGGGAGAAGAAGAAGGAAGTGCATTGGAGAAGGACACGTGATCGTGACGCATCTCTCAGTCTGGAAAATGGCACAAAGTTAGTTTAGATGTGTGAGTGTGGGTGCATTAGACAAGGACTGACTTGTACGTTGCAATCGTGTTGGTCAAATGGTCATATTTGGCCCCACTGATCCTTGAAAGTTAGTCAAACACGTAAAAGATGTATATTACATGAGTGAATAAATGAATGAACGAACATGATTCAGACTTTGTTGTATACTTGTAGGGCAATAAAGACACCTGATTTGCCATGAGATCTCTGGAGCTAGACGAGGCTTTGTGAGGGGTCACAGTCAAGTGCTTGTCTCTCATGCATTCGCAGTCATGCTGCAACGCATAGCAAGCCTGAGTCAATTGACTTTCAACTACCAAGTGATCAACACTTTGCGGATAAAAGCTTTTGGAGGGGTCTAACTTTATGGTCTGCCTGGTACCACAAGCAAATTAGTAACACCACTAGACTTCAGCAAGAACAAAAGCAATACAGCCATCAGGCAAGTAGCCGGGGAAGACACATGTCATCTTCAGAAGTCTGCAAACAGCTGCTTCTCAGCTGCAGACAGTGCCTTGTCATGGTGCATGGGGGGCAGGGATGTGTAGTCATCAAAGTTGCTGGCATCATCCAAGGCCTTCACCACTGGCCTGCACCAACATACTGCTGCACTCACAAACTAAAGTATGCATGTAACATGTTGGTTTGATAAGCGCCACACAATGGCAAACAAGATGGCCAAGCAATCCAGATTGCTGGTTGTGTGCTACAGACAAGGGGTTGCATTGCCAGCTTGAATGTTGCATACTTGATGGGTGCTGAAGCTTTCCTAGCCAAGCATGCATCCCAGTCCAGCGTCCTGAACCAAGGATGCGTTTTGATGTCTGCCACTCCCCCACTCAGATTCCCAAATCTCTTGCTCAAGTCAGCCTGTGCATGTGCAGAGCCTGTTGGATCATGCTATCAAAAGGCACTACACAAAGTGGTCAATGTTACACTGCAAGATGAGGCGAAAGGTCTTTTACAAAAAATGTTCAAGTGGGCAATGCAACGCTATTGTGACATCAGTCCCACAGCTTGATTGTGATTTCTTGCCCACTAGAGCTGAAATGCCGTGTCACACCAATAAAGATAGCCGTTGTTGCGCTGCTTATACAGCCCAATGCAGCTCACCTGCAACAACTTTCTGACCAGATCTCGGGCAGTCACTGGGAAGTATGATGGAAAGGCAAAGACGCCCTTCACAATCTTCTTGTATGTGTTTGTGACATCTTCATCAAAGAAGGGTGGGTACCTGCACAGTGCATGTTTTGACCACATTCCAGCCTTGTGCTGTTCAGAAAGCTTGCACAGCGTCAAGCACAAACTGCCTGTGCATGGTGACCAAGAGGACCTGGGCTGCAGAGCACTATGTCATCCTTTATCACGTTCACTGCACTGCAGGTTGGGCAGGTGAAGCTGTCAAGGGATGATGCAACCTACCCTGCTATCATCTCGAATACCAACACGCCAAACGCCCACCAGTCTACTGGCTTGCTGTGGCCCTGCACCAGCTTGCATAACTTTTCATGATGCATGGATGATGTCAGCTTGAAGCGCACAGGAAGAGCTTGTTGCCAAAGGTCCATTGCGCTCAGCAGGCATGTGAAACTTGGTTTTGTTGACTTTGTACAGGTTTGATGATGTTGGGCAATGAGACACCTGACGAGGTTTAGTGATGTTGGTCAACGAGACACCTGACGAGGCTGAAGACTGCAATGACTTGTACAGCAGCCAAGAGGCAGGGTATCAGCATTCGTGCACATTGCCTGAACATGTTGAGCATTGCTACATGCACAGCACCTTATTGAGAATGATCTCTGGTGCTAGATAGTCTGGTGTGCCGCACAAGGTGTAAGTGCGCTTGTTTGTGACCACCTTGGCAAACCCAAAGTCTGTCATCTTGATGAAGCCTTTGCCATCCAACAACAGATTCTCTGGCTGCAGCAGACAGCATAAAATGAGTTTGCTGGAAAAAGCACCTTTAGTGCAAGCACCTGCCAAGTCTGACTAGAGTCCTCATCTGACCGCCAATAGAGCTGGCAGTATGAATGCGTACCTTGAGATCTCTATAGATGATATTTTGCTTGTGTAGGTACTCAATTGTTAGCAGGACCTCTGCTGCATAGAATCTAGCACTGTCCTCAGGGAGCCTGCAGCTCAAGTCTCAGAATTGCTGTTCATCTTTGACAATCAAATTGCTGTTAGGAAGAGTTGTGAGCTACAAATGCTGGGCCAATGAGTGCATGAGTGTTGTGGCAAAAGCACATGCAAAAAGAACACTGCGCATGTGGTGCACACCTGCCCCTGGCTTTGAGGTGTCTGAAGAACTCGCCACCACAGCTGAATTCCATGACAACGTATACACACTCCTCATCTTGAAAGGAGGTCAGGAGTTGGACTACAAAAGGAAAGTTCATCAGCCTCAACACATCTCTCTCTGCTCTCAAATGCTCAGTCTGCAGTCAAGTGAACTGTTGAGCATCAAACAGCTGCTCTGTTTTGAAGCTGACTTAAAGGATTGATGCATCCCAGAACAACATGTGCAGAGCTCTTGGCAGGACAGTAGATGTGAAAACACCAGACCTGCTGATTCTTCACAACATTTGCTTTGGAAAGAGCTTTGATGGCACATATGCGTCCAGTGGCAATATGTCTTGCCAATGACACTCTTCCAAAGCTTCCAGTCCCCAAAACCCTGTCCAGCTTGAAGTCTTTCAGTGTATGTGACTGCAGGCTGGCATGCTGATCGTGACTTACAGGCTGCAGCAGGATAGAATCTTTGATTTGTCACTGCAGAGTATACCACAACACAGCAAGCAGCACTAGGGTGCAGACTGGTCAAGAAGCAACAAACAGCCACAGCTGAAAGCTTCAGTGCGCACCTTAGCGGTGTGCTCCTTGCCTCTTGTGGTGTGAGACATTTGTGTGCTGTCTGATTTGACATGACCAGCCTGCAGGTGGTGATGCAAGCATGGTCAGCACAATGACTCCACTAGCAGGTCCGCTCTTTGCTGTCAAATCACTGCCAACTAAAAATCACCTACATGTGAAACAGTGCGAGGCAGATCTCGGCTCTTGCTCAACGAGGACTGGAACTCCACCATTGTCACTTTTAGGATTCGGTGCTTTGCGTTAACGATGCAACGCATCGACTTCCATTATGTTGAGTAGCACCAGAAGTCACAAGGGAAGTCGCTGAAATACAGAAATGAGCAGTGAAAGTGGCAGAACGCTCAGTACGGAGCCGCAGATGCGGGCGTCTCCGGTTCAGAACCTTCACCAGTGGCGCCAAATGATTTTTCATAACGCCAGCTTGGGTTTCACCAGATCTCAACACCTCAGCTCTCATCCGAGTCCTCTGAAGCACCATTATGCGTTTGCTGACTGGCGAATGAAGCAGCAATTGACCTCGCTTGATGCTGCGGAAAGCAAATCTTTGAGCCTTGCAACAGGACAGTCAGAACAAAAGCAAGCTGCATATGCATGGCATCATACCTACCAATGGCATACCATCTTCCCTGCTACCTGGTCCAAAGAGGTTTGGTAACATCGTCACAATGTTGTGCGTTTACCACTTGCATTTTTGCGACAGGTGCCACCAGTACTCCACGTTGAGGTATTTCTGCCTTCAGTCATGACTGATCAGTTCAAGATTGCAATGTCTGATCAGCAACAGCGTTGTTGCTAGCAGGATACATGTATAGCAAGCATCAGTGAGCTGAGTTCTTAATTTATGCAAAGGATACAGCCCTGATGTTGCAACAAGTCAATTGGCTGATATATATCGCGATGAAGCTGGAGCATGCAATGAGAAGCAACGTGCTGCGCACAGAATGCTTGCCTGCAGTTTGTGTACACGACATGTCAAGGGATCACTTGATGATCGATGGGGTCCTCCTACTGTACCTCACAGCCAATGATGCGCAGCTGCATGACCTGAATACATACTACTGAGCTGGTTGTAGAATCTTGCAGGCATGCTATTGACTCCAGCCATACCCCATACAGCATGCCAGATGTGCATGCCAATAGCACGATTCCCACAGCTAGTTTTTGAGCAGTGGGTCCGAGTGCACTGGCATAATGAGCGTTACATCTTGTGCGAGACGCATACTTGTTCACGCTTATGACAGATAGACTTGTGCGAGACGCGCATACTTGTTCACGCTGAGTCAAATGTGACCGTGTCTTGGACTAGATCAGTTGCTAAGTTGTTGCGCACGGACAGGCATGCATCGGCAAGACCGCATGCGTATTCCCTAGGTGCGAGCGCCTTCAATTCCCCCAGTCCAAGGGCTGCCTTCAGCAAGCTTATTCAAACGTCGTTCGAATAAAATAGCCGCAAGCACTTTGCCGTGACGCGCTGTTAGTCTACAGGCCTTACACACACCGTGTAGCTGAGAGGCTTGCCCAAAGCTGCTTATTCATTGCCATGTCGAGCTCAGCAGAGCCAATGCTTATGTTCAGCCCTGGTAACACAAGCGAAGAGTTTCGCTTGCCAAGAGTCACCCTTCGAGATGGGCACGAAAGCGCCTCCCCATCAACCTCAGAGCATGAGCAGTCAGATATGCACAGTGCAGCCAAGAGTGGCAAGCTCAGCAGACGTGCTACATTTGCCCCTGGCATTGTAGACAGCATGGCTGCCAGCCCAGTGCAGCCGTCAATGTTGCGCCAGCCCAGTGTCACTAAGCAGCCCAGCGTTATCAAACAGCCAAGCATAGTAAAACAATCCAGCGTAGTGAAGCAGTCAAGCATAGCAAAGCAGCCTAGCGTTATCAAACAGTCAAGCATAGCCAGGCAGTCCAGCAGTGTCAGGCTGAGGAGCACAACACCATTAAAGGGTCAGCCCTTTGCAAAGCTGCAGCTGTCTGTTCCAGGCGATCGCACCCCTCCCAAAACACCACACGCTCTCACCAGCAAACACAGCATGGACTCTCCCAGAGGCATCCACAGAAAACGCTCGTCTGCAACCCTGCACACTGCTAACACAGTCAAGATTGAGGATGTTCTCAATGACTACAAGTTTGCTGTTGAGCGCAAGGCCAAGCCTGCTGAGGCTGCAGCTGGACAGCATGCTCAGGAATTGGAGGCAGCCATGCAGAAGCTCACGCTCCACTGGATTGTCAAGACCTTTGTATGTTCCAAACCTTGTCTCAGTGTTCTCAAACCCATATAACCAAAGCTTTGATGGACCAGCATTGTGCTGGCAACTCCCATGCTAAAGACACCTTGCATCATGAGGCTTCAATCCCAGTGTGTACATCTCGATAGCATGCTTGCACTGAGCTGCACTGAAACTTACTGCTCAGTGTCACTGCATGGGGCTGCTCAGCATTGCGCACACCACTCCCCATGCTCAAAGCTGCATAACATCGTGCCATGTAACCGTCGCTAGCAGGTGCATCATGCAGAGCCATCATCAGCTGGGAACGTGCTGACCCTTCAGCTCACAGACACTCAACACATACATTTTGCACGCAACAAAGCAACAAATTGTCTTTCTTGCAAGGCTGAGAAGAAGAAGCCAGGTGATGCATTCCTGGCTTCAGGCAGGACTGGTCAGCAGGAGACTGCCCCAGCAGCAGCACAGCCTGTGCTGCAGACCAGCACAGCCACGTCTGCCATGATGGGGTCCACCACACCAGACCCAGGTGATGCTGAGAAGTATGAGTCCATTGTGGCTCTTTCTGACAGGCGGGCTCTGCGCAAGGTGATCCTGCCATACATGTGCAACAACATCTGCCAAACGGCTTTTTGAGACCCATGTGCACCCCCGACGTGCTGGTCAGCATTGTGCATGCCTGTCTCAATGGCAAAGTCAGGCATGGACTCATCATACGCATGATTGGTAGATCATGCACAGTTGCTGCAGACAAAACTGGCCTGTCTTCCAAATGGGAAAAGCAGCCTCATCAGATTGTGAGCCCACTGGTCTGCTGGACCTGTGTCGATAGCAAGTGCTTTCACACTGATCATTACACCTCAACACTTCTTGCACTTTCTTGTCTTCAGTCAAAGACCTTAAATCTGGAAGTTGTAGACAGAAGCAATATGAGTGTGTAGGTGTTGGCTAAAGCACCAGAAGCAAGGCAGGATGCAGAGCTGGGGCCTGTGCTGAGGGTGCTGCAGAAGGTGGAGTTCACAGCTGCCTTGGAATCCACTGTGCTGCGTGAGCTAGCCCGCTTTGTGAGGTATGAGTCCTACCCAGATGCAGACCATACAGTGGTGAAGCAAGGCGACCCTGGAGCACTCTTCTACATCATCCTGTCAGGTGATGGCATGCGGCTGTGGCAGTACAAACAAAAGACCAGAACATGGTGATGCTGCTGCTTGCTGTTCTGACTGTTCCTCTTCTTGCAGCCTGTGAAACAACCTGGCCAAGGCGGCTATACTGTGCCCTTGCTTGCTTGTCTCACCGCTTCTCTCCTTGCAAAGACGTGTAGCAATGTTGGTGGCAAGCAAGGAGTCAGCAAAGCAAGCATGTTCAGGTGAGTGGAGTCTTCATCTGGTTGCAGGCTGTGTGGCAATCAAGGTGGCCAGCAAGGACACAGTGAAGGTGGTGCGAACCCTAGACGCCGGGCAAGCCTTTGGGGAGCTGGCCCTGCTGAAGACAGGGGGGCGCAGGGCTGCCAGTGTGGTAACCAGCATGGCCTCAGAGTTTCTGACCATTGATGGCAAGCAGTACCAGCTGCTGCTGGCTCAGCTGCAGAGGGAGGAGCTCAAGGCTAAAGTGGACGTGCTGAGACGCGCGCCCTTATTCAGGTCATGCTTTGCAACAGTCATTGCTGTAGCAGTGGTGTTGGTCACAACAGCACTCTATGCAATTGGTGGTCCTGGAGACATGATAACTAGCAGCGATTACGGTGGCAATGGTGGCAGCAGTCATGATGGTAACAACTTTGACAGCACTTGCCAGGGGCTCTTGGGCATGTTGTTTGGCCACATGAACACAGTAACAGCTACAAATGCCATGGCTGTTGGCCAGCAGCCATGTTGCTGTGGCAAGTAATTGACCAATCGCGTGAACCTGGTGCAATACAGAATGGTGAAGTGCGCTGTTGTAACTGAAGGTGCATGATGCCAAGAAAGCATGATGTGTTAAGAAGCTCATGCAGCAACAAGGTGCTGAAATGTGTACAGGGGCTGGACAACAGGGCAGCTGCATCACTTGGCAGGGATGGTACAGCTGCAGCGCCTGCCTTACAACACAGTGGTGGTGGAGCAGGGCACTGATGCAGAGTGCACCTACTTCATCAAGACAGGGGAGGTGAGAGTGGTCAGGCGCATGGACACCCAACACCCCTTCTGGGCGGCCCTGCATAAGGACCCCCTCCTGGCGCCCCAATATGCCCCTGCCTCAAATGTCAGCCGAAGGTCAGTCCTGCTCACAAACGCTTGACTGCAAGTCTCTGACAATAAACACCAAAGTCAGCTTTTGACACTTTTTCACAACTGGCATGAAAATGCTAAGTTGAATGGATTCTGTGGACATAGCTAGCTCATCATGAGCCAGAAAACTTACACAGTATTATTGTTATTAGCGAATTCAGCAGCAGGTCTGTACAGCTAGCTCATACCACAGTGCATGCTTGTCATTCCCCTATTTCTGTGTCAGAATGGCGCCAAGCTTGGATACAGCAGTGAAGTGGTGTGCACGATGGCCGCCAGCTGATGCCAAAGGCTGATGGTGGTGTGCCTGCAGCTACCAGCTGGCTCCCTTTGTCCAAGTGCCTGCCAGCAGGACAACCCCAAGCACGCCTGTCACCAGCAACTCGCTAGCAGCAGCTGCTGCAGCAACTGCTACAGGCCTCAGCAGCAACACAGCTCTGAATGCTCGGCCAGAGGAAGTCTGGCTGGAAGTGATGACTTACGGGCAGTATGAGTCATTTGGGGAGTCCGCAGCACTGCAGGAAGGCACAAGGGGAGCCAGCATCATCACTAACATGTACACTGAGCTGCTGGTGCTGACTAAGCACGATCTGTTGAGTAACATCAGTCTGGCAGCTAGGGAGAGGCTGGAGGAGATGATCAATCAGCGCACTCCAGATGAAGACCTGTTGAGGTGATGCAGCACTAGCAGTGTGTCTGTTGAGTGTCATGCAATCTCCAAATGGGTATTAGAGCAGCCCCTGTTGCAGGCCTGTGCACTTCTGTGAGTATGGGGTGCACATCTCTTAGAATGGGGATGGCTGCATTAATGGGTTACTGCCAACTTGCATGCTCAGACAGAACCTGGTACAAGCTGAGAACACAGCTGAGCTGCAGTCACTTTGACTTGTCGCCAACTTATACATTCACACTCAGTGTGTGTACAATTTACGAATGAGTGTGGTGCATGCTGCTTGCAGGTCGGCTCGGCAACAACTGCGGTGGGACAAGTACAAGCATGACCTTGTGCAAGGCATATTGTGGGGCAAGGGAAGGCAAGACCGCTTGATACAGTACACCAATGCGGTCAAGAAGACCAATGGCAGTAACACATGGAGGTGAAGGATGGGACCATTGAATGCTGCATGAAAGTAAGATGTGCTTGGAATCAACACAGTGTTTACAAATTCAGGGCTCTCTGCTGTCAATGACCTTGGCTGCATAAATGCCCACCAGCACTTTTTTTTTCTGTTCTGCTTTTGCTCTTTTGTCTGTTTACGTTTACTGACAAATGCATCAAGCACCCCTATGATCTGACATTGCTGCGTTTGGGGTCACAGCTTGTGTTGCGAAAGTCTATGTCAACCTTCTGAATGCTACTGATGTTGCCTCGTGTGGATTGTTGCCATCTGTACTAGGGCATGTTCCCATTTGATGTGCTCATTTGATGTCAGACAGCAGGAAGGGCGACAATGATCAGATTCAGTATTGTATAGTACTATTAGCTTATGCTGGTGCATGGGCTGAGTGCAGAGGTGTGAAAGTTGTTGATGATATGGCTTGCACACTCGTACTGTATTGTACATCATGCCTTGTTCACTGCCCACACAGGCACAGCATTGACTTCAAAGCTTGCATAATACTGTGCGTATTGCACCAGGCCTTTGTTGCTGAAAGCACACATTTAATCGCCATGGTAAATGCGAAAGTGGCCCTGCAGTGTCGGGAGGAGCATGCTCCCGCACTCTTTGTCCTGCTAAGTCAGATGTCAAGGTGAAGCACATAGACCTTGGTTCAAGTCAGTGACTTGCTCTTGGGGATCTAGCATATGTCGACCTTGTGCTGGTTGCTACAACGTTCAATATATCGACCAGAACAAGTCGTGCTGTTTCAAGTTGAGGAAGCACTTTCGCAATCCAGGCTCAGCTCGTTTAGGCACTCTTAGACCATTCCGCAAGCCATTGCAAGGTCTTCTCATGGTCTGCTCCGGCCAGGCCTTGTGTTTTGCCAGTTCCAGATCATTTGGCTTTTTACAACGCTACGCGGCCTCTTCTCTTCCGTTCAGACAGCAGAGCTGGCCTTGTTATTCTCAAGGCCGCGCACTGCACATTGGCAGTCTGCCTGTGCGTCTAGCAGCCACGAGTGATGATCACAGTGCAGATTTAGACATATACCCACAGGCCAGGGAGGTACTGCAATTTTGGTAAGGCTACAACAAGGTAGATGCAGCTTCAACAGGTGCAAGTGCATACACAAGAAGCTTCGTTATCAGATTCACCAGATCCACCAGGGGTGCAGGCTTGGCGATGACTTTCTTAAGGCAAAGCCATACAGCTTGCCTCTGGAAAAGAAGAAAATTTGGTTTGGAGGTGGCGCTTCAATTGACAAGGTAAAGCTACATATGCATTGGGTACATACACTGTTGCACTCTGCTTGATAGTGCTACTGTGCTGCAGTTAGTTTGGCTGCTCAACATCATGCAATTTGGGCATTGCAGGAGATGACAGACAAATTCGGCAGCTTAATGAAGCAAGCAGCAGACTCAGGTTTGCCTGACTGGACTCAGGGGTATAACGCCCTGGCAGCAGTCTTAGTCTTTGATCAGTTTTCCAGGTGAGCTCTGCTCATTCAGTTGACTACTTACTGTTGCTGATGAAGTCAAGACCGCAACACAGTTCTGCTTTGAAGAAGTCTCCAAGTGATGCATCAGCACAACCACATGCACCTGCCAGAAGAGCTGTTGTAGTCACCAAACTCTGCGCATGGAAGCCTGGATAAAAATTATGTTTTGACACCGTGGGCCCATTCAGGGTCAAGATGGGGCCTCCAGATTCGTTTAGGGGTTGAAGCAGGTCATTTTCCTGTCAAGACTATGTGCACGAAGTTCGTGACCACACAGTATCCTTAGTAGAGGCACTACTAAGAATTCTAAATTTGGGTATGTGCAGAACTTTTTCTGCCACTACATGTGATCTATGGCACATCAGCATACATCTAAGGATGTTGTTTGTTGGCAGGTTACAAATCGTCAAATGATGGCATTCATCAGTACGTTGACACGGGACATGCAAAATATGCAGGAACATTTACCGAGGCACATCTACAATGTATGACCTAGACATTGTAGCTCAAAAACGGGCAAGGAGCTTGCTTGTAAGCGTCTGTTGGTACTGCTACAACACTGCTGCATTTGGATGCCATGTTGTTTGTGTGTCACATTCTGCAATCACATCTTAGCCAAATGTTGCAATGCTGTTCTTTACCACAGTAGTCTCAGGGGATTGCTCATGTGCTGCCAGGCCTGAGCTGCTGTGGTCATTTGGCACTCTACACTGCACCAAGGCGTTGCTTCAAGTTAATTGCCTCATAATCATGCTGTAGCGCAGGACAGCAATGCTGTTGTCAGTTTCCCACTGATTCACAGACTCTGGCTACTGTACCCCTTTGTCCACTCAGAAGATCCCCATGACCATGAGGTATGTCATTCTGCTGAGTTACATGATGTCAGCTGTGCACACCTCCAGCGCAGCCAGGCCTGCAGGTGTAAATATGCAGCTATAAAGTTGCTCACAAAGCTGAAGCATTGCATCCCCTACGCTTCCCTGCTGACCAAATGTGAACGTGTATGCCTACATGACGTGACATTACATAGTATGTTTGTGTCGGAAAGCTTTGCAACCATTGGAGACTGCAGTGCAGAGTTTTGAGCCTTGACCCAACACTTAGGGCATCAAAGCAAATTTTTGTCTTTGTAGTGGTGCTTGCACTGCGTAAAAGTCTTTTTAGCTGACCTCCCTATAACTTTCTGGCGTCGAGGATCCAAACTGCTGAAGAAACCGTCATCTGGATCAGTCTTCCTTGCTGCAGTGCCTGTCTTGGCAGCAAAAGCCAGTCAGCTGCTGCAGCAACTTCTCTGATTGTGCAGACATCTGTTAGCCTGGTGAAGCAAATGATCAAGGAGGCACAGGCTCTTCAAGGGGCACATGAGCTGCAGGCCTACCTGCAAGTGGTCATGGGCTTCACAGAGGGACACAAAGAGGTGATTGACATGTGGGGCAGGTACCCCCATAGGAACAAGATTCTGGGCAGAAGCAACACGCCCGAAGAAGACAAGGCAATGGCTGCTGGTTCTATTCCTCAATTCTGATTGAATTCAAATTATGCACTCTTTTGGCATGCCTAAAGTCACTGTGAAAGCAATCAGCATTGTGCTGAATGTACAAACACATGTACTCTTTTCAATCCCGAAACTTGTATTCATATCTTAAGAAAAAAGACATTGGTTTGTTGCTTGAATCGCAGATCTGGTGCCATCTGAATCTGAATCAATGTGCCTTAGTGCTGATGCATTATGCAGCCTAGATAATAATGTCAGTATGATAATCAGACCTGAAATTGGTAGGCTATCATCAATATTGTGTATCAAACAGCATGCAGCAGCAGCAGCTCGGGTGTGGCCATATAGCGATTCAGACAGAGTCCATCTGCTGTTGACAAGCTGACTTTGACGAAAATTTACACTGTTCCACACACGGACGTGTTGCAGACGCTGGCACACAGATAGATCGTTTTACCTGTCAGGTGATCAATGATCCAGCGACGCCGATACATGGTACCCAAACAACCTCCACCGCCGGCTGCTCCATACAGATTGATGAGCGCGCAGCATCACTAGTGAGGTCTCAATTTTCTTTCCCGCCGAGACAGGCGCTCGTCTGCTCACAGCCTGGCACTGGACCAGGAAAACCAGGTTCTCCCGCGTCCCATACTCAGCAGTATGCCTGAACAATCCCATTGACTTATTGCTTGTGCCTTTGAATTGTTGATCGTTGCCTATCATCACATCTGGCCTATCACTGATAGGACTACCGGGGGACAAACATCACTTCTGAAGCCCAACAGCTTGCCAATCATCACTTGTCGCCCAACAAGCAAGCCAAACATCACCACTTGCCCATCTTCCTCATGGGATGCGCTGCTGGCCGCGGTCCTCGTCCGGCATCCTGGAAACACCTTGATAGTCAAGGTGGTTAAGAGGCCAGCACTTGCCCACAAACTTGCCAATTACCACTAAACCCATTTAGTTCTATCATCCAGAATCTGATCTGGTTCAAATCCCCATGCTGGAGCAGATTCGTCGCAATCAGGCAACGAGTGACTGTGTCACGTACGATGAAGAAGTGAGTACATGTATGCCTTGCACTTGTCAAGCAATTCTGAGTGCAATACCATCATGCGGCCATTGCGAGTGTTGCATTGACGCCAGCAAGATACAGCAAGGCCATGCATATACCATGTCTGACATGGGCTTTCACATGCCTTTCCTACTGTGCAAGCACAACCTGCTGTCATTGCATTGGTGAACATGCTTAGCGAGCATGATCATGATTGACTTTCTAGGTGCTGCTCAAACATCACTGGAACAAATCACGCATCTGCTGTTTAGAAGTGATGAAGCACCTGCTGAGATTCTAAACTGATGCAGTGCCACAACATGTACATGAACTGTCTTGGCGTCACCAGCTATGCCCCTGTCAAGTGCACATGCATACGTGGGGGCGAGAAACTGCATACATGCATTGCCTTTCATCCCAAGACCTATCTATAGATATGCTAGCTAGCTGTTGCTGCCATTCTGGATATGCTCACACCACGTGCATTCTTTCCTCATCAGGGTATTGACATGAAATCTCATCAGATGCCAGGAAAAGATTTCATTGGAACCACATGCGTTCTGCACTTGGCAACATGCTATACTGCCCGTTATCTCTCAAGCCCATGTGAGCTAATCTAATCATCATGTCTGCGCACAAGCACGCAGGAATGACACTGCCATCCACACCTGATGCATACGACCTGACAGATACTGTTTCAAACCCTAAATATTACTATGCCAAGGAAACCTCTCAGGTGCACTGCGCTGGCACCTATACTGGGGCAGCTACCTCGGCTGCTGCTGCTTGTAGTGCTGCTATCATGTATGCTACCATTATTATTGCTGCTGCTGCTGCTGCTGCTGCTGCTGCTTTTTCTTAAGTTTGACTGTGTTGCCATCTACCGCAAATGTCTTTGGATGTTGCAGCAAGAATGCTTTTAGCTTTTGACCCTTGGTAACGCCCTCAGGTTTCTTTACACTGCCCAATTTGGACAAGTCAGTTTCCCCACCGCTCTGAGTCAAGTGCGTCTTCAGCGCAGACAGCCACTGAGGCACTGACAAAAGGTAGCCTCGTGAATCACATGATGAGGCAAAGCTAGGTGTCTTGGGCATCTGAAGGAGTTGTGCTAGTTTTTTGAGGTACTGATGAGGCAGCTTCAGTGGGAGCAGAAGATGCTGATTTTGCCAGTTCTGCTGAGATAGCCTTGGTGGCACCCACTGAAGCCTCTGGATCAGGCTGCTTGCTGCCTGTTGACCTGCTATCAGCAGCAGCATCATCGCCAATCATGCTGAGCTCTCTCAGATTCAGCTTTCCCAGCAGCTTGTAGTCCTCAATGACACTAACGGCAGCTGTGGCTTTCATCACTTCCACCAGGATTGTCTTCTTTGGGTTGTTCAGCTCTACCTTGTAGGGCGGCTGCAAATGCAACACACAGTCAATGCTAGCTCAGTTACGATCAGTAGCAGGCAACACAGATGATGCTGCAGTGCAAGGCAATGCATTCAGGATAGGCTAGCCTTGTGAAGTCATCCTGTGCTGCAGTAAGAGATGTCCCAGTGACCAAACCCAGTACCTGAGGAACACAGTCGACCATGGTGTTGATGACATCCATGCGCTTCAATAGGTCGCTGGCTCTGTGCTCATACAACACACCAAACTGCAAAGCACACAAGCTTTATTTGTGCACACAACCTGCGTTGCCCATTCAAATTGAAAGTGCAACTGCAGTGACCTGCTAAGCTTGCGATTCTTACTGTGGTTTGTGAGACATCATCGCCAGTAGGGAAGTGCTCAGCCAAGACTTTCTTGCCCAGCTTGGAGATGTCTTCCAGACCAGCATAACAAACACCCTCTATTGGCATGAACCTCATGCACACCCTGCAGTACCATGCAGCCCATTACTCCAAGCACATGTTTGACAGTGATTACATTTCTGCGACCAAAGCGTGCATGTCATGTTTACTGCAAGCTGTGCATTTAAAAGCTATTCTAAATCATCACATGCATAGACAAGGAGCAAG
>JAABUP010006396.1_pt1 | contig 16791 bp, 23 predicted proteins | sample 5559201 | NCBI WGS metagenome assembly JAABUP01 (sample SAMN10711887, study PRJNA513373) | rock metagenome | isolation source: Antarctica rocks | place: Antarctica
TGCAGTGAAGGTTCTGAATGCAGCGCCAGGGCTGTAGTGCCACATCATGAGCTGCCGCTTGGCCGTACATGCTATGACGACATCAGAATCCGGAGGCTGCCGCAGCTGGGTCACATGCATTCCTCCCTGCAGGTTGCTGTCATCAAACAGTCTAACTCAGTACAGAGGGTGCGGGGATGAAAGTGGTGCCTCATGATGCATCACCACAGTCCTGCGCCCTGCATGACTGCTTGAAAGCAATGAAATGCATAGCTGGCTCTACTGATGTGATGCACAAGCATTTGCATGAAAGGATGGCTTGGGACCCAGCATAGGCCCACAATATGCATGCACAAAGCTGCAGGTTCCTGACAAGCAATCCAGCAGATCAAGCTGACTCATGTTGCGTTCCTGATGCTGTTCATGAAGGTTGGATACAGCAGCTGGCAGAACCTACATGGCAGGTGATGCGCTAAGCTTCAAAGAGGCTGCATGGACAGACTGACTTAGTGATGCATACCTGCTAGCCTTCATGAACCAGGACACAGCAGCTGATGAAGGCTGAATGGCATGCAGTGCATACCTGGTGGCTTTGATGAAGGGCGTGACATCCCCCGGGGCTCGGGGGTCAAAGGCCTGGATGTTGCCATGCTGTCCAGTCACCCAATAGTTCTTGGTGGCAGGCACATAGCACAGCGCAGCAGCCTGCACTCTATCTTTTCATTCAGGGGGTGCACGCATCTTCATTGCATGAGTTGTGTTTGATGCACACAGCATCCTGATCAAGCGACAGATTGAAAGCAATAGCCTGCCTGAGATGCTGCCCAACTCATGCGGTCTGGATGGTCTGTGCATGCATGCGCTGCACTACAATGCACGTGTCCCTTCCTTCTTGTAAGCATGCATAGTTGGGTTGCATCTCACACACTTCAGAAAATCAACTAATCAAACATCTCCATCAATGTGGATCAGGATAGCACGAGCTATAACACAGCATGCCAAGTGCACAGACCAGGATAGCTGCACCTGATCGCTGGTGTGCATGAGCTCATCAAGTATGCGGCCTTCCTGACTCCACACTTTCACACACCCATCAGCAGCGCCCGTCAACAGCCAGTTGTTGGCCTTATCCCATGCAAGGGCAGAGAAGCGTGCAGCTGATGCCTTGGCAACCCTCTTTGGTGTTGCCAGGTGGTCTTCTCCATATATGAACATAGCACGGTCGTAGGACAGCGTGACTATGAAACCCATGTCGGTGCAGACCACGCTGCGGATGATGTCTGATTGACACTGCTGCGGCCCCTGTGCATGTCAGCACAGCCAAGTCAGCATGCAGAGGGGCATATAGCTGCATTGCTGCATCCCTCCTACCAGGATGGCCATCTCAATGTCAGCTCAGCTGACTGTGCTCTGACTCTTGCCCTTGCAATTACCCTTTGGGTGTATCCCCCTTGAGCACCAGCTGAGTCACAATCACATGCCTGTGATTCCACGTTGGATCTTCGATGTTGAGAATTGGTTCATTGCTGGTGGGCACAGTCAACCTGCCCTGCTGAGCTCAGCTGTCAACTTGTTGGTGCCATCACCAAAACATAGTTCAACATTTGTTCAATTATTATTTAGTCGTGATAGGCCTACTGTACATGGCATGCCCCAATGGTTACCGGCATGAATTATGATCCTATTAAGGCTAAGGCCCTACCCCGCGAAGGGGCATCAGCTCTTGTTCCATGAGTCTGCGGCATGACTGAGCTGAAGTGATGCCTGAAAGTTGATCATTTCATTCAGTAGAAGCATTGTCGGTGTCAGGATCTGTGCGGCGCCTGAAACTGGTACTGTACTGTGTAACACCATCTGCTGCAGGCTGACAAGGGTCTGATCAGGCGGGTGAGTAATTGCAATAAATTCTTGGAATGCTAGAAATCCTCTAGATGAGCTCGCTGCAGGTTCTAGCATCTGTCAGAGCTGACAAGGCTCTGCCAAGTGCAAGGCTGAATGGCATGCAAATTTCGGATCTGATATGGAAGGCTGCATGTCATTTCCGGCAAGGCTGATTTGGAGACATTTCATCTGCAGAGACTCTGCAGGTCTCTGATAGATTGGCTTGCGCGGTGTAATCTGGCTGCTAGCCGTAAGTGTGTCTGTGATGACATCATCGACAGCTTGGGACTACAGCAGCCAGGAAGCATAGCTCACTTTGCTGTTGCAAGCTCATGCATCTTGACTATAAGTGTTTGGCTGCACACGCTGCTGCTGCTTGTCTTATGCTGTAGCCATCCTTGGCCTAGCTAAAGTTCACAGGCACTGATGATGTCCAGCTCAGAAGGTTGCAGTCAGTGCACAAAGCCACCAGCAAGCCCAAGCCTGTCTCAAGCTGTTGTCTGCGTAATCACTTCAAAGGGGCAGTGCAATATCTTTCCATTGCAGTATATCTTTCCATTGCAGTATATCTTTCCATTGCAGTATATCTTTCCATTGCAGTACATCTTTCCATTGCAGTATATCTTTCCACTGCAGTACATCTTTCCGTTGAGCAGAACAGCTGACCTGCAACGGAGGCATGGCTTCGTGCAAGACCTTGTTGGTGTCATCAGTGACAGCAGCAAAGATGGGGGATCCACCAGGTAAGGTCGTGGCCTCACTGCCTGGTGGGGCGCGCCGCTGAACTGCTGCTCGAGCAGCTGCAGCCACGTCCACCTGAGCAAGCATACAATTATCTAACAATAATTTATACAAATATATATTAATATTTTTGACAAAACAAGAGAAGGTTTGTATATTTATTCTCTCGTCAGACAGTATATTCAAGACAATGGGTACTGCCATGCACACTGCAAGCTTTGGGCATGCAGCTGCTGTTCATGAACCTGTTGCAAGGATGCAAGGTTGGGGAAGACTGCCAGGCACTGTTTTTCAGCTGCTGGAGGAGCCAGTGTCTCTGCAAGTTCCTTGCTTTGCAGTTGGGAGCGTGCACAGCTGAACCAAATGTCGATAGATTGCAAGCCATGCGCAGCGTACGCTGGTCAGACATGTGTTTGATCTTGAGAAAAAGGGGGTGGGACAAGCAGAGCGTACGCTGTAGACATGGAGCTGTGCCTTGCCACCAACAAGCAGCCACCGCTTGCGTTTGCACCAACTCAAGCAGAACAGGGGGCCATCCAGCTCCACAACCTGCAGGTGAATCATGCTGAGCGTACTGTACAGCAATGCGCAATCAGTGTAATGAGTCTGTCCTAATGAAGCTGCTGCTGCCTGTCAAATCTGCGGGAGAACGAATGTTTACTGCCTTGGTTGGAGGAGAAGGGGGAGCTGCAGCAAGACCAGACGGTGTGCTAGCAATTTTGTGCAGCATCTTCATCAAATGTATAAAACGCGTTTGAGAGGGTACCTGAGCCTGCTTGCCCTTGTCACTCCAGACCCTAATGGTGTGGTCTATTGAGCAACTGAACAGCAGGCGCAGTTCTGGCACGAACAGCAAATCTGTGATCCAACCGCCGTGACCTGACTGCTTGCGCAACAGCTGGCCAGTCTGAGCATCCCAGGCTTTGATGAGACAGTCCTGGGATCCGCTGTAGAGTTCCTTGTGCAAGGCATTGTAAGCTACGCTGAGGATGGCAAACTGCAGAAAACGCCACAGCCGTCATGCGATAGCAAAGCAGTAACGGCCCAAATTTCTGGTGAACGCGTCAGATTTGGAATCTGGCCTCACGTCATGCGCGTTCTGTATCACCCGCACAAGTTCCATGGTTGCTTAGTCAACACGAAATTCTCAGTGCGCATGCTGAGCCTCATCAAAGACCACCGTGTCCTGTCATTTCAAGAGTTGCACCAATTCCAAGTCGGCTGTAGGCAACCGATTGGGTAGCGCACCGATACACTTCAGTGCCTCACGCTGATCAGGAATAGAAAGCCGAACATACGGCGTCATAACTTACGTTACGACGTACGTTTTGTTTGTCAAGTTGTGAAAATTCAGTCTGTCAGCAGCCACAATGGACAGTCATGTTCAGTAAATGGGCGCGCTATGCTTGGACAGTCGCCATGCAGCCTCATGATGAGTGACGGCTTGTGGCTCTGCTCGTTTCTCCATCGGCAAGCTGTGCCGAACAACTGAGCTTCCGGAAAGCTCCGGCCTGTCATAGGAAAGTTCACAGTACCAAGGTTGCCCAGCTGTTGAATCGGAGCAGTAAACAGGCGTCCATCTCTCGTGCACAAAGCCAGACGATTTCCAAGCTGCTTCCCAATTGTTTACTTCTAGTCGGCTGCTAGCATGGACGGTTTCGCCCACATGGGTATGCCAGGTGGAATGGGGATGGCAGGCGGTATGTTTCTTCCGGGTGGAATGCAAGGCATGATGCAGCTTCCCCCAGGCATGATGGAGCCCGATTTTGGGCCGTTCTCACAGGTACTTACTGTAGCTGCTTATGTGCTGTACATGGCAAAAGTGCAAAAGTCAACTCAGGCACAGTTGGTCTTTCACAGCTCCCATCCTCTTCGAAGCTGCTGACATCTAGCAGCTTACTGACAGTCTGTTTGCTGCAGCCCGGCATGGGTCGTGGTCCGCCGTTTCCAAGACCGCCCTTTCCTGGTCCCATGAGCCAGGAAGCTGCGATAGACGAGAGCAGCAGAAGACCAGGGTCCTTGAATGGCCAAATATTCCACAAAACACGGCTGTGTGTCAAGTGCGTATCTCAGCTGCCAGTACACCAGTCCACACCAACCATCCCTTTTCCCCTGACGCCTTCGATTCCTCCCTTGCAGGTGGAAAGAGGGCTATTGCCACTTTGGTGACAGGTGCAATTTTGCACATGGTGAGCATGAGCTGCGTTATGTGCCGCCAGAAGTGGTTTCTCAGTTTGAACAGCATAAGAGGATTCAGGATCAAGCAGGACTTGGCCCTGGAGGGTCTATGTTGCCAGTAGGCCCTGCCCCCCGCCCACCCCCACCAGCTGGCCCTATGCCCCCTCCGCGGCCCCAGCAGAGTATGACACCCCCGAGGCAGCAAGGTAGCTTGCTGATAACCTTCCCTGTTCATTTGTCAGCTGTGCTGCTGGCATACCTTGCATCTCTGGGTTTATTCCTTCTAGCATATCCAGCTGCTGTATAGGTGCATGCAAATTTAGTGCTGTTGTCGTCTGTTGTTGCTAGGACAATTCTGTCTCAGAAAGCGAATGCTTGTCCCAGTGCTGTCTGCAGCAGCTGTTGCCCATGTCTGAAAACCATCAGAGCTGTTTTGAAAATGGCAAAAAACCTGCGGCAATAGATTTGCACAGGCTCTGCAGATTGCAATAGTTGTGTCTGCTTTCTTACTCACCTGAGCTGCTGCATCAGTTTTCTCCATCTAGCTATTTTGCAGCACTGCCTCATTCCGCAGGCCGGTTGCACCCTTCAAAGGGGTGGTCTGCTCAAGCTGACTGCACTATGAACAAGCTGACTGCAATGACTGCACTATGAATAAGCTGACTGCAATATGAACAAGCGCTGACTAGTGTCTATACACTGCAGATGGTGCTGGTCCTTCGACCAATGGTGACTCCAGTGATGGCCAGCCTACCAGTCGAGAGCTGTTCTTCAAGACCAGGTTGTGTGACAAGTTCATGAACTTTGGTGACTGCCCATATGGAGACAGGTGTCACTACGCACATGGTTATCAAGACATGCGGCAGAAAGGCAGTGTCACAGTAAGCCCCATGCACCTATACTGCTCAGGCTGAATGCATCTGCTCTACACTATCAGAGAGAGATAGACAGACAAAGAGAGAGAGAGATAGTCATTTTTGAGGCTTGTATGCCTACAAGCTCTGGTTGCACAAGCACTGGTAGTGTCTGTGAGTTCTTGAGGTCCGTGTGTATGTTCAGCACCATGTGCATGGATTGGTGCATCCTCTGCTGGTTTCTTAATGACATGCACATCAGACAGGTTTTGGTGCAGCATGTGGATTGTAGGTGCATTGATTTGGTTGCAGGGCAACAGTAGTCAGATGATTGGGTCAAACACAGCTAGTAAACCTCCTGCCATGAATGGGATGGGACCGCGGCCCCCTGGTCCCCGCCCCCCTCCAGGACCCCCTCCACCCGGTCACCCATCTGCCAACCCAGCAAAGAGCAAGTCTACTGGCAAGGTTTCTTCACCAGGTGACTCACAAGTCTATCTGGCAGACTTGCGTGGTGGATATGAGACTTGACCATTGGCCGTTTGGTGTGTCAGTGTGCAATACATGCTGTAACTTCACACCCTTGACATTTCCTGTTCTGCACATGAGTCTGTACAAGTGCTGTTTTGTTACGCGTCAGCACTTGATATTTCTGTACAAATGCATAGCAAGCTGAATGTTGACATTGTGGGACATGACCTGAAACGTATAGCGTGCTGTTGGTGCTGTCCACCTGTGTAAATCATCAAGATTGCAATTCTCAAAACCTGATCTGAAGACATGTCTTCAACATTGTTCTTAGCTTTGTAATGTGCAATATGCAGGGTCTTCACAGCCGGCTGCAGAGGTGTCTTATGTGGAACGCATTCGTGCAATGTCTGCTCTGTTCAAGGTTGGAGAGATGGCTACCAGTGAGGTGTCTCAAGCAGCTCTCCAGGCTGCCCTTAATTCTGTCCGTGATGGATCCATTTTTGCCGCAAACCACTATGCAGATGCTCTTGACATCTATGTTTGATGATGATGGTTTCCATATCACACACCACACTTACTGTACTTGTCCAGTCATGTTATTGGGGCATTGATGAAATCTGAAGAAGGAGGTGTGGCTTTTATGATGGCATGCTGGATGTTGATGTTCACGCCACCAGGTTTACAGGTTGTGAGCAATGCTTTTCTTCCATTCAAATGAACAAAGGAACTGAGTAGATATCTACAAATTCAGTGGTATGCTGTGGCACTTTACTTGTTGTGTGCGATGCTGATCATCCCGCTCTCCTTGCTTTTTTTCTTGAGTCTGTCTCCTGCGTGCAAATAGACATGCTAGATTATCCTTTTGTCATCATGAGTGCATTTCATTTTGCTGCTTTCTGCAAGAAAATTGTGCTGCTAATTAGGTGACGTGTGATACGTAGATCAAGAAGTGAAAAGACAGTGCTTGCCTGAACACTCCGGATCCATTGAGCATTAGTGAAATTTATTTTGCTGACTACTTTTAGCCCCCTGCAATGGGCAAGTGAATCCTTCCTGATTTGACGTTTGCGTTTCTGTGTAAGCATACCTTGCCTTACGTTATTAACAATCAAGCCACACTCAGACAGCCTTTACCAAACTTGGGGCTACAACATGACATACACCTGCAGTGCAAATACGCCGTCATACAACCGTAATACTGGCCAGGCATGCGTTTCACAATTGTTGGTCTTGGTATTGGTCTCCGTTACCTCAGGATGCTTTGTTAGGAAATCTGGCACCATGAGCAACGTACTGGTGCGCCGTACGTGCTGCATCAATTGCCGCCAGATGCAACGCCTCCTTGCTCGCACTTTCAAGCAGTCTTTGCGTCGGACATCCTCCGTGAGCAGAAATGCAGTGCGCCCCCCCTGTCATTTGCATAGCTGTTCAGCGTTGGCAGGTAGATGAAGGCCACTCAGCCAGCAGTTAAGCCAGCGTTGGGTAGAGTGCTTGCAAGCGTTACGTGATGTCAATACGCAGGCTCCGCGGATGGCCTGGTGCTGGGAATCGAGACTAGCTGTGATGACACAGGTGTTGCAGTTGTCAGCACCAGTGGCCGCATCTTCAGCGACACGTTGGCCAGTCAGGTGCTGGCCTTCGGCCTGATAGTGTACTCATATTTGTCCACAGTCACACCTATTGCCGCGGTCATTTGAGACATTTGATGGTACAGGCAGACGTACACGCGGCATATGGAGGTGTGGTACCAAACTTGGCCATGGAAGCTCACAAAGCTGCTATGGATAGCTGTGTAGAGGATGCACTGCAACAGGCTGGCATCACAGCACAGGATCTTTCAGCTGTGGCTGTGTCAATTGGGCCGGGGCTGAGTCCATGCCTACAGGTGTGTCTTTGCGTCTCTCTGGCTGGCCTTGCTCCTGGAAGTGATTGTGGTGGGGGTATTGTCCATGCGAGTCACACATCTGCAGTCATCATGATGCATTGAGAGTCCTGTACAACCTGCTGCTTCAACTCTGGTGCGCTCAGATACCTTCTCAGCATGCAGAAGCACTCAAGCTGATGTCTTCTGCCAGTGTAGGTCGGTGTCAGAAAAGCACACCAGCTTGCCCAGCAGCATCAGCTGAAGCTAGTGCCTGTGCATCACATGGAGGCGCATGCGCTGGTGGCTCGCCTTGCTGCAGATGTGCCCTTCCCTTTCCTGTGCATGCTGGTGTCAGGCGGCCACAACATGCTGCTTGTGGCTCATGCTGTGGGAGATTACACCTTGATGGGATCAACCCTTGATGATTCTGTAGGTAGGTGGGCAGCAAATATGCACACCTCGTATTTCACGGCGCCATTGTCCGCGACTACTGAGTTGAAGCATGCGCACTGTTTTGTCATGAGCACTCCCAAGGTGTGCTCAGCAGCATACCGCATGCCATGTGACCATTACCTTCCTGGCTTTGCAGCGGCAAGCTATTCACCGTTCTCAACACTGCATACAACCCAGATCCATACAACCTTTCTCGTGACACGCCAAAGTCTTGCATCTGCTCTTTTACACCACATTACCGTCAGTGAGTCCCATCATATGTTCAGGCTTAAGCACATCAACTGTTGCCATGAGGTTCATCACTTGCTAGCATCCATCACATGCAGTATACACCTTGCTGGCATCCATCACATGCAATATACGCCTTGCTGCAATGTATGCAGGTGAAGCTTTTGATAAGATTGCGCGCCTACTGGGGCTTGACCTGCGACCAAATGGTGGTGCCGCATTGGAAGCCTTTGCAAAGAGGGGGGACCCTCACAGATACCCCTTTACAGTACCCCTACGGCGCAACGTCGACTGCAACTTCAGCTATGCTGGTCTGAAAAATAGTGTAAGGCTTGCTATACAAGCAGAGGCACCTGGAGAAGCCACAGCTGCCAATGAACAGGTCTGCAACTCTGCTCATAGTCCCACTCAGTTCATGATTGATCTACACCCTTCTTTGAAAACAGAGTGGAACAAGCACATTCATTTGTTGATTTGCATTGGCTGGTGATGAGGAGCTGACTGATCACATGAAGATCAAACTCCATTGGCCAGCATCAGTCATTTGTGCAAGACCTTCATGTCATTCACAGGTTGCTGCTCTTTTTTGTCTGCCTTGCCTACGAGGTGTGTAGCTTCCTTGCAGCAAAGTCTGAGGCAGCGGGCAAGAATGTGGACTAGCAACAACACAGCATCTGTCAGAAGGGCATGCAACACCTGCGCACACCCTTCTCTGCTGTCACTGTAAGCTCATCTCCCCGAGCCGCCACTGCTGACAGACAACAGACAGTTTGTGAACAAGTTTCATGCGCCTGCAGATCAGAGCTGACATCGCAGCATCATTCCAGCGAGTTGCCATCACACATCTGACAGAGCGGTGTCGCAGAGCAGCAACCTGGGCAAAAGAAAGCCACCCAGATATGCAGACGCTGATTGTGGCTGGCGGTGTAGCGTGTAACCAGACGCTCAGGTCCTCTCTGAATACTGTGGCTCAAGAAGCAGGCCTGAAGCTGGTCTGCCCGCCTGCGCGGCTTTGCACAGACAATGGTGTCATGGTTGCGTGGGCAGGTGCTGAAAGGTGAGTTTGCACTTGCATTGTAAGCTGTTTGAGCTATCATGTATCGGCCAAGTGCTCTGAGGTGAGCGAGGTCAATGATGAAGTTGGGATCAAAACCTGTGAGTCTGGTAAAGAGTGCAGAGCCTGATGTTTGAAGCGCCACAACATTGTGAACTGGCCAGTGCTGCTTGTTGCTTGACCAGGTCACGTGACTGGTGCAGTGCAGTGGTGCAGTCTAAGTAAAGTTATCAAGTTGCAAGCTGAAATGAAAAGCCCTGCAGCCTAAGCAGCACCTTGAAGGCTTTTCAGATAATGTCATCAAGGTCAAAAATGCTTGCTTGAAAACAGACAAATTGCTTGCCAAGACTTCAGGCCAGCTGCTTCCTATCATACCTCTCTACTGTGAGCATGTATGAGAAGTGCACCACATGGCCACCACCCCTCACTGCTGCTGTGTAGCATGACACAGCCATTCAATGCAGCCATTGTGCGAGAAAGGTACAAAGAGCATGCTGAAGCATGATTCTGATCCTGTGTTGTCTGGTGAACAAGATTTCTCCTCCTATCACACTGTCTGGCTAGCACTGACTTGGTACCTTGTGGTTGGGATACTCACATTTGCGTTTGCCCTGCAGATTGCAACTGGGCCTGTGGGAGTTGCCCCAGCAGGATTTAGATGCAGGGGCTCTTGACGTGCGCCCACGATGGCCTTTGACAGACCGGAGGGATTCTCGCAGCATGCCTGCCAAGAAGAGCATGCGCAAGAGCCGAATTTTCACCAGCCTCACAGATTTGACTGCTGAAGCATTGAGCTCAAATCAGCACCACAGGGCGACAACAGCAGCACTGTAACATGCAAGTCAGCAGCAGGCGGCTGCATGCCTGGCTGCACTGTTCAGTGTTTCATACCTTGATGCTCCCTCTCACCTGTACCCTTTTGTATTTGTGCCACACAGCTGGCTTCCTTAAGCAAGAACCTTTGACAGCATCAAATTCCATTTTGCTGGACGTTTACACCGATAGCGCCCTCTGCACAGAAGTTATGCCAGTTGTAAAGCCAACAGACCTCAGCAGTGTCATGAATGGCAATGCAATGATGCGGCGTTCAATGACACAGTTGGATGTGTATGCTGCTGCTGACGTCAGCATCCAGCTGCTTGGCTGGTAACACTCTGACACGCACCTTCAGCTTATCATGTTAAGCTAGGCACTGGTTTTTTATACTGACACGTTTTTTGCTTATCTGGAGCCATGTCGTGTATGAATATTGACAGCCATCCAACAGCTTTATCTACAGGGCAGATTGCTCTTTTATAGAGGCTCTATACACCTTTGGCGTGTTGCAGCAGCAATGCCTGTAGGGAGTTCCCTCGAAGATCAATGCAATATTGGGTCAAGGCCACTATTGGAGATTGATGTGCCAGCTATTTGTTAGAGTACTTCTGTACTTATAGTGGACAGCTATTCATTAGACTGTTGAACCAGTTCGTGAATGGCTTGACTGAATAATGCTAAGTGCTCACACTTTTCAACATAGACCTCTTAAACCTGTCGACCGCGGTGTCTTGAAAAGATGTCTATATACGTCCCTATGTTTGAGTAAAGCACCAGTGCTGTACTACATGTATAAGTGGCATTCCTGTTTCTCGATTGATGACCACAAAACAGCCAGCAACAGTTCTCTGGGGTTGTAAGCCTATTGAAACACACCGTACCCTCTGAATATTGCACTGACCATGCAGTCAAATATGTTCATGTGTGTATGCATGCAAAGCAATCAGCATTGCTGCAAGAACTACGCGCTACTGTCACAGCATGTACACACAATGTCAATCTGCATGTCTCATGTCATATCAGAGCATCAACTCTGTCTACAGCAGAGACCTCACAATGCTCAGATGATTGGGCAACTCGATAATAAAATGGTTTGAGGAACTCAACACTCAAGGAATGCCTGTTCTGTAAATGCACATCTGCTTGCTCCCGTAATTTCATGAAGGTTTATCATAGTGTCATGACAATAAGACCCGCTTACCAAACTTGCACAATTGAGCTCCCTCCACTCTACCAAGCTTGCTCAATGGTGCAACCTTGGTAAGCGGGTCTTATTGTCATGACACTACGATAAACCTTTATGAAATCGGATTGGTGTGGACCATGCCTTGCACCGACACACACCTAAGGACACCCTGTCAGAGGCTTCAACCTAATGTTAACTGCTCCTGCACAACTTTAGCACTAAGTTTCTGTTTTGCTGGGAACTGTCGTCAACTGTTTCAACTCCGTCTCATAAGCTGGGTCCTCTGGATGCAGAGTCAGCATATAAGTTTGGGACAGCACATCTTGGACTTTCTGCAGTTGGTTTCCCTTGATCAAAGCATGCAGGTCTGCTATGACATACGGTTGTGACTGTTTGGGAATTTGCAAGTTGCTGTCTGGGCTGTGCAAGACTGTGAAAAACTGATTGCACTCGTCTTGATCAAGAAAAGTTGTGAGATCTGGCATGTCATTTCCCTCATCGAAAGGATACTCAACATTCTGAGCATAACCGATGTGCACATCCTGCTCGTCCATGCCATCATGCCCACTTGCATACAAGTTGTCAAAGTCATCCTCAAACTGCAGCTCTGTGTTCTGTCTGATGTACCAAGCAACCAAACTATAGCTCACTGGGGGCAGCAGATACCCTGCTGCACAAGCTTGAAGCCCATGCTCCTCATCCAAGAATGCACATGCAATTGCACGCACGAGGTCTTCCTCTTGTGCGCTGCGGCTTTTCATTATTGCAGTCCGTATGCTACGGCGTGCCTGCAGAGACAGGCTACATGTTGAAGTATCATATGCTGGAATAAGCCAAACAAAACATATGATACTTGTTGACAGGCCATATGCAGTAGCCATGTGCATCAGCACGTCACAGCTGTCAGTACCTATTAGGTTGAGTGCACAGAAGACTTGCCTTGTAAAACAAGTAGGTTGCAGCAAGGCCAAATTCTACAAGATTTCCAGGGGACGTCTCGCAATGTACCAAGCAATGGATGCTGCAGTCGATAATGCAGAATGCACGAGCCCTGCGGGGATCTGTGGTTGCTGGTAGCGAGTCAATACCTTTCCTATGCTTTGCTTCCAGTCAACTTTTGCTGTCTTTCCATTGAAGCGTCTTTGCCGCGAGTTACGATTGACTGTATAGAAGCAAACAGGGTGAGTGATACAGCCACAACTACTAGATTGGTCCAAGAGCGTCTGTTGTTGAGCGATCAAACTGATGCACAAATGAAGCCGACCCGCACATTCGTTTACCAATTTTCGAAGATGGCCACAACTCTTCAGAGTCATCAGACTTGGCGTGCAGAGTCACAAGGGGTACTAACGCAGACGGAAGATGACGACGTGATGCACTCCTAGACACTCGCTGAGCCCAGTCGCGATGTCGACCTCCTGTCTGTTCTTTAACCGCACGATTTGCAACCTGAACATATGACATTGCAAGATGCGATTTAGACTGTGGAAGAAAAGACGCAGCATTCCGCATATCGCCCCGCTTGCAGAGGAGTACGTTTGCTGTTTTCCAGTTGGTTTCGGAGCAAGCATGTAGTCTGACACTTGCCAGTGCTGCGCCGCTCCGGCCAAAAGCAAGCAATCACACCAGCACCTAGCTTGACAAAACAAATAGGAACGTAGCTCGGCTATTCAGCAAGTCATCGACACATATGACCTGGATACAAGGGCAGCGTCCGTGCAATAAGGCAGTGTGAGCCAGGATAGAACAACTTGCTCAAGTCAAACGGCTCGACAGCAGTCTTCTTGCGTTAGCTGCCTTACAGCATGTTGCAAGCAGCTGGAACACTGCAGCAGCAAATATCAGTGCTGTTGACTTTGCCAGGAGAGCCTGAGGTTCATGCTTACTATGAGCAAGTAAGCTCCCTAGAGGACAGCTGACTTGTCTGAGTTTGACTCCCACCACAGTCCATGAAAGCAAGCTGGAGCTCATGTACAGGTGTTACTGCACCAAAACAGCACGATGATCATTCGCCCTGACTCAGGCAGTGGCAAGGGGAAGGGGGTCTTTGCTCACATGGTGTGTATCCAGCTGTCTATCCAAGTATGCAAGATGTGCTTCAGCAAAACAATCTCACCCCCCAATTGCCAACCCATGCCGACTGCAGGACATTCAAGATGAACAGATCATTCTGCAAGAAGCTCCACTAGTGGCAGGCCAGCATACTTCAAACACAGCCTTTGCTCTTGTATGCAGCCACTGCTTTCATTTCCTGGGATCCATCAGGATGCAACTGGCATGGTGCAAGCTGGCAGCACTCTGCGACGGTATGCAGTACACACACTGTCCCAATGTGGTTCTTGCACTCTGCCAGCAAGTGTACAACTGCATATATCAAAGGAGCTATGCTATGTCACAATGCGAATGAGATTAGCTCATCACCAAGTAGTACTGCCTCATACAGGGGTGCCCCCTTATGATTTAGAGCAGCTGCAAGCTATTGAGAGCCAGCTGCACCAAATACCCTTCAGTGAGCAGTGGCAAATGCCACAACCGGTAGGCTTGTCTGTCTACACCAGCATATGATGCATGTAGTGAGATGCAGCATGCTTGCGCCACCTGCCATAGGTAGTGCTAGGCAAAAAGCACATGCTGCTTTTGTATAGTTTGACAAATTTGTGTTGGATGAGCTACAACAAAGTTGTGCTGATGAACTGATGAACCTGATATAGCTGCAAGAGCTCATTGCGGCTTGCACCTGCGAGTGCTATCAAGCCATGATCAACCATGACAGCATGACACTCTGCAGCACATAAACATACAGTTCACGCAGTTCATGAACATGCAGTACAACACACAGTACACAACATGCAATTCAACTTGCAGTACACAACATGAAGTACATAGACAAGCAGCACAGCAACATGCAGTGCACAAAGATGCAGTATACAAACATGCAGCACACAAACATGCCGTACAACATGCTGTCAAACATGCAGTACAACACGCAGTTGAACATGCAGGTGGCCTGCCCTTCAGGGTGCCAGGATGAAGTGTACTGCAGCCAGCACTGCGCAACAGCAGCTTGGGCCGCTCACCATTGTCTTCTATGCTGCCAGGCAACTTGTCCAAGGTGCTGCTTCTTGCTGCAGTTCTGCTGAACTCTGTATTTCTGCTTACTTGTATAAAGTACTGCTGGTGGCGCCTGCGTGTGTTGATGGCATGGTCAATTGGCAGCAGTTGACTCACTCTGTTGCTGCTTGAACTGGGCCACACAATGTCAGGCTACAGTGAGCGAACCGTTTACAGGTTTTGCCGTCAGGTCCAACATTGGAATTGTATGCAGATTGTCCAACTTACAAATATCTCGGCAGCCTATAAATGAAAACGAGAATTTTTTGAATCATGAATAATCCGAAAATGAATATGGGACAGATGCCCAGAATAGTTCGATGTCACAGCGTGCCAAAACGCTTTGTATGTACACATGTGCTGAGCTCGCATCATGACTGGTACCACTGTCATATCACTGGAGCTGGTCACAGTATCTCGTCAAGCTGCTAAACAGCCACCGGTCCATTGGGGACAGCAATCAGCAGTCTGTGAGTCATGCCAAGAGTTTACGCCGCCGCGGATTTAAAATGGGACCCATTTTAAATCCGCGACGGTGTAAATACTCTTTTTTAATTGTTCAAAGAAATCTCAAACGCTCCAAGGCTTAGTGACTTTCAAATATGTCGGCAGCCTATAAATGAAAACGAGAATTTTGTGAATAATTAATAATCCGGAAAATGAACATGGGCTGAGTCTCAGACAAATGGTATGAATTTGACATCATGCAGTTGAAGCTGTCTTGAGGTCTGTACTGCCAGGAAGAACAAATCTACCAATCCGCATTACTTTTGGCATATTTGAAAGGCCAGTGTCCAGGTGAAGCAAACAAAGGGTCCGGGTGTCTGTGTTGCTATGGTGGTCATTCACAGAGCAGGGTATGTGACCACAAGGCAGAACCGACACACTTTCAAATGACTGTCCAGGAGAACATCATGTCACAAGTCTGTGAGTGGAAATGCTTGAGCCACAAATGAGGATTGCAAGCCCGCAACGCCCGCATGCAATCTGGGACACATCAAGCTGTGTGACAGAGCTGCTGAATGGTTCCTCAAAGTGGTGCTCTACTCTGCCATTTGCTTCTGGTAGGACGCACCGATTGCAAACGGTTTTGATTTGATTTGAGAACGCATCACCACAAGGCCCCAATCCAACTGCCACACCACATTCCCGTCAATACCCCAAATGAAGCATAACATGCCGTAGAAGTGGGGTGCCTCCAAAGGGAGCGGGACACATCTACACGAATGACCGTAATGTCCAGACGCTAGACGAGAGAGTTTCAAAGATGAGGGCAGGCAACAGTGTGCTGCATATCATCGACCGTGGTGATGCAACAACAGGCAGTCAGCTATTGGGTTTGGGCTCCGTGGTAGCAGTGCAAGCTCAGCAGGAGCAGATGATCAGCAGCATTCAGCAGTTTATTAGCGAGAGCCCTGACGTTTGGAGGCAAAACTTTTCCAATCATGATGTAGAAGACTGCACCCTCACCACTTTCAGCCGTGCTCATCTGAGAGCCGTGCTCATCCTGTCAGAAGCGTATGCGGCTGTGAGATCGCAATTTTTGCACTTTGGCCTAGCTGAGTGGGAGGGACAAGGTTGCTATGTGGTCAAGATCAAGCAGTATGTCAAAATTGAAGCTCCTGACAATTCGAGTCCCCACAGTACAACCCATGCTGGCCCAATGCGGTTTGCCATTTGTGACTTGTACCAGCAGACGCTTGTTGACAGTGCTCTTGGTGAGTGCCACATAGTCCCTCTCCAAGAGCCGACGCACCCAGCATACACATCATATGCAGTGAACATTGAAGACCTGATGTGTAAGGTTGTTTGGGGTGGAGTAGCTAACATCAGCTTTGCTAAGAGCAAGGCTGGTAAGGAAGGGCCAGGTCATGGTTTCCCTGACAAGGCTTGGTACTTTGTGTGCTACCCCAACAGCAGGTCTCACATGCAAGTTGCAGCTGATGCATCTGAGGATGATGTCGTAGATGATGTC
>JAABUP010006397.1_pt1 | contig 16791 bp, 16 predicted proteins | sample 5559201 | NCBI WGS metagenome assembly JAABUP01 (sample SAMN10711887, study PRJNA513373) | rock metagenome | isolation source: Antarctica rocks | place: Antarctica
CGGTGCGCGTCGTCGAGGAGGTCGGCGTCGTCGAGCAGCAGCAGGTGCGCGTCGAACAGCGCGGCCTCCTGCTCGCCCACCGAATCCACCGCTGCGGCGCGCGTACAGCGCACATCCTGCCGGCAGCTCTCGCGGGCAGCCGTCAGAGCGGCCCACTCGTGCGCGGCGTCGCCACCCGGCGCGATCGGCAGCGCGGGCAGCGGGCCGGCGAGCAGCCGGGCCGGGCCGACAGCGATACCCGGGGACGCGCCTGTCGCCCCGTGCGCTGTCCCGGCACCGCCGGCCCCGGATAGGCCCGAACCATCGACCGGTGGCGCTGTCGCCGGAGCTTCGACCCGGTCGAAGGCCGCCTGCGGCGTCACGAGCCCGGCGCCCCCGGACGGGCCAGGAAGCTCGGCCGGCGGCTCATCGAAGCTGCGGGCCGCCAGCGAGACGAGTAAGGCTAGCGCCTCGGCTGCTCCCGGTCCGTGCGCCCGCAGCTCGACCCGGTGCCCCTCGAGGGCGCCGAGGGTGGCGACCCGGGACAGGCTGCCGGCGGGCACCCAGGCCGAGCCGGTGCTGGCGTTGCGCAGCTCGACCGCGGCGCCGGTCGCCGCGGCCTCCTGCACCAGTCGGGCTGCCGGCCGCGCGTGCAGCCCGTGCACGTTCCGGACCAGGAACGACGCCGACTCCCCACCAGGCGCGCCTTGGTCCGGCGCTTCCTGCTGCGGTTCCGCCCCGTCTATATGGGACTGCTTGCCGGCAAGCGCCCCGGTGGCCTCGGCGGCCACCTGCTCGCGGGGCGCGCCACCGGCTGCCGCCACCGCCGCCACGACGAGCCCCTCGACCAGGGGGGCGGGGCATAGGAGGATCCGCTCCCGCGGGTCGTCGTCCAGCATCTCCAACGCCAGCTCGGCGGACAGCACCGCGCTGCCGAGGTCCATCAGCACGACCGCGCCGTCGCCCCGGTCGGCGGCCTCGAGCGCGGCCAGGATCGCCACAGCGTCCGTGCCGAAACTGCCGTCCAGTCCGGCCGCGACCTCGATCGCGACGTCCGCGCCCTGCAGCATCTGCCGGGACAGGTCCACGGCCGCCTCGGCCAGCGCGCGGCTGTGCGAGACGACCACCAGCCCGACGCGGCTCAGCGCGCTCAGCTCCCGCCGGGCAGTGCAGCCTGCGCGGCCTCAATCAGCATCGCGGTGGAGGTAGCTCCGGGGTCCTGGTGCCCCGCGCTGCGCTCACCCAGGTAGCTGGCCCGGCCCTTGCGGGCCACCAGCGGGATCGTGGCGTCCCGCCCCTTGCTCCCGGCGGCGGAGGCCGCCGCGAGCGCCTCGCCCAACGCGGCACCCCCGGACAGCGCGGCGTCGAGCGCATCGCAGGCCGGCATCAGCGCGTCGAGCATCGTCTTGTCGCCGGGCTCGGCCTTGCCGCGGGCCACCACCCCGTCCAGCCCGGCGCGCAGGGCTCCGGCGAATCCGGCGGCGTCGAGCTCCCGAGTCCCGGCAGCGCCGGCCATCCGCAGGAACAGCGTGCCGTAGAGGGGACCGCTCGCGCCGCCGACCTTGCTCACCAGCGTCATTCCGACCTGCTTGAGCAGGGCCGCCGGGTCGGCGGGCGGGGTCGCGTCAAGGGCAGCGATGACGGCGCTCATGCCGCGGTCCAGGTTTGACCCGTGGTCGGCGTCCCCGATCGCCGCGTCGAGGGTGGTGAGGGCGTCGCGCTCCTGCGCCACGCGCCGGGCGAATTCGCGGACCCACGCGCCGAGAGCGGCTACGTCCACCTCGGCGGCCATGGTCAGGCGCCCCAGCGCAGGCCCGGGGTCCGCACCGGCGCGTCCCAGAGCCGCAGCAGCTCGTCGTCCATCCGAAGCAGGGTCACGGAGCAGCCAGCCATGTCGAGGCTGGTCATGTAGGGCCCGACGAGCGAGCGGACGACGGTGACGCGGGCCTGTTCGAGCACCGCACGGACTTCGGCGTACATCAGGTAGAGCTCGATCAGCGGGGTCGCGCCGAGTCCGTTGACGAAGGCGAGCACGCCGTCGCCGCCGGTGAAGTCCAGGTCTGCCAGAACCGGCTCGAGCAGCATCTCGGCGACCTCGCGTGCCGGCGCGAGCGGAACCCGCCGGCGGCCCGGTTCGCCGTGGATGCCGACCCCGATCTCCATCTCGCCGACCGGCAGGTCGAAGGTCGGGGCCCCCGCGGTCGGCACGGTGCAGGAGGTGAGCGCCATCCCCATGCTGCGGCCCTGTCCGCTGACCTTGCGCGCGAGCTCGGCGACCTCGGCCAGAGCCCGCCCCTGCTCGGCGGCCGCCCCAACCACCTTCTCTAGCAGCACCGTAAGACCGACGCCCCGCCGGCCGGCGGTGTAGAGGCTGTCCTGGACGGCGACGTCGTCCTCCAGCACGACGGCCACCACCTCGGTCCCGCTGTCGGCGGCGACCATCTCCGCCGCCATCTCGAAGTTCAGGACGTCACCCGTGTAGTTCTTCACGATGTGCAGGACGCCGGCTCCGCCGTCGACGCCCTGAGTGGCGGCGACGATCTGGTCCGGGACCGGGGAGGTGAAGACCTCGCCGGCGCAGGCGGCGTCGAGCATTCCCGGCCCGACGAAACCGCCGTGCATCGGCTCGTGCCCCGAGCCGCCGCCGGACACCAGCCCAACCTTGCCCTGCACCGGTGCGTCGCCGCGGAAGACGATGCGGTTCTCGGTGTCCACCCGCAGCTCCGGGTGCGCGGCGGCCATGCCGTTCAGGGCCTGCAGGACGACGTCCGCGGGGTCGTTGATGAGCTTCTGCATGCCGGCTCCCTCGTCGAGTGGGCCCGTCGCGGACCATGATGGACGGCGGGCGGCCCGACGGAGTCTAGAATCTGCAGGCGGCCCCCACAAGGAGCGGTTCCGGACGAGCGGGCTCGTCGACAGTCCGGGGCGAGGACCGGCGGGAGGCTGCGGACGTGCGCGTCGGCATCGGGCTGGCGGCGGTGGCCCGGCCCGCCTACATCAACGCCGGCCGCGACCGGGACCTCGGGTCCGGTCGCGACGTGCCCGAGCTCGAGCAGCGCACCTGGGCCGTCCTCGACGCCGCGACGCAGGCCGGTGTCCGCTACGTCGACGTGGCCCGGTCCTATGGCCGGGCGGAGGAATTCCTCGCCTCCTGGCTGCGCGCGCGACCCGGGGTCGAGATCGAGATCGGGTCGAAATGGGGCTACCGCTACGTCGGGGGCTGGCAGCTGAACGCCCCCACGCACGAGGTGAAGGACCACTCGCTCGACGCCTTCGCCGAGCAGTGGGACCAGACCCGCGCGCTGCTCGGGGACCGGCTGGCCGTCTACCACGTGCACAGCGCAACCCTCGAGACCGGTGTGCTCGAGGACGCCCCGCTGCACCGGGCCCTCGCCGGTCTGCGGGAGCAGGGCCTGGCCGTGGGGGTGTCGGTGTCCGGCCCCGACTCGCCCGAGGTCGTACGCCGGGCACTGGAGGTCGAGGTGGACGGCGTGCCGTTGTTCACTTCCTTTCAGGCGACCTGGAACGTGCTGGAGACCTCGGCCGGCCCGGCGCTTTCCGAGGCCGCTGCGGCCGGCGCACGGGTCATCGTCAAGGAGCCGATGGCCAACGGCCGGCTCGCCCCGGGCAGTACCGATCCCGCCCCCGCCGCGCGCCGGCTGCGGCAGGCCGCCGCGGACCTGGATGTGGGCAGCGACGCGCTGGTTCTCGCCCTCGCCCTGGTGGAGCCGTGGGCCGGCTGCGTGCTGTCCGGCGCCGTCACCCCGGAACAGGTGGCGAGCAACCTGGCGGCGACGACGGTCGAGGTGCCTTCCGGCGTCCGGACGGAGCTGCTGGCGCTGGCGGAAGACCCGCGCGACTACTGGGCGGCCCGGTCCCGCCGCCCCTGGACCTGAACACGTCCCGGCGCGGCGCGAGCTCGGTGCCGCGCTGGTCGAGGACCGCCCGGTGGGTTGGGCCGTGGAGGCGGAGGAGCTGGAGATGGGCTGCGCCGGGATCGCCGCGCCGATCCGATCGCCGGTGGCCTGACCGTCGCGGCGGTCGGCATCAGCGGGCCGCTGGAACCGCAAACCACGCCCGGCGATGCTCGCTCTCGTGCAGGATGCAGCAGCGGCCATCAGCCGCGAGTTCGCACTCGGCTGACCCGGCCCTCAGCAACGACCGGAAGGGGTCGCTTGTAGCGCTACGTGGCGGCCGTCGACCGGGGCACGACGTCGACCCGGTGCATCCTGTTCGACCAGTTGCTCAGCACCGTCGGCTACGAGCTCAGCAGCGAGCCGGCCCACTGCGCGCTCGAGGGGTCCATCGCCATCACCGGCTCGCGTGCAGTGGTTTCACGATGGCCTCGGGCTGATCCGCAGAGCACCGGAGCTGAGACCCTGGCGCCCAGCGTCGACGACAACGGCGGGTGCTACATCCTGCCCGCGTTCGCCGGCCTGTTCGCCCCACATTGGCGCAGCGAGGCCCGTGGCGTGATCGTGGGGCTCACGTCGTACGTCAACAAGGGGCACCTGGCGCGGGCCGTGCTCGAGGCCGTGGCTTGGCAGACCCGGGAGGTCGTCGACGCGATGGACGCAGACCCCGGGCTCGCCCTGTCGATGCTGCGGGTCGACGGCGGGATGGTCGCCGACCAATTGCTGATGCAGACTCTCGCCGACGTGCTCGACGCGCCGGTTGCGCGGCCGATGGTGCGCGAGACGGTCTCCCGTGGCGCTGCCTATGCGGCGAGACTGGCGGTCGGGTACTGGCCCGACCTCGAGGGCTTGCGGCGCGATTGGCACCGGACGGAGCAGTGGGTACCGGCGATGGACCCGGAGCGGGCAAGCAGGAGTACGAGAACTGGTCGCGGGCGGTGGCCCGCACGTTCGACTGGGTCCGGCTGGGTTCCGCCGACGACGGCTGACCCGGCTCCGGAGCCGGCTGGCTAGCCGACCGGTACTACCGGCACGACCGGCACCACGTCGGTCGCCGCGAGCCGGGCGGCGTCGGCGACGGCGTCGTCGGGCTGCTGCTGCGAGTCGCGCTCGGCGGCGACGCGCTCGGTGTAGAGCCGAACCTCCCGTTCCACCTGGGCCTCGTCCCAGCCGAGCACGCCGCCCATGAGCCGGGCGGACGACTCCGCCGCGACCACGCCCCGGTCCCACGTCTCGATCGACAGGCGGGTCCGCCGCGCGAGCACGTCGTCGAGGTGCCGGGCGCCCTCGTGCGAGGCGGCGTACACGACCTCGACCTGCAGGTAGTCGTCGCTGCCCTCCACCGGCCGGCCCAGGCTCGGGTCCTTGTCCACCAGCTCGAGCAGGTCGTAGATCAGCATGCCCTGGCGGTGCAGCAGGTGCTCGATCCGGGCGACGTGCAGCCCGGACCGCGCCGCGAGCAGGTGCCGCTGGTTCCACAGCGCGTGGTAGCCCTCCGCCCCGACCAGGGGCACGTCGTCCGTGATCGACTCGGGGACCCGGCCGTCGAGGGCCCGGCTCGCCTCGTCCACGGCGTCCTTGGCCATCACCCGGTACGTCGTGTACTTGCCGCCGGCGACGACTACCAGCCCCGGCGCGGGGTGCGCGACGATGTGCTCGCGGGAGAGCTTGCTGGTCGCGTCGGACTCACCGGACAGCAGCGGCCGCAGCCCGGCGTACACGCCCTCGACGTCGGCGTGCGTCAGGGGCGTGCGGAGCACGGCGTTGACGTGGTCGAGGATGTAGTCGATGTCCTTGGCGCTGGCAGCCGGGTGCGCCTTATCGTAGGTCCAGGCGCTGTCGGTCGTGCCGACGATCCAGTGCCGGCCCCAGGGGATGACGAACAGCACGCTCTTCTCGGTGCGCAGGATGATCCCTGTGCTGGACGGGATCCGGTCCCGTGGCACTACCAGGTGCACGCCCTTGCTCGCGGTGACGTGGATCTGCCCGCGGCCGCCGACCATCTCCTGGGTGTCGTCGGTCCAGACCCCGGTGGCGTTGATGACCTGCTTGGCCTGCACGTCGAACTCGTGGCCGCTCTCGAGGTCGCGCACCCTGGCCCCGGTCACCCGCTCGCCTTGGCGGAGCAGCCGCACCACCTCGGTGCGGTTGGCGCAGATCGCGCCGTATGCCGCGGCGGTGCGGGCGATCATCATGACGTGCCGGGCGTCGTCGACCTGGCCGTCGTAGTACTTGACTGCACCGGTGAGCGCGCCGGGCTTGAGGCACGGCGCCTCGCGCAGCGCCTTACGTCGGGTCAGGTGCCGGTGCGCGGGCATGCCCGCGATCCGCCCGGCCCCGACCATGCCCATGACGTCGTAGAGCGCGATGCCGGCGCCGACGTAGGGCCGCTCCCACCCGCGGTGCTGCAGCGGGTAGAGGAAGGAGACCGGACGGACCAGGTGCGGGGCAAGGCGCTGCAGGTGCAGCCCGCGCTCCTTGAGCGCCTCCTTCACCAGCGCGAAGTCGAGCATCTCCAGGTAGCGCAGTCCGCCGTGCAGCAGCTTGCTCGATCGGCTCGACGTGCCGCTGGCCCAGTCACGCGCCTCCACCATCCCGACGCGCAGGCCGCGGGTCACGGCGTCGAGGGCACACCCGGTACCCACGACGCCGCCACCCACGACGAGAACGTCCAGCTCCCCGGCCTCCAGGTCGAGCAGGGCCTGGGTACGCGCTTCGGGGGACAGGGCGCTGCTGCGCGCCGAGGCATTGATCACTGCACATCCACCCAATCGAGAGTGCGGTCCACAGCCTTCTTCCAGCCGGCGTACCCCTCAGCGCGCTTCTCCTCGCTCCAGGTGGGGCTCCAACGCTGGTCCTCGTTCCAGTTCTCCCGCAGCTCGTCGGTGTTCTTCCAGAACCCGACGGCCAGACCGGCGGCGTAGGCCGCGCCCAGCGCGGTCGTCTCGGCGACCACCGGCTTGCTGACCGGCACACCGAGGATGTCGGCCTGCAGCTGCATCGCGAGGGTGTTCGCGGTGACGCCGCCGTCGACCTTGAGGACGTCCAGGTCGACACCCGAGTCCTTCGCCATCGCCTCCACCACGTCCCGGCTCTGGTAGCAGATGGCCTCCAGCGTGGCCCGCGCGAGGTGCGCGTTGGTGTTGAACCGAGACAACCCCACGATCGCCCCCCGGGCGTCGGAGCGCCAGTACGGGGCAAACAGGCCGGAGAAGGCCGGGACGAAGTACACCCCGCCGTTGTCCTCGACCTGCCGGGCCAGCGACTCGCTCTGCGAGGCGCCGCTGATGATCCCGAGCTGGTCCCGCAGCCACTGCACCGCCGAACCGGTGACCGCGATCGAACCCTCGAGGGCGTAGATCGGCTTGCTGCCGGCGAAGTGGTAGCAGACCGTCGTGAGCAGGCCGGCCTTCGAACGGACCAGCTCCTCACCGGTGTTGAGCAGCATGAAGTTGCCCGTGCCGTAGGTGTTCTTCGCCTCGCCCGGTGCGAAGCAGACCTGGCCGACGGTCGCCGCCTGCTGGTCCCCGAGCACCCCGGTCAGGGGCACCTCACCGCCCAACGGGCCCTTGACGCGGACCACGCCGTACGCCTCCGGGTCCGAGGACGCGACGATCGTGGGCAGCATCGAGCGGGGGATGTCGAAGAAGCTGATCAGCTCGTCGTCCCAGTCGAGCGTCTCGAGGTTCATCAGCATGGTGCGGCTGGCGTTGGTGACGTCGGTGACGTGCAGCCCGCCGTCGGTCCCGCCGGTGAGGTTCCAGGTCAGCCAGCTGTCGGTGTTGCCGAAGATGGCGTCACCGCGCTCAGCTGCCGCCCGCACCCCGTCGACGTTCTCGAGGACCCACTGCACCTTGCCGGCGGAGAAGTACGTCGCGGGCGGCAGGCCGGCCTTCTGGCGGATGACGTCGCCCTTGCCCTCCCGCTCCAGGGCGGAAGCAATCCGGTCGGTCCGGGTGTCCTGCCAGACGATGGCGTTGTAGTAGGGCCGTCCGGTCCTGCGGTCCCAGACCACGGCCGTCTCGCGCTGGTTGGTGATGCCGCAGGCGACCAGGTCGCTCGCCGACAAGCCCTTTTCGTCCATGGCCGAGCGCATCACCGAGACGGTCCGCTCCCAGATCTCGACCGGGTTGTGCTCGACCCAGCCGGCCTGCGGCAGGATCTGCTCGTGCTCGAGCTGGTACTTGCCCCGTTCGTTGCCTGCGTGGTCGAAGATCATGAAGCGGCTGCTGGTGGTGCCCTGGTCAACAGCTCCGACGAAGTCAGCCACGCGTCTCGCTCCTCGGCTCGGTGGAGGCCACGGCCGGCTGGCCGTGTACCTGGTCGTGCGCGTGCGGGCGGGTGTCGTGCGAGTGGTCGTGCCCCTGCTCCTTGTCCACGTCGGGGTCCGTGACGCTTCTGCCGGGCTCCTGCTCCCCGTCGTCGATCGGCAGGTGCCGGCCGATCAGCCCGTCGTAAAGCGCGGCGCCGAGAGGTCCGCCGATGAGCGGGCCGAGAATCGGCACCCAGAAGTACAGATGGCCGTACTGGTCCCGCCAGGCCGAGCCGTAGCCGGTGACGAACGACGCGAGGCGCGGGCCGAAGTCACGCGCCGGATTGATGGCGTAGCCGGCGTCCGTGCCCCAGGCGAAGCCGATCGCCACGACGATGAAGCCGACGATCAACGGTGCCAGGTTCGCCGCGGGCGAGCTGCTGCGAGCGTCGGTGACGGCCAGGATCAGGAACAGCAGGATCGCGGTGCCGATGATCTGGTCGCGCAGGGCGCCCCCAGTGTGGACCGGGAGGGTGCCGTTGCCGGGCAGGGTGGAGAAGATGCCCTGCGATTTGACGGTGTGGCCCGGGTCGATCTTAGCGATGACCTCGGTGTAGTTCCACCGCACGATCAGGGCCGCGACGAAGGCGCCGAGGATCTGGGCGAGCACGTAGGGCGCGACCTTGGCCCAGGAGAAGCCGCGGAACAGGGCGAGCGCCACGGTGACGGCGGGGTTGAGGTGGGCGCCGCTGATCCGCGCCGAGACGTAGACGCCGAGCGTCACGCCGAGGCCCCAGGCCCAGGCGATGCTGTCGTGCCCGCCGATTCCACCGGCGACGACCTGGGCCACGACGCCGACGCCGAACAGGATGAGGATGAGCGTTCCGGCGAACTCCGCCGCGAGCTCACCCGCCAGGGTGTGTGGCTTGAGCCGTTCTGTCACGTCTCCTCCGGGGGAACCGAGAGCCGGGGCGCCGTTGCTCCAGTGGCGGGGAACGTAACAGGCCCGCAACGAGCGGGCAACGGGCAGGGTTTCGGCATGGTCGATCGACCTGCCGCCGTACGTGCCGCGTCCCGCACGGGACCGTACGAAAGGGGTGCCAGGCACCAGATTTGGGGGGGAGCGATGAAACGTTGGCAAAGCGCCGCTGTAGGGCCAGACTCCGCACGGTCTGCACCACATACCCGGAGTGCAGGACCGAGGAGGACACAGATGGCAGGCAACAGAGGCCTCGCTTACATCGAGCCCGGCAAGGTCGAGGTACACGAGACGGACTACCCAAAGCTCGAGCTGCTCGACGGCCCGGGCGTGAACCCGGCGAACGTCGGGCGCAAGCTCAACCACGGGGTCATCCTCAAGGTGGTCACCACCAACATCTGCGGCAGCGACCAGCACATGGTCCGCGGCCGTACCACGGCCCCGCCGAATCTGGTTCTGGGGCACGAGATCCTCGGCGAGGTGGTCGAGAAGGGCTCGGACGTCGAGTTCATCGAGGTCGGCGACCTGTGCTCGGTGCCGTTCAACATCGCGTGCGGACGGTGTCGCAACTGCAAGGAGGGCAAGACCGGCATCTGCCTCAACGTCAACCCCGCCCGGCCGGGCGCAGCGTACGGCTACGTCGACATGGGCGGCTGGGTCGGTGGACAGGCCGAGTACGTCGCGGTGCCGTACGCCGACTGGAACCTGCTGAAGTTCCCGAACCGGGAGCAGGCGATGGAGAAGATCCTGGACCTGACGATGCTCTCGGACATCTTCCCCACCGGGTTCCACGGCGCGGTGACCGCGGGCGTCAAGCCCGGCTCGACGGTATACATCGCCGGGGCCGGGCCGGTCGGGCTCGCTGCGGCGGTCGGCGCGCAGCTGCTCGGCGCCGCGGTAGTCATCGTGGCCGACCTCAACGAGCAGCGCCTGGCGCAGGCCCGCAGCTTCGGCTGCGGGACTGTCGACGTGTCCAAGGGGTCGCCGCAGGACCAGATAGAGCAGCTGCTGGGGGTGCCCGAGGTGGACGCCGGCGTCGACGCGGTCGGCTTCGAGGCGCGCGGGCACGGCGAGGGCTCGGGCACGGAGGCTCCGGCAACCGTCCTGAACTCGCTCATGGAGGTGACCGCGGCCGGCGGTGCGATCGGCATTCCCGGGCTGTACGTCACCGGCGACCCTGGCGGGATCGACGAGGCAGCCAAAATCGGCTCCCTGTCGCTGAGCCTTGGGACGGGCTGGGCGAAGTCGATCTCTTTCACCACCGGCCAGTGCCCGGTCATGCGCTACAACCTGGGCCTGATGAAGGCGATCCTTAACGATAAGGTCCAGATCGCCAAGGCCGTGAACGCCACCGTCATCCCGCTCGACGCGGCGCCGCAGGGCTACGCCGACTTCGACCAGGGCGCGGCGAAGAAGTACGTGATCGATCCGCACGGCATGGTGGCCGCCTGACCTTGCTCGAGTCGCGTCGCTGATCGAAGGGCCGTCTTCGGCCGGGCACGGCGTACGGGGCGGTGGCCGCTGGGAGGTCACCGCCTCGCGTCCAGCTCGGGCGTCAGTGTTGCAGCAGCGAAGCTGGCGACGGCGTGCACGAGCGTGCCCTTTCATCGGTCAGCCCTGGCCAGGCGCTCCAACTCCGCCAACCGTTGGGACGGGCTCGGGCGACGAGGTTCTCAGCCCAGGACGGCGGCGGAAGCTCGCTCTCGTCCGCGGCGAACACGACCTGTGGCTGGTCGTGTTGGTCGTAGACGTTGCGTAGGCCGAAGAAGTCGCTGACCTCAACAAGGCGCAACCGCCGATAATATTAGTTATGTCAAGTTAGCAGTGCGTATGGCATCGGATGCACGACTCGCCCTCCGCTGGGGGTGTGGCCAGTTGCATGGTGGAGGGCAACAGTTGCGTGCTGCAGGGTTCGCCTCAGCACGCAGCTTCAGGGCTATTCGAACAGGCGTTTGAGGAGCGCTGGGCGGGTCGGGTGACGGGCCCCGGCACTGCAGGCGTCGGCGCGTGATCAGCCGGCGCTGAGCCCGCGGATCTGGCGGTGGATGAAGTCGCGTTCAGCGGCCGGAGGGTCTAGATCAAGAGCCGTGCGGTAGGCGTCGGCGGCGTCGCTGGGGCGACCGAGCCGTGTCAGCAGGTCGGCGCGGGCGACCTGCAGGACGGCCCAGCGGGCCAGCTAGGGGTGGTGGGCGACGGCGTCGAGGATGACCAGCCCGGCTGCTGGTCCTTCGGCCATCGCGACCGCGACGGCCCGGTTGGCCTCGTGCACCGGGGTCGGCTCGTAGCGCAGCAGCTCGCCGTACAGCGCCCCGATCTCCCGCCAGTCGGTGTCGGTGGCGGTCGGTGCGGTGGCGTGGCAGGCGGCGATGGCGGCCTGCACCTGGTATGGCCCGGGTCGGCCGGCGCGCAGCGCCCGCTCAAGCAGCCGCTCACCCTCGGCGATCAGCACCGGGTCGTAGCGGGACCGGTCCTGTTCGGCGAGCAGCACGGGCTGGCCGCCGGCGTCGGTTCGGGCGCCTCGGCGGGAGTCTGTAAGCAGCAGCAGCGCGAGCAGCCCGGTGACTTCCGCCTCCTCGGGCAGCAGACCCGACAGGGTGCGAGCCAGCCCGATCGCGATGTCGCACAGGTCCTCGCGTACCAGCGCGGGTCCGGAGCTGGCCGGTGTCCCTCGGTGAACGCCAGGTACACCACCCGCAACACCGCCTGCAGGCGGTCGGCGGGCGCGTCCGGGGTCGGCATGATCAGCTCGATGCCAGTGTCACGGATCTTGCACCGCGCCCGGACCAGCCGCTTGGCCAGGGTCGACTCAGGCAGCAAGAACACTGCAGCGATCTGCGCCGTGCTCAACCCGCACACCGCACGCAGGGTCAGCGAGACTCGGACCTGTGGGTCCAGCGCCGGATGGCAGCACAGGAAGTCAGCGCCAGCTGATCCTGCGGCGCAATCGCACCCGGGAGCTCAGGTGGCGCGCTGGGCTGGTCGAGCTCACGCACCGCCGCCGCCTCCTTGGTGCTGCGCCGCGTCTGGCGTCGCAGCGCGTCCAGCGCCTTGTGCCGTGCGGTGCTAACCAGCCAAGCCTGCGGGTTGGCGGGAATCGCGGACTGCGGCCAGGCTCCCCACCCTCGTTGCAGGCGCCCAAAGAGGAGCTTTTCGCTACCTGTGGCGAGGCTCCTGCTGGCCGTGGGGCCGCTTCGGCTGGCGGAAAGGTGAAGGTGCTCCTACCCGTAGACAGGCAATGGGTCGTCGTGGCACCGGGCGCAGTCGGCTGGCTCGACCAACGTGATGACGACGTGCCGTGGTGCCATTGCGGCCTGAAGCCGGGCCAGCATCTCAGGGTGTCGAAGGGCCAAGTCCTGCTCGGTCCCGACGGCGTCGCTTCCAACGCGGACGGTGGCTGCGCTGTCCCACAAGGCGAGTGCGAGGCCGCCGTTGTAGGCGGACCGGTAGCGGATGCCGTCGAGGTGCCTGCCGGTCGGGTCATCTTCGTAGACCGCGCGTGCCCAGGACTGGGTCAGCTGCCGCGAGTAGGCCCCGTCGGCCAGGGACGGCAACGCGCCGATCGCCATCGCCGAGCCGGGGGCGTTCAGGTCGAACAGGGTCAGCTGGCGAGCGGGGCGTAGCAGCGCCACCCGCCAGGCTGGGCACAACTGCGCCTCGCCGGCCTCGCCGAACACCTCGCACGCGCTGGTGGCCAGGTCCTGGCCGGCGTAGAGCACGGCGCGTCCCTGCGGGTCGACGCCGGGCGCAGCAGCCGCCGGGGTGTGCGGGTCGAACCGGGCGATCGGGCCGTAGTCCCGCGGGCTGTCACCGCGGGGAGTGCGCCGGCCGCGGTGATAGACCCGGCACCACTGCCACGGCCGGCCTGCAACGGGCCGGCGCCACCGCCAGGTCGTCACCGCTCCCCCAGCCGGAAGCGGCCTTGATGGCAGACCAAGGGGCCTTACCACCCTGCGGCGGTCACCGTCCGGGCCAACCCCACCACTGCCTGCAACTCGCCCTTGGCGAGCATGTCACGCGGTGAGCGACCGCCCAGGTCCGGACTTGAGCGAACCGCCCACCGCGACAGGGCCACCACTCCCCCGGGAAACGCTTCGGCCAGCTCCCCCAGCCCGGGCAAGACACCCCGCTCGGCCTCAGGGTCCAACTGCCACGCGGGTATCAACCAGCGGCGCCCTCGCTTGAACCCCAGCAGCCGGCGTGCCACCAGCGCATCGGTGACCGCCTGCTCTGAGGTGCCGAGCAGCTCGGCGGCCTCCGCGCGGCTCACCGACGCCTGCTCGAGCGCTAGACGCCCCGCAAACTGCTTGCGCAGGTTGGCAAGGACCCCGGCGCCGATGTCCTCCCGGCTGGGAGCCGCACCCCACAGCGCTACGTCCAGCATCTGCTCGCGTCCCCCGCCGGTCTCGGCCAGCGCCAGGTTCAGCTCCGCAGCCGAAGCGTCGCGCAGCAGCAGCGCCACAGCATCATGGGCCTGCCAGAGCCGGTCAGCGCCTGCAGGCGCGTCAACACCTGCTGGCGCCACTCCCCGGGCCGAACCAGCCCGGGGCTTGGCCTTCTTCACAGCCCGGCCGGAGGGATTGCGCGCGGTGGTGCTCACGTGGGCACCCTCCTCTGCTCGGGGTCGACCTTACGCAAGTTACGCAAGTTACACCAGAAGACGGCTGCGCGGCGGGTCAGTCGCGCTGTCGAGGCTCCGCTTCGACGTGGCCGCCAGCGGCTCGGCCGCCACCCGCTCGGTCACTTGCCGTTCGTCCTGCACGGGGTCTGCACCAGGGACCCTCTGATCGTGAGGGAACCGACGTTAACTCGTCCGGCCACCTCCCGTTCACCCGGTAGCTGGCACTGGTACCACGGCCTCTTCCAGCCCAGTTCACCGTCATGCGCCATGCCGACCCCGAGCCAGCAGTGCTCGTCGGCCTTCCGCTCCGCCCGATAACCAGGTGGCCGTGTCGCGAACCCGATCTGCGATGACGAGTCCACGTCGAACTTTGCAGCACGGCCTGCGTGTCCGATCCGTCTCCAGCACGATCGTTGGATCCGCCCAGAGGGCGCTGCTCAGTAGTTCTGCTGCTCGCCACCCTGCTGCTGCTCGCCGTATCCCTGCTGCTCGCCGTAACCCTGGCCGCCCTGCTGCTCGCCGTAGCCCTGCTCCTGCTCGCGGCCACCCTGGCCGCCCTGCCGCTCGCCGTAGCCCTGCTCGCCGCCGCCCTGGCCGTAACCCTGCTGGCCGGAGGTGCCAAAGGTGGGCTGCTGGTCGCCGTAGTTCCCGCCGGGCTGGTAGCCGCCGAACCCCGGCTGCTGCTGGGCGTCGAAGTGCTGCTGGTAGCCGCCGTTCTGCAGCTGCTGCGGGTCGACCCCCAGGCCGCTGAGCATCCCGGCGTGCTGCTCGGGGTCGACCTGACCCATACCTTGCAGCTGCTGGGCGGCCTGCTGGTGGTCACCACCGAGCTGGCCGACCAGGTTCATGATCGTAGACGGGTCGAAGTTCACGGAGCATCCCCTTCTATTGGCTGCTGCACTGACTTGAGATTTCCTGCCCCTGGTTCAGTCGACCTGAACGTCCTGCCCGCCGGTGAGGATCAGCCGCTCCGGGTCTCCCGGGTCGACCCGGCCCGGCATCCGCCCGTCGGTGAACAGGTGCACACCCGCATCCAGGCACGCCTGGTCGACGAGCTGGGAGCAGATCAGCGCGTGCTGGCGGTCGACGACCCGCTCCAACCACCGCTGCCGCACCCCCAGGTCAGCCAGGCCGAGGGTGGCGATGTCGACAAACCCGTACGGGGTGCCGAGCAGCGTGAGTGCCGCCGCGGCGACGTCTGCCCCGACGCCTGGGCGTTGCTGTTCCATCTCGGCCAGCAGCCCGGTGCCGTAGAGAGCGCCGGCGTGTTCGCGTCCGGTGACCGCACCGCGCATCTTCGCCTCGATGGTGCCGCCGCCGCGAGGCACACCCCGGCGTGGTTGACCCGGGAGTGGGTGACGAGCCGGATGACGGCTCCAGTGAGATCGCTGGAGCGGAGCACGAAGATGGTGCCGGCTGGTTGCGTCACGGTGCATCTTCCCTCAACGTGTCGGGCAAGCGGCCGCGTGCACTGGGTGGATGCCGAGCATCGTCTGGCCCACGCCAGGTAGTCGAGTGTTGCGCTTCTTCGAGCCGGCGTCCTTCGACCATGGGACTGCGACGTCCCCGTGCCGCCGGACGTTCGGCGGCCGGCTACTCCCGGGTGACGACGTAAATGCCGTAGACGACACCGGGGACGTGTCCGCACAGCTGCAGTACGGCGGCGATCAGGACTTTGCTGCTCAGCCCTTTCTTCATCGCCACCGACAGCGGTGGCAGGAACAGGGCGATGAGCACTTCGAGGGCTGTCACGTTGACACCTTCCCGGTGGCGGGTGCTGTGCGGGCATGATGCGCCTGGACGCCCTGGCTGGCGAGCGCGCTGCGCTCGACTTCGAGGAGCTGCTCGCCGCGGCGCTCGGCGTCGTAGGACCGGCGGCCGCCGCGCAGCCGGAAGAGCCGTTTGGCGAACAGCAGGTAGATGACGGCGGCGACGTTGATGACGAACGCACCACCGCGGGTGAACGTCACCCCCTTGGCCAGCTCCCGGACCTCCAGCGGCAAGAACACCACGGTGGCAACAGCAGCGAAGTACTCCCCCCACCGGGCCAGCAACCACAGCCCGACAGCTTCGACTGCCTCGGATCCCGAGCCGCCGGCAGTGGGCCAACGATTCGGGAGTCGGGGTTTGAGGGCACTGCGGGACGGTGCGGTGCGGGTGGGCGCATGGACCTCAAGCGCGGGTTGACGTTCACCCGCGGGCAGAGTCGGCTGCGAAGCTGCGGACGACACCGCCGGTCTCAGCCGGTGACGACGGGTTCTGCCGGTCGCGGCCGGGTGGCCAGGGATGTGAGCTTGCGGACCACCGGACGTCCGAGGCCTTCGCGCTTGGACTCGTACATCGCCTGGTCCGCGTCGGCGACGAGCATGTCCATGTCGGTTCCCCTGCCAAAGGCTCAGGCAACGCCGATGCTGGCGCGCAGCGGCACGCTGTGGCCGCCGACGTCGAGCTGCGCTGTCAGCAGCGTGGCAAGCCGTCGACCGATGCGCTGCGCCGCGCGTTGCGAGTCGACGTGGGGGCACACCACCAGGAACTCGTCACCGCCGAGCCGGCCGACCACGTCACCCTGGCCGACGCCAGCCTTGAGCCGGTCAGCAGCCGCCACGAGTATCGCGTCGCCTACCTCGTGGCCGAACTCGTCGTTGACCTGCTTGAAGCCATCGAGGTCGACGAACACCACACCGACACCGACACCGACACCGACACCGACACCGACACCGACACCGACACCGCCGGGGGTAGCGAGCTCGAGCTGGTCGTGCAGAGCGGTCAGGATGGAGGGGCGGTTGAACAGGCGCGTCAGCCCGTCGAAGGTGGCCTTATCGGCGAGCTGCTCACGCAGCTCCACGCTCTCGGTGACGTCGCTGACGCAGCCGATGCCGCCGGTGATGACCCCGTCGTCGCCGGTCAAGGCCCGCAGCGAGACGCTGATCCGCCTGTCGCCTTCGCCGTCGACCCGCACGACAGCTTCGAGCTCCCGGTCGCCCCGGTCATCGAGGACGTCAGCAAGCATTACGGCGGCTGCGGCACGGTCCGCCTCGACCAAGGT
>JAABUP010006399.1_pt1 | contig 16790 bp, 14 predicted proteins | sample 5559201 | NCBI WGS metagenome assembly JAABUP01 (sample SAMN10711887, study PRJNA513373) | rock metagenome | isolation source: Antarctica rocks | place: Antarctica
CATCCTCCCGACATTCCATCTCCTTTTCCACGCCCAACCGCTTCACGTACTCGTACATGGTACAAACCCTTCACCCCATCTCTCTCTCTAACAAATCGATATCCACGAGCGTTGTTCGGAGAAGGGGGAATTTGGCTGACAAAGAAAATATCTCAGAAGTGATCGCTGTATACATAGATAGGGAGATAGGGGGTTTGAAGTTTCAAGGAGGTTGATCGGTGGGGTTTTGGTGAAAATCGGTGACGATGAGTGGTTTTTTTTTCTCTTCTTTTTTCTTTAGCACGCTTGATTCAATTCAGTGCTCGCGGTGAGTGAGGATGAGGAAAAAAAGGAAATAGAATCGCTTCCCCATCCAATCCAATTCAACCTTCCTGCCAAACCCATACCTCCCCATCCCCCCGGGCGCTCGCTCCCTTCTCCCCCCAACAAAATCCAAAACATTCAACCTCCGCTCCATCACACATTGCTCTACCACACAACCAACAGCAACGCGACTTTCTTCCCTAAAAACCCCAAACGACATTCTTCATACAAGTACTGCATCGGTGTGCTTTTGCTCTCTTGTCCTACCAGCTCTTGCAGAGGTGTCAAGAGGAAGAAGGAGGAGGGGTGGGGAAACGATAAGAATGATGAGAAACTTACGAACCGAGACCTAAAGCCCGTCCGTCCGTCATTCGTGCCCTTTGTTTTGATCATATATATCAACATTGTTCATACCTCCAGATACGTCTGTCTGTCTATTCGAAACTAAACACCGCACGAACAACACAGAAACCCATAATCGTTCATTCTCAGCAGTTCAATCAAGTGAAACTTGCCGAGTTCGCGTACTTCGGTTTGACAGACGCTAGAGTACAAAAATATCAAAAGGCACTTGTATACATCGGTACGAGATGTGCACCATGTATAAATACACTGCCGAGACATGGAAAAGCTTCAGCACCAAGTCGAAAACATGGAAAGGGGGAAACGAGAATGATCATATAAGACGATTATACAACGTTTCCAACGATCTTTCTTCTCCAAAGAAGCGTATGTTACCAGAAGCAAAAAGTAATACCAAAACCTATTCAACAACACAATCTTTTCTTTCTCCCCATCCCGAAAACCTTCCCTTATCCCGCAATTCTCATAACGCACATCATTCACGCTCCTTCCCCGTCACTTTGTGTCGTGTTCCCGCTCTCTCCCTTCTTTCTTCGCCCGATCATCTTTAACCCCAACCCCTCAAGAAAATCCTGAATCCCTCAACCCACACTCCTAATCACACACTCTCGCTCTCTTTACCAACCCCTCGCGTTGACCTTCATCATTAGTACTCATCCCATGATCCAGCTAATCGAGGCACCCGATCGAGTTGAATGTGGATCAAAGTGATGGTTTCTTAAATCTCACTCGTTTGATTTCTTCGTCATCCTATCTTTAATAAGATTCTCTCCTAATTAACAGAAGACCACAGACTGCGAGAGCGAGCCAAAGTTCGAATTGTTTGTGACCTACGTATAGCAAATGAGAGGTTTGGATTGAGAGAGGGGCTATGGACCGCCGATGATTTGTGTTTCTTTGGAGGATAGGAATATCGATATGGGAAACCGGTTGCTTATACCAGTACCTCTACCTCCCTCCTACACCAACAAGCCATCCAACGTTACCTCATCCCTCTCGCAAAGCAAGCTCATACGTAATCTTATCCCTAAGCGTATTCTTCTTCCAATCATGCACATATCCCACCCCACTCCCTGCAACCGTCATCGCCTTAAAAAAGCTTGGCAAAACCTCTCTAATCTCATCCTCGATGCTCGCTTGATGAATGTCGCCTCTCCCACTGCCGGCGCAGATTTCAATCCGCACCGCCGTAACGAAAGCCGTAATGGCTTCTTCGTCATTATTCCAAACGAGGTCTGTGGTCGATCTGAGCGAGGTTAAGGTTTTTGTGTCAATTGGGTTTAGATTCCATTCAGTGGTGGGCGGTAATGCGGACCAGACGCGCACGATGCTGGAATGAAAGTTACAGTGCGTGGATGTTGGAGGTTTGGGGGTGAGAGTATTTTCGGGCATCTCGTGTGGTGGATGCACGAAGAGAAATCCGAGCCCGTATGTTTCCTTCAGATGCTCTGTTCTTCGCTTATAAACAGCGTCTGGTTTAAAGGATTTTGGGTCTTCGGGGTCGTATAGTAGAACATGACCCCGTATCCTCTCTTACTACACGTTAATACGCTTGCGCCAAATGGAGTCGCGAAAGGAGGAGGCGCTTTGCTCTCATGTGGATTAGAAATTAGCCGAGTATCAGCAAATATAGACCCGAGCACGTTTTCCACTGCTTCACCGGGAAGAGTCATCATCGGGTCCAAAGCTGCTGTTGCTAGTTCTTCTTCATGGCGACTATTTTTGGAAGAAGGTTTGAGCAGTCGCATGTCCTTTTTGGCGGTAGAGAGCCCAGAAAACGACAATCTGAACGCGTTTACAGAATTCCCGTCTTGACAACGGGGAAATCGTGCCAAGGAAACTTTTGACGTCTCGGAAATAGGGATCGAGGGCGAGTTCTAGTTTAGCCCCGAATTTCACCACTCCAAGGATCGATGCTGTTTCCATGTCCCGCGGAACACTTGGAGCGTTGAAACCTCGATATATTACCTGAAGTAACGGATACACCCGTGCCCTATTTCCGTGTAGCATGCCATTCATTGTAGAGGTAACAGTGACATGCAAGAGCTTCGTCTTTTGGACCACCTCAAGCGTATTCATTCCAATTGAAAGATTTAGCATTTCAAGAAAGCGGATCAATTGACAGAGCCCTGCTGCTAAAGGATATCGAATTAACCAGCTTTCCAGACCGGCTTGTCGATAGTCGCTTGTGGAAACTTGACCCATGGCCCTATTTCACCAAAAGTCTCTCGCGTCAAACAGTTATCGAGAAATTGGCGAAGTATCCAGTCCATGACTTGGCGTCGCCGCATAACTTCCGATCTTCGGAATTTTGTTTCGCACATCAGTCCTTGGATTCTAGTGTGCGGTCCGGGCTGCCATGATATTCGTACTATTCCAGATGCTCGGGTCGCGAGACCATCAGTAATGGCTAGAGTAAGCTGGTGGTCAATATAGATTTTGTTGGCTCCTTCGTACTCAACAGCCGGGATCCTAGCGGTGAGTTCTTCCTGGTATATAGACCTTTCGAGCAGGAGCGAACACTGGAAACAAGTACATTGCGACGATACAAGATCGATGTTTCGCTTCGCTAGTCCAACCGCCATAGGAAAGTTGAGTGCAAAGTCCGTTGTGTTTTCCTCGACAGAGTCTAGTTTCTTAAGTACTATTGACATGATCTGCTCTTCTCCACAGCAGATGGAACAATCGTTACGAAAAGTCTTTACCTCGTCGGACAGCTCTAGTGCTGATACATGTATCTGACTGTCAGCCGCTTATATCACCTGCGCAGGCGTTGCACGATTAGACTTTCGGCTAAGGACATCTGCTGTATACTCGGCTTTCTCGATGCTGGAGAGTATGGAGAATTCCCGGTCGATCGATCTGTTGGTCTTGATCGCGACTTTCATCTCATTGCTGGATGAATTCATTTCAAGCCTGTATGCTGCTCGATTGGCAATATGCGCGTCTCGAAGTTTCCCTGTCTTTCAGCTGCACAGTCACTTCTGACTGTTTGTGTCGGAGTAGGAGAGCTCGGAGCGGTGCAGGTGATTGTGTGTTTTGCATACGATAACCAACCGAGTAAATGCCTCCTCCTCTAGTAGATCGTATAGGTCGTCCGGCTGGAGCTGAGTCTCGTTCAGCAGAAGACCAACGTTCACCAAAGCACAAGTTGCTGCATCCCACTGAGGACCAAGTGAGATACCCTTGATGGCCTTTCGGTCTTGGGCCTTAATTACTTCGATATCCTGTACTTTGCATCGCTGATTAAAGGCTTCTTCATCCTTGTAGACCGCTAGATCATCCCCTTTTGTAAGATCAATATTGTCACCGTCAGTGCTTGACTTGGCAAGAGGTGAGAATAGTCCTTTGGCGGCAACGACCCAGAGCTGACTATCGCTACAGTCTTTATAGATAATAATTGAGTCGGTTGCGCTTGCAAAGAAAGGAAGGCCGACCGATATATTCGCAAGATTGGGTTTTGCAGGTTTGACGTTGCCCACTACAATGATCACCGCTGGGATATGGAGCACAGTTTTCTCGTTTGCTGATCTCGTAAGGCTAGCGACTTCGCGAGAATGGATGTTGCCGTCTGTAAGTAGATACCCTAGATCGCAGTCTTAAATCTCTTTCAGTGCAGACGGCTCTCGTAGTATGGCATCAGGATAAATACCTCCACCATTGTCTTCCCAATAGCGGTCTTTATCGATCCTTGTGACGAGCCCAGGCTTTTCTCAAAGATGAGCCCTTTTGGTGACTGTGTCTTCGGGGTTGCCGTGAAAGCCTGAAACTACCTGGCCTTCTGCCCGAATGATGCTCCCGTACGTCCTAATATTTCGTTAGCGACGTGGCGAGTCTGTATTGAGAGAATTTCCGAGTGAAGATCATTCATTAGGTCATTCCCAAAGGAGATTAACCGTTTATAAACCAAACTTACGATCCACTTGCAACGGCAAAAAAGCGCTTAGCCTTGCGCAGGGAGACTTTGACGGGCTTTACCACGGAGTCCCGCTTGACGTACTCCTTCCAGCTCATATTTGTTCAAGAACAATCCTAAATTAGGGTAATAGGATATCAATTCAAAACGCACAAGTCAATATTAGCAGTGATACTGATATCCGGTAATTTCAGATGATCCAAGAGAAGGACAGTAGAGCTTGATGAAAAGGAAATGGATGAAGTGAGTCAACACAGAAATATGGAGAGTCGAGTACGTTCAGTCCACAAACGAAAGAGCATTGATGACTCAAATTGAGGCTTTGGGAAGGCGCAGGGCGGATCTAGTAGAAGCAATGAACAGCACTTGAGACAGCAAGCTCCAAGAGAAGTGTAACATTATGTCTATAGCAAGAAGTCAGTAATTTATGCTCTGCATGACTTGCTTTGCGGCTGTTAGAGATTGTCGCGGCAGCGGTCATATTTAATTTGGAAGCTTGTATCACGTGACTATTGGTCGGACGCGCTTAATCGTTCTGAATAACAGGGATAGTGTAGCAAGCTTGCTGCAACAAAGTTTTTCATGAAGCGTGATACCGATTCCAACATATCATCAATGGAAAACCCAGCCCACTTATGGTCACAGCCATGGGATAGACTAGCAAAAACCTCAATCGAACTGCTCAGTATTGATTCTTTCAACTTATCGAACAGTTGCCCCCTTTAGACTCTTTACATGGCACAGTCCCCCACTCCCAGTAATCAGCTTCCCCACCCCATCCTTACCCTGTCCCTTCAACTGCTCCACAACGCCCACCTCGAAGCCCACCTCCAAACTGTCCGTAGTCGTGAACCCCGGCTGCAAAGTCTCCCAAACCTTCTTCTTCGGATTCAGCACCCCCTCAGGCTCCCCCTCCCACCCCTCAAAGAACACCCTCTCCCCGGCCTTCACATCTGCAGGCGGATCCACAAGCTCCACCGGCCCCTTGTGGTTATCCTCTTCTCCTGGAGCAAGACGAGGCGAAGCGGCGAGAACCATAGCTGCGGACTTGATGCCGCGCATAGTTACGGGTTTGAGGTTGCATACAGCGATGATTTTGCGGTTTCGCATTTCTTCGAGGGGGATTAGTCCGTTGAGGCCAGAACAGACAGTTCGGACGACTTGGCCTTCGTGTTCGGATGTATTGTCTGTGCCTGGAGGGTCGCCACAGGCGATGGTGGAAACGTAGAGGGAGTCAGCGTTGGGGTGGGGGATGGCTTTTATGATGTGGCCGACGCGCAGGTCGATGAGGCAGGGTGAGAGGGGGGTCTCCTTTGCGGGAGCTTTTTGAGGTTTGGGCTGTTTCTCCTTCTTCTCTTTCTTTGGCTGGGAAGGTTGGTCACCAGCGACTGTGGCTTTGGCGTTGTCCTTAACCTCTTGCGCAGTGCCTTGTGCCTTTTCTGTGACATTCTTCCCTCTGTCTTGTCCCTTGCCCCTGCCAACTACTAATGGCGCCTGCCCATCGCCGGCTGCAATAGCTGCTGCCGCTGCCGCTGCCTTTTCCTTTTTTATGCGTTCCTTTTCGGCTTTAGGACCCAAAGGCTTATGTACGTATTTAACGTCGTCCACATCGATCTTAATCTTTTCCTCCTCGCTCAGTGACAGTGCAAAGAGAGGTGCATTCTGAACAAAGTCGACGAATCGCACGATATGGTGATATCCTTTTTCGCCTGTGCGTTCCTCAGGCGTCCACGATGCAACTGCAGGTGCAATCCTGTGGTATAACGCAACGTCTGCTACGGATGGCTTACTTCCGAGCAGCGTGGTGCGGGTCGAGAGATGTATGTTGAGGGAACCAAGGCGCTCCGCATGCTTTGCTTCATCTTGATCGGGCGTTGCTAAGCGTGACGAAGTTGTCAGCCATTGCGATATTTCTATCTTCTCGTTGTCAGTGTAGGAGACTTCTGGATAGATGCTGTGGAAGATCTGGGGAAATTCGGCTTCGGAAGCTGTAGACGGTACTATTGATGGATATGAGCGCCGCAGAAAATCAAGAAAGGAAGTAGGCGATGAAGCGGAGGTTGACATGGCGGAGGTGAATATCCCTACTTTCCACAGTCTTTCGTGACCCACAAAGTGTCTTTGCAGCTGTGGGAAGATACTTTTCACCAGCAAGCGAGTCGGTATGGCACGTACGACCAGGGCCAGTTTCAATTGCTGCGACCTAATAGAGTGGAAGCGCTGATAAAACGCTGAAGCAATGGCTATGTTTTCTTCGAACTGAGTCACGTTTGGAAATATCGTTGATTGCGAAACCTGTATCGTTTTTTTTTTTAATTTGCCGAGAGCCTCATGAAAATTAGCGAATCTTCAAAAAGTGCAAAATAAGAACCAGATTTGTAGAATCAACTACGGCAGACCATATCGTGCAAACTGAAATAACTCAAATCTCAGATGTCGAATGTCGAATGTCAAGCGAGCGAGGCTGTGAATCCATCTCAAAATTCAAAACCCATCTCATAGATGTTAATCTGATGTTCGTAGTTAATAATGTAAATTGTAGTACAATCTTTAGATCAATCTACACTGTGTAGATGCATTGTTCTAGTATTGAGTGACACATTGAATATGAGCGAAAGCATGAAATGAGTGATGAAACATCGTGACTACGAGCGACATGACACTGTGAATACAGACAATACAGTGATTATGAATGATTCAAAGCAGAATACACATATCAGTATGACTACAGCGTGAATATGAAGTAGAATACAAAAAGTAGAATACAAGAAGCAAAATACAAGAAGTAGAATATAAGAAGCAGAATGCAAGAAGCAAAATACAAGAAGCAAAATACAAGAAGCAGAATACAAGAAGCAAAATATAAAAAGCAAAATATAAAAAGCAGAATACAAGAAGCAGAACATAAGAAGCAGAATACAAGAAGCAAAATATAAAAAGTAAAACATAAAAAGCAAAACATAAAAAGCAAAATATATATATGAGTAACATCATGATTAAAATGATGTGATCTTGTAACTATAAACAACATGATGATTACAGATAACATGATGATTACAAACAATATGATGATTATAAACAACATAAAACAAAATACATTAATATGATTACAACGTGAATATGATTAACAAGCAGCAGAATACAGAAAGCAGAATACATGTATGAGTAATATCATGATTAAAATGATGCAATTTTATGATTATGAGTAACATAATGATTATGAATAATACAAAACAGCATATACATGTCTGTATGAAGATTGATCACAACAAATGCATAGTTTGTAATTAAAAAATATAATGTCATTGTATTATAATGCATGTAAATCATCTTCTTTCTTTATTTTCTTGATTTAGTAAATTGATGATCTGAAAATTCACTGACTGACACTTGAAATCATATGCATTTACATTTCAATTTTAAGCAAGTCACATTCTGATTTTGCATTTTACTTAAATTGATATCAACATTATCATCATAATTCTGAAAACTTCATTAATAATCTTCATATTAATATATAATGAATGTAAAATATATAATCTTGAAAGTCAGTTTAAGACGTGATGAAATTGTAATGTTGTAAAGTGTGAACATTTCTGATATTTCATTGAAATAATGTTCATTTATCTCATTGAAATATTAAGATGATGATGATAGATTCTCTTCTTTATTATTGAATTGAAATTTGTCAATATTTTTAAATTTATTCAGAGTAAACAATATGAAGTCTGAATTATGATTGAGTGTTCTGAGTTTTATATCAGTTAGCAAATCAGATCATGTCATAGTATATGAAACTTCATACTGATATGAAACTTTCTCTTGATAGAAGATTTCTTCTTGATGTTGAGTTTTTTCTTGATGTCGAGTTTCTTCTTGATGTCGAGTTTCTTCTTGATGTTAAGTTTCTTCTTGATGTTAAGTTTCTTCTTGATGTCGAGTTTCTTCTTGATGTCAAGTTTCTTCTTGATGTTGAATTTCTTCTTGATGTCGAGTTTCTTCTTGATGTCAAGTTTCTTCTTGATGTTGAATTTCTTCTTGATGTTAAGTTTCTTGATGATGTCTTGAATTGAATATTTCAAATCATTATGCAAGACAGCTTTATCTTGTTTTTCAATAATGACATATATTTAATATGTTGATTCAAACAATCTCTTAAAATATGAAAGCAGTTCATTGATACATACAGCATTCTGAATCTTTATTGTCATGTATGTAATTTCACTTTTATCATTTCAGTTAAATTGATTACGTCAAGTTGAGTACTTGACTTAAAAAGTATCAAGTCAAATTGAATTTTTTTTAAAAATATGTTAAGTCAAATTGAAAAGTTGAACTTAAGCATTCAAGTTGAGTTGAGAAGCTTGATTCAATAACTCGACTCAAAAACTTAATTCAATTTGACAAGATATTAAATAAATGTAAATAGCTTGATTGAACAGTCTTTATGATTTTCTTCATGACTTTCTATCATGTTTTCTTGTCATGACTTTCTATCAAAGTCAAACGATCTTCATGTTTTTTCTTCATGTTTCTCGTCATGTTCTTCTTCATGTTTCTCTTCATGTTTTTCTTCATGTTTCTCTTCATGTTTCTTGTCATGACTCTTTATCAAATGATTTTCATGTTTCTCTTTATGACTTTCTATCAAATGATCTTCATGTTTCTCTTCATGACTCTTTATTAAAAGATAATGCAAAAGTCAAAAATCGAAAAATTTTCTATATTTAACTCTCTTGACATCAAGCTTGAGTTCTTGATGAATCAAGTCAAGTTGACTCAATTTTCAGTCAAGTTGAGTTGCATCAAGTTGAAAATATGAGTAACTTGACTTAAGTTGAGTTGAAAATGTGAGTAACTCGACTCAATCTCAATTTGAGTTCGAAATGTTAACTCAAAACTTGACTTGATGATCAGTTTAATTTCAATCATTGATAAGATATGATTTGCAAAGTATATTCATAAATGCATCAATATATCATTTTATTTGAGACAAAAAACATCATTGAATAAAGTCATTCAGATCTTTGATCTGAACATTGATAATTGAAAATTGAGCACAATTTATTTAGAAAGTTAATCAGTTTGTTGTTTCATACAAATATGAAGATTGATGTATGAAACATATTTCATTTTCATTCTTTACAAGTTACTGATTGTTAAGTGTCATTAATGAAACATTATTTCATGATATAATATATTTCAAACTGATAGCTTACTGCAGAAAATTACACAATATGAGTCTTTATAATTTTACTTGCTGCTGATAAATTTCATTTAATGAAGAGTTTGCTTGTTGAAATTGACTTTTGTCATGCAATCTCTGCTTGATGATGATTTAATTGTAAGAATCGAGTGACGAGCTGTAATTCAATGAAAGCTTGAGAATTTGATGATTGAAATGTTGAAGTAACAGAAGAAAAGTTAATAAAATTAATAACTTCAACGTGATGTGATTTGAAAGTCAAAGATGATTCAGAAAAAACATCTCATAAGTTTGAATCATCACATTCATGACAGAATTTAATGTTGAATGACAAGTCAATATGAGAATCATCTGTTTTGAAGTAATACTGTCTGATCATATCAATACAAGTGCGATGTATGATGTTTTTTCACTTCATATAAATCATTAAAAATTAACAAAATTACATATACAACAGAGTCATAATTAATGTGACACATGCTGAGCAGTGACTTTCTTGTCTATCAAGTCTATGACATATTCAATTACTCATTATCTTTGTTGATCTTGAACATTCAATGTACATCATCATTTGAATGTGCTGTCTCATGCATGTCAGATAAACTATTTGATGCAATGTGATGATAAATTAACTTTTTCAAGCAAAGATATCTTTGATAGTGCAATTGATTATGATGTGCAAATTTCTTCTCAAAGTTAATGTTCAGCTGCTTTGTATTAATATGAAGATCAGTCATGACTTTCAAACATCAATTAAAAACATTAATAGATAGATACTTATCAATCACTATCATTCATTAGCATGATAAATCAAGCATATCAAGATAAAAGCATATTATATCTTTTTACATTTATTGACAATTCATCAAGCAGAATTGAATTAAGTTGAAAAGCTAGATTTGAGATCTGTTCTGAGTAATGATAGAGAATTCATGATTGATTTGAAACACAGTTGAGTTAATTCTTTTGTTGACAAATCTTATGATAGTTTCAGCTTTTAACATATGAATACATTTTTCAACGTAGTATGAGCATGTAGATAGCATGAAGACAAATGTGATTTGCTGATGATTTAAAGTTGAAACTGTTTTCTTCATGAAGATTGTGAAAGTATATTTATGCTCATATTAGTATGAAGATGAGTTGCTGTTGAGTAGATAACATACACGTCAGCAATAAATTAACATTTTATTTAATTGATTTCATTAAGACTCAATACATTGATTCTTAGTGCTTGTTTCATAGAAAAAGCAGTTCTTGAAAAGAATATTCAATTCATGATTTCAATGAAAATGATGATGTGTGATAGCAAGCAAGTCTGTTTTCACTTCTTGATCAAATTTTATAACTTTTAAAATCTTGTTTATCTTCTTTGTTGAATCTAGAAACTATCAAAGATAATTTATACTGATATGAAATAATATCTTAACATAGATTCAAACAATATATCGAGAGTATACATCAATGATCTCATATATTTCAAATTCAAACATGTTCAGTTTGCAATAATTATCAATTGATCATATGAAGTTGAAGTCTGAAACAATGTATTCATTTTAAGTTTGTTGCAAGTCATATTTTTGTTAAACAACATCATCAGAGTTCAAGATCTTAATCAAATCATAGAGTCAAGTACTATAATGTGTTAGTAAAGCAAGATAACATGTTGAAAACATGAATGATCATGATATTAGATGATTTTGCTCTCAGAAATGAGCATAAAGCATATTTCATTCATAATTCTCAATGATTTTCTTTCAAAGTTTAACTTTTACAATAAACAGCATTTCTGCATCTGCTATCTTTTTATTAATCAAATCAACGTGATTCTTCAATCTTAGCTTCTTTCATATGCATATAAGAAAGAATCATGTAATTTTAGAATCTTCATTCTTAAGAATTTGAAGTATATTCTTGTTAAACAGATGAAATAGATAGAGTTCTTTGATTCAATCATGAAACTCATCACTTGTGTTCACTTGAATATTCTTAATTATCTGTCATGTGCAAAGTCAATTATGCAGAGTTCATTGAATTATGTTAACATGATATTCATCTTGTAGATTTCAATGAATATCTGATATCTTGATATCATTATAAGATAGTTCAAGAATTCTTTTCTTGTGATCTTCAAGAAAAATAACTGATCAAGACATGATGAGATTGAGTATCATTGTACATTGACAAATGTGCAACTTGCATTTTAGCAGAAGTTTCAAAATTTGACGCATTTGATACAATCAACGATTTATTATTTATTTAGTTACTTTGTGCATCACATCAAAATATTTGATTATCTTTAACATAATTATTTGTAACAAACATAGAAAGTTACAAGTGAACAGAAAAAACTGTTGCTTTGTTACATTAATGTTCAATAATTGTAATTAATGTAACTTGAAACAATCATGACTCATTGATTTGTTTATTATATGTTGAAAGTTTCTGTTTTTATGCAAATCTTAATTAATTTTTTCTGCTTTGATCTTACTTTTGTTCAATTACTCAAATTTTATTTATACTTTCTTACTTAAATCTTACTCAGATATTTTGCTCAAATCTTGCTCAAATCTTGTTTAAATTTATTTGCTTTGTCAACACTTGTTGACTTGAAAGTCTTTTTACTCAAATATTTTATTCAAATCTTGCTCAAATCTTACTCAGATTTTACTTAAATTTATTTACTTTATCAACATTTGTTGACTTGAAAATCTTCTTACTCAAATCTTGCTCAGATCTTGCTCAGATTTATTTGCTTTGTCAATACTTGTTGACTTGAGAATTTTCTTACTCAAATATTTGAGCAAAATATTTGAGCAAAATATTTGAGCAAAATATTTGAGCAAAATCTGAGTTGAGTAAAATATTTAAGCAAGAAATGTATTTTGCTTCTTGTATTCTGCTTCTTGTATCATGCTTCATACTTACGTTGTAATCATATTAATATGTGTATTCTGCTCTGAGTCACTCATAGTCACTGTGTTATCTGTATTCACAATGTCATATCGCTTGTAATTATGATGATTCTCTTCTTTCAAGTTGAATGATAATGATGACTATGTGTTTTTGAACTGAGTTGATCATATGTGATTTGTTAACTATGACTTCTGATCTCTGACTTATGACATGATCAAAAGTAAATACAAGTTGACTTTAACTTATGATACTTAACTGATGATATTGCATGACATAATATTGAAACATTTGCTTTAGCACTTAAGAGAATACTTCATAGCATTGCTGTTGTTTGCAACTATTTAAATACTTCATAACATTACTGTTATTTATCATTATTTAAATACTTTATAGTATTGCTCTTGTTTATTGCTATTTAGATATTTTACATAGTTTAAACTCATAATATTTTTCGACTTTTGCAAAAAATGAATGATATGCTGAAATCTTAAACATAAATTCAGTTCATGACTGTTACGAGCGTGCTCAGCCTTCTACTGGGACGCGCGTTCTCGAAGCGAGTCTAGATTCTATCGAGCCTAGCGCTCTTTTTTCTTCTGTACATATAGTCTTCGCACCTCGATAGACCTCGCTCTTTAGCTTTGAATTCTCGTTTACCTGATTTACCCTTCGTTTACCTGTATTTCTATGACTTGCTCTAGGCATGATTCTAACATTATTCAAAGCTTCGTACATATCACACGATAGTGGTTCGCTTTTCTAGTTTGGCCGAACTTGCGACTCTACGTTTGAAAGGCACAAAAGCAAAGCTCTGCGACGCGTTGCAGACATGAACCGATTTCTCGACTGATCTCTTTACTGAGCCCGTCATTGAATGAACAGAACAAGCTCTATCGAATGCGATAGACACGAACAGAACAAGCTCTATCGAACGCGATAGGCATGAACAGAACAAGCTCTGCGACGCGTTGCAGGCACGAACCAGAAGTGAGCCTGCTACAAGGGCAGATAACGATTGACCTCGTCGTCGAGCTCGTCATCGAATGAACGAAACAAGCTCTGCTACATGCGTGTAGCAGGCACGAATCGATAGTGAGCCTGCTTCAATGGCAACTCACTCGATTCAGTCACGAACCTTCTCTTATTCGTATCTTTTACGATTTACCTCTATTCACGACATTGACGACAACAGCAAAGATGATATGTACTGCAGACAGGGTAGCATATACTATATGTCTCGAGGGGATAGAACATATACTATATGCCTGAAAACACGAAGATATGAGCTGAAACTCGTTCATCGTTGAATATTTGAAGCTGAATAGAAAGAGTCTGCTTGAATGACAAGAATAGTGAGCCTGCTACAAGGGCAGATAACGATTGATCTCGCCGTCGAGCTCGTCATCCGAAGTGAGTCTGCTACAATGACAAAGCCGATAGTTGATCTCTTGACTGAGCTCGTCATCGAACAGAACAAGCCCTACTACATGCGTGTAGTAGGCACGAACGGAACAAGCCCTACTACATGCGTGTAGTAGGCACGAAAAGAACAAGCTCTACTATGCAGTAGACCTGAACCGAAAGTGAGCCTGCTTCAATGACATCCGACAAGAAGGAATAGACTTGGAACGCCTGATGGAATGAGCTTGAAACGCTCTATGATGTCAAGAAGGAATAGACTTGAAACGCCTGATGAAATGAGCTTGAAACGCTCGAATAGAACGGTAACGGAACGAACAAGAAAGAAAGAACTGATTGAAGCAATGAGGTCATTGCTTGACTGAGAGGAGAAAGTAATGTTACGAGCGTGCTCAGCCTTCTACTGGGACGCGCGTTCTCGGAGCGAGCCTAGGCCCTATCGGGCCTAGCGCTCCCCTTCCTTCTGTACATATAGCCTTCGCACCTCGATAGACCTCGCTCTTTAGCTTTGAATCCTCGTTTACCTGGTTTACCCTTCGTTTACCTGTACCTCTATGACTTGCTCTAGACATGATTCTAACAATGACATTCTTGTTCTTCAGAATAAGCTTGAGAAGAAATTAATGAAAGCTTGAGATTTTTTAAGTTCTGATTCAATGATGTCTTCTTGTTTCTAAGTCAGATCGTTTTGATTCAACGCGTTGTGCAATCATAATTATATGTGATTAGAATCAATGAATTGTCTGTAATGATCAAGTCTACTAGATAGATAGACGAGATCTATAAAAGTGGTATGACAATGTAATATTCTAAGCAGGCACAGAATGAGTATATATTAGAATAGAGCTAATTATTAAGAAGCTCTCGATAACTCCAGAGAATCGATCAACTATAGAAAGTTTGTCAAGCATTGTCAAGTTGAATACAACATAACTCATGACATATTAAGTTGAAGATATGACGTAGTCTAAACGTTGTCTTGACAGAGTCATAGAGTTTCAGAGCTAACTCAGATCTGATCTTCAACTTAGTCTCTGACTTTAGTCTCTGATCTAATTTCTATGTGTCAATTTATTATGACATTGTCTCTCTTAAAGAAGATTTCAAGTAATATTTTCAACTTGATTCTGATAATGAAGAAATCAACAAAACTCAATTCTGAATCTCTTCATCATATTTAAGCAAAATAGAAAAAAATGCTTCTTTGTCTCAAGAAGTTTTTTTTTTGCAAATGAGAATGATTTTGATTGCAACTTAAGATATTATTTATCAAATCATCAATGTGATATATCTGTCTGAAGCTTAAACATTTCAAAGCAATCATTGTATTTGTTTAAAATTCTAGCTCAGAACTTTTCTTTTTTAAAAAGAAAACATTCTTCAACTCTTGCAATTGTATTATAAACATAAGAATTCAAATTGTTCTTGACAGCATAGTATTTAAAGTCAAGTCTCAATTCTTTAACTGTCAAGATTTGAATTCACTGTAGATTCAAGCAAACGTTTTTTATAACTTGAATGAGTATTTCTTATTAACTCATCATTTTTGAAAGATTGATCAAGTAAAAAAAGCTGTTGAATGAAAAGATCATTAAAGCTTGAATTAATGATTTGAACTTTCACAATCTCATTGAGTTCAAAAGATTCATCTTTCTAATATTTATCAGATTTGATGAAAATTTTGTTCAAGACTCAACTTTGATCTTTTATACTTCATTAATTCGAACATTCTAGAATTGATCAAATCATCAATCATAGATATTGTCAGCAGATTGAGTTAGCTAGTGATCTCAATGATCACATTCATGTAAGTTATGTTTATGCTTTCATTAACTTCTTTAACTTTGATCTTGATTACGCTGCTCTTAACATTTATCTCTTGATGTGTTACAGCTGATTTTTTCTCTCACTTTAAGTCTGTTAAACGAGAATTGAGTAAAGTAAGAATTGAAGTAAAAATTAAATTCTTCGTAACTTTGAACTGATTAATTATCTCAAGCAGATCATAGAAAGATAAATAGAGAAGTTCAGAGCGAAATTTGTTTAATTGCAGAACATTGAGTGAAAACTTCACTTAATGCTTGCTGTCTGATTTGTCTCTTCTTTTTAATAATAATTTAAGTAAGTGATTTGAGAATTATAGAATCAAGATTAAATTCTTAAAAAAATGAAGTATAATCATTCAGATTTGAGAACAAAGCTTCTGTTGATAAAATAGTAAGATGTGTATATATATATATATATATATAAAAGAGAAGAGAAGAGTAAACAAAGTTGAAGTGAATGAAGAGTGTATGCATGAAAAGAAAAAAAGAAAGAAAAAGATGAAGAATGAACACAGACTTTTTATCAACAAGATGAACATTCACGAATGAATGCTTGAAAATCTTTAAGTGATGAAGATTTTATTCACGCATGCAATTTTCTATTCATTGATAATAAATTTAATTCTATCATTTTAATGATAGAATAAACTGAAATTGAGATGTATAAATTGAGTATTTCATGAATAATATCACGTTCTTCAACTCACTTCAAGAAATATCATTAAGTTCTATGAAATATCAAGTTTTAAATTTAAGTCTCTGAAAATTAATGATTTTCTTTCTGTTTTCTTTAGACTGATCATTAAGTCAAGTTTTCATACCTACATTCTGACTCGATTCA
>JAABUP010006400.1_pt1 | contig 16788 bp, 17 predicted proteins | sample 5559201 | NCBI WGS metagenome assembly JAABUP01 (sample SAMN10711887, study PRJNA513373) | rock metagenome | isolation source: Antarctica rocks | place: Antarctica
CCCCGAGCGGGCGCTCGCCCTGCTGCGCGCCACCCAGCGTCAGAACCACGGCGCGTACCGTTCCCATCGCAAACGTATCCTCCGCCGTCTTCTCGACTCATCCTGACGACCTAACGTTGTAGTATTAAATAGGTCGGCGTTAGGCGGCAAGGGCCTTGCCCTGGTAGGTCCACTTGAAGGGCTTGGCCGTAGTGCGGTTGTAATAGGCGATGAAGGCGAGCACCTGGTGCGTCAGGTCGTCGGTGGAGGTGAAGATGCCCCATTTGAGGAGCGTGCGGGCCAGGATGCTCAGCCAGATCTCGCTCTGGTTCATCCAGGAGGCCTGGACGGGGGTATAGTGGAAGACGATGCGATGAGTGGGGTCGGCCAGGAAGGCGGCGCGGCTGCGCCTGCTCTGGAGGATGCCGCACTGCTCTGTGACGCCCAGGTCCTCCGTGATCCCGCACCGCTCCGCGACCAGACGGACCAGCGTCTCGGACTGGTGTGTGTGCAGGTTGTCGACCACGCAGTGCCAGGCCGGCGCGGCAGGGTCGGTGTCCAGGGTGCGTCGGATGTGCGCGGCGAAGTCGGCCTCGGTGCGCGTCGGGCCGGCCGAGGGGGCCACGACCTGCCCGCTGACGACAGCGCGGTTGAGGATGAAGGACTGCGTGCCGTGGCGGACGTACTCATATTCGCGGCGGCGCACTAGGCCCGGCGCGGTCGGCAGGTCGAGCTGCGTGGGCTCTAAGCAGGTGACCATAAATTCGGCATAGAAATCATGCGGCGAGGGGTAAGGAGACGGGATGGGCAGCCAGATCGGCGAAGAACTGGTGGGCCGTGGCGGTCAGTTCCTCGATGGTACCGGCCAAGCGATTGGCCGCCACAGCATCCTTCATCAAGCCCCAGATCCGCTCGACCGGATTGGCGTCGTGAGCGGCATACGTAGGCAGCCAGAGCACCCGGACGCGCGGGTTGACCGCCAGCCAGGCGCGCACCACCGTGGCGTCGTGCATCGTGACATTGTCCAGCGCCAGGGAGAGCGGGCCGGTGGGGTAGGCGGCGGCAATCTGCTGGAGGAAGGCGACGACATGGACAGCCAGCGTGCGGTCGTGATCGACCGCGACCCCGGCGCCGGTGGCCGCGTCGCGCGCGCCGCAGAAGGCACGCGTGCGGTTGGTGCCCGGCGTGGGCACGCGCACGCGCGGCCCTTTCATCCACATAGCCTGGATCACGGGCAGCAGGTGCAGGTCGCACTCATCAAAGAAAAGCAGGTGGGCACGGCCGCGCGCCGCCTCCGCCCGCGCGGCAGCCAGGGCGGCTTCCTTCTCCGTCGCCTCCGGGTCGGCCTTGTGTGCGGGGGCCAAGCGCGGCCGCGCCCAGCGCCAGCCCAGCGCGTGCAGGTAGCGGCGGATGCTCGACAGGGAGAGCCGCAGGCGGAAGCGCGTCGCCAGGTAGGCCGTGAGCAAGCCGCCTGTCCAGCAACTCTGGACATGGCCGGAGCACTCCGGCGACGGGCTGGCCTGCGTCTCCACGCTGTGCCCCGCCAGCGGATGCGTGCGCGGGCGGCCGGGACGGGGCGCGTCCTCCACGCCGCGCACCCCGTCCTCTCTAGAGCGCTGCAGCCACAGCCGCACCACATCCTGCCCGCAGGCGTGGACCTCCGCGATCCGCGGCACGCTGTAGCCCCGCCCCGCACGCAACACCATGTGCGCCCGCAGCGCCACCCGTCCCACCGCCTGGCGGCTGACCTGCTCCAATTCCTGCCGTTGGTTATCTGTGATCTGCACGCGAATCATACCCCGCACCTCCCGCGACACGTTGCCGCGAGATTTGTGCCAAACTTATGGTCATGTGCTTAGGCGCAGAAACTGTGACGCCTTACACGTGGACGGGCCCTTAGGCGTCCTCGTCTCTATCGCTTCACTACCTTGACATGGCCTGACCGATGCGGCGACAGAGAAACGCCCGAGCCGACGAATTGGCTCGGGCGTTGCTGTCGTTGGAGTGGCGACGGGCTCTGCTACGACGCGGGGTCGGCGCTCACATCATGGACGAGGCCGCCGGCGTTGATCTCCACCCGGTCGTCGCCCGTCGCGCTGGCCGCTCCCGCTGCGCCGGTCATGCCCCGGGCCGTCGGCGTGGCGCCGACGCTCACGCCGCGCCGAGGCCCTTGTCGTAGAGCGCCTTGACCTCGGGGAACTGCGACGCGTCGAAGTTGGGGATCGGCAACGTCTTGCCCCAGTCGATGCCCAGGCTCTCCAGCGCCTTGGCATAGACCTTCTCGTGGACCTCGCCGCGCACGATCAGGTAGGCCACGGTCGCGCGCAGCGTCTTGTTGGCGCTCATCTCGTAGATGCGGCACTTCTGCAGCCGGCCGGTGGACTCCAGCATCAGGTTGTAGAGCAGGTCGAGCACCAGGTTGCCGCTGTTGTAGACGTACGAGCCCGACCAGGGGTTGCCCGCCGCGTCGACCGGCAGGGCGCCCTGCGCGCCGACCAGGAAGTGGTGGATGTTGCCCTGGCCCAGGATGCCGTGCAGGGGCGTCGCGCCGCCGGCGCCCGGCACGCCGCCGGCGCCGGTGGGCTGGTAGCCCGGCGCGCCGTCGAGCAGGCGGGCGATCGTGGTGGCGATGAGCTCGACGTGGCTGATCTCCTCGACCGCGACGGCCTGGATCAGGTCCTTGTACTGCGTGGCGGGCCCGCGGAAGTTGAAGCTCTGGAAGAAGTACTGCATCATGGTGCGCATCTCGCCGAACTGGCCGCCCAGGCCCTCCTGCAAGGCGTTCGCGGCGAACGGATCCGGCCCGTCCGGCACGATGTCGTTGATCAGCTTCTGAACGTGGAAATACATCGCGCGATCTCCCTCTCTCATGTCGTCCGATTGGCCACGGCCCCGCGTCCCCGCGTCCCGCCGCTGTGGAGCAGGTCGTGCCCACCCTTCACTATACCGGGCTGACGAGACGGGGCGAGATCCCGGCGAGGTGGCCTGGGGTGACACGTGTGGTGTCGTTGGGTCGTGCTGAGGTCGACGCTCCAGCGCCGATCCGAGGGCGTCGTCGTAGGCAGCTGATAGAGACAGCTAGGCCGCGGCAAGGATCTGGGTGAGATCGGCGCGGGCACGGGCGGGGGCGCGGGCGGCGCGTCGGACGCCGGCGCTCCGGGGGTGCTCCGGGGGCGGCCGGGGTAGGGGCTACCGGCGACGTGGTGCCCCATGACCGCGCCGCCGGCCGCCGGTGGCCGTGTAACACGCCGGCAGGCGCTGGCGCTTCGGGGTGCTCTAGCGCGGGGGCGCGTCTGCAGGGGGGCGAGCGCGGGCCAGGGCTGCCGGCGACGCGCGGCGCGGGGGAGGGAGCCCTGGTGTGCCGGGGGGTAAGGCGTCAGATTAAGTGAGCGGGTTTCACCCGTACAGTGGTGAGAAACGTCACAGTACGTGAGCGGGAAACGTCAGATTAAGTGAGCCAATCCGCGCGTGAGGGGTGCGCGTCGGCGCGGCGCGCGGTGTCCCCGGCGGCGTTTTGACGCTTAGATTGACGTCGAGAGAGGCAATGAAGGGGCCGTAGTGAGGGATGGCTCACTTAATGTGACGCAACCGGCTCACCTACTGTGACGTTTGGCTCATCTAATTTGACGCCTTACACCTGCGACTGACGGCGCCTGGCAAACGACGGATACTGAAGCCCTCTCCCTCCTCTGGTCCTGAGGCGCTCCATGCCGCCTTGGCGTCGCCCCTTCGCATGCGCCGGGCACACCCTCATCCCTTGCCCTCGGTTGCCCCTCAGGCGCGACGCGGTGGCCGTGGGCGCGGCCTGGGGGGCGCTGTGGTGGCCGCTGGCGGGCGTCCGCGGACGAGCAGGGCTCCCTTCGTGCTTGGGGCCGGACGGGTCTCCTGGGGGCTGTGGGCGCGTCGGGGGTGCGCTCGATGGGCCGAGCGCTGGGCGCGTCGGCGCGCGTCGGCGTGCGGGGCGATCGGTGGGTGTGCGGCCTGAGCGGGGAGGCTCCACGCGGTTTCACACCAGGCGGAGCGGTGGCCCTGTGCCGGCGCCGTCTCAGGGATGGGCGGCGGCGAGGGGACGACGACTGACAGTCCATCTACTTTTTGGCCTTCTTCTCTTTGGCGGCAGGTGCGGCCGGCGCCGTCGTAGGCGTCGGCGCGGCGTCGTTGGGCAGGAACTTGAAGAGTTTGAGGGTCTTGCCGTCGCGCTCAATGGTGGCGCGGGCGGCGGGGCGGCCGTTGGCCATGGTGGTGCGCTCGACCTGCTCGTCGGGGACCTCGATGGTCTCTTTGGTTTGCAAGCTGTAGAACTGCATGGGCTCATCCTTTCGCTAGGCTGGCGTCGTCCAGCCTTAATGCAGCCCGCATGCCGCGCCCTCTCGGGGGAGGGTCGGCGGCGGCGGGGCGGCGAGGGGGACGGCGCTCGACACCTGGGGCGACGGCCGCGGCGTCGGCGGAGGTGGCCGACCTACGCGGGGGGCGCCGTGCTGGACCAGGATGGGAGCGCGGCGAGTGCGGAGTTCACCGACACGCATACCCCCGACAGCAGCTGTGAGGTGGGGACAGCGGCGACGGGGGCACACGGGCACGCGTGATGAGAGGGATACGGGTTGGTTATGTCCGCCAAGAAAGAGACAGACAGAGGGCGATCGTTGTCGCCGCAGACCCTGGCCCGCCGCGTGCCGTGGCATGCCGCGTGCCGTCGTTACAGGTGCCCCACGGTCACGCAGCACGAGGAGGATCGGGCATGACAGCGACGGATCAGACGACGCCCCAGAACCCGCTCACGCAGTACCCCAAGCCGCCCTTCGCCACGCGGCACATCGACCCGCCGGGCATCGAGGCGCAGATGGACCCCAGGCCTGACTACGGCGAGCAGTCATACCGGGGCTCCGGGCGGCTCACCGGCAAAGCCGCGCTCATCACCGGCGCGGACAGCGGCATCGGGCGCGCCGTCGCCCTGGCCTTCGCGCGCAAGGGGGCCGACGTGCTCATCTCCTACCTCGACTACCTCGACGAGGGCGAGGACGCCCAAGAGACGCTGCGCGTGGTGCAAGACGCCGGGCACAAGGCGGTCGCGGTCGCCGGGGATATCAGCCAGGAGGGGCACTGCCAGCAGCTCGTGCAGCGCGCCATCCAGGAGTTCGGCAAGCTCGATATCCTGGTCAACAACGCCGCCTTCCAGCGCACCTATCAGAGCATCACGGAGATCCCGGCCGCGGAGTTACAGTACACCTTCGCCACCAACATCTTCGCCATGTTCTACCTCTGCAAGGCGGCGGCGCCGCACCTGAAAGAGGGAGCCACGATCATCAACACGAGTTCGGTCGAGGCCTTCCAGCCCGAGCCCATGCTGCTCGCGTACGCCGCGACCAAGGCCGCCATCGTGAACTTCACCAAGGGCCTGGCCACGGAGATGGCGTCCAAGGGCATCCGCGTCAACTCCGTCGCGCCCGGCCCGGTCTGGACGCCGCTGATCCCCTCCACGATGCCGGCCGAGCAGGTCGCCTCGTTCGGGCAGCAGTCGCCCATGCAGCGCCCGGCGCAGCCGGTCGAGCTCGCGCCCGCCTACGTGTACCTGGCCTCCCAGGAGTCCAGCTACGTGTCGGCGCAGACCATCGGCGTCACCGGCGGCACTCCGCTGTTTTAGCCGCTGGTTGCCCCCGTCGGCGACGGTCGGGGACGGCCCACGCCGTCCCCCCCGTCAGCGGGGACGCCGCGAGATGAGGCCTCCCGCAGTGTCACCGCGGGGGAGCCCCTTGTGCGCGACGCCCGTCCCGTCCCGTGCCAGCCGGGGGCGTGGTGCGTCCCGCGGCCGGCGCGCCGCGCGTCAGCCGCCGTCGTCCGTGGACGGGGTGTCCCCGTCGCTCGTCCCGCCGCCGAGGTCCAGCTTCTCGGCCGGGTAGGTCCCCCCCCGCGCCCTCGGTCCCGCCGCCTGGCGCGGCGGTCCCGCCCGCGCCGGTGTCCGGGGTGCCGGCCTCGTCAGCACCGCCACCGCTGGCCGCGTCCGTCCGCTGATCGTCGCTCATCGTTCTCTCCTCTCGTCCTCTCGTCCTCTCGCACGATCCCTGTCTCCTCGTCTCCGCGATGCTCTATTCGTGCGCGATCCACGCGCCCCCTCGATCGTGCCCTCCGCCCGCTCCTGGGGCACGGCGGACACAGAGCGCGGCCTGTCGGGGCCGCCGTGTGGACCGCCTAGCCGCCGTACCGTCGATACCACTCCTCGCCGATGGTCTCCGTCTGGAAGCCGGGGTTCTCGCGCTCGGTCCACGGCTTGGCGTAGCTGTGCGCGATCTCGATGAGGGTGTGTAGGTTGTCCACGGCCTCGGTAACGAGGAAGCGCCGGCGCTCCTCGGGGGCCAGCCCGATCGCCTTCTTCCAGATGGCGCGGCCGCCCAGGAAGCCGGAGGCGCCGTTGTGGCAGGCGAACTGCACCTGCGTGCGGAAGATCTCGATGTCCACGCCGGCGCTGAGCACGACCCAGGGGACCTGGCAAGCCGCGTCCAACTGCTTGCAGTAGCTGGTGATCTTAGTCTCGTCCTGCTCGTACTTTGAATCGACGGGGAACTCGGCCTTGTAGACGTCGACGCCGAGCCCGCTGAGCATGCGCGCGGTCTCGATCACGAGGTCGGGCTTCTCGGCGGCGTACTCGGGCGAGTCCACCTTCATGCCGCCGACGGGGTAGGCGACGCACTCCAGGATAAAGGGGATGTCGTGTTGCTGGCACTCCTCGCCGACGCGCGCGATGAGGTCGCGCTGGTAGGTCGTGCCCTCGCCGCGGTCGGGCCGGAAGTAGGCCAGCAGCTTGACGCCCGAGGCGCCCATACGCTTGATCTTGTCGACGCCCCAGCCCTCCAGGATCTTGGCGCGGCGGTCGTCCCCGACCTGCTCATAGTCGCTGTCCTCGAGCGAGACGAGCAGGCCGCAGTTACCGCGCAACGCCCCGCTGGCGATGGACTGGGCGGCGCCGAACTCGGGGTCGATCAGCATGGCGCTGGCGTAGGGGCTGAGCGCGCGGCAGATGTCCGTCTTGACGTCGGTCATCTCCGCCGCGCTCACGCTCTGGGGGTCGTCGGGGTTGAGCATCTTGCGCATCGAGCCGCGCTGATCCTCGGCGGCCATGGTAAAGATGCCGCCCTCGTTGGCGATCTCGCGCAGGCCGCGTCGCTTGCCCACGGTGAGCGTGTGTGCCATGGTGTTGTCCTCCATGTCGTTTCCTGATTAGCGGTGTCCTATGACGGCACCCTCGGGGCAGGGGGGGCGTCGTGGACACCCGCATCATGACCCCTCCGCCATCCGCGCGCTACGCTCGATTGTCGCGGGAGGCGTGCGGGTCGTCGATGAGGGTGTCGGCGTCGCTGTTCGGACCGGCCCCCGGCGCGTCGGCGTGCCCGCGCGCCGCGTCGATCGCCACCATCTCGTCCGCCGGTTGGCGGTCGTAGCCGCCCGCGTACGGCGTGTGCTCGCCGCGCAGTCCCCCCTCGTCCACGCCCGGGAAGCTGTCGTCGCCGTCCGGTTGCCCCGTGGCTCGTACGTCCTGTGCCATCTCCATCCCTCCATCTTTCTTTTTACGACGGGCGCTCTTTTCACGACGGGCGCTCCGCGCTCGTCCGTAGACCTATCGCGCGCCACGTCTTCCACGCGTCACCATGGACGCCCGCGGGTCTCCCGCCCGCCTCATTCGTCCCCGTCCGCGTCGACCGCCTCCCGTGGGATGATGTAGTAGGTCCCGGTCACGACCATCATCAGCGTGTCCGTCGCGGCGTCTGTGATGCGCGTCTCGAGCACGATCAGGTGCTCCGTCTGGTGCAACGCCGCGCAACGGGCCACGAGCGTCCCCTCGCGCGCGTTGGTCAGGTAGTTCGCCTTGGCCTCGAGCGTGACGGCGCTCTTGCCCGCGCCGGCGAGGCCACGCGCCGTCACGCCCATGGCGTAGTCGGCGAGCGTGAAGAGCATGCCGCCGTGCACGTAGCCGTAGCGGTTGAGCGCGTTCGGGGTCACATCCATCGCGAGCGCCGCGTCGCCGTCGTCGTCGCCGGACTCCAGCGCACGCATGTTGACGAGGCCGCCGAGGTAGCCGAACGTGTCCTCCGCGTCGGCCGCGCGCGCGGCCTTGACGCCCTGGAGCGCCAGGTCCCGCGCGCGGGGCGAGAGGTCGCCCACCAGCCGCGCCACCGTCGCGCCATCGGGCGTCCCCTCTTCTCCGCTCATACCCCGCCCTCCTCCAGGTCGGGCGTCGGCTCCCCGCGCACCTCGGCCCCCGCCGGCCGCGACGCCTCCCGCAACGGCGACGCGTCGTAGCGCGCCAGCAGGTCGGCCGGGTCGTCGTAGATGGCCAACGCGCCCGTGAGGTCGTCATCGGAGAAGCCGCCGCAGCGCAGCGCGATCGTGCCGACGCCGATCTTCTCGGCCGACTCGATGTCGTAGGGCGTGTCGCCGATCATGATGACCTCGTTGGCGGACAGGCCGCTCTTCTTGAGGGCGACCTCCACGACGGCCGGCGCCGGCTTGGACTCCCCGGCGTCGTCCATGGTGGTGCGCTCCCGTAACAAGTCGTCGACCCGCGCCACTTTGAGCAGCGTTTCCAATTCCTGGGCGCTGGCCGAGCTGGCCACGACGATCGTGAGCCCCTCCTGCCGCGCGCGCTGCACGAACTCACGCGCCCCAGGGGCCGGCTGGAGGGTCGGGCCGAGTTTCTCTATCATCAGCTTTTTGCGCGCGTCGGCGATCTCCTTGCCCGCGCCCTCCTTGTCGTTGAGTCCCGGCGCGAACTCCGGCACGACCTTGTCGCCACCCATGCCGATCAACGGGCGCACCTTCCCGAACGGCACGTCGTAGCCGTGCTCCTTGAAGGCCTCGACCCACGCCCGCGCCTGCGCGTCGTTGCTCAACACCAGCGTGCCGTCCACGTCCAGCAGGATTCCCTGGATAGCCATCGTCTGTCTCCTTGTGTACGAGGGGCTGTCGTCGCGAGGGGCTGTGACGCCGCCGATCCAGCGGGCGGCGCGCTTGCCCGCGCAGGCCGCGCGGGCCGCGCATTGCCGGATCACGCCGGCGATGGTTGGGTGCGCGCGGTTGCCGGCGCGGCCGTCCGTCAGCGCGCGGCTGCCATCATCTGCGCGCGCTTGGCCGCGATCGTCCGGTTGAGGTCGTCGAACGCGGCGGCGAACTGCGCCACGCCGTCGCGCTGCAGCGCGGCCGTGACCTCGTCCAGGTCGACGCCCGCGCGCGCGAGGCGATCGAGCGTCGCCCGCGCCCCCGCGACGTCCGCGTCGAGCGTGCGGCGCACCGCGCCGTGGTCGAGGAAAGCCGCGATCGTGGCGTCGGGCATCGTGTCCACCGTGTCGGGGCCGATCAGTTCCTCGACGTAGCGCACGTCGCGCCTGCTTGGGTCCTTCATGCTCGTGCTGGCCCACAACGGGCGTTGCGCCCGCGCGCCCTGGGCGGCCAACGCCTCCCAGCGCGGGCCGGCGAAGATCTCGCCGAAGGCGGCGTAGGCCAGCGTGGCGTTGGCGATGGCCGCCGTGCCCCGCAGCGCGCGCAACTCGGCTTGGCGCGCCCCGTCACCAGTCCCCGCGATCAGCGCGTCGAGCCGCTTGTCGACGGCCGTGTCGACGCGGCTGACGAAGAACGAGGCCACCGAGGCGATGTTGGTGAGCGACCAGCCGGCGGCGGCGCGCTCCTCCAGGCCGCCGAGGTAGGCCGCAGCCACCGTCCGGTAGCCCTCAATGGCGAACAGGAGCGTCACGTTGACGTTGATGCCGCCGGCGATGGCCTGGCGGATCGCGGGGACGCCCGCGGGCGTGCCGGGGATCTTGATCATGACGTTGGGCAGGTTCAGATAGCTGAACAGCCGCCGCGCCTCCCGCAGTGTCCGCTCCGTGTCGTCGGCCAGGGCCGGGGCCACCTCGATGCTCACGTACCCGTCGCGCCCGCCCGTCCCCTCATAGACGGGGCGCAGCAGCGCCGCGGCGGCGCGGATGTCGTCGAGCACGAGGTCGTCGTAAATGTCGGCCGCGCTCGTGCCCGCGCGCACGAGCCGGCGGAGCTCGTCGTCGTAGGCGGACGAGCCGCCGATGGCCTGCTGGAAGATGCTGGGGTTACTCGTCATGCCCACGATGCCCCGGTCGAGCAGCGCCTGGAACGCGCCGTCCCGTAGCATCGTGCGGCTGATGTTGTCGAGCCAGGGGCTCTGCCCCGCGTCGAGCAACCGCTGCAACGTCGTTTTGTCTGACGCCATATCCTTCCTCTCCTTGGCCGTGCGCGGCGTGGCATGGCCGGTGGGTCACGCTACAAATAAAGCGGGTATGCGTCGCCGGTCATGCCGCGCGCGGACGGGCGCCGTGACGCGCACGGAAAAGCCCCATCAATCGCGGCGTGGCCCCGGCCCCCTAGTCGCCGGGGGTGGGCATGAGGTCGCCCAGGGCCGCCGTCGTCCGGTCGTCCGCGCCGTCGTCGGGGCGCTCCGGCGTAAGGGGGGCGGGAACATGCGGTGCGACCGCCGGCGTGTCCACCGGCGGCGGCGCGTCCCACGCGCCTCCCTCCGTCCGCGGCGCGTCCCACGCGCCTCCCTCCGTCCGCGGCGCGTTCGCGATACTCTCGGGGGTGTTCATCGGCATCCTCCTGTCGTGTGGCCTGGCGCGCCCTTGACAACAGGCGCTGGCGCCACGAGTGAGGGAGAGCATGAGGTGTGCCGCGCGGAGGGGGTAGCCCGGCGCCGGGCGGGGAGGTCGACGGCACGGGCGCGGCGCGGCGCGGCGCGCCCACGCGGCAGGCGGTCACGGGGGGCGTCGGCGCGGAGGTCCCGGACGACGCGGGCGCGTTCCCCGGCCCCGACGATCTCCCCCTACGGCCACCCCTCCCCTCCGGCTGCCCCGCCGCCCCACGCTAGAGCCAGCCGCGGCGGTGGAAGATCCAGAGGGTGCCGCCGCTGACGAGGGCCATGCAGGCGAGCATGAGGAGGAGCCCGACGGGGGTGGCCAGGATGGAGCTGTGGATGGTGGCCGAGATGGTCGTGCCGAAGATGCTCACGATGATGCTGGCGGTGAAGAGGACCACGGAGACGACGGTAAGCAGGCGGATGACCTGGTTGGTGCGGTGGGCCATGTGCGACACGTAGATCTCGAAGCTGCCGTTGACGGCGTCGCGGGCGGCGAGGAGCAGGTCGAGCAGGCGGGTGAGGCGGGCCTGGAGGTCGTCGAAGTACTCCTCGACCTCGGCGCCGGAGACCCAGTGGAAGTCGGGGCGCAGGAAGGCGGCGACCACGTCGCGGTGCTGGTCGGCGAGTTGGGAGAGAGCGAAGGCGTAGCGCTTGAAGCGCACGAGGTCCTCCAGGAAGCGGTCGGAGGTGTCGCGCAACGCCCGCTCCTCCATGTGCTCGATCTGCGCTTGCACGCGGCGGTTGAGTTCCTCGTAGTACGAGAGCAGTTCGTCGAGGGCGATATAGAGCATGAAGGCGGCGTCGAGCTGGACCAATTCGGGGCTGCCTGTCGCGCGGGCGCGGAGGTGCTCGGCGAAGGGCAGGGGGGCCTTGTGGGCGCTGACGAAGAGGTTGCGGCCGACCACGAGGTCGAGCTCGGCGGCGTCGATGCGGTAGGCGGCTGTATCGAGGTGGGGGACGGTGGCGCTGGCGAAGAAGTGGGCAGGGTAGACGGCCAGGCGCGGGCGCTGCCAGGGCGAGAGGGCGGCGCGGACGGCGGCGCGGGGGAGACCGAGGGCGTCGGCGACGGCGCGCAGGTCGGCCTCGGCGTAGCCGGAGAGGTCGACCCACACGAAGTTTTCATCGTCGGCGACGAGGCGTGCGACGTCGGTGAGGGGAACCTCCGCGGGCTCGCGCTCGGGCGCGAAAAACCAGACGGTGACGGCGGCGCCCCGCGCCGCCTCGCCCGCAGCAGCGGCGCCCTCGGTGCGCACAGCGGCCTCGCTGCCGGTGGGCACGCCCCCGCCACCCGCATCGGTGCCGGCCGTGGGGGACAGGATGGCGTCGCCGGCGACGATGAGGCCGGTTTCGGCGAGGGGATGGCGGCTCAGGCGGCGGCGGACGCTACCACTGAGCTGGCGCACGCTGGTGATCCGCCCCCCGGCGCCGCGCGCCGCGGCGTGTCCCTGGCGGTCGGGTCCCTCGCTCACATATCCTCCCTGGCCGGGTCGTGGCGTTTCGTTGACTCGTGCGGTGCGGGCAGCGCGCGACACGGGGGGCGGGGAGCGGGAGATGCAACGTCCATACCGTCCCGCGCCGCGTCAGCGCGCGGCCAGAGGCTCCCCCCGGGCGGGCGTGATGGTGCATAGATCGTCGGCTGATCGCTCGCCGTGGCGAGGGTCAGGCCCCGCGTAACTCGTCGCGCGCCGGCCGCGTGCGCGCCCCCAGGATGCCGCCCAACACGGCGGCGCCGTAGCCCAGCAGGAGCCCGATCAGCGTACCCCAGGCCGTGGTCTTGGCCGTGTCGGCGGCCTGCTGCGCCTGCGCCGGCGTGATGGTGCGAGCCGCGCCGGTCGCCGCACCACCCACCTGCCCCAGGTTGATGCCGAGCCCGCCGGCGATGTGGCCCGCGTTGCCGATGATCGCGCCCAAACCCTGGCTGGCCAGCCAGAGCAGGAGGGGCAGGGCCAGCAGGAAGACGAGGCCGCCGTTGAGGGCGGCCCAACCGCGCTCGTGGACCGCTGCTGTACGCCCCGCGACGTAGCCCCCGATCAGGAAGGCGATGATCGCGCTGACCCCCGCCCAGATCGCGGAGTATTGCCCCGCGTTCGGGGCGCCGCTGCCCTGGGCGGCCTGCCCCGCGTTCACGGTCGAGGCGCCGATGGCGAGCCCGAGGAGGCTCAACACGAGCAGCGTGAAGAACGCGCTGAGTAAGCCGGCCCAGATCGGTCCCCAGCGCACCCGGTCGGTCGGCAGAGTCATCACCTGCGACACGGTGCGCGTCGTCGTCGCGCGCGTGTCCCGGCCGTCGTTCACGGCCGCGCTGGGGGCCTCGATTAGTTGATCGCCGCGTCCACCGCGGCCCTGAGTGTCCACTGTGCTCGCCAAGGGATGTCTCCTTCGTGTGCTAACGGTGTGTGGCCGCCGACCGCCGTCTCCGCCGATCGCCATATCCGCGTCGGTCCTTATAACGATATATCACGACCTATCACGATATAACGCAACATACGTGCCAGAAAGCACGGTCACCCTGACGATCGCGTGTCAGGCGTGGGCGGCGGCGTGGGTCAGGCCCGGACGTGGCCGACGAGAAAGACGATCATCCCGACGAGGGCAAGACAGAACAGGACGAGGGCCGCGAGGATGAGCAAGGTCATGAGCCGCATCTCCTACAAAGGCGATGACACAGCGACGGGCCGCAGCGGCCGCCAGCCGTCGCCCCACCGCGTCGCCGGAGCGGGGTGTGCATCCCTCTCTCTGACCGATTAGCGCACAGCAGCCGAGGCGGGGGTGGGGTCAGCGCAGCCCTGGAGGTGGCGGTAGGCGGCGAGAGAGGGGGCGGAGCGGACCTCGCCGGTGGCCGGATCAGCGAGCTCGACGAGATAGGTGATACCCTCATCCGCGCCGGTGGGCAGAGGGGCGGCGCGGTGGAGGGCGTGGAGGCGCCAGGCGGGGCCAGCGGCGTCCGTAGGGTCCGCCGGGTCCACGGCGTCGGCAAGGATGCGGGCCAACTCGGGCAGGGTCAGCGCCCCTTGGGCCGTGTCATAGTCGCGGCCGTGGCGCGCGACGCGGGGGCGCAGAACGATCCAGTCGGCGGGGAGATGGGGGGGCGTGGGTCTGGTAGGCGCGGAAGTCGCGGACGGCGTAGGGGCAGGGGTGAGCGGGGTCACGGAGGTAGGCGGTCCAGTCGTCGGCGGCGCCGGCGCGTTCGGCATCCTCAAGCAGCAGGTGGCCGTGCTCGCAGCGGGTTTCGGCCAGAAGGAGGTAGAGGTCATCGGTGGTCACAGGGCGGTCTCTTTTACCACTTTTACTATTTCGTGTCAAGCACTTACCAACACCGGTGTACATCCGCGCGTCGCGTGTGTCAAGGCGTGCGCGCGGATGGCTGTGGGGCGTGGCGCGGGCTCCACGCGGCGCACACAGTGGGTCCACGCCGCCGGTGTAAGGCGTCAGATTAGATGAGCGGGTTTCACCCGTACAGTGGTGAGAAACGTCACAGTACGTGAGCGGGAAACGTCACAGGAGGTGAGCCACTCCGCACGGTGCGTCACAGTACGTGAGCCAACCCGCGCGTGCGGGGTGCGCGTCGGCGCGCAGTGCGCGGTGTCCTCAGCGGCGTTTTGACGCTTAGATTGACGTCGAGAGAGGCGGTGACGGGGCCATAGTGAGAGATGGTTCACCTACTGTGACGCAACCGGCTCACCTACTGTGACGTTTGGCTCATCTAATGATATTGTTGGCGAAGTCGTTTCCAGGGTGGCGCCTGCGCGCAAAAGTGGGCGAATAATGGGCATGGTCAAGCTCTATCTTTGCACTTTTTGTTTGACTACCACATGTTGCGAATTGTAGAGCCGCTCGGCTACAACATATAGGGTGTGGCAGGCATTTTACTTGACCATAATTGGAAAGTGCAAAGATAGTGGTCAAGGCTGCCATCCGACTTCGCCAACAATATCATCTAATGTGACGCCTTACAAGTGTGACCGGCCTCTGTGTGGCCCGCTTCGCCAACGCCTCGACGAGGTGGCTCCGCTCCGGCTCCGCGAGCTCGGTCCGGTAGCGGCGCGCGAACTCGTCCCACCGCGCGGGGTCATGACCAAACCAGCGGCGTCGCTCGGTCGACGGCGCGATGTCCTTCATCCATGTGTCGATGTCATTGGCCTTCTCCTTACTGACACCGCGCGGCCACAACCGATCCACCAGCACGCGATAGCTATCGGCGGCGGCCGGCTCGTACGTGCGTTTGATCCGCACGCGCCCCGTCGCGTTACTCTCCGTCACAGTGGTCTGGTGTCCCATCGTGTGTCCCTTCCCTTCCCTGCGCGTCTCTTCTCGCCGTCCCCGCCATGCTGGCCCCTAGGACGCCCGCGCGGGCCAGGCAATGGTGAGCAGGAACGCGCTCTCGTCGAGCGCTTCCACGTCATGGGCGACGTCCGAATCGAGCGCCAGGACGTGCCCGGCCGGCAGGTCGATCGTCTGATCAAGCACCTGGAGGCGTACGTGTCCGGTCAGCGTCTGGATAGAGAGGCGTCCGGGCGCGCGATGTTCCTCCATCCGGCCTCCCTGTCGCATCACGATCAGGACGATGCGGAAGTCCGGTTCCTTGACCAGGGTCTTGGCGTTGCGCATGCTTTGCCGCCAACTCTCCTCGCCGCGCAGGCGCTCTACTTCCCCGAAAAGATCGAAGGTGAGCAGTGCGCCGGCCACCTGATGCATCGGTCGCTCGGGATTGCCATGTGTCTGTCCGGCCGGATAAGTGGTTGAAGACGGGCCGCCCGTGTGATCGGTCTCCATGGGACGTTGTCCTTATCTATAATGCGGGGTTCTCGATCCTGGGATGCGGGGTTCTCGATCGAAAGATCGGGGCGCGTCTCATCGCGTCGCACCCCCACGCCCGCAGGTTCTATGCCTGTCGGGGAGGCCGAACGCAACGGCAGAACGGTATCACCAGGCGGGAGTGTGAGTCCCGTGGCCCGACGGACATAGCCGTTGAAGTCGATGTAGCGCGCCAGGGTGAAGCTGTACGGGCCGGATGCGAGTGTTTCGATGGTCTATGGGGCGCTGTGGTAGCCGCTGGCGGGCGGTAGGGGGCGGCGGGATCTGGTGCCCCTGGTGCCCCTGAGAGGCTGACGCGGCCCCTGGGGCGCTCCTGGCGCTCCTGACGGCCGTGGGGCGCGGTGCGGGCTCCACGCGGCCCCACAACGGGTCCACGCACACAGCCCGCGCGGTTGACCAGGGCGCGGGCCAGGGCAGGGCCGCCGACGCGCGACGCGAGGGAGGGGGCGCGCGGCAGGGCAGGAGGCCTCGGCGCGGCGTCGGTGCCGGCGCTCTCATGGGGACCGTAGCGTGCCGGGGTCCCTGCTCATGAGAGGGCCACCATAAGCCGGGGTAGGGGGCCAGGGCGTGCCGGCGTACTAAGACGCTGAAGACGCAGTTCTCTCGGCTAGCCCTCTCTCTGTCTCGCTGGGCGAGCGATGGGGGGGAGCTGCGGCCCTGGCCGCAGAGGCGACGTCGACGGCCAGGGCGGGCGGGGGGCCACGCCCAGGCTGTACGTTGTCACAGCGGATGAGGCTGGCGGAACGTGGCAGCGCCTCGTTTTGTCACAGCGGATGAGGCGGCGTGCCAGAGAGGGTGAGGCCAAGGGTCGATTGTGCCAGAGAGGGTGAGGCCAAGGGTCGATTGTGCCAGAGAGGGTGAGGCTAGCGATCACCGCGTGGCAGCGATCAGCGCCCCGCTCTCTCTGCTAAAAGGGGCGTGGTGGCGCAGGGCCTCATTCTTTGTGGCACGCAGCCTCAAGCTCTGTGGCACGAACCTCACTCTCTATGACAACGTACAACCGGCGCGAGCTACCGCGCCCGGCGCACCACCCCGACACAGGCCCTGTGAGTGCCGGCGTTCAAGTGCGCAACGTTGCCGGTTTAAGCTACACCACCTCCAGCGCCTTTATTTTTCCCAGTAGGGGGTGTTCCTGGGCGTCAAACAGCGTTCTGGCGGCACTGTTAAGCCCCAGTCCGCTGGTGCACCTTAAAGCGGCGAGGTTGTGCAGGTCAAAGGCTCTTGGGCGCTTTTGATGCACCCAAAATGGCGGTAATCTGAGGCTCCAGAGGGCTGTTATCTCTGGGAGGAGGTCAGAACCGCCATGCTAACCAAGCTATTCTTTCCGATGAGCGTCGGAGTGC
>JAABUP010006401.1_pt1 | contig 16786 bp, 19 predicted proteins | sample 5559201 | NCBI WGS metagenome assembly JAABUP01 (sample SAMN10711887, study PRJNA513373) | rock metagenome | isolation source: Antarctica rocks | place: Antarctica
CCAACGCACAACGCCCAACGCCCAAGAAATCTACAACGTACTCTACAATGCTATTTACTTACCACACGCCATCGAAGCCACAATTCTAACCTTACATGTACACTGCGGATCCAGCAAACTACGAGGTAACATCGTAAGTAAGGTACGATGGGATCGATCTCACACGACGAGCTCAGTTGGTATCGCAACCATGACGGCGCTGCACCTGAGTTCGGCAAGGTTCCTCATGACCGTGCGCGGGCAGCTGAGGTTCGGAAGCGGGGAGGAGAGGGATTATGAAGTCGGTGGAGAAGTTCAGGGCTTCTGGTATAATTGATTTCACCCGAGTACGGTCCGGCACGTATAAGTGTGTGGTTCTTAAGTTAGTTGCGAAGGCTGGCAACCAGTCGTTGAGACAGGTCGGTGATGGTACTGGCATTGGGATGGGGTGTCGGGAACATTGCGATCACACATCCCACAACATCGGTAACAGCACACTGGACATTTAGAATGGAACAGCGTGAAGCTTGCGGATCAAAGCCATGTATGCTCATTGTTATGCTGCTACCTGCGCTGCATCAGGGTATTCGATACTAAAAGCAATTGCCAGGCAATGTTCTCTTTCCGATTCGTTGTGCTACCAAGCAGATTCACTCCAGCATCCGATGTGTGTACTGTCGCCCTGGCCATTGTCTTCTCAGCATTTTACTGCGGAGGCGGAGCTAGGTTCTGGGTGAGCTCTTGGCGCTGGACGGCGCCGAAGCGAGTATTGCCTTGGTCGAAGATCTGAACCAGCATCGGTTAGCTTGTTAAAACGACGCTCCAGGTAAGGCGACACTTACAGCGTAGATGCCCTTCAAGAACGTATCACCCAAGATGTCGAACGTCATGTTACCGCGCGACTGGATCCCTCCGTAGACAAACCCGGGGTTCGCTTCGGCAAATCCGAGATCTTCCTTCTGCACGGCGAATTGTTGCCCACCAACCGCGAATGTCACCACAGGAAGGTTAGCCTCGGTGGTGTTGTCGGGAAAGATGTAGCCTTGGGAGGCCTGATCGTAGGTTGCACCTGGTATGGCATTATAGATTGCCTGGCAGGTGGCATCATCAACCAGGGCCAAAGTGGTGCCTGTGTCCGCGATGGCGGTATTGCCGCTGCGGTCAACAGTCTGCCCGTTCACGGTGGCCGACGTGGAGTCGAACATCCAGAAGCCTTGAGAGTTGTCAATCGGCGTGTAGTATGGCTGCTGGCCGCTTGCAGTAATGGTGGCCTGATCGATATACCCAAAGGTGTAGAATGATTCCCCCTTGTCGGGCTCGTTGGCATCCCTCCATGATCCAAGCTTGGCGGTGAAGAGCTCCATATTCTGAGGAATGTCCTCTTGGGCGATCATGTTCTCGACAGGCGTCTTCACAGGCGTGGGAGTCACCGTGTTAATCGAGCCAAACGCGAGACCCAACAGACCGTCTCCCGTGCCCTGCTGGAACTGCGTAGAGAGATTCTTTGCCAATTCGACGGCTTGGTTCTTGATAGTCAAACCACCGATAGTGACATTGTCGGTCCCGACACTGCCGGAGGCAGTGGACTGGTCGCCGTAGGAGATCTTCCAGGAAGACCCCGAAGACTTGTTGAAGGTGCTCGACTTGGACGGGTCAAAGATGTGGTGGGTGGCAGCGCCGGCATTCGTAATGGACGAAGAAAGCTGGGTGGACCATACCTATGAGAGTAGTCAGCATGATGACATCAAGGCCGGAAGTGACGCAGCATACCCAAAGATCAGCAGACCCAGTGTCGAAGTCCAGATTAAGAGTTTGTGCAGGCGTACCGATGCTCACAGGAGCGAGGTAAAGAGAGTCGTTTTGCACGTCTTCTGCAGTAACTTCTCCAGTATCACCAGTCTTGGGACCGGTCTTCTTCTCGAGGACCATCTGTGTGTGCGCTCTGCCACCATAAAGGGCGTGGACGCCATATTTGCCCCGTTGATGGACCTTGTTTCCAACGAAGTAGGGACCCTCTTTGGTGGGCTGGAAGGCATATTTTTGCAAGAGCCAGACATATGACTTGGGTCCGGATTTCTTGTAGTTGGGGTTGGGCACGAGCTTGATCTTCTGAAGGCTACTCGCCATGATGCAATGATGATTGATAGTGTCGTGTTGTGGTATGAGCAAGTCTGAGGAGCGGTAAAAAGCTTGGGTCTATGCTGAGAGGAGATTGATAGGATGTTGATGAGAAGATGGGGACCCGAGGGCGTTCGAAGCGTATTTGTACCTCGTAGTCCCCGCTAAGGGCAGTCTTGCTTGACCTGGCGCTGCGTCATTGCTCCTTCCATTCAGGGCGGTACTCGAACAAGCAGCCATGACTGCGGATGATCCTCACGCTACACAGGCGAAACAGCGGACCGGAAGGCTTGCCGGAACAAAGAAACAACAACGACCCAAACTTAGCGGCTTGGAGATGATCGCGCACTGATCGATACTGACTGAGTGGTCGACAAAGGGTGTCGCGGGACCGGAAGCAGGTTTGTTCTAGAGATAATGTTACCATCAAGCGTCTTTTCTACAGGCATCAGTTTGGGTGCTTTCAGGCCAACTGACCAGTATTGCCGCTTCCACTCTGTAACAAAGAACCCGGTCGATAAGGTCCCTGTCCATGTCCACGCCCGAAATAAGGTGCTTACTGGTGTTTAGCGAAGAAAGACCCTCCTTGCCTCATGTTTGACATACAACCTTCATCCTGCCTTCCTTATGGTGATTCCATGAGGCTTCCTCGATAGTCTTTCCTGATGTAGCACCACCGATGTCTTACCTGGAGCAACTAATCGTTCAGCGATAAGGCCGAGGTCAGGAGACGTATCGCGTCGTATCGAGCCGGTCTGCTGCATGAGCTCATATCTTAAGGTCACTGAGCAGCCACGACGAAGCATACTGGAGGTCATTGGTTGATTCCATCAATGCGTATCGGATCTCACATCACATCTGTAATTCCTGCTTGTGATTGCTGCATCGACAATTGCTCAAGTTGACCTGTCGTAATTTCTTCCATTCTCATTAACGACCACAAAGTCGGATGAGCCAAAAGGCTCGTCTCAGAAACCTTTCCTCCTCTTTGTGCTTGGTATCGTTGGTCCACCCTGCTCAGTCACCTCTATCGTCGCTGCCTTCTTTACAAATTCTCTTCGCGACCACCAACGCCAGGATGCTCCCGCAGATACCACAGCGGCCAGCTGGGGATGTCCATCGTCCGCAGTATCTCGAAACTCGCGGGTATCTCATGATGGAATTTGCACTTCTTCCCATAGCTGCGATGTCCTCGTAGGATCCAGCGCCTGCAGTAACCCATCATGCCGTATTTACGCTGTCGAATGATGGGTTCGGCCAACGGATGGTAGGCAAGATGCTCTGCTTCGATGCTCGCGAGTACTCCAGGCTACGAAGAGAAGGTCAGAGGATTGTTACCAAAAGCGTCAGCGCAGCAGCAGACGCACCAGTGGCTGGTTGTCTATCGTGCTGTTGCCTTCGGTGTTCGTCGACAACACATGGAAGCTCGGTAACGACGTTGCGGATGCCGGCAACCGCAACTCTTCCGACTTACAAGTTCTCTCGCTGCAGTGTTTCGAGCTGACCGACACTAGCGCCATACGATGCTATACGCCGCGAAGGCACGGGAGACGAGTGCTGTGGCTGGGCTCGGCGGATATCTGGCGTTGCCGCAATGATAAACGGCATGATCGCACTGTGAATGCCACATCCAACAACGGGGGTGATCCCCAGCCGCAGATGGATCACTCTACTGCCAACCCGTTGACCGTATATGGTGAGTCTCAGTACAATGGCGGCTGCCGTACAGACTCTCGAGGCTCCGAACAACTACAAGCAAGCTACGTATAGGGATGAAGTGCCTCAACGCTACAAACCAGCTCCGAACATATCTCTACCTTCCCCCGACCATTACAACACCGGAAATGCGTATCGAGAGGCCTGGGCCCAGGCCTACCCTTCAGCTTCCCACACAGCTCCTGGTCCATTCGATCAATCGCCAGCCGGGTACGATTATGGAGCGCCTGAAGCCCCTCCAGCTACGTACATGTATCGACCACCATCTGACGATTATCATGGTGGACACGGCTATGGAGCGCCTCCACCCCTCGTCGAAAACCTCACACACACACCTCCACCATCGTTCGACAACGAGGACGCCGGACACGACGACGACGAAGGCTCCAAATCCTACCAACCACGCCCTCTTCCGCCGGGGCCCGGCTCATTCCAACTCACCTCGAACACGTCCGACCTAGATGGAGCACTGACACTTCGAAAGCCAAGCCGACGTCGGGATCCGAGGGACATCGATCCAAGCGAGTTGATCTACCTCTGCAACTCTCGGGTGTGCAAGAAGCGATAACCCCATATAGAGAACTTGACCAGACATGTCGAAAAGCGGGATCATGGCTCGTGTCGGAAAGAGGAAGAATTCAGATAGCGATGCGGGAAAAAAGATACGGAGAGTACTGTAGAAGAAGTGAGAGAAGAAGAAGAGAGGAGAGGAGCAGGACGAGACGGCGGGAATGGAGGAGGATGGAGATGGCGGAGTAGGACGAGTGGTCATCTTCCTCACACAGTCCCAGGGCATAGATCTGTTGGGAAAGCAGCAGGAAGCTTGCTCCCTTAGGGCATCTTCGAACATTATCGTTGGTGAGGATGTCTCTCTGCAGCAGGGGCCCAAAAGCAGTAGGCGTGTCTACGAACGGCTTCGTCATCTATACGCGCAAATTCCCACGGGACAGAGAGTTTGCTCTACATCAAGGCAAAATCAGCAGCATGCAGATCACAGGCGATTGTAACTTCTAGGATAATAATGGAATTACGATTTTCATTTCATTTCATTTTATAGTATAGCAAAGCAAACAAGCAAGCAAACCACATCCAAAGCAAGATCCCGACAGTACTTTAAGAGAGAAAGGGTAGAAATGAGTGAAGTGCTTTGTATTTTCCCCCTTGTCTCCCAACCACCACGACAAACAAGGCCATCGCATCAATCAATTTGGAGCCAAATTGTAAAACCCCGTCCGTCCGTCCGTCACTTTAAGCTCCCTACCCAGCGCCTGCCTATGACCTCCCTCTCTGGCCCCGTGGCCGAGTTTCCCTGCCGTCCATGCTCACTTCTTGCCCGCCTTTGCCGCCTCCATCAGAAATTCCTCATCGCTGGCATCGAGAATGTCGTACTCCTCGTCCGTCAAGAAGCCATCGTCAGTCTCGCCATCTTCAAGCTCAAGGCTCTCGACTTCTTCCAGCAAATCCTGCTCTTCGGTAGTCATTGGCTCAGAGGCAGCAGCTTGGGGCATTCCGTGTGTGCTTGACACGGGAGATTCCTTGTCGAGCTTCGGGAAGATCATTGTACTCTGCTCCAGCTTTGGCTCTTCTGTCTCGGGATCATCAACAGTAGTGTTGATCTGCTTCTCTTGTGGGGCATCTTCGATGTGCTCGGTCTGGACAGCATTCGCAGTCTCAGCCGTACAAACGTCAATGTCACACCAGAGCTTGTGACCGAAAGGAGTGCCATCGGCAGCTTTGAGGCGCCAGTAAGAGATAGATTTGCCCTCACGTTGAGGCGTCTTCATGACGACTGTAAAGTCGACCTCTTCGCCGACCGCGACCTTACGACCAATGGCGTTGCTCTCAGTAGCATCGGCGATGTCACTAACGCTGGCTGGATGATTCAGATCAACGTTAAGCATGTTGTCTCCGCCAACGAAGCGAACGCTGCATCCAGCAGGCCAAGAATACGGACCCGGGTTGTGCAGAGTCCAAACCTGCTCGAAGGAATGACCTGGGGGAAGCTTCGATCCATCGGCTACAGCGTCGCAGATGAAGTGAGCGTGAAGTTCCGGCGCAGGAGCACTGGTTGCAACCACCTCCTTCAGTTCATCTTTCTCGAGTATCGGCTCGCTCGGCTTGACTTCAGCAACTGTCTGGACTTGTGTGGCTGCATTCGCTAACGGCGCTGTAGGGTTGGTCTCCGTAGCCTTCGAACTTGTCGGAGCCGGCACGTCTCCCATGGTCATTAAGCCTCCGTCGCCATTCTTCTCACCTAGAGTCGTAACCGATACATTCCTGACGGGAGTCTTGAATTTAATCAGTGGATGAGTACGATTGTGGCGATTGATTGGAATAGCCTCGCAATTGGCACAGAAATCGGTGTCATGGCACACAGCGCACTTGTAGCGGTCGCCAACAATGTAGGTTTGGTTGACCTTGCCCTTGCAGAGAGGACCGTCACAGAAGATGCCGTGGTGCTTCTGGTTGCGGCTCGGAGGTGGTGCCATGATTTCATAGATTGGAACGAAACGGTGCCCTGGGTGGATATGGCGAGCACTCTTGATGCAAGTGGAGCAAAAGTCCCAATCAGGACAGTTCATGCATTTATGGCGAACGCCATAGATGTGCTGCCAACCGTCAATAATTGTGCATGAACTCATCTCCACACTGAAGTATGCATACCTTATCACACCCATCGCAGACTGCAAAATGGAGCATGTTACGACCTGGAGCGCAGAGTCCAATTGTAACAGCACTTAGGGATGCATCATCAGTGGCAGATTTCAACTCGTGGCTAGGATGATGACCATGCTTCATGCCAGCAAGGCAAGGGATACAAAGGTCATAGTCTTCGCAGACAGTGCAAGTGACAAACTTCGACTCATGGAAGACTACGCAGCCCAAGTTAGCCTTTCCCGCCGTTGCTGCGACAGTGTTTGTAGCTCACCACAGACACAAGAGTTGCAAGTGCGAGTCTCGAAGTCCACGCGATCGTCCTCCTTGACGTCAGAAGTGAAAGCACCTGGGACTTCTTTCTCATCTTCGACCTTGACAGATTTCGGTGCGATTGTCTCTGTAGTGCTGTTGATAACTTTGCCGTTCCGGACAACTCTCTTAATCAACCAGTGGCCTTTCCCACCGCATAGAACGCCTGAATCGACGCAGGACTGGCAGAGGTCGAAGTCACCATCGTCGCAAATGCTACAGTGGTAGTGTGCGCCTGGGATCGCGTGGTCGCACTCGTTGCAGAATACAGAGTATGATCCATGCATGTTGAGCGGATGGTCCATGTTAGGCATGTTTATCGGATGATGTGTTGACATGCTCGCAAGCTCAGCGTAGAAGCTCTCACGGGCGGAGAACGAGCGGGGGACAGGTGCTTCTTCAGCGGACTCCTTCTTTATTGGTGTTGTAGCTTTTGGGTTGACTTCAGCAAAGGCAGATGGAGCTTCAGCCGTACTGAAATGCTTCTCAAATCCCTCACGGATGGTCGACGTTGGCATAACGCTGTTCAGGTATAGGTCATGAGCTTGGCGCTGCAGACTCTCCGTGGCTTGGACCGCAGGGATAGGATTATGGGAAGGGCCTTCGTCGTTGGTCGTTCCCGCATAAACAGTAGGTCTGATCGCAGCATTAAGCTGATCGGGGTTGATGACAGGAACGTAGCGCTGGGAGTCGAGGTGATCGGCTGGTGTAGGAGCCTCCTGTAGTTCCTCCGGGGGTTTCGCGTCGGCTCCGGTACTATCGTTGACAACGGTTGCCTTGATACGAAGCTTTAGTTTGGCTTTGGCTGCACGGTAGAGCTGCTTGTAGACGGACGGATTATTGCTATCGAGAGTGGTGTATGATCCGGCACTGTCGGAGAAGCGCTCGAGGATGACAGCTTGAGTGGGAGGGATGGCAAGGAGGAATCGAAGCTACGCCAGTAGCGATGTCAGTAACAATGAAGCATCGAGTGGTTGAAATCTCGTTGTCATGGTGTGATGGCGGACACCATCTGCATCGTCGTGACGGTCTCATAAGGCTGCACTGAGCCGAGTACGTACCTTATCAGGTAGGACGTTCGCTCCCAAGTCTCTCAAAGCGAGCTTGAATCTTCTATTGCTACCGTTGATAGCAACTTTGATCGTGATCAAGGTGTCAGGGTTAATGGGAGTGTTGTATGCCGCGGACGCCATCGTGTACTCGTACACGTATGGCGGTGACGACAGCGGTTTGGAACGCTTCCTTCGACTTCAAAGCTCACAAGGCCGGAATGAGATGACGGGAGAAGGTTACGAAGCTGCAGGAAACTTCAGACAGTATGAAGACGTCGAGCTGAGATGGGTTGTCGAGTTGAAGGAATGACGATGTCGTTGCAGTGTTCAAGGGATGAGATTCGACGGAGCTGAGGTGAGGCGGGGATTCGAGTGGAAGCCTAGTCTAGCAGCGAAACAAGCCTAGTGTCGTATCATGAATGATCGTTACCATACATGTAAAATCGAAGGAAGTGTTTGCCTCATTCTAGACCTTTCGAATAAGGCGTGTTAAGGAATTAGTGAATAAAACCTTCTATGTAGGTTACTTTGTGTTAGATGTGAATAATCCGTCTACTGCCTACTGTCACGTGGTTCTGAGAAGATCCGTGCATGTATTGTCCTTTGACAGCCACCAAGATGATGATAATGGGGGCCTATGGTTCCCTGGAAAGTACTGTAAGTGCGACGACATCTTGCGAGACGGTCTGCCTCGCCCAGGAAACGGGTTGGGTGCGTTGTCCCCACAATTGTGGCGGAACAAGATTCTGAGGAGTCGAGTACACAGATGCAATCCCATCAGTGGCAATAATGCACTGTAGAGTCACATTGTCAAAAGGATTACGAACAACACCAAGTACCAGATCGCACCACTCGAAGTGGTCCATGCTAATACAGACACTCAGCTTGCGAAAGGAACCAGCGAGCCCCAAAGATTACCCTACAGAATCATACAAGAAGCGAACCAAAGCTGGGGTAAAGCTTGAAGTCGGCTGCCAAGCACGACTCCGTACACGCTGCACGAGGCTTGAGCACTGCGCACGATGGGCATCATGGAATTCATGAAAAGCGCGCTGAGAGAATCTGGGTCTGTGCGAAAGGCTAGAAGAGAAGTAACGAGAACTATGTACAACCAATCACTGGGGCCATAGTGTCCGACAGAGCCTTCACATAAACTACAGAATGCAGGCGCTGGAAGACGTAAGAGAAGAAAGATGCAACTAGCACTGGAGAAAACTTAGTGTGGGGAGTATCGAGAAAAACGGGTCTACATGCAGCCGTATGGCATGAGCCCAGCGAATCGCCATCAAGCCAGTCGACGAGCAACTATCACTGAGGATAGTACACCCCTCCGTGTGCTTGAGGATAGTAGTATCCAACTGGAGGTGTCATCATTCCACCCATTCCCACGACGCCTCCAGGTTGCGGTACTGTGTAGCCAGCGGCGGGATATCCATTTGTTGTACCAGCAGTAGCACTCAACGTGGAAGTATCATAATAATAGACCATACCGTTACTCTCGTGTGCCACCGTTCCAGCCTGTTCACCCGGATCTGCAGTCGCAGGCGCAGGCGCGACAGGCACAACAACGGGGAACTGTTGAAGGCTTGGTACGAATGCTGGAGCAGCAACAGTTGGGGCAACTGCTGGACTGAAGGAAGGCGGTTCTCCACTAGGGGCCGGATAAAAGTATACAGATGGCGCTGGATACTGCTGAGCATAGTAGCCCTGTGGTTGCAGATAAGGATACGGCTGGAACGGTTGCGCATGGATGGCTCGTTCTGGGATTTGTGAGAGAGGTGTACCTGTCGATGCCTGGCTTGGGTGAGAGGGATGCCGTGAATGAGCAGTGTACATCGACGGATCCTGAGCATACATGTGACCATTGACCTGGTGCGGTACTTGCTGGTGGAAGGGTTGCTGTTGCTGTTGTTGCGGTGGATGAAATGTAAGACCAGCCGGAGATTCAATATCCGCAACCGAAACAGCCTTTTGAGGCCGTGGCTGATGCATCGGAATTGGTACCGGTCGGTTTCCGCGGAAGGTGGGTCTCTGAGGTAGAGGATAAGGTTGTGGTTGGGGAAGATTGGCTATAGGGGCAATCCTGTCTGACGATGAAATCTCCGAGGCCGGAGACACCCCGACTCCTTGCTGAGACGCAGGTGGTAGTCGTACAACCGGTTTGCCTAATTCTATGGGCGCTCCAGTCGGTCGCGATATCGAAGATCCTGCGGGCGAAACTATGCCTTCTCGAGAGACTTCTCGTGCCAACGACGATCTTCTGCTCATCGCGACGCTCGGGGAGTAGGTACTTCCACCATACGCACTTGTCTTTCGACTTGAGAAACCGCCGTACACACCGTAGCTTCCTCTGCCCCGTCCTCGACCGAATCCTTGTTGATTAGGCCTCAAAGCTCTGGGAATGAAAATGAATGACCTGTCGATGGCGGGAAAAATATATCGCGGAGGCTGGTCCGGTAACGAAATCCGAACAGGCTTATCGCGTCGAAGTGGCGGACGATGATGCGGTAGGCGAGTATGCTGGTTGACTGGTACACCGGAGAATGTTATGGGATCTGGCATCCCGGCGAGATGGACCCTGATCTGAACATTTCCGATGCATGTACTCCTTGAAAATGAGCGATTAGGTGGAGCCGATTTAGGAGCGAACGGTAAAGGCTTCGCAAGGATGGAAGGCCTTGAGGTTTGGAGGACAGCAGATGACTGTGCCACAACAGTCTGCGCCTGGGATACAGTATCATGAAGATCATGTGCCCAAGGTGCATCAGTTGGTTCGGCGGTCTGTGGAACTTGGCTACTAGAATGAATGTTAGTATATAGCTCGTGTGCAGAGGGAAAGTCCTGACTAAATCTCACGCACTTTGCTGGTGAGAAAGGGCCTCCAATAAAACCTCTTCCTCGGCCCCTTCCCTTGCCGAAAGGTCTGAACCCGTTCTGGCCAGGAGCTGCGGAGCGATGATCATGCATGAAGAAGCCTCCACGGTTCGGAACAAATGCAGGATCTGCATCCCTCTTTTTCCTGTACTCCTCATGCTCTCGCCGTCGCCTCTCTGCTAGTGTCTCTCGTCTCTCGGCCACCACCGGATTTTGCACTTCAAGTTGTTGCGGTGGCGGCAACTCTGCATCCTCGACCATATCCTCGAAGTGAACTTCCTCTGCCGCATCCGCATCGTCGGAGATTTTCAATCCATTCATCATGGCCTCCGTGTCGGCCATTGCAGCCGTAACAGGTGCCTTGTCTGTTTTGTTCGTCTTCTGCTCGCCACTGCCCTTTTCTGCGCTTAAATGCCCATTCTCCTTTGCATTCGACTGCACTACTTCTCGTAACCCAGAATCGTCAACATCAGTGGCATCGCTGCCCTCTGCATCGGCGTCGTCATCTGCGTCACTGATGGCGGACCCCTCGCTCAGCGAGTCATCCTCAAGCTCAGCAGCCACCGAACCTTCCTCCTCCTCGCCTTCATCTTCAACTCGTCTCCGGCTGGCGATGAGATTTTTGTGGCGAGAAGCAGGCATGGCCAGGGATAGGCCGACTTCTAGGGATGGAGGTGAGCAGTAAATGAGCGTGGCTTCGACTCGCCAGCGGTGGACGAAGGCCTAGGCAGAAGGAACCGTGAAAACACCCGATACCGGACGAAGATGGATCGTAGTGTATCGATGTATCCCAGGCAAGGCTTTCGGAGCCTATCCGCTTGGATGGATGGGGAGAATGATCCTGATTACAGGGATTGAAGGAAAGTCAAGAAAGCAAGTGACGATTGCACGAATATACCCGTAGTTATAAGTACCGTACCTTATGTTATGTTTGCATAATCCAATTCGCGTGTCTCGGTTACATAATTCACTATCCCAAACGAGTTTAGCCGATATGATCATTCAATTTCATCAAGTTCATTTCTTAACAGGCGCGTCTTTGGTCTGGAATCCGATGTCTACTGATTTTAGTACCGCTGCAAAAAGTGCTTCGAGTATCGAATTGAGTCCGCCGGAGCTGAGCCTAAGTACTGATGTCAGGATCTTTACCTATAGTCATTATATTCCTTGTATACAGGCGGAGTTATTGGCTCTGATGGAGTAAGGAAGAATCGAGGGAAGAATGACGGGACGAATGACGAGACCTCAAGCAGAGCAGAGAGCTAGTTACGCCCACAGTGACGAGCGACTGTTAAAAGCCTAGAGCTGGACATGGCGAGTGTCAAACTCTGTAGAGCTCGTGAACCTACCAACCTGCCATACTTCGCAGCGACACCGAGGATGGTGGAAGAGAGTTCAAGACACAAGCATTTGGTCGCGAATTCTGTTGACGGCGGTTTCTAATGGGAACTGTGGACTTAGCGGCTTTAGCATCACCAATACTGTAGACATACAACAGCCATGAGCAGAAGCAGATACGGCAGCTCGACAGAACTGCAGTCAAATGGAAGGAGGCTGTGTTGATGAAGAGAGTGAGATGAGAATCAAGCAAGGAAAGAGGACCCTGCCTGCTGCGGCCGAACAAGACGCCACGAGGCTTGTATTTGATGAACTACAGTAATTCTCATTCAAGGGTTGATCTTGATTGCCTCAGCGTGAGCGTTGCAACTCTCGGCTCCATGATGACTCGAGGCAAGTAGACAGATCTGCGCGGCCTTATTGTAAACCTTCAGGTGGAAATCTGCAGGTACACCCTATAGCTGCAGGTACCTCGTACGAAGTTACTTGAATATATGTACTATAAGGCTCTGAATCTAGATAGCGTGATTAACAGTCAGTAGGCTAGAGGCGATGCAAGTTCGCAGGCGTTATCATGATGACTCGATGGAATGTGCGGGTAAAATTCTTTGAAGGAAAATATCTTTGTGGATGTCGACTCCGAAGGGCAAGGAGGACTGCAGTGTACGGATTTGTTTATGCTAGGAATTAAAACAACGGTTTATGGGCTGTAAAGCTTGGTAGGCTGTGGGACCCTACGGGAGATGTGTTATAGTAGTGTAGCGTCTTTAGCCAGTGGTGCAGAGTTAGGAGGTCTACCCGGAGGATCCTCTCAAATGCGCAAAGCATCATGATAAGAGGAACTTAACCTATATGAGGCAATGACATCCTAGTATCCACAGACATTGATCTGGTTTGACAAATCCAACTGTATGGCAGATGACGCAAAGCTTGCTACTCAAATGTAGTTTTCTTACCCTTACCCGCGACAATCGCACCTGTCAGTCGCTGAGCGTTGGCCAGTGCAGCTCCAGGTTTGATGGTTCGTGCGTCGACTTCTCTGGGATGCCTAGACCTGAGTACTCCTTCACCCTTCCCTTGTACACTTCCCGCCGTTCCACTTTGAGCTGGATCGCCGGCTCCCTCAGCACTATCAATACCGCTAGTATACTCGCCACTCGCTCCAGTCTCTTTCCTAGCCGTGGCCTCCTTGCCGAAGCGCTTCTTGTATCTTATCGCCTTGTCTTCCGCAAACTCCATTCTTAATGGCCGCCCTTTGATCTTGTTGACCCACCACTTCCGTAACTTTGGCGCTTCTTTAGATTCTCTCTTCTTCGACGCCTTTCCACTCCGAGAATCGACCTCGTCATCCCCGCTATCGCTGTTGCTGTTTACTCTCGCAGGAAGCTTTGCCCAACCCCTGACCGCGGCCTCCCCTGCTTCAACATCACCGAACTCCACCCACGCGTACCCTTTGCACTTTCCAGAATCCTCAAAGGTGGCAACATGTATATCCAGTATCTCTCCACATAGCGCAAAATGCTCCTGAAGATCTTCCTTCGAAGTGTCGAAGCCCAAATTACCTACAAAGATCCGCTTGCTAGGAGGCTTCCCAGACTTCGATGCCGAGCCTTCAGTGTCAGCATCTTTTGGTTTTTCGGGTCTGCCTTCGAAATTCTTTGAGTTCTTAATCAATACACGTCGGCCCAACAGCAGTGTCTCGCTCAATGCTAGTGCCTCATTCAGTGCTGCAGACGACGAAAAGTCAACATAGGCAAATCCTTTGTTCTGGGGTTTGTTCCTTTGTCTCGATGCGGGGCTGTTCGTATCTGCTGGAGCGGGCATGTGCAATCGGGTAATGGTCTCCTCTGCTATGTCGGTGTTGTCCGTCAAGAATTTACGTAGATGCGCCTTCGTAGCTGTGAACGGAAGGTTGCCAATCCATATGCCATGTTCTGACCGTCTAGTTGGCTCTTCCTTGTTGACATGGTCAGGCTCAGAATCTGACTTGGTAGCCTGGGCAGCGGCCTTCGTGGGAGATGATGACCTGGCGAGCTTGCCTTTCTTTGCTTTCCGAAGAGCCTTCTTTGACGGTGGTTCAGGCGCAGAGATGTTGACCTCGATCTCTTCTGTGGGATGATTTTCTCGTTTTCGCTTCCTGGAAGATAATGCTGTTGGCAGACCATCGGAAGTTTCTGCTGCGTGCGCATCGTGCAAATTGACGACAGAGTCATGAGAGGAATGCAATGCTTGATTACTTGTCATCGCCATCGTAGATCTATTTCGGTACGAAAGTGCTATTCGCCAATAGCTATCATCATGATTTGTATGGCCCAGCGGGCTATGTACATCAAAATAAGATTCAAGTCCGGAGTAAGCAAAGCTGGAAATTTCCGTCGACCTACGGCGACTAAGTGCGCAATGTGTATCGCGAACGGAAGGTCTCCGTGAGGTAGACCGTAGATCTAGGTAAGTGTGCATTACCCAAAGGCAATCACTCATCCCTACCTACTCACTGGCGATATCGTTGCGTACTTGCGGAACCGACTACAAGTTGTATCAGCCAGCTATAAGAATCCCTATTACCTCAGGACGATGTCATTCGGGAGCGACAATGTTGCAGGCCCAGCAGGAGCGGCGTCACTGGAGGCACACTCGAAGCCGACGTATAGGTCATACAAGTACTCACATACTTCCACAATCGTTCTCAACGAAATCGTATAACTAGCTAAAATGAATCAGGAAGAAGTATCGAAAGATGAAGCATATATTCGAGGAGAAGATGCGTGAGAGCAATAATTTGTTTAGAGAGGAGCAAAGAGCAACAGATATTGCTAGGAGATTACAGGAGAATAACGAGTATGTGCAGTTCTCCACTGTTATCCTTCATCGAGAGGCTGACTTTGACTTTGTCCTAGTCAATTACTGGACTTGCTGCTCGACATCAATGATTCTTGCCGGATACCTCCTCCTTTGCATTTAGACCTTCGCTCTCCGCCTCTCGAAGGCTCCGACATACCTCTTTTGGAGCCCCACGACCATTCTCTTGACGCATACGACTCCTTTGCTGTTAATGCTGCTCTCGAGGAGGCCAAGGCCGATCTTGCGTCTGGCGAGCTTTCTCCCGGTTCCTACAATCGTGTCGTAGCTGCACTAGCAAGCAAGATGAAGCCAACACCTCTCTCCTCCCTTCAAGCAACCCCACATACCACTTTAGCGTCTGTGGCACCAGGAGCATTCCCGGACGACATTAACTCGGACACTCCGCCGGGTTACCTTACTCCAACACATGAAGACGACTATCTCTTCGCTGTTGATAGCTATCTTGGGAACTCGCCAATCAATCCACGCGTCAACGCATCTACCAATTCTGTACGCCTTGGCGAGAAGGGATTTGAGAAGGAGAAGGAGGTTCAAGTCCGGAATCCAGTCTCAGTCTACAATTGGCTACGCAAACATCAGCCGCAAGTGTTCTTGCAAGATAACGAGACAATATCGGACAAATCGAGCGTCAAATTTGCCAATCAGTCAAAGGCTGCGAAAAGGCCAAGTATAGTGGCGAAGCCGGATCATGAAATTATCGACGAGGATGGATTCCTTACCAGTGAAAATGTAGGGAGCGCAAAAGGCAAAAGGAAACGAGATGATGAGCCGTATCGACCTAAAGGTGGAAGTAGTCGCCCTGCAAAAAGGAAGAGGGATGACGGCGGGAATGGGGGTAAGAAGGTCAGGAAACTTGCGTCAGCTGGCAATGGAAGCTGAACAGCAAAGTGAGATCTTTGTAGAAAGTTTGATTATATTATTAGGGTCATCATCTCATCTTCTGTTGTCAATAATGTTAGAACGGCTGATATTCAAGCTTCGATGTTGGCCTGCCGTATGCGGGACTAGACAACATGGTGTCGGAGTGATAGATTGCAGCGATTTGGTTGTCACAGATATTGTTTAGTTCAATTGCAAGTGTTCTGATTTTCAATTGTGGTTTGACGTTCCGTCGCGAATTGCTCGGATGCGGTCATGGTTGCCCTTTGTCGGACCTGTTGACAAACTTTACCCGCTTCCGGAAATTAGTGATGAAGCTCAAAGGTGAGAAAATATTCGCGTTTATGATTTGGTTGCATTCTTTGGCTTTGTCAATGAAACCACTATGTTGGATCTCTTTCCTCCCTCGAAGTCTTGGCCTGTCATCGCAAAGATAGAGCGCGACTTCAATCATGGTCGGCCAACAGCGAGACAATACTTCACGTCATCCGTTCGGCGCAGGTACGCTGCGAAGAGGACTTTATGGGATTGAAGGAAGAGCGATGGATCGACGTGGCAATGATCTCGGGCTTGTGAGACGCAGGCATGTGACACGCAGGCAAGCTGGCTGGGTTGTCCCAGCTCAACGAGAAATCTGGAGAGAAGAGCAGAACGACGACGATGAAGATTTCGAAACATCTGGTCTCCCTCCAGACTATGGGCTCCCACCAGCTCAAATTGGGAGGAACGTGTTCGGGCCCCGCGTGCCAAGTAGGACCGGCATTCGAGGCCGAATGAGCAGCGCACTTGGGACGAGGAACCGCCGCCCTGCCAGGCGCGACACTCCTCGACAGATCGACTCGAACTATGAACAAGAGATACATGGACTCGGAGGGCGCCAAGCTGCGGATCCGATCCGCAACATGGGTATGGGTGGCGCTTTCCTTGCTGATATACCCCCTGGTCCCGGAATGTTTCGAGGGCAGCAGCAGTCGAATCGCATCATGAAGAGAACGGGACGG
>JAABUP010006402.1_pt1 | contig 16784 bp, 7 predicted proteins | sample 5559201 | NCBI WGS metagenome assembly JAABUP01 (sample SAMN10711887, study PRJNA513373) | rock metagenome | isolation source: Antarctica rocks | place: Antarctica
ATTATAGTCCCGAATAAATACTACGGCTCGGTACTAGTAGAGCTTATTATCTTAGAAGAGCGTAGTAGGCTTATAGAGTAGGGTATAATAATTATAATTAGCTATAGGGATAGCGTCCTATAGCTCTTCTAGGGTACTATAGCTATATCCTCCTAAGATAATAGGTCGTATAGCCTTATTTACGAGAGATATAGGCCTAAGATAAAGGCTTCTAAGGTATCGTTATACGAGGTTATTTACGATAACGTCGAAGGTCTAGCCGACCTAGCGTAGGAACCTAGGCGGTAATAACGGCGTTATAGTTATCGGTAGTCGCCTATAGTATAGTTCTAGGCCTCTTAGGGTCCTTCGCTCGGGGGTATAGCTATAATAATATAGAGGATAATAGTAAAGAGGTTAAGATAAGAGGTGGAAAGTCGTAGAGGGCCTTTTTAATTAATAAGCTAATCTCCCGTACTAAGGCTACTAGGTATTTATTTATTTTCTTTTACGCGTACTAGTACCGCGCGTAGAATACTCCCGCGACTTTACCGGGTTAGGCTCCGTCCCCCGTTAAGGTGTTATTTCTACTAAGTAATAGTACTAGTTATTCTATCTCGAGTAACCCCGCTAGTCTAGTATTATTCTCCTCTAGGGGCCTATATTCGTAGGGGCGGCCTAAGTATACGAGCTAGGCTACGTAGTAGGTTAATTCTAAGAAATTTAATTTATATTCTATTATCCGCCTAAATAGTATATCTAGGCTTAGTCCTCTATCCCCGTACTAGACCGATTAGATAGGTACTACGTATTAGTTATCGAGGGCTATTTATATAATCTCGTCTATTAGGTATAGTAGTATAATATCGCCTAGCTAGCCCCTATTTATCCTTATATTATAGGTACCTTAGGACGCTCCTTCGTAGAGTAGGAGGTACTATCCCGTTATATTTCGAGTTCGGATAAATACTACTACGGTAAAGTCGACGTCCTTAGGGTCGTTTATATCGTCGATAATATCCTAGGGCGTAGTAATTAGGGCGAGGTAGTTTTCGTTAGCGGGGATACTAGCCTAAAAGTCTTTAATAGTATCGGTATATACTCCCTAGCGTAAACTAGCCTTATCTACTTCGTCTATAAAGGTAATAGGTTTAGGGTAGACGGTAACTTAGGTAAAGGCCTATACCCTCCGCTATATTTCTATAAACCTATCTTATATCTAGGTAATCGGGTTAGTAGGTAAGTCGCCTTATATAGCGTTCTAGGTACTTATTACGTCGTATATACGGGCTATAATACTTCGAGTAATCGAGTAAGGTTTTTCCGACGTAGGTCTTAGTTTATTTAAGCGGAGCACTTCCGTCTATTTACTAGCTTATTACCTAGGTAATCCCTTCTCCTATTACTATCTAGGTTTACGGGGAGTTAGCCTTATACTAGTCCCCCGAGAATCCTACCGTTACCGGGTTATTAGTAGTCGGAACGTAACCGTAGGTACCTATTCCTACTTAGTTTTTATCGTATTCTTAGGTAATAGATCCTTAAGAGGGTTTAAGATAGCCGACCCGAGAGGGTATTCCGGCGCTAAGTATAAGGTATATTCTCTTCGATATCCGTTACTAGCCCCGGGTTAAGCCGTTATTTTATACCGTATCTACTAAAGTTAAAGTAGCCTCGTAGGCCCCTTAGTTACCCGGGTGTTACTCTTCTAAGAGAGCTTTCGCCTAGTTATATCCGGAGACCTTAACCTATCTTAGCTAACCTTTTATATTTTTCTAGGTTAATAGAAGGAAGCGATACGTAAATCCTAGTAATATCGATAGGCGGTTCTCCGGATAGGAGGCCGCCTACGAGGTTCTAGGCTTTATACCTAGTTCTCGAGGGTAGACCTAGATAAAGTAATTTTATATAGCCCTCGGTATAGCCCCTAGTACGGTTTATTATATTATATAGGTCGCTACCTAGCCTATAAAGGCCGTAATAGCGATAGGTATAGTCTTTCGACTTATCCTAGGTAGAAATATAAGGGAGAGATAAGATATATAGGTTTATAATACCCCCTTTCGGGGGCGCGTATTTAGTTTAGTACGAGGATTTCTTATCTACGTTATAGAGTACCTCTAGTCCTTAGACTAAAGGGTTTACGGGCTCTTAGGTAGCTAGTAGGTTCTAATACTACGCTAGTAGCCCTATCCCTACTATAAAGATAGCGGCGCGTTTATAAAATACTCTATCGCCTAGTAGAGTAGTTATATCCCGTTATTCTTATCTATTTTACTAAAGTACCGTATACCGTAGCTCCTAGAAATTAGGGTATATTAGTAGTACGTGCTTAACCGTTTAGCGTAGTTCTCTATATAGGTATCTAGGGGAGTCCGCCCTTTTAATACTATAGAGGAAGTCTTTAAGGGCGATTTTACTAGTACGGAGCTAAAAAAGGATAGATACCTACTCCCTAGTAAGGCCGGTATATCTCGCTAACGTCTTTTTACTTAGTTCGACGTTCTCGCGTAGCTTATAGAGGGCTCTTCCGTATAAGTAGTTAGTCTATTTCTTCGACTATTCTACCTACGCTTCGGCCCGTACTTCGCTATTTAGGCTATTAAGGAGCTACGGTAATTATATATAGTTACGGCTATACCTAGCTCTAGTTAGGCCTATTCTCGTAGCTTCTTTAGCCCTTTTATCGACGAGTTCGTTACCTAGTACCCCTACGTAGGCGGGGATCTAGTATATTAAGATAGGTACCTAAAGTTATCGAGCTTTATCGATAACCTACTTAAGGGCGAATTACCCTAATTTATACTTTAGGTCGGCGATAGACTAGATTACGGCCTAGTTATCTACGAAGATAATAATTAGGAGGTCTAGGTATATTTAAGATTCGTCGATAGCGAGCTCGAGGGCTAATAGAATATCGATAACTTCCGTAATATATATAGTATACTTCGAGAGTATCCTAATATACCGCCTATATTAGGCGCCGGTCCTTTAATTTACTACTACGTACCCTACGTAGTTATCTATCCCTAACCTATTAGTATAGTAAATAAGTAATAGCTTTTCGATAAGAAGCCGTTCGTAGGTTATTAGGGCTAATAGTTCGTTATTAATTTTAGTATAAATAGGTAATTCCTAGGGTATAGTAATAAATAGTATACGGATTTTAAGCCGTAAGATATCGGTATTATAGAGTATTCTCTCTAAAGGGGTCTTTAGTACTATACGACTATTTAATATATAGTCTAGGCGATCGGTAATAAAGTAGGCGTATAGTCCCGTTACTATCCTAAGGGCGGCCTTCTTAGCTATAAGTTTAGCCTAGATTTCGATTAGGATAAAGCCTAGCTTAGTATTAAAAGCTTCGCCTACTATCTTTATATTACCTCTAGATACGATCTTTACTACCTTCTTCTAGACGGCTTAGAGCTTCCTCTAGGTACGGTCGTAGATACTTTTCTACCCGTAATTATCGCTTAGGAGCTAAACGGATACCGCGTAGAGTATAAGGGGAAGGATATATATATTATATATATATACTATATCGGCTATAGATACGCCCTAACTACTACCCGAGAGGGTAGTAATAGCTCTTAGGCGGGAAATCGTAACTCCCTTAAGGTATTCTATCTATTAGTTCTAGATAAGGGCGTAGTTAAATATAACTCCTAGATACTTTACGGCCTCTAAAGGTGTAAGGTAGCTACCGTCGGGTAGTATAATAGTTTTAATTATTACTTAGGGGTCGCCCTTTTAGTAGGCTTTATATATAAAATAGACTAATTAGTATTTTATAGGGGCGAATTTAGAGGCGTACTTACGGGACTAGTTTAGGTAAGTCTTATAGTCGGTCTCTATAGCTTCGTAATTTCCTTCGAATATTAGCGATATACGTAGGAGTAAGATATCGTCGATAAAGCCCGCTACCTATACTCCTCTAGCTATTAGGGAGTCTATAAGGTCGGCGTTATAGAATAGGTAGAGGATTAGGAAGAGTAGTAACCCTTATGGTATTCCGGTCCGAGTCTACTAGTCTATCGATTAGTCGGGTAGTCTAAGGAGAGTACTCCTCTCGCTTATAAAGCTAGTAAGGTACCCTACTACGTTCGTAGGTACCCTACGCTTCTTAAGGTTATACTCGAGTTATACGTACGAGACGTTATTAAACGCCCTAGAGACGTCGAGAAATAGTACCGTAGCTATCTTATTCCTCTTCTATACTACGTAGATCTTTTCTATTAGGGCCTATATAGCTATATCTAACGACCTTACCCTCCTTCCTCCGAAATAGGTATCTAGAAGTAGGGCGTATTCTTCTACTAAGTAGCTAAATCTAATAGCGAGGATAGATTCGAGGTATTTACCGATAGTATAAAGTAGTATAATAGGCCTCTATACCTTAGGCGCTATATAATCGCCTTTCCCTACCTTCTTAAGGGCGACCGTAATTAACTATCGAAACGCTCTAGGGTAGTACTTAGTCCTAATATATATATTAAAAAGCTACGTTAGTAGTTCTAGTAGTACTAGTAATACGAATTTAATAGCCTTATTTAGTATCCCCGACTTCCCCGGCGCCTTATTATTTAGGACCCTCTTAACTACTCTTTATACCTCCCTTAGGGTTATTTCTAGGGTCGTAAGAGGCTCCGGGTACTCGTAGTCCTAGATATCGTTAAGGTCGGCTTCTAATAGTTCGGGGAAGAATATTTCGGCTAAGATAGTCGCCTTCTCGCGGGGGTCGTATTCTATTTTAGCCCTACCTAGTCTACGTAACGGGGGTATAAAGGCCGCCCTAGGGCTATCTCGCTTCCTCGTCTACCTTACGAGTTTCTATACCTTCCCTATATTATCTACTACTTCGGTAACTTTACTTCGGTAGTCGAACGTTAAGTTTCGTTTTACTAGGGATTTAGCCTACCTTCTAACGAGTCTATAGTCTTCTATTATCTATCTCGTAGGGCGGTAGTCCCTAGGGAGACGGCCTAGCCGTACGAAGACTTTACTTCGTAATTAGTTCTTAAGGTCTACTACGGCCTTTATTAGGCCGTTAAATTTCGACCTTATATACTTAGATAGGATATTCTAAGGTACCGCCTTATCGATCGCGATACCGAGTACCGTAATTATACCTTTAGTATAGTAGTCTAGTATTATTCTAGCTAGGTATATTATACCCGGGGTACGTAGAAGGTAGTTATACGTCTCCTTTCTAAGTCTATTTACGTCTATCTTAATCTAGTATCTCCGCTTTTCTAGTTCGGCGACTTACTATATAAAGTCGAGGTTCGTTTTAATCGGGAAATAGTCGGAACCTTTATTAAGGCCCTAACCTAGGGGGTAGGGGATACTCTATAATAATCTAGCTTCGACTATCTCCGTACTAAAAATTAGGTCGATTATACTAGGCCTTCTATAGCCCGCCTCTTAGCGCGTAATTATACCCTTCTCGGTTAGAAGCTCGAGGTTATAGGTATCGACTAGCTTATATAGTCTCTCTACGCGGTAGACTAGGTTCGGGGGTATACTAATTCCTCCCTATTTTAGGCTATAGGTATTAAAGTCCCCGAGTAAAATATACTCGGCTTCTAGTTCTTATTCTATAAACCTAGCTAACGCTTCGGAGGCCCCTTCGATACCCTCTTCGTACTTCGGGTAGTTATAGACGTTATATATATATAGGGGTATCTCGTTAATATCGATTCGGATAGAGTATATAAACCGCGTTAAGAATACTAGCTTCTATTTATCTCTAGGGATATAGTAGGAGATAAAGGTTACGACCCTAGGCCTCTCCTTCTTATCTATAACTATATCGAATACTAGTTCGAAGTAGTTTTTAGCGTCCTATAGGTTATAAGAGATTCCGCTATATTTATTCTAGAACGGTTTCTATATCGTAATAATATCTTTTAACCCCGCGAGTTTCGACTTAAAAAGCTCGTTCGTTATCGGCCGAGAATTCTAGATATTATACTAGACGATTAATAATTATAGCTTCTATTATAGCTCGCTTATCGTAGGTTTATAGATATACTCGCTATATCGTAGAACGTATTTAACGTCTCGTCCTAGGTTTTCTTACTACTTTTCTTAGTTAACCCGCTAATATCTATACTTCTCTTAGTATAGCTATCTAGTTCTTTTCGGCCCTAGGCTCCCTCGTTACTTAATTCTTTAAGGAGCGTTCTTAGTTTCTTTACTAGTCGGCTAGAGATTCTTATACTAACGGCCGATAGATTATCCTATCCCTCTAGTCTCTTCCTTTTTAAGCTCTTTATAGGTACTTTCGCCGTATATTTCGGCGTCTATATAACCTACTTTTAGGATCTTACTTTATATAGGCCTTTCGGTACTAGCGTTACTAGTACTACGGCCTTTACGCGGTTCTCTCTATTAGGGTCTTTAAATAGCGCCGTAACGTCTAAGAGTAGCGTATAATTTACTTATCCTTAAGCGCGAGCTTAAAGGGATTTCGTATTTATTAATACGCTAGACGTATCTTCGGAAGTAAATTCTAGGAGCGTAGGTACTATAGGCTCGATATAAACCGAAAAAAGCGTATCCGTTATAGCCGGCGCTAAATCTAATTAGGTTACCGAGGTCGTTATAGTCTCGGTCTATCTATTTTCCGGTTATTTATTTATTAATACCGAGGGCCCCGCTTTCCCTAGTTAGGACGACGCGTTTTAGCTTAGCGAATTTATAGGGTATAAAGGGCCCCCGAGATTTTCGAGAAAATCTTCGGCGTTAGCTACCGCTTAGGTATACTCTAAATTAGGTTTTTCTATTAACTCCGGTTATAAGGGGCCTTCCGGTAAGTACCCGGTCGAGCTAGTAACTTCCTTAGGTAGTATTCGAGCCTAGCTAATAATATATCTCCTAGGGTAGTATATTCTTATCCCGTTGAGTCGGTTAATTTCCCCTATCCTATCGGGGTAGTCTTTTAAGTACGCCCCGTATAGTCCTTAATAGTTAGCGTATTAGTACTTTAGTAGTTAGAGTATCTTCTAGATATAGTCGCTTATAGGGTATAGTCTAGTATAGTTTATATACTTAATAGGTTCTCTATAACGGGTTCCCTTATATCTAAATTTATAGTATATACTATACTATTATAGTTTATATCTAGGTTTATAGTACTCGTATAGTAGACGCTCTACTTTCTATATAAGGCCTAGGTCGATCGCTCTATTCGCCTCCTATAGGGATTTAAACGAGATAATTAATAATATTTTACCTTTCCTTCTCGTAGTCGTATTACCCCGTAGCTATATAATATATATAATAGTAGCGGAGGCGAGGGTGCTACTATTTTCTACGATTAGGGGCCTAATTATCTCCTTTAGGTCTTTCGGTATTAAGGCCGTAAGAACCCTATATATAATTACGCCGTAGCTTTCGTATATAATATATACGCCTAGGCTATAGCCCCTAACCTATAGGTTTAAGCCGTATAGTAGGCGTTCTTTATCTATAATACGCTCGGTATATATTTTAAGGTTACCGCTTTTTAGCTATCTTACGTCCGTAATATATACGGAATTTAGATTAGGAAAATGCGTTACGGCCTTTTATACTCTATCGAGTAACTCCGCTAAGGAGAGGTCTCGCTATTAACGTGCTATTAATTCCTCTATATAAACCCGTATCCGTAGATCCGTACTAGTAATAGGGGCTCCTAGCCCCGAGCCGTTAGTCGAGGCCTAGGACTAAATAGGAGAGTACTAAGGAGGCGCGGTAGTTTACTACCTTCGTACTTACTAATACCTAGAGGTTCCTTAAGAGCTCTAGGTAATAGCGTCGGCTTATCTACTCCTTAGTAATTTATAGATATCCTTTATATCTTTAAGCTCGCGTTCGTAGTTATAAAACCGCTCGCCGAGGTCTTTTATAGGGATAGCTATTTAGGCGTAGGCGGTTAATATCTTATTAGCGATATCCCTAAAGTTACGATATAGGTACGAGATATACGTAGTATTTACTTTTCTCTTAGGGTAGTCCTTTATAAACGTTTCGATATTAGTATAGGCTAAAATATATATTTCTAGTAGTTATATAGGAGAGTCTTAAGAAATATCGTTTTCGCCTAATTTCGGCTACGTCGGCCTAATAGAGGCAACGCCGACGTGTCTAGCTATTAAGTTCGGTGGCATCTTATAGCGCATAATAAGTACTACTATTTAACGCGTTAAATAGACGAGAAACTTAAATAATGGTGTATAGAATCAATGTGTAAGTTTTGCGAGTGCGGAGTTATTTCCGGGCTGAACGTGTATCCCTTTCCTTGTGCACGGGAGGTACACGCTAAATTTAGCGTATCCGAAGCAATCTTATCTCTCTGATTGATCCACTCAGCTCTTGGCAGAATTATTAGTCATCTGTAGATCAAGGACGATCAAGGAATAGACGAATTTGAACACCAAGATGTCCTTAGATACGCTAAAGCTTAGCGTGTACCTCCCGTGCACAAGGAAAGGGATACAGTCTGTCCGAACTTCTTAATTCCCTTCCAGTAAAGGTTACTCATCTTCGACTATTTTCAGCCCTCCAAATTATCGCGCACGAGATGCAGGATGCTTGTTCTCGGCCAAGTCGTCTCCGCCCGCAGGCGTACAGATTCTGTGATCGTAGTAATATGCATTGATTGATGTTGTGAGTGTCATGTGTCCGAACTTTGCTTTTTTACCTTTCTTGTGTGCCTGCCACAGGCTGATACCATACCTGATACCATGTACGCACGTCGTCTAGGCATTCGCATTTCGGGTGATAGGTGCCTGTGGTATTCATCAAAATGGCCGCGTATAATCTCAACATTACTCTCCTTTTGCTTTCATCATCGCTTTCTCCTTCCCTTCGCGCTGTCGCTGCTCGATAGACAGATTGCAAGCAAGGGAAGAATACCGTGCCGTTCAACAGGATGTCGGTGGTAGTGCTGGTAATCTCTGTCGTGAGCTAGTAGCCAGTGCATTAAGTATTGGAACATTGCGACAAGATCCAACCCTGTTTTATTGTAAGACATTGACGGACCGGAAGTCTGCAGACATAGTCTCCGACTATATAGGAACGACAATACAATGAGTGATCACACCTACAAGCTACGAATCTCAGCAGCGTCATTCCTCCTGGTTTACTATGTGATGGCCAAGCTACGTCTAGCAGTGTCCTACTCCAAGATTTGGCAAGGTTCGGTGGGTGAAAACATTATCTGCAAAGGCTCGAATTTTCGTTTGCAAGGTCTAACTCGCTGGCCTCATAATTCGTGTCTTGTTGTTCCTGGCACTACCTACACAGTAACACGTAGTATGCTGCGTGTGAGAAAGCCACTACTTTTCTCACACGCAGCATACTATCACAACTCCCAATATGACGTTTTCACCTAGGGTCGGTAAATCTGGCGCAACGACAAGTACCATTACTGGGATAGATACCAAAAGGAAGCCCAGACAAACTACAGCACCTTACCCAAGTACCTGTCCCGGGGCAGATCATGTATTGGCATAAGCGGTGTTCGTGCCCAATATTCTATATGAAAAGATTGGCTTTGTCGCTATCGATCGAACACAGTGGGAGAGGGACTGGAAAAACTATGCATGTGTAAAGCGAATCTTATGAAGGAGTACCGAAGGTGGAGAAGGACAGTCGAAGCTGCTTACAATCTTTGCATACAGCTTAATTGCGTCTGTCCAACTGACATCGTTAAAGCCCCATCTCTAGACGCCTGGATTGATAGACCGTAGATTACGACAATCGAATCGGCTGTAAGCAGTGTCAGGCGGTATCGTATGATCTGAAGACTACTGAATGCGATCATGGAATTGAACCATGCCATATGGGTTTTCAATTCGTTTTCCCCAAAAGCGATCCCACTTCAATCTCTCGACCATAACCTGTTCCTTGTGGTGAGCCATGACGAAATTGAAAGACGTCGCTGATGCAAATCGTGCCGTCTGGTTCACACATCTAAACGGTGATTTGAGTATTGCGACATCAGGAGTTTTACCTCCTGTAGAGACGCCTTCAGAGTATTATGCGGCTATCTCTAGAACACACCCTTTGCAAAACATGAGGTGATAAAACTAGTATGGTTTGATGGCAAGAGGGCTCAAAACCCCGGGCAAGCTGGTGTAGGACGAATGAAGCATGGATTTCTAGGAAGGAAGAATGGCGTGTCTACAAATTCACACCGTAAGACCAAATATTCACAGTGACTTGATATCGATCGGGCTCTTTCGCAATCAAGTGCTTACTACAGGCGCGTCACCCGTGAGAGTTGCCCACTGCTAAAGCAAAATGCCGTATAACGAATCCAAGAAGGTTCAGCATAGAAATTGTAATATAAGACGTCTTTTGACAGCGTCAATACCAAATGACAGAATCTCGAGCATAAGCGCTTCGGTATCAGGTCTGCTAATCGATTCTACTAGTGCTCCTTTAGTCTTGATCACTTGGTCTCGATGGGGATTAGAAATGGAGACTTGTCACTACTGAAATTCATGATATCGGGTAAAGTCTGCGGAACAAGCTGAACGAGCCTAATATCAAAGCCTTGGTTGCAATTGTGGATATGGCTGCGGAGGAGGTGAGTCTTTATTATGTCACCGATATTGGGATGATACTGAATTACACGAGGTTGAAAGATCTTTGCACGACGTCCCCGTGTGTGTTTACGTCTAGTGCCCTGATAGCTGCAGCACTGAAAAATCCTGTCCCGGACTTTATATAACAAACACGGACACAGCTATAATGACATTGTTGGTGGAACTGGGCCTGGCCATTGAAGTGGGTAAATTGGATTCTTTTTCTGATACGTCATTGAAACGGCTGTTGAAATTCAGGCCTATCTCGATGCTTTAAGATTACGTTGACCTAAGGCTTCCAATGATGTAGGAGGAACTCAGAGAGGGACCCTGTGCAGCTCAAGAAGACCTTGTTCAAACCTGCCCCTAGTGGCATTCAAGGCTGAGCATTTATGAAGAACGGTTTGATCCTAGGCACAAAGTCAATGGACGATGTTCCATGAGTCGATTATGACACAGGCAGACATGGGGTAAACGTGTACTGTTATTTAGACATTCTCACGTAGATGACTTGATATCCACCAATGTATACCTGTCTCCTAATCCGCAGGGAAAAACTCCGCCATAGCCCACGGCCACAGAATGTTACCACAAAAACTCGGCGTGAACCAGTCTAAGACCATCCTCTTCTGCGGTGGGGAAAGGCTTGCGATGCCACATTCTGACGAACCTTCTCGCCTCGTTCTCATCTGTAAAGGACAATATCCATCTCTGAGGCGCATGGCGCCAGGGCTTTAATTCAGCACCTCCGTCATCATTACTGGGCTCATTTTCTTCTCCTGTGTTTATTGTATCTTGATGATTTTTGACCCTTTCAATTGAGAAGTTCCACGCCAGGCCCCTGTCTCGGCCATCTGCGGCGACGGAATTTCTAATCAGATTTGTTGTCAATCGTCGTCCGTCAACCCAGAGTAACACAGATCTGCCAGTCTTAGCTTCCCCTTCCACGAGCTGACGGTATCCGTTCTCTTGTAGTAGGCTTTGTATACTAGCTGTGTGAGGTGAGTCTAGTATCTTAAGTGACATCCTTTGCGATGGCGGATAGAGTGCGTAATCCTGTAGTAAAGAATGAACACCTTCACCTTCAACAAGCACGCCTGGTTGCAGGGGTAAAGGTGATTCAACCGAGGTAGGTGTGTGCATTTTGGCCACTCGGTGAAGATGAACCACATGGCTTTGGTACGCTCGAGCATGGGCTGGATTGGGAAATAGTAAAAAATAGTGGCCAGCTTGCTCCAAAGTCCTTAAATCTCGTCCAGGAATCACTAGCGATCTCCAATTAGTCGGAAAAACCCGGAGCTCTCAATTCAACTGCATACCTTTCAGAATATCACCAGGGCCCGTCCATTCACCGATATGTTTGCCCTTTGGTGCAATCCGCCGGAAATCGCTCTCAACAAGTGATTTGCTTGCGGTTTGGAGGGAGACAACGGTCAAATGGTTCCTTTTGAAAGCTTCTGCAGCCGCTGTGTCCGCTGTCTGCTTCCGCCGTTCTCTGCCTCGACCAAAGTCATTGTGAAGCTTCTCGACAAATTCGTCGACCTCGGGCAGTGGTAGTCGTGGCACATCCTGAACTTTCCCAAAGGAGTCTGTCTCTTTGCTTGAGAAATCCTCAGGAAAGAGCTCTTCCAGGAGTGAAGGCCTCCGCGGCGACACCTGGGAAACGTTATCCTTGTAATGGCGCCTCTTATTGAAGTCGTCTAATCGTCGGAAGTGGTATAATCTCGTGCAACCACGCAAGAGGTGGGATCGATGAAGCTTCGGACATTTAGAGGCTATCATCAATTGCTGCGCAACCGCTGCATCAGGTCTGGTTGGGTTTGGTTAGACGCCTGAAATGCTTTCTCAAAGATGGGTCGATGCTCCGTCGAGACTTGGCAAAAATGCAACCCCTCGGACCGCTAAGCCCATTTTGACTGTAGTGCAGAATACCCTTAGAGCACCCACAGTCCCTTCTAGGACTTGTTGTCCTGAATAAAGTAACAGCGTCTTTTAGTAGGACTATATTCGAAGCTAGATTTATGTAGCTTTCCCGTTTTTCTGTACTCACAATCCAAGCCTCAATAGCAAACCTCAATTATGATTCGAGCTTTAAAGACATCAATTCTACGTCTATTTGGTGTTTCTTTCACCACTCGACGTCTAGAAGGATTTGGGTAAGTACCAGACTAAAGCACAATGGCAGTGTCCAAAGGGTACAAAGTACGACCATCTACTGAGAGAGAGTTGAGAGATGTCTTTAAAATCTTTCTATCACCCGCAAACCTTCTTTTACTTGGGATGAAACCAGGTGATCTTTGCGACGTCAAGACTTCCGAGGACTACGTGGCGCCAGCCATCGCTTGGAATGCCAAAGAGAAAATCAAAGACGACATTGTACAGACATCTTCAGCTCTTCAAAAGCTGTATAGCTTCAAGCTTGATGAAAGAATTTCGGTAATTTCTAGCCATGATTCATGTGAAAAGGCGACAAACATCACTTTTTGTGAGCTGCAAAATGATTCTGTAAACCATTCGCTTCCGATTCTGAACATCCTGACTGAGGCTGACCGCCACTTTTGGGCGAGGGTGCTTCAATGTAGCCTGGACAGAGACGGGCAAAGTTCTGGCCTGACAATCACACCGGGTCTTGTTTTCGAAAATGTCGAGGTCCAAGGGAGGAAAAAATCTTTCCAAGTCCTAAACGTCAACTCGTCTGATCGTCGAATGCTCTATTACGCCCAATCAACTTGCGAAGTGTACATTACTACACAGGCCACTCGAGAAGATGAAGACCGTGTTCTCTTTGTTTCAGGCGACGGTTTGGGTGGCTTACGATCGCAATTGAAACAAATCAATGACACACTGCGCTCTTACTGTGAACCTTTTCAAAGCCACTCACATCCACGTGAATTTCTTGCATGCAAGGGCTTTATTCTCCTTTACGGAGCACCACGAACAGGTAAGAGTCTCGTGCTGCGCAAGATCTCCGAGGCAAGCTGGCAAGGTGTGTTCCGTATTGAAAGAAGTATGCTCTACGAGAGCAGCAGCGAGAAAGACTCTGCCGTAACTCGGATCTTTTCTAGTGCCCTGAACGCTCAGCCTAGCCTCATCATCATTGATGATCTTGACTCACCAGACGCCAAAGGGATCGTCCATGACTTTGGGCGGCCTCTCAACGTTGAGCTTCTAGGCGAACAAATGGATAGGCTAGGCGTTCACCGCACATTGGTTGTTGGAGCAGCCACGAGGTTATCAGACGTTGATCCGCGTTTGAGGCAAGATGAACGCTTTGCACAGGAAATCGAAATACCAGTCCCAGACTCTGTATCTCGGGGAGAAATACTTAAAGTACTTGCTGACCTTCCAAAAGAAGCATCTCATCCATTGCTAGACAGTATAGCAGGTCGTACTCACGGATTTGTCGCCGGCGACTTGAAGCGGTTGCTGAATCAGGCAATAAGGCTATATCAGGTTAGGAAAGGAATGCTAAGCCCAGAAGCAGAGCTCAAAGACACTGCCAAAAATGGACCTGGGTTCATTCATGCAGATATGGAGCTAGACTTCAAAAATGCCCTCTCTAACGTACATCCCTCTGCTATGCATAACATTTTCGTCGAGCCTCCAAACGTTAGATGGACCGATATCGGAGGACAGCACAAGGTCAAGAAGATACTCGAAAAGGCGGTCGTATGGCCCTTGACGGTAGGCAAGTTCTGCAGCGCTGTTAACTACTTTGCTGACTTATCATAGCACTCCGAGCTAATGAAAACATACGGGGCAACTCCGAAGAAGGGGCTCCTCTTGTATGGACCTCCCGGCTGCTCTAAGACAATGGTGGCTAAAGCTACAGCTACTGAGTCAGGGCTCAATTTCATTGCAGTGCGGGGCCCCGAGCTCGTGCGCATGTATGTGGGTGAATCCGAACGCGCCTTGCGAGAGGTTTTCAGCAAGGCTCGCGCTGTCAAGCCTAGCATTGTCTTCCTTGATGAGATTGATGCTATAGGTGCCAGAAGGGAAACCAACCAGCACGTCGCTGTACAAACAGTCACTACATTGCTGAACGAATTAGATGGTTACGAAGCCATGGAGGATGTATTTGTACTCGCGGCGACGAATTCGCCGGAAACTCTCGATCCCGCCTTGCTACGGCCAGGCAGGCTCGACGTCGCTCTATATGTGGGACTACCGGATTTTGAAGCAAGACGCGATATTCTGAGGACTAGAATGCTCTCCATGCCACTTGGTCGGGACATCGACGATAACGCTCTGACGGAGGGAACCGAAGGCTTTTCTGGGGCAGACATTGTGGAGATATGTGAGCAAGCTCGCTGGACAGCTATGGAGGAAGAGAGATTGGTAAGTCAGGAGCATTTCACATCCGCTCTGGCGGAGGCACAGAAGTCTGTTTCGATGGAAATGGTCAAGCGATATGAGGCTTGGGGCGCAAGCCGACGTTGAACCTGAACCCTCAACCATAACGCAGGCTCATCGAGACTGCTGAGACTGAGAGGCACAAGAGTGACATTCATATTTTCGGAATGTTTGTGCAAATGAATATTCGGGTGTTTTCGTCTGGGTTATCTTCGTGCCTACCGACATGATGAATTCTCAGGGAGCTTTCTTGCTATTTCAAGCCGAGGAATCAATTGTCCATTCGGTCCCGTGATGTCAGTATCAGATCCTTGATACGTTGACGGCAATCTGTCTCGATTTGCAGAAGTAGGCGCGAATGGAGATCATCACATGAAAGACATACAAGCGAAAGAGTACGAAAATGAGCTTTGACTACTCGAAATAAGTAGGTTATAGCAATTAAACACGTTCCGTGAGAGTCTCCTCTTACAAATCCCCTCTCTTCCCTCTCTCACCTCTGCTTTCTTTCTCGAAAAGAGCCACACCGCCACATAATCGGTCCATACCCGAAAGACTACTAAAAAAGGCAGATTCTCACATAGGATATATACCCACCAGTAATCCGTTCCCTCAATAAACCTCTCCTTCTAACCTCTTCTCCCAAACCAACACCCCCCCAACCCCTCCCGTCTCCTCAAATAGAATCTCCAATGCTCTCACTCAGAGCCCTCATAGCAATAGCCTGTCGACTGCGCCAATATGACAAGGGAACCCTAAACACCGAAACCATCCGAGAAGAGCCCGAGCGCGCTTTCCTCACGGATCGCGCCGAACCCATAGATACCGAACTCGATAGAGTCGATATCCAGGAGCCTGATAGGAGAGCGGAGGAGATCGAGATGCTCGTTGAACGCATGAGGAGGTACGAGTGGACAAGGGACGATTGTACACTGTGGGTGAGTTCGGCGTAAGGAGTGAAGTTGGGTTGCGAGTGGAAATTGACGTATTGTGTCAGTTGGAAGAGTTTCGGTGGGCGAAAGCGAGGTTGGACCAGTGGAATTCGTGATACCGGAGACGGGACGGGTAATTCTTTTGCATACCTAGGCAGCTTTTACGACATTGGTCGCCGAGGAGACGTTCGTCGGAGACAAATAGCATGTGCGGAAAGGCGGGCAACTGATGCATGAAGGAATCAAAGCAATACTGAACACGGTTTATCTGTAAGTCACGGTGAAGGGAGGCTCTGTTAGCTGTATGCATAGAACCCGTATCCAGGCCAATCATTCCAGGCATACTTAGCGTCACTCGGTGTATCTGTCTCGAAGATTGCTTCCTTGAGGCAAAGCAAAGATTAGTACCAAATCGATCAAGGATCCAGTCAATCACCACTGCGAAATATGAAAAGCTTATCTCGGAGATCTCTCTTTTCAGGTCTAGGACCTAAGTAGCAGCTCTGCTCTCAAACTAGCTTGACCCAGGAATGACAGATAGATAATGACAGCGATGAGCGTCCAATCCCAAATACCGCTCATCAGTCACCACGTTCGTACCGCAACCCGTCGCAACGGGAGAGCCGCCGCATTTGAAGAGCTGTCGTTCAGATATGCTTCCTCAATGCTAAGTTTTCGCACTCCTGAAGACAGAAGCTGCTTCCTAAGCCTAATTTATACCATTTTCAAATCGCTGCCTCTTCAGGTGATAAGAGCACACAATGGACGAGATATGGGCTTTTCGGACCGCCTCATGCAACGCTGTTGGCAGGTCCATACTCGGGTCGAGGTTTCGATGTTTGTGGCCATCAGCATCATTCGTAATATACATGACGGCCAAAGGAGGCCTCAGCCGAACCGTTATTGGTGATCGGGCTGTTGTTGATATCTATTGTTGATA
>JAABUP010006404.1_pt1 | contig 16776 bp, 21 predicted proteins | sample 5559201 | NCBI WGS metagenome assembly JAABUP01 (sample SAMN10711887, study PRJNA513373) | rock metagenome | isolation source: Antarctica rocks | place: Antarctica
TCAACAAAGCCCGAGGCTTTGATGTGTGTCTCGTTGCAGAGCACTTACACTCTACTCTCCATGCAAAAGGCAACTGCAGTGTGCTATAACCTTGGAGCAGTTGCCTCTTGAGCAAACTCAAGTGCAGCAGTAGCTCCAGGCTGCCGCCCTAAGGGGGCTCCCATTATGATCGCTGAAAAGCGTACCTTTTTCTTGTCTTTTCTTTCTGAGTGCAGCAACTTCTTGGAAGCATACCTTTGCCCTCAACGGTTTTGATCCATCGCCTGTCTCCCTCCCGCAGGTCCAAGCCAGTGATGTCTGGAATGAACAGGAAGGTACACAGCACTCCGGCCAGCCCACAGAAAGCAGAGATGTAGAACTTGCCCTTATCTGAAGTCAATGCAAACACCACGCCGGCTACTAAGGCCCCAGCCTGCATCCACACGTTTTGTGAGGGAAGATAGCTTTTGTTTATATATAAAGTCTCAATTTCACGGTAATGACTCTGTATTCTGTGTTGAGATGGAGTTTTGGGGAGAAGTGTAGATTTTCTATTCATAACATTGCTGGACAATCCACAAGGACCTTGACCCTTCTGTCAAGCTCATGTACCATCAGTGCATGCATGACCAAGACAGAAACAGCCTCTTAGTCTAGAGTCAGAGCATATCACATGCCAGCTGGCAAATCATCTGTCTTGTGAGGCAGGTGCCAGGACATGGAAATGGTGCAAAGTACAACTGGAAAACTTGTCAGATTGCTTTTGCACAGCTCTGTCAAAGTCAGTTTGAGCCACTTGGGCTTCAAGGGCTTTTCATTGTCCTGGTCTGTGCAGTATTGGTCCACTGCTTCAACATCAGAAGCTGCATGACTTCAAGCTGCATCACCAGGCAGCATGATGGCTGGAAGTTGCACTCAGCGCACAAAATCTGTGATGTCACAGTCAGACACATACCAACGCGATCATGCAAGCACTTGACATGTTCACTGGATATGTAAGTCGTTGAACGTTTTTATTTGCCTTACCTTATTTAAGTCTCATTTGCTAGCAATTTTCCGCCTTTGATTTGACTATACAACAAATCTGAAACAACTGTGGAAAGATGAGAATGTTTATCACCTTGCCCCTGGGCAGCCCGGTACATAACTGGGCTTATCAATAAATTGACGCCGAAAGGCGTAGTCTTTTCTTTTTCTTTTCTTTTCTTTTCTTTTCTTACCTTGCCAACAGCAGCAGACAGGCCATGTGACATGGCTCGGGCTTCGGTGGGGAACAGCTCCCCAGGCAACAGCCAAGTGGTGGCATTGGGACCAAACTGTCCCCAGAAAGAGCTGAAGAAGTAGAGGAACTGGAACCAGTGGATGCCGGAGGGCTGTGTCAGTGGTTTATAGGCAATGGCACACACCAGGAAGAGGACAAACATCCAAGCAAAGCCCATCATCTGCATTGTTCAGACACCGTTCATTCAATCAATCAATTTACATCAAATTTTTCTTGCCTTCAGGACTCATCAGGGGAGTCAACAGACAATACCTGGGGAAACAATAAACACTAAGCACTCATTGCGTGGTGCCAATGCGGCATATGTGTTCATGCTGGCAAATGATTCGCTTTTCAATAAGCGTTGTCTCATTGTGCTGTAATGCTTCTGACTCCAATTATGATAAATTCAAGATCAAAGGTACACAGTGCAACAGCAGCTTTCAGGACAGCAAATATGCAAAGCAACTGTAGTGCATGTGAGGCTGGGCTGGGCTGGGCTGGGCTGGGCTGGGCTGGGCTGGGCTGGGCTGGGCTGGGCTGGGCTGTGCTGGGCTGTGCTGTGCTGTGCTGTGCTGTGCTGTGCTGTGCTGTGCTGTGCTGTGCTGTGCTGTGCTGTGGGTTGGAGTGCACAGCAGTGCAATCTGCTGTCTCGTCAGGCTGCATGGTGTTCTGTCACATGCAGCACAGAGAGTGGCCTTATGCAGCACAGTGCAGCAACCAAAGGTCACAAAAGCCTTGCCAAAGGCGCCACCGCGACAAAAGGCCATTGATGCAGAGGCGAACTAGGCATTCATTCTGCCCTCGCATGCAGTAAAAGCCCTAGGGCATTGATGCAGAGGCCAGCCAAACTTTCATTCTGCCCTCACATGCAGAGAAAGCCCCAGGGCTGACTTGCCTGCATCCTTCTTCTGCCCATCCATGCCCTGTCCACAGTAAAGGCAGCAAAGTAGTACCCCACCAGCGCCACAGTGGAGTTGAGCAGAGTCCATTCCAGTGAAGTCTTCAGACTGGCATGTGGCACAATGATGCCGATGAAGGTAGACTGGAACAGCTTGTTTCCGTAGAAGGCAAAGTCCCACACAAACCAGGACAGGGCTGTTCCCAGCTGCCTGTGCCAGTACAGCTTGACCCACATCCCAAATTTGATGAGACTGAGGCGGCTGTTGACTCCTGTGGCCTTGAGTGCGCGCCTTTTGCCGACCCACACAGCAGACTCCTGCATGCAACACGTACTGAGTGCTCTTTAGGATACACACGCGTCAGGGCTTTCATAGTGTAAGTCTTGGTCCCAGAAGTGCCTGGGGACATAGCGACATGTGTTGCTACTTTAGAGAAGTGTTTGACATGCAGATGAACAAGAGGACAGAACCTGAATGCTTTGGACCATAGTTGGTGTGCAGTGACCTGGAAAGGAGCTGGGGAAAGCTTGGGGTACAGGCAGACGCTAAATGAAGCTTAGTGATCACTCTGAAGGTCAAACTGTTTGACAAGCATCAGCTAAGGATACTGCAAATTGTGCCAGCACATGTTGAGACCACTGCAAGGCTTTTGCAGACCATTGTGCGCCAAGAGATCTTGAGATAGAAGAGGCAAAACATTCAAGCTGTTCACGCGCAAGGCATGATACTTTGGGAGCATTTCACAGCCAGACTGATGCCAATGCAGGAACAATGCATGCAGCATGGCTGACCTTGAAGAAGAGGTGTGTGGCTGCTCAAAGCTCAACAAGCCAGCTCAGTCATGGGTTCAGGCAGTGACTCACCCTGAGGAAGAAGATGCGCCACATCAGCATCGTGATGATAGGCACGAGGCCTATGGCATACGAGATCCTCCAGACATCGTTCAGATGGCTTGTTTGATATGGGGATTTGTTCTCATGAAAACAGGCCAGGAGCACCACCAGAACCATGGTATTAAACCAGTTGCCCCAGCCCTGCAAGCAATAGCATGCTTGCCTACAGACTCTCTAGTCAAAAGGTCTAGCTGGCCCCAACGACTGGAAAATCCCTGATAGATTTGTTGATCGATTGACTGATTGATTGAGTGGTTGATTGATTGATGGATTGATTGATTGGTTGTCTGTCTATGTGATGCATGTGTCTTGAGAACTTTTGCTGATGTCTCTGCAGCTGCTGTTGATCAGAGCTGCAGTTGCTAACAGCATGCAAGCATAGCATGGACCTGGCTGGACCTCATGCATCGTGAAACAGAAGCCTTGCATGACAGACACATTTTCAATCTCAGACACATATGTTGCTATTACTCACATCAAAAGTGATGCAGAGCAGACTAGATCAGCAGGCTAAATCTGCTAATCCAGGAGTGACATTGCTGCAGTATTCACATTCCAGGCGTGAACAGCCAATAGCAACTGGTAGCAGCTGGAGCAATACTGCATTGCATGACACATAGCGTAACACATGCAACAGTTCTAGACACTGTGAACATCAGCCAATTGCAAATGCTTTGACTGATGGTTGTAAACGTGCATAGCAAAGGAGTTGAAATTAACGATACCTGCATGGCAAAGACCAGAATGACAGTCTCGCCGCGCTTGAACTGCAGCTGCTTGTCAGCTTCTGCACGCTCTGCTGCTGAAGAGGAAGCGATGGGGTACTCACCGCCAACTCCATAGCCAAAAATGACCTGCAGTGTCACCAAGTCATCCCTCAGCATTGCATCTCTGTTTCGACTGGAGTGTTTCCGTAGACAGCAAGAGCAATACAGCATGCAGGCCAGGCATACGGGTCACATGCTATGGTCCCACAGGTACAGCTGACTCAGTTTGGGAGTTTCTGTATTCTGTGTTCTGTTTCAGAGTAAATGTGGTCAGGTTACATCCCAGACACACTGCAAGAGGGGGATGTTGAGCTTCGCAGGCTCCTGAGACCTGAGACTGCCACACAGATCACAGTGAAGTGTTGCATTGACAACAGAGACCATGTAGAGTGGTTATTCCTCTCAACATTCATGCCACTGTTGAGGTACACCTGGTGTACACAGTAGTGTCTTGAGTTTGTTGCATATTCATAGGCACACAACACATTTGATTGATAGCAGGTGTGCAAAGTCAACGCACACAAGCAGGCAAGATGTCAGTTATTGGGTGGTCGTGAGGCTGTGAATGGAAGTGCACGCCCATACATGCACACCTGACAAGTTGTGTACATCAGAAAGATGCCATGAGGGCTGTTGCCTGCAGAGGCCAGGATCAGAATGCCCCCAATCAGCATCAATGAGGCAGTGGTGACAGAGCCCCACTTACGCCCAATGCGGTCTGCCAAAAACCCCAATGTGATCTGACCAGCAATGATACCAGCCACCTGCGCATTTCACCATGTCCAACATGAAGTTTGCAACAGCAGCACATCAAGAATATATGGCTGCAAGGGAGACTGTCACAGCTGACATGACACTGGTAACAGCAGTCATTCAGGATCAATGTGCTGTTTACTGTGGGCAAATGTAGAGCTGTGGTGTGCTCAGATGCCAATGCAATGCTGCAAAGGTGACCTTGCTGATAGGTTGAGAAAGGTTGAACGCTTGTGCAACATTTGGCATTAGGGCAACTGCAACTACAGTCTCTGCCAGATTGTTGCTTGTGCTGAGTTGTGCCACTAAAGGTGGGCATCACAGGATTAGCAGGATGCAAATTGTGCCATGGACTGTAAGCACAGGACCAAAGACTATGACTGAGCATGAATGAGTGCCAGTGAGTAGATCTCAAACATAAAACTGCAGGTTCAGACCCTTTGCCAAGTGAATGATCTGCTTATGAGCCTCTTGTGCTAATCCCGAAGCTCACCTGAGTGTATGTCAATGAATTGATCAGACCACTACTGCATTGGGAATGGCTCTTCCAGCAATTGGGGTACTCAGCTCTGAAGATGCCCTTCAGGTTGCCCACAGAAAAGACCCAATAGGCTTCACTGAACATGCCTAGCCCTGGAACTAGCCATGACAGGACCCACACACCAGCTTGACTGATGCGACTGCGCTGCCTGAGCTGTGTTGCATCCTACATGCAAAGTGCCATTTTGAATTGACACACACTGCACACAATGCAATGCCGTTGTGCAAATCAGCTGTCGTTTGCCAACTGTATACTGGGCTGGTGAAGCTCACTGCTTAGGCATACATGTGCTCTGTTGGCAAACTATACATCTCAGCACTGTGCACGCTTTGCTCCAATAGCTGGAAACTGGAGCATGTGCCCAGAACAGTATTGAAGCTGATCATCTTCTCAGCTGTTGTATGGTTTGTTGTTGGCACTGACCATGTAAAGCTCTGACTCTTTGGCTAGGTCTATCTTTGGGGCATATGCACTGTCACCGTCATAGACACTCAAGCTTGCAGAGTTGGCCATCTCTAGCTCTGAGCTGTACTGCTGACTCCCCATGTCTTGACTTGCCAAACCAGCAGCCAGGAGTGCTAGCTGCTGGTTTAAACCTTTTCACCAGTTTTGGCAACCTGAACAAGGCCAGAAGCTTGTGATGCAGCATTCAAAGTCACTTGGGCAGCAGCACAGTCCAGAGCCTGCATAACGCTCACCAAAGCCTCCGGCGTTGACCTAACTCGGCAGCCGAGCAAAGCCAATAGCACCAGGCAGGGTATACACGATGAATATGCTAGCGTACGGGGCTGGAGCGCATCTTCTTGCAGCTCTCACAATTGCAATTGCCTTGCTCGATACCGGGGGAGCTGATCACCAGCTGCCAAGAACTAGGCCGTATGGTGGGTTTTTAGGATAAACAGCTCATTGTTAATATAGTGCAATGCTCAGTGCGCTTGTTCAAGTGCCGCACAGCGAGGAGCCGGCTGTACGCGGTATGAACGATGTATACGCAGGCCGATTGGCGCAATCAGTACTGGTCTAGTTGAGTGCTTGCACTGGCTGGCACGGGCCCCGTGACTTACGGGCCAATTTCCAGGTAATCGAGGTTGGCTCTTGCCGCGCGCGCAGCGACTTTGGAAAGATTCTCTTTGGAGCATCTCGCTTCGACAGAGCACGTGCTCCAATAAAGATGCTGTTAGTCACGTCACATGGAAGACACCTGACTCATGTGTCCTTCATCGCTTAAGTCTCTATCGCACAGTTGCAACACAGGTATAGCATGAACAGAACCGAGCAGCCCATGCAGAATGCGCAAAAAGCATCAAGCCGAAACCTTTGTTGGGCGGGAGACGTTTCACTGCCAGCTGCAGCTACTCACAGGTCTAACATGGTCTGATTTAGCTGATCAGCTGCTGATACTGGCTGACGATTTCTTGCAAGAGATGCACTTATGCTCAGGAACCTTCAAGATACAAATCATTTGATTGGCATGAAGGTACATTGTGTAGATGTCCGGAGATGCACAAGCAGATGCTTCAAAATCACGTCCATTGTCGAAATAGTTCTTGCAAAATGTACAGCAGCAGCAGTGCTGAGAGCCTGACACTGTAGTTATGTACCCTACTAGAAATGACAGACACAAATGCTCAGATGGAAGACTGCATGACACTACTTAACAGTCGCATTAACAGATGCAAGTGCACCACGTGAACAATTGATCATTCATTGATCAGTTGCACACCTGCATCATGGCCAGCAAAGTGTCGCTTGCATTCAAGTACTGCACAAACATCAGGAACCAAACTTGAGCAGCATCTTGTTGAGATATCACAATGCTCATATCTCTAGAGCTAGGTTATGTTACACCTGCACTGCAACCCACATGTCTGCACAATCTGTTTGCTGAAAGTACAGAGTACAGCACAAGTTCCTTCTTAATTGCACAAGCGTCAAATATGAATGTATTTGCTTTAAACGACCATTGCACAGAGACACCAAACTTATACAGCATCATTGCCCCAAGGTGCATGGTACACTGCACCTCACATATTTGTACACTCAGCAGACAATGTGCGGAGACGTCGACTTACAAACTGCTGACTATACTTGTCAGCGACGCGCACACAACATATGATATGTGCACCTGCCACACGTAAAACATGGCGTCAATGCTATTCGTCTCTAACAGTTAAGGATGTACAAGTCATCCAGACGGCTGTTGTCTGGTGCATTGCCACCATGCATTGCCACGCCAGAGGCAAATGACGTGGAGGCCAGCCATGCTCGAGGTGATGGTGCACTACCCTTGATGGTAAGCTTCTGCCAACCAAGCTGCGTTTTACAAGGGTCCAAGCCAAACACTTCATCAGCATAATCACCGGCTCCTTCATGACCCAAGTCTGAGGGGTCCACCTCACCCCCAAAGACTACAATCCAGTCACAACCTGGCTGTGAGTCACCCTCAACTCTGCCCTGAGGCAAGACGCCATGGGCAAAGACGCTACGAGCTGGCAGAGGTGATCCTCCGGTTATATCTGACCATTTTTCCTTTGTCAAGTCATACATGTACACATCGCCCTGTTCTTTGCCGCTAAAACCACCAATCACAAACAATTTGTCATTGTGAGCCACAAGGCCTGCTCCACCACAGGGCTGCAGCAGGGAGGTTATAGTCAGCATTTACTGCTTGATGAGGCTCACATCCAGAAAGACTTTTCTGATTTGACTCACAAGAGCTTCATAGGTGTGTCAGCCAGGTCAGCCAAGGATTCAGTCACCTTTATGCCTGGATGCGAGGGCAATGCGCGCCATGTGTTTGAGGTTGTACTGTAGTGATGCAGATCATTCAATCTGCCTTCTGCACCACACCCTCCAAACATGTACAGGTCGCTTCCACTGGTAGCTGCTGCATGGTAACTTCGTGGCTCAGGAGCTTGCCCATTCGGGTGTATCTCTTCGCAAGTCAGTGTATCTGTATTTATTCTGAACAGGTCTCCCAGCGTACTATCAGCAAAATGGACGCCTGTGCGGCCTCCAAAGGTGTACAGATCTCTGCCAATAGCAGTGATGCTGTGACCAAGCCTTGGTCCAAGATCCTCCCCTGACAAGTCGAGCTGCTGCCACGATCTTTGGGTACTGTCGTAACAAAATAGTTGAGCTGGTAAAGGAGTCCGTGCGACAAGCTCTCCGCCAAATATGTACAGGCAGTTTCCCACTGCTGCTAAAGCGTGACTGCTCCTTGCACCTGGAGAAGCGCCCGTGCCGGAAGCTTCTGACCAGTACATCAAACCTGGTAGGGTGCTTGCAGGCCTGGCGAGATGACGTGCGAATGAAATTGACGAACAGTCTAGCTATGATCGGCTTGTGAAATCATCATGCATGCTGGTTTCGAGGTTTCGCGATCTCTTGCGAATAGGCCGTACGGATGTGCGTGCCTGCGAACAATGGGCAGAACCACGGACAGAGTCTGATGAGTCGACTGCTGGCACGCTGGGCCTCGCGCACAGTGTACTGTGATGCCTATGTGTATTTGCTGTTTTCGACCATAAGTACTTGTTTCACGTTGTTTCACGGTGCGTGCAGTAAACAGGTGTGGCTTTCTGAGCGAAATGCATATTCAGTTTCAATAAGTAAGTATACTGTAAGACCCATCAGAAACACACAGCAAGCAAGTGAATAGATGTGCCTACTTGCAGCTTCCAGACAGGGAAGCCATGCGCAGACACGAGCACACTTGAAGCTCGTGCCTTCTTTGCCAAAATCCTGTCCACTACTCACTGTCAAACTACATCCAGTCAGCAGACAAGTGTCAGTGATGACAGCTGTCTAACCAGAGTTACTCGCAGCATTGGTGCGCAGGCACAGAGAGATCCGGCAGGGGGCTATGCAAATATGAGCATCAAGAACCCGGGCAGTGTTAAAACAGGACGGCTTTCCATCCAGCTGGGCTGATTTTGAAATGCAATGGAACGACTTTGAAAGCTTAAACGCTCATGATAAACCCAACCAATTTTGAACAGCAGGTTGATTTGCGTCTGTCTTTGTCCAAGTCTGTCCATGACGCAGATCTTGTGGTGGCAGGGCACATGAAGACAGGTGGCAAGGGGCTAACAAGATTTTGCATGTGTTGCGCAGCAGGTGAGCATACATGCGCATCAGAGATCCAGAAATTTGGGTGCCAGCTGTTTGACGCTGTAGCAGTTCTGCAAGTATGCATGCAAGATTTGGGACCTGCAGGCAGAGCAAGCAGCCCAGAAGGGTAAGTTCATGCTTGTCAATCTTGCGTAATTTGCTCAAAATCTGAAAGTGTTTCTTGTCAGCCTGTTTTGCTGTCACGGGGTCATGCCTTGGACCACTTCTTGAATCAGCACACTCACCTTTTATACACACAAATTTGCATCTGCATGTTGCACAATGTCACAGGCACTGTATGGCACAGGATAATGCCTTGCTACAGCTATGCCGGCTACATCGGCAGCGACACTGCCTGCACCAGCAAGCGCAGCGTCAGCAGCCTTGACAGAAAGGGAACCAACAGTAGTGACAGATGTGGCAACAGTCAGCAGCGCAGGGTGGCAGTGTGTACATCACAGCGCAATAATGCTTGCAGCTTTTTTTGATTCAATGTGAGGGCATCACCAACCAGCAATGAGCTGATGATGGATGCCTGTTTGCCCTCTTTGTCATGTTTCATCTGTCGGTTTGCCCATTTCTGCATGTTGAGTGCAGGTATGCACATTTTGCAATGGTACAGCCTATACATGTTACACTAGGTCCTCCTTGGTGTCGCTGAATTGATTTGTTAGCTGGGCTAGATGCAGATGACATGAATGTTGAATGCAAGCTGTAAATTGCATAGAATTTGCTACTGGGACTTGCTACTCTTGCCCTGGGCATTTTGGGGTTGCCCCCAATGCAGTGCAACCTTGCAGTGCTGGTCAAGTTGTAGCCGGCTTCCCGTTCTTTGTGCACAGACCAAGGCCTCAAGCAACTACAATCAGCCACCAAAAGAAGCCCAAGCGTGCTGGCCATGAGCCTGTCTGCCTTGTGCCTGAATCATTGGACAAGCATCTGCCTGTGCCCGGCTCTTTGAAAGAGCCTTGATACACATTCTGAGGGCTCTTCACTGTTGATGTAGATACTGACACAACCTCCAACCTCGGCTCTACATGCGTTGTGCTGGCACTCGTGGTCGTCCATCAAAACTGTCAGCCTCGACCTAACAGTCAGCAACAAACATTGCTCAGCAGCTTCCAAGTCAGCGGTTCTACTTACCGTAACTGTGCATACAGTCTCTGAATGCATTTCAATGCATCACGCAGCCCAACATAACCCTGCACCCTGTGCCACAATCTCTCCATGATCCAGGCCTGTAATCAGGCTCTGCAGATCAGTGCATCCTGAAGAAATGTGTGTCTGAGATCCAAGGGAAGTCTCACACACTGCTGTTCAATGCTCCTATCTGGCAGGTTGCCTGTGTCATCTATGTGGTGGAAGCAGATACTCCACTGCCATGACTGGCTGGTCAAGCGCTCAGCAGATCCACACAGTCAAGACAGGCTACCGGTGCAAGCGTTCAGAAGCAGCATTTTGTAGAGCACACACCGACCGAGCAACAGCTGGTGCTATGACGTGCTGGCTTGGGAAGCAGCCAGTGGATCAGCAGGAGATGGCAAAGCTTGATCAGACAGTGGATGCCAGTAAGCTTTTTCTCATATATTGGATCTCAGATACACATCCCCAAGGATGCACTGCTTTGCAAGTAAGCATGTGGCCCCTTGCAGCTGACGCAACAGAAGAGGACACCAGCACCATTCAAGACTCACAGAAGCCTGCAGATGGATTATGACTTATGGCAGTGTCAAGTCACCAAAAGCCACTGTCAAGTTTTAGACTTCGGCAACACGATCTAGTGATGAAGCTTGGAAAGCAATTGTAAGTTTCCAGCTGGCTGTTGCTGATATGACTTATTGCTGCAACGTTGCACCACTGGTAAGGGTGAAGCTGCAGGTCAACTCTACTCTACATTGCAATTCTGTAACGTCTCGGCTGGCGTTACCATGGATTGCCAGCTCATTACTTGAGTGCTGAGTTACGCTCGGTAAAAGGGGGCGCTGCGGTAAAAGAGGGCGCATGCAGCACTCAAAGGCACGCAAACTTACCGCGCGTGTACTTTCTACACGACCTTCTTGGATGTATACTCTGAACTACAGTACTACAGGCTTGTAGACTGTTGTAAATTCCTTTTTCTCGTTCAAGATCTATGAACGATGGCTATCTGTATGTTCCTACAAGTCTCTCGTACCATGATGTGAAAAGTAACAATACAGTATTGAAAAGTGTTGATATTTCTTGTTCAGTCGTACTTTTAGTCGTTTTGCAATTGCGCATTTCATTGTTTGCGTGAGTAAACCTGAGTGCAATGACCTCAAGTAAAGACCAGTGACAAATAGGACACATGGCTGCTCTGGTCGCTGCGTAGTCTTTGTAAGTTTGTAAAATTCGATCATGGCCATGGCAGGCGAGCTGAAGCTGAGCGTCACTTGCTCCTGGAACCTACTACTGCAGGCCAGCCATCCAAATATTTACTCATCCAATGTCACCCAGGACAGACTGGCACGCAACCTTGTCATGTGGTCATTGACGATCAGTCAACCAGGCGGGAAAAAGGAAGCTTCTGCAGGTTAAAGATACGCTGTCGTCCCCTCCAACACAAAACTGCAACTGTGCCGTTACTTTTGCAACCCCGTCTCACTGACTTACTTTGAGCCTGTTCCCAAGTAAACAACGTGACTGTGGCACAGGCTGCAACAGCATCCGCCATAAAGTGCGCTTGACCGTCTCATAGGGGCGTCAGCCGTAAACAGTCAGCAAGTCATGCGAGTGTCACGTCCTGCTGGCCGCTAGACTCACAGACCAGCAGGGACACAGGGAGCGCTGACCCAGCGTTGCGATCGGAAGCTTGTTGACAGCAAAGGCCTTAGCTGGCATGCATGACGTGTCGTGTTTAAGTGACAGCAGAAACTGCTTCAGTTCCCGAGGCCGAAATGTCAGGCGTGCAACTCTTGTGGCCAGTGTGGCTGACAGCCAAGCGCAGGCGTGCAGCACTTGTGGCGATGACCACAGGTGAGGACACAGGGCACTGCAAGTACTTGCCGCCTATTGCGTATGGGCCTTGCCAGTTTCGCTGATTGCGGCGGTGCATTGCGGCTACCAAGGCTTGACGCCTTTTACCATCAGCAACAACCGCGCTGCACATGGCACCATCACAACAATCAACGGCCTCTGCAGAGTTATTCACTCTTATGCAAGTGCATACAACCGCTGCTTTGGCTTACTGCAGAACCGTGGACGTGTGCTCAAGGCTTGACACTGCGGGTCTTGACCATCACAGCAGAGCTGGCGTAGCTTCTCTCCGACGGTGTGCAGCTCGGATGAGCTGTAAGCTGACTAGACAGGTCTGCGCCGGGTACCCCTTTGCCTTTCAACTCTTGCTTCTTTCAGTAAACCAGCTTGCACCCCGCCAGTTGGTGTGAAGTGTGCCGTGTACCACTGACTTTGAACATTTGACCGAACTCCCTATGTTTGGTGCAGAGACATGGAATACTCTCAGCTGTACAGGTTGGCAGATCCATCAAGCACACCTCAGGCATCTCAAAGCAGTCCAGAACATCCCAACGTCAGGTGCGTCCAGCTGCTTGACTGTCTGCAAAAGTGTGAGTCTTGTGCATCCTCTGCTGTTACAGGCCCATTACTGGATTAACGACTACAGCTTGTCATGCTTTCCACCTTTGACAGTCATGTACGACTTTGAAGTCATGCATGTTCTGATATTTTCCACCTTTTGACAACACTGCTTTGCAGCTTGTCTCATCCTAAACCATGCTGTAGTTGCACATCTCATTCTACTAGTCAGCTCATGGGTCCTGCTCCGTTCAGAGGTCACTGCTGTTTGTGAGTACAGTCTCTGTTCTGAAACGCAACTCATACTGTGGAGCAAACCCTTGTTGCTGGGGACCTGCTTTCTGCCATTCCCAGATGCAAACCTGAGCACAGACCCATACAGAGCAGTCTGTGCTGCGCTGATTTGACATGCACACTGTCGTTTCTCTTCACTCCAATTTCCGCCTTGGTCATAAGACAAGCTTCAGACAAGCTTGAGGAGGTCTGACCTTGGCACACGGATGCCAACAAGGTTCAAGCTTTCAGTGCTCCAGCACATGGCCTCCACCAGGTGTCCTCATTGTCTTGCCACAATCTGTCAGCCGTTGACATTATGCCTAGTTTTGGTTGTTGTCTGGGAAGGTGTGACTGTTCAAGTGTTTTTTCCATAGCACACACAAAGTGCTTCTTTAGACTTGGCTCAGGCTGATGTGAAAGTGTCTCTGATTTGAGTGCTGAAGTGTTGCAACTTTTCCCTGCACAACAGCTCGCGGATTGCAACTTTTCCCTGCACAACAGCTCGCGGATGGCATACAAGCTGTTTCTGACCACAGGCACTTGGTTTACTTGAGATCCAACTGTGCTTGAGGTTCAGCTTTGCTTTTGTATTGATTGGACAGTTTTCCCAATGCCCGGCACTCCTCCCATGATTGGGATGACTCATCAGTGACAGTCCTGGAATAGCAGTCGTCTCACTGAGTATGCCCAACCACACAACTGATTTGCTGCTGTGTGGTGACATGCAGTATGTGCACCATTTGCCAGAGTGCATGACTGTTCAAGAGCTTGAGGAATGTGCCTCAGCATGGCGCATTGGCCCTTCATGTTTGGGATTGGTATGTTCTCTTGATTATGTTGCACACGTATCAAACCCACATATCTGTGCACACATATTTTATCTGTCATGACATGTGACGACAAATGAGAAGTAGCTGTGGTCAGTGACATGCTTACAGCATCTGCTGCATGTCACATAGGCACACAGTCACCATACAATGGTGGCAAACATGCCAAAAGAGTCAAACTGCTTGCTGACCAAGCGTACAGGTGTGCAAGCTGGGCAATCGTGCATGCGCAAAGCTGACTTTGTCTTTGTGCATTCAGGCTGTCACTGGCTTCAGTCCCATACAGCAGACTGATCCAACACCTGGGTGTGAGCTGGACATGCCACTGCTGCCTTTTCCTCCATATGCGCCCACACTACAGACTTCAAAGCAGCCTCCAAAAGCACCCAGGCGTCAGCCAGCAGCCAGGATGTGGTCTGCTGCACCAAATGCCTCACCTCTTGTGCCTGGACGGGGCATGCCACAAGCTACTACCCAGATGCTGCAGTCCCAGCAGCTGCACGCTCAGCTGCTGCAGCGCCACATGACTCAGATAGCGCACCCGCAGCAACTGCATCTGCAGCTGCCTCAGCTGAGTCAGCATCGGATGACTCAGCCGCGCATTAGTCAGCCTCAGGGCTGTCGGTCACATTGGTCTCAGACCCAGATGCTGCAGTCACATGCTCAGATGCTGCAATGTCAACCTCAGATGCTGCAGTCTCAGGCTCAGACGCCCCAGACATATGCTCAGATGCTGCAGTCTCAGACTCAGAAGCCAGAGGCTTACACTGAAATGCTGCAGTCTCAGACTTGCGCGCCTCAGGCTGACGCTCAAATGCTGCAGTCTTACATGCATGATGCTGAGCAGACATATGAGTCATGCAGAGCAGTCCCAAACACGACTCCAATTGGAGGGCAAGGTGTGCCGTCTCAACAGCTGCAGCAGCTGCTGGCCCTCATGTCAGTTCCAGACCTGGGGCAGAGCAAGTCTGAACTCATGCCTCATGCTTCAGCAAGCCAAGGGCCATGGGTAGCAGACCAGTGTGTGCCAGGCTTCCTACACACATCTTCATATACTCCTCAGCTGGTGACCACATACCCACATATGGATGCTGCCGGGCAGCTGCAAAGTCAAGCTTTTGCACAGCCACCACCAGTGATCCTTGACCAGCATGAGCCAACTTGCCGGTCAGCACATCACCTACAGCAGTCAAAGAGTGTGGACAGTTGCTCCCTGCAGGAGCTCTTTGTGTCTGCAGATCAGCAGCTGATGATGTTGTGCCAGCTGTCAGCTCCCATCCAGTCAGCTGATGATCTGCTATTCAGGCTGAACAGCATGGGCTCAGACAGCATCAGTTCTGAGGAAGTAGCTGAAAGCAAGGATGATCTGCTGTTCAGGCTCAACAACATGGGCTCAGACAGCATCAATGCTGAGCAAGTAGCTGAAAGCAAGGACGTAGGCAGAGGCAGCAGTGCTTTCACAGGTCATGTGGACAGTCACAGTGCTCCCACTGAGGCTCAAATGGTGGAGCTGCTTCAAAGCAGCGCAAAAGACGTTGCAGAGCTGCTTCAGAGATTGTCAGCACCAGGAAGCGGTTGTCAAAAGCAGAATTTGGCAAGAGCAGCATCCCTCTTGATAGCGCAGCCAGCCCAACCCTGCCTACCTTGAAGGTGAGCTTCACAGTGTACTGCTTGGACATTCTGTCGTTCATTCATGCATTCATTCATTCATCCCTCGCCCCCCCCCCTCCTCCCGCCCCCGGGGCCAGGTTATCTACTCTGCGCTGCTGTTCAACCTTGTCTGGTCAGAGCTGTTTCTGCCTATCTCTGTGGTATCTCAAGGCAAACCGGCAGTACACTATCCTCTGTATACCTGACTGCATAAGTGGTTGTGACTTGGCTTGACTTTGGTGTTTCAGTTGATGCACTGTGACAGCTGCTGCCAAATCAACAAATACTTCTTGATGTTCAAATGTCAAGAAGTATAGAAGCTTGTCAAGCCTCTCAGCAGCACTGGTGTGAATCAGAGGGCCATGCATTGCATGCCTGCGCTGCATTGAAGAAACAGTATGAAATTGCATGCATGCGCATTTGATTTTGTACACCGCAACAAGCGTCTTGTCGCATGCAGGAATGTTGGTCAGATGTGAATGAGTACTTACAGCAGCGGCCCTGCACTAGATGGTGGCATCCCCTCAAGTACCTGTCCTTCCCTGAGCCCCACTAGTCCCTTGCCATCCCCCTGGTCACCCCTCAGTAGACTGCGACTGTTAAGCATGCTGAACCCTTTGTCTATAGGAAGTTTTATTAGCTCTTTCAGGGCCACATCCCCTTGCTGCCCTTGCTAGGCCCCAGTCAACCCCCCTTCAGACCCCACTCAACTCTCTGTGGGCCTAATGTATTGTTCCCTCAAGCTCAAAGCATGATCCTTACCCCAATCCCCATGTCATGCCAAACTCTGCCCCAAAGTGGACCTTCATTGTCAGCGCTACGGCACAGCCATAGTATCAGGCCATGCTCTGTAGTATTAGTCTGAGTTCTTGCATAAAGGCATAACTGACAGTACTGTACTAGTAGGCTGTCCTGATGCTTGTTGAGATGTGTGTCATGCCATAGCAGTATGATGGCATAACATTCTGCATAGGGAGTGCGCATCCTTGCTTCAGCTATTAATTATTGTCAGTTAGTTATTATTAGTTATTATTAGTTAGATAGCACAGCAGACTAGCTTGCTTCCAAGTGTTCCATAGCATTCTGCGACTGTGCTTTCCCTGAGGTGCAGCCATTTAGCATATTAGCATCTGTAAGTTATGACATTTGCTTGTGTCTAATGACTCGTGACCGGCAGCGCTCAGCTCAGATCTAGCATCCGGACTCAGCTGACATCATATACACACTCAGCACGGCACAGACAGGCTTCACAGCTCGGCCGT
>JAABUP010006406.1_pt1 | contig 16766 bp, 16 predicted proteins | sample 5559201 | NCBI WGS metagenome assembly JAABUP01 (sample SAMN10711887, study PRJNA513373) | rock metagenome | isolation source: Antarctica rocks | place: Antarctica
TCGGGCTCGGAGTAGGCGTTGCCGCCGATGTGGTGGCGGCGGTCGAGCACCAGCACCCGCTTGCCCAGCTGCGTCGCTGCCCGCTCGGCGACGGTGAGGCCGAAGAAGCCGGAGCCAACGACGACGAGGTCAACGGGTGCTGAGGTCACGACTGCCGAGACTACCGGCAACGGTGAGTCCGGACGGCACCTGCGGACCGCATCACCCCGGGGTGACGCGGCCGTTGCCGTCACGGGGAGCTGGGCACGAAGCGCGGCGCGACCTCGTACACCGAGACCGAACCGTTGGTGAAGCGGAGGTTTAGCCCAGGCACCGAACCCAGGTTCTCCATCCCCGGGGCAATGGAGTACGTGCTACCACCCTTATACCACGGATAGAGACCTTGGGCAACGCCGATTTGGGGGGAGTTGGTGTCGATATAGACCCACCGAATGTTCATGTTACGCACGAGACCCTGCACCTGCAGGTCGGTTTCCAGCTTGTTGAAGTTTGCCAGGAGCTCTTCGGTGTAGGAAAATCTGGAATTGCCGAGTGGTGAGCCGTTTACCATCGGGATCTGCTCATAGACGTACATATACGTGGAGCCGTCGTTGGCGTTGTTCATCACGCGTTCGCCCGGCTGCACGTGGCCCCTGAGCCAGGCGAACGCAGCGCGGTCGTTGCCGTCTACCCTGGTGAACAGAGGCTGAGCGTATCTGTCCACCAGCGCCTGGGCGTTGACCACCCGGAGATCGTGGGTAGCAAACACCAACAGCAGAACGAGCAAGGCCGCCGTAGCCGCCCCGAGCGGCCGGGAGACGCGTAGCAGCAGCGGTCCGGTGGGTAGCAGCCGCAGTACCGCCGCGCAGACGCGAGTCACCGCGAGCGACACCGATGACACGGCGATTCCTGCTAGCACCCACTGGAAGGGCCCCAGCACCCCGGAGATCCGGAGGTAGCTGTTATAGAACAGCTCGCTGACGCTGGTGAGCCCCGGGATGCTGCTTCCGCTGAGGAAGGCGAGCAGGATCGCCGACCACACCACCCAGGTGAGCAATGCCCCAAGGTAACGCCGGGACCACAGCGCGATCCCGACGCCCAGGAGGGTGAGCCCGGCCAGTGCCGCCTGACTCTTCGAATCCGACGGATCGAAGAAGCCGAGGTAGGGCATCCCGAGCACGATCCCCATCCCCCGGCTGAACGTCACCACCTCGAAGTCCCTGGGCCACGATGTGACGGTGCTGATCTTGCCCGCACTCCTGAGCAGGGGAAACAGGAGCAGGCCGCCGACCGCCCCGCCGGCGACGATGGTCAGCAACCACCGGGTCATTTCAGCGCGCCGAGCGCGATGCACGAGGTCACCGAGGGACCAGGCGATCACGCTCACGCCCACGATCGCCGCCGACGTCGGGTGCACCGCGAACGCTCCGACCGCGAGCATCGCGACCGCCGCGACGTCCAGTGCAGCACCCCACCGCCCGGTCACGACGCGACGTCCGCGCACCACAAGCAGACCCGCTATGGCACCCGCTGACAAGGAGATAGCCATCGCGTTCGCGAGGACCCCACCGTCGTGCATAATCGCGTATGTCGGCCGGTAGGCCATAACACCCACGACTGCGGCCGTGCCGCCTGCGACGTGCGGCAGCGTGCCCGGCCGCAATTGAGCCGTCAGCCCGTACAAGCCCAGCGGCAGGAACAAGGCGAACACCACGAGCATCGTGGCGTTGACGGCGGCTACGGGGTCGCCACTCCACGCCCCAACGAGCGCGGCGACCGAGTGGAATCCCGACGGGTAATAGGTGCCCGGTAATCCAGAAAGCACATCTACCGGGAAGGCTCTCCAGGGCGCGGCCCGACCGGTGTCCTCGATGTACGCCGTGAGCAACGTGTGGGTGATCATGTCGTGCTCCTGCGGCACAGTGGCAAGCGAACCACCAAGCACCTCGCTCCACGTCTGCACAGCGAGGACAGCCGCGACGAGCACGAGGACGAAACCGACGACGGGCTCCGCCGACCGGCGAACGTCCATCCGGGTCGGCCTGCGCAGCGCCGGTATCAGGGCGCGGCCACCGTCAGGCCGGTGCGCCAGGCGCAGGCGCACCACCAGCACGACGACAACTGCGGCGGCTGTGGTGATCAGCACTACCGACCAGCCGTAACGGACCCCGATAAGGGTGGAAACCGTCGCCGTGAGATAGAGCAGTCCTATGGTGACCACCGGGGTGGCTCCGAGAAGAGCCGCACGCCGGCCGCGGCGCAGCCAGCCAGCCGCCCCCAGGACGAGCCCACCGGGCACCGCGAGCGTGAGGGCGGCGACCGCGAGGAGCACGTAATCGGCACCACCGAACGTCATGTGCCCACGCCTTCCGGGGACGGGCGTATGAGAAGAAGTTGGTTGCCGCCCATCACGTGGGCGCCAACGCGTGACGAACGACCAGTTCGTCGTGCGCGGTTGCCATATAGGTGAGGTGGACGTAAAGCAGCGCAACCACCGTCATCGCCAGCGAGAGCGGCACCAGAAGCTCCGCGCCGTCTGCTCACACTTGTGATACATGTCGGTGGTCCATCCGATCAGCTGCGGTTCGAGGTCTCGTTTCAGGCTACCGTCCGGCGCGGGTCCTACCCCGCAGCCACCGACGCCATACGGAGCGCAATCTGGGGGCCTCGGGTGAGTATGGTCGAGGCCGATGTCCACACGTCGCGAGATGTTGTTGGTTTGGGGCCGGACTGCTCCCACCGTGACCGAGATGGTGCGGGTCTGGCCACCCACCCGAGAAGGTCGCGCAGTTGATCCTCGACGTGGTTCGGGGCAAGAAGGAGTAGGCATGGGCACCCCCCTCGGTACGCCTGGTGTCGACCGCGCTACCCCACCTGCCACGCCCGCTGTGCCGCCACCTACCCAGCTGAGGGCCCGGTCAGCTCACGCGGTGGCCACGCTGGGTCAGTTGGCTCTTGCTGGGCTGACCGCCGTCCTCGCCACCGTCCTCGCGCAGTTGATCGCGAGTGGGCTCAATCGGCTGCCACCCTCGATCATTCAGTCGCCCACGGTCTCCAACGTCCCGGCTGCCCTCACCACCCTGGCCATAGTGGCGGCGCTCGCGCCGGTCGTGTTGGCGTACCTCGCCTGCCGCAGCCCGCGTTGGTGCCGCGTCGGCCCAGTGTTGTCCTGGGCGGCGCTCGCCGGTGTGCTCACCACGGAGCTGGCCGTACCGCTGGCCAGGACGCCGCTGTACCTGCAAGGGGTGTCGGTCGATCAGGCGTTCCGCGTCCAATACTTGACCCGGCTGACCGATTCGGCACGTCTCAGCGATCTTAACTACGCCGACATCGCGCCCTACTACCCGGCGGGCTGGTTCTGGATCGGTGGCCGCATCGGCCAGGCGCTGGGCTTGGCCGGGTGGGAGGTGTACAAGCCCTACGCCATCGGCTCCCTCGCAGTGGCTGCAGCGTTGGCCCTGGTGCTGTGGTCGAAGCTGGTGCGCGCCGACCGGGCGCTACTGGTGGCCTTGGCCGGCAGCGTGGTGACACTCAGGGTCGGTTCGCCTGAACCCTACGGAATGGTGGTCGCGCTCCTGCTGCCCCCAGTTTTGGTGCTGGTGTGGCTGGGCCTGCGGGCGCCGGGTAGGCGCGGTGCGCCCGCGCTGCTGGGGGTCGGTGTGTTCCTCGGGCTGGCGGCCGATTTCTACACCCTCTACTTCGCGATCACGGTTCTCGCCGTGGTAGTCATGGCCGCGTTGGCCGCGTGGTCGGACCGCTCGGTGCGGGTACTTCTGCGAATGATCCCGGCCGCCCTGATTGCCGGGGCGCTGGCCTCGTTGACCTGGCTACCCTTCGTTCTGGCGGTGCTGGGAGGTGCGCCGCGTTCGGGAGCGGCACAGCGCTATCTGCCGGACGGCGGCACATTGCTCCCGCTGCCGATGACCGAGGTGAGCCTGCTGGGCGGGCTGTGCCTCGTCGGCACCGGGTGGCTTGTGCTCCGCGTGCGGACCTCACCCATCGCCCAGGCACTCGGAATCGGAGTGCTGACCATCTACGGGTGGTCCCTGTTATCGCTGGTCGTGGTGCTCCGCGGCACCACGCTGCTGGCTTTTCGACTCGAGGTGCCGCTGCAGGTGTTGCTGGTCTCCGCAGGCACGCTGGGCCTCCTGGAGGCGGTGAGCGCCGCCCGCTCGGCCACCCGAGCGCCGGTGGCGGCAGTGGTGGGGGTGGTGGTGGGCGCCGCCGCGCTGGGCTTCATCCAGAGCGTGCCCATCGCCCTCCGCAACGAGATCGCGGTTGCCTACACCGACCCGAATGCTTCAGGGGTGCGTGCAGACGGCGTATCCGCCGGTGATGCGGCCTTCTACCCGCAGCTGGTTGCGGCCATCGACAAACGCTCCGCGGCGCCGCGCGACCAGACTGTGCTGCTGTCCACCGATTACGCCCTGCTGTCGTTCTATCCCTACCGGGGCTTCCAGCAGTTCACCGCCCACTACGCCAACCCGTTGGCCCAGTACGACGAACGCGCGGCCGCCGTCCGGAGCTGGTCCCTGGCGCAGAACCCTCAGCAGCTGCTGGCCGAGCTGCGGACCAGTCCGTTGCGGCCACCCACGGCGTTCGTCCTGCGCACCGCCGAGGGCGGCAAGGCGTTGACGGTGTCGCTCTCGGCCGATGTCTACCCGCGCAACCCGAACGCGAAGTTCTACGACCTGAGGTTCGACCGCACGCTGTTCGATGACCCGGCGTTCACGGTCACCGAAGTGGGCCCGTTCACCGTCGTAGGTGTCGCATTCTAGAGGTACACCGATATCGCCAGCGTGACCAACCACGTCGCGGCCAACAGCTGCAGCACGCGGTCGGCCAGCGCGATGTCCTCCGGTTCCCCGGCTACGCCGCCGTCGACGTCGACGGCATAGCGGAGCACAGCGATGATGAACGGCACCATCGAGATGACCGACCACGTGGATCCGCTCTTCGCATTCAGTTCGAACGCCCACAGGCAATATGCGATGACCACCGCGCTGGCCGACAGGGTCCACACGAAACGAAGATAGCTGGATGTGTAGCTTTCCAACGACCTACGGATCTTCGCTCCTGTCCGCTCGGCCAGTTGCAGTTCCGCGTACCTCTTCCCGGACACCATGAACAGCGAACCGAAAGCGGCCACCAGCAGGAACCATTGCGACAGCGCGATGTTCGCGGCGGCACCCCCCGCTATCCCGCGAAGAAGAAAGCCGGAGGCGACGATGCAGATATCCAGGACGGGTTGGTGCTTGAGGCCGAAGCAATAGGTAAGCTGGACCACCTCGTATACCACGGTGACCGCCACCAGCTGCCACGTCGCCAGGAGCGCGAGCCCCAACGCCGCCAGCAGGAGGAAGACGGCCACTGCATAGGCGAGGCGAACAGGCAACACCCCAGCCGCGATAGGTCGATAACGCTTGACCGGATGGGCTCGGTCAGCCTCCACGTCGCGCGCGTCGTTGATCAGATAGACACCAGAGGCCGCGAGGCTGAAGGACACAAACGCTACTAATGTCGCCAGGAGCACACTGGGCTGGCCGACGACGCCGGCCGCCATCGGTGCGGCGAGCACCAGGACGTTCTTCACCCATTGTCGGGGACGTATCGCGCGGACCAGTCCTGAAGCGAGCGACGGTAGAGGCTTTCCGTGTTGCTCATGGGCGAGCGGGGAGGACGGCGTGTGTGCGGTCATGACGCTCCTCGGGCCAAGATCTGACGACGTCGGGGGTACAGCGCGCCGTTGGGCTGGCGGGCTCCGACCTCGATGTGCGCGCAATGCGTGACGAAGGGGATAGGACAACGGTGCCGTCGACCGTACTGGGGCAGGACGTCATCGGTGGGATCGGCACGTGGCGCGTCACGGAATGATCGTGACCACCAGCTGTTCGTGGTCGTAGGAGTAGCCCTCGTACCGGAAGCGGCGCCCCGTGCGCTCGACGTACTCCGTCCACGCGCGGTGCTCACCGTCCTGCCAGCCGGGGTGGTTGAGGTACTCGTCGAACAGCACCACCGAACCGGGGACGAGCCGGTCGCCGAGGAGGTCGAGCACCGTGGTGGTGGACGAGTACAGGTCGGCGTCGAGGTGCAGGAACGCCACGGGCTCCGGGTGGGTGGCCAAGAACCCGGGAAGCGTGTCCGCGAACAATCCCATCACCAGCTCGGCGCCCGGCACCTCCGGCGGCGACGCCTGGGCGAAGGCACCGGCCGGGAACCCCGTGCGCCAGTCCTCGGGTAGTCCGGTGAACACGTCGAACCCGGCCATGAACCGCCCAGGCAGCTGATCGGTGAGCAGCCGCAACGTCTGCCCGGAGGCCACCCCGAATTCGAGCACCATGCCCTCGACGGCGACGAGACCGGCTGCGAACCGCAACGTCTCGTGTGGGTGCGCGAACGTCGGCACCGTCGGCATGCGCTCGTGGACGAACCGCGCGCTGGACGCGGCCGCGTCCATCTCGGCAGCGAAGTGCAGGTCGCGCCGCATCCGCACCTCCAGGCCCACCAGCTCGGCCCGGGCGGCGCGCAGTTCTTCGACGAGCCGCTCCGCGCGCCGGTCCGCCGCCGCGATCTGCTCGCCGGCGTGGCGCGCCAGCACCTCGGTCAGCAACCGCTCGAGCTTGGTCCGCGCGGCCTCCCTGACCCGTGTGAACACCGCATCTCCGATCTGTCGCGCTGAAACTGCTCCGTGCGGCCGAGTTCGCGTAACCGGTACCACTCCCGGAGCCCCGCGGGGTCACGGGTTGTCACAAGGAAATACCAGCCGAAACGTACCCATTCCTGCGGCAGCAACCGGCGTAGGCCAGGCTGGGACAGGAGGTACCCGCGGTTTCGGTATGTGTAGAAGCGTTTGGTTTCGTCGCCGGGGTATTGGGTGTGCATCCTGCCGCCCAGGATCGGCCGGAACTCGTCGGAGCCGTCCGGGTGCAGGTACGCCGTCTGTAGGCAAGTGCCGAATCGGACCCCTGAGCGCACCATCCTGCGGTGCACCTCCACTTCATCACCCCGGAAGAACAACCGGTGGTCGGGAACGCCGACGGTGTCCAGGCAGTCCGCAGTGAACAACGCCCCGTTAAACAATGAGGCGATTCCGGGTAGGAAGTCGTCGCCGCTAGGCCCCTCGCCGCCCAACTCGGACCGGTGTCGACGCCAATGCAGCCCACGCCGCAGCGGGAACGCCATCCGGTCGGGGTCGGTGATGTTGACCACCACCGGCGACACCGCGTCCAGGTGGTGCCGGGCGGCGCATGCCAGCAGGACAGATAGGACCTCGGGTCCCTCGGGGCGACCGTCGTCGTCGGCCAGCCACAGCCAGTCGGCGCCCAGACTCAGGGCGTGCAGCATGCCCAACGCGAAACCGCCTGCGCCGCCAAGGTTGCGCTGCGATGGCAGGTAGGTGGCCGGGATCCCGCACTCCTGCACGAGGGCCCGCACCTGTGGCTGGTCCCCGTTGTCCACCACCACGAGGTGATCGACCGGACGGGACTGCTGGCTGATGACCTGCAGCGACCGTGCGAGCAGCTCGCAACGGTTCATGGTGACCACCACGGCCACGACCCGCGGGGTGGTCACAGCTGGACCTGCGTCACGCTGTCTGGGCGGCGACACGGTCCAGGACCTCGGCGGCCTCAGGACCCTTGTACGCCGTCAGGACGTCGCGGATCGACCCGGACTGGCGGACGGTGCCGTGGTCGATCCACATCGCGGAGTCGCACAGCTGCACCAGGAACTCGTCGGAGTGGCTGGCGAACACCAGGATGCCTGCTCGTTTGACTAGTTCCTGGAGGCGGACCCGCGCCTTGGTCATGAACTCCGCGTCCACCGCACCGATGCCCTCGTCGAGCAGCAGGATTTCCGGCTCGATGCTGGTGACTACCCCCAAAGCCACCCGAACCCGCATCCCGGTGGAGTAGGTGCGCAACGGCATCGACAGGTAGTCACCGAGTTCGGTGAACTCGGCGATCTCGTCCATCTTGGCGAGCATCTGCTTGCGGCTCATCCCGAGGAAGAGCCCACGGATGATGATGTTCTCGTACCCGGAGATTTCCGGGTCCATGCCGACCCCTAGGTCGAACACCGGGGCGACCCGCCCGCGGACGGTGGCCGTCCCCCGGGTGGGTTCGTAGATGCCCGAGAGCAGCCGCAGCAACGTCGACTTGCCGGCTCCGTTGTGACCGACGAGGCCCACCCGGTCACCCTCCTTGAGCGCGATGCTGATGTCGCGTAGTGCCTCGACCACCACCACGTTGGCGGAGTTGCGCCCGATGGTGCCGCCTGCCCGGCCCAGGAACGCCTTCTTCACCGACCGGCTTTTCGCGTCGAAGATCGGGAAGTCGACGCACGCGCGGTCCGTCTCGATCGAGGCCATGTCAGCTCATACCCAGTAGGCCACGCGGGCCCGGTAGTTACGGAGCATGACTAGGGCCAACGCCCAGCCCGCGACGGTGATACCTACCACGATGTACCAGTGGTAGGCCTGCTGATCGGTGCCCAGCATGGGGGCGCGGATGATGTCGAGGTAGTGGAATAGCGGATTGATTTCGATTAACCTGGCCCGCGGGTTGTTCTTGGGCAGCTGCTCGGCCGTCCACACGATGGGCGTCATAAAGAACAGCAGTTGCACCATGCTGGCGATGATTGGGGCGACGTCGCGGAAGCGGGTGGCGACGATTCCTACGACGATGGCCACCCAGACCCCGTTGAGCGCCAGCAGGCCCAGTGCGGGGAACGCCGCCAGCGACGTCCAGTGCAGACCCCCAGCGGGGTAGAAGACCGCCAGCAGAATGAAGTAGATGATCAGGTTGTGTGCGAACAACAGCAACTGGCGCCACACCATGCGGTAGATGTGCACGCTCAGTGGCGCGGGTAATTGCTTGATCAGCCCCTCGTTGGCGATGAACACCTCCGAGCCCTCCATGATGCAGCCCGAGATCAATGTCCAGACGATGAGGCCGACGGTGAGGTGCGGGAGGAACACCGCGATGTCTTGGTTGAACAGCTGGGAGTACAGCAGACCCATCGCGAGCGCGGTGACCCCGGTGGCAATGGTGATCCAGATGGGACCAAGGTAGGAGCGGCGGTAGCGCTGCTTGATGTCCTGCCATCCCAGGTGCGCCCACAGCTCACGGTGGCCGAACCCGATGCGGAGGTCGTCGAGGCCACGGCCCAGCGTTCGTGAGTCCGAGATGCGGGCAGGCGGCCCTGGCTCAGCGACGATGGTGGAAGACATGGATTCCGAGACTACTCGGCATGTTGCGGGTACGGACGCCCCGCGCCAGCACTTACCGTCCTAGCTCGACCAGTCCCAGCAGGTACCTGCCGTACCCGGATTTCTCCAGCTTCTCCGCGCGCACCCGGAGGTCGTCGTCAGTCAGGAAGCCGCGCCGCCACGCCACCTCCTCCGGTGAGCCCACCTTCAGGCCTTGGCGGTCCTCGATGGTGCGCACGTAGTTCGACGCGTCCAACAAGGAGTCGAAGGTGCCGGTGTCCAACCACGCGGTGCCCCGGGGCAGCACCTCCACCCGCAGCCGTCCCTGCTCCAGGTAGGCGCGGTTGACGTCAGTGATCTCGTACTCGCCGCGCGCAGAAGGCTTGAGGCCCCGGGCAATCGCGATCACGTCGTTGTCGTAGAAGTACAGCCCCGGCACGGCGTAGTTCGATTTCGGCTGCGCCGGCTTCTCCTCCAGCGACAACGCGGTGCCCTGGGAGTCGAACTCGACCACACCGTAGGCGGTGGGGTCGGCGACCCGGTAGGCGAACACCGCCCCCCCGTCCAAGTCCTCGAACCGGTTCAGGGTGGTGCCCAGGCCGGGGCCGTAGAAGATGTTGTCGCCCAACACCAGCGCGCTCGACTCGTTCCCCACGAAGTCGGCACCCAGCACGAACGCCTGCGCCAAACCGTTGGGCTCGGCCTGCACGGTGTAGGTCAGGTTGATGCCGAACTGTGAGCCGTCGCCCAGCAAACGCTGGAACTGCTCGGCATCGTGCGGGGTGGTGATCACCAGCACGTCGCGGATGCCGGCCAGGATCAAGGTCGACAGTGGGTAGTAGATCATCGGCTTGTCGTAGACCGGCACCATTTGCTTGCTCACCCCGAGGGTGATCGGGTGCAGCCTGGTTCCTGATCCGCCAGCCAGAATGATTCCGCGCATGGTGGGCAATCTTGCCGCACATGATGCGCCCGCCCGGGTAGGCCGCCTCAGGGTCGGAAGATCACCCAGCGCTGCACCAGAAAGTTGATCACCGTGGCCACGCCCTGTGCCAGCACGAACGCCACCCAAGCCTGGACACCCTGATGCGTCGGGCGTTGCCGTTCGGGTTGTGGATCCCGGTGCTGCCCGGCACCCGGCAGGTCACCGTCGGCAGGGCCATCGCGGCCGACATTCACGGCAAGAACCACCATGTGCAGGGCAGCTTCGGCAACCACGTCCGCTCGATGGACTTGGTCACCGCTGACGGCGAGGTCCAGACCCTGACGCCGGACTCGCCGCTGTTCTGGGCCACCGTCGGGGGCATGGGATTGACCGGTGTGGTGGTGCGCGCTCGGATCCGGCTCGTCCGGGTGGAAACCGCCTACTTCGCCGTCGACACCGACCGCACCCCTGACCTCGACGGCCTCCTCGGCCTGCTCGCCGACGGCTCCGACGACTCCTACGGCTACTCCGTCGCCTGGTTCGACGCGGTCGCGCGGGGGGCCCGGTTGGGACGGGCGGTGCTGACCAGGGGACGCTCGGCCACCCTCGACGAACTCACCCGCGCCCAGCGACGCGACCCGCTGGGCCTGCAGGCCCGCCAATTCTTCACCGCCCCCGACCGGTTCCCCTCGGGGCTGGTCAACCGGGCGAGCGCCGGCGCGTTCAGCGAACTTTGGTGGCGCAAGGCGCCCGCCCGCCGCCGCGCCGAGGTGCAGAACGTGACCACCTTCTTCCACCCCCTGGACCTGGTCGGGAGCTGGAACCGGGTCTATGGGCCGCGGGGATTCCTGCAGTACCAGTTCGCGATGCCGTTTGGGCAGGAGGCCGCCTTCCGTCGCGCCGTGGAACTGATCAGCGGGTCTCCTCACGCCTCATTCCTCAACGTGCTCAAGCGTTTCGGCACAGCCAACGCCGCGCCGCTGTCGTTCCCGGAGCCGGGGTGGACGCTGACGGTGGACCTGCCGGTAGCGCCGGGGCTGGGGCGGTTGTGTGACCGTCTGGACGAGCTGGTGCTCGACGCAGGGGGCAAGCTCTACCTCGCCAAGGAATCCCGGACCCGGCCTGAGGTGCTGGCCCGGATGTACCCCCGGTTGACGCAATGGCTTGCGGTACGCGAGGCCGCCGACCCGGCCGGTGTCTTCGTCTCGGATCTATCCCGGAGGTTGAACCTGTGATCGACGCCAACGGCAGCCCGCAGACGGTGCTGCTGCTCGGGGGCACCTCCGAGATCGCCCTGGCCACCGCCGCGGCGTACGCGGCGACCCGCCCGCCACGGGTGGTCCTCGCCGCGCGAGAGGGCCCCCGCCGGGTTGCCGCGGTAGAGCAATTGCGGTCCCTGGGGTGCATGGTCGACGTAGTGGACTTCGATGCCCGCGACACTGCCGCTCACCCGGCGGCCATCGCGGCCTGCTTCGCGGCGGGCGATGTGGACGTGTGCCTGGTGGCGTTCGGGATACTCGGCGACCAGGAGCAGGCGTGGACCGACGTCGACGCCGCGGTGGCGCTGGCGCAGACCAACTACGTGGGTGCGGTGTCGGTGGGTGTCCTGCTGGCCCAACGGATGTCCGCCCAGGGGCACGGCAGCATCGTCGCGTTGTCCACTGTGGCGGCGGAGCGCCCGCGGCGGGCGAACTTTGTGTACGGATCCACCAAGGCCGGCCTGGACGCGTTCTACAGCGGTCTCACCGAGGCGCTGCGCCCGGCTGGGGTGCATGTCTCAGTCATCCGACCGGGCTTTGTGCACAGCCGGATGACCCGCGGGCTCACTGGCCCCGTTGGCCACCACCCCCGACGAGGTGGCAGCCGTCGTCGTCGCGTCAGTGCGCGATCGGCGGGAGCAGGCCTGGGCCCCCGCGGCGCTGCGCCCGGTGATGAGCGTCCTTCGCCACCTGCCCCGCTCGGTGTTTCGCCGCCTGCCCGGCTGAGCTTTGGCGGTCAACCAGCGTTACAGGTACACCGAGAGGCCCAACGTGACCAGCCAGACCGCCGCGAGCAGTTGGAGCACGCGGTCGGCCATCGCGATCTCCTCCGGCTCCCCGGCTGCCCCGCCGTCGACGTCGACGGCGTAACGGAGCACTGCGACGATGAACGGCGCGATGGAGATGACACCCCACGGTGAGTTGCTCCGGGTGTTGAGCTCGAAAGCCCACAGGCAGTAGGTGAGAATGGCGGCGCTGGCCGACATCGTCCAGACGAACCGCAGGTAGCTGGAGGTGTAGCTCTCCAACGACCTCCTGATGCTGGCCCCGGTGCGCTCGGCGAGCTGAAGTTCGGCGTATCGCTTGCCCGACACCATGAACAGCGACCCGAACGCCGCCACCAGCAAGAACCACTGGGACAACGGAATGTGCGCTGCCGCGCCCCCGGCGATACCCCGCAGCAGGAACCCGGAGGCCACGATGCAGATGTCCAGCACAGGTTGATGTTTGAGGCCGAAGCTATAGCCGAGCTGGACAGCCTCGTACACCGCTGTCACGACCATCAACTGCCACGTCGCCAGCAGTGCCAGGCCCAGTGCCCCCACCAGCAGCAGGCCCGCAACCGAATAGGCCATCCGAACGCCCAAGGTCCCGGACGCAATCGGGCGCAACCGCTTGACCGGGTGCTCGCGGTCGGCGTCGACGTCGCGGGCGTCGTTGATCAGATACACCCCGGACGCCGCCATGCTGAAACTCGCGAACGCGATCGCGGCTGCCACCAGCACACTCGGCTGACCGAGCATCCCGGCCGCCGCCGGCGCGGCCAACACCAGGACGTTTTTCACCCATTGCCGGGGGCGCACCGCCCGGACCAGCCCGCGCAGCGTTGGCACCACCGACGGCGTCGCCGGCTGGTGGGCAACTACTGGTGCGCGACTCGCCATCGGCGACTGGGTCTCCTCACAAAGTCCGAACGTGCCTACCGTCCGTCGCCCTACAGGTACTGCCCGGTGCCCGACCCGGGGTTGGGGGCGCCGCTGCCGCGGGGCAGGGCGCCTTGGCGCATCTGCTCGAGTTGGGCTCGGGCAGCCATCTGCTGGGCGAACAGCGCCGTCTGGATGCCGTGGAACAGCCCCTCCAACCAGCCGACCAGCTGGGCCTGAGCGATCCGCAGTTCCGCATCGGAGGGGATGGCGGTCTCGCCGAACGGCAACGCCAGGCGTCCCAGCTCTTCGCGCAGCTCCGGGGCCAGGCCCTGCTCCAGCTCCCGGACCGAGCTGGCGTGGATCTCCTTCAACCGCGCCCGGCTGGCGTCGTCCAACGGCGCGGCCCGCACCTCCTCCAACAGCTGCTTAATCATCGAGCCGATCCGCATCACCTTCGCGGGTTGCTCGACCATCTCCGACAGCAGTGAATCACCCTGGTGCACCCCACCACGGGCAGCATCGGCCTCGGCGGGTGACAGCTGCACGGCCATCGGCGCGCCGTCGGGCCCGATCACCACGACATGGTCGGCATCCGGTTGCGTCATGGCCCCATTGTGCCGTCCACGCTCGCGGACGCTCAGCGCACCCGGAGCACGACCTTGCCGACCACGTCCGCGGAGTCCAGCAAAGCGTGCGCCGCGGCGGCCTCCGACACTGGGAGTTCGGTGTGCACCACCGGCTGCACCCGGCCGTCGGCCACCATCGGCCACAGCTCGGCGGTTACCGCGGCGACGACCTCGGCTTTGCTCGCCGCCCCTGTCGCCGGGCGACCGCGCAGTCCGGTGGCGGTGACAGTGGCGCGTTTGCCGAGCATCACGGCCAGGTCGAGTTCGGCCCTGCGACCACCCTGCAGCCCGATCACCACCAGGTGGCCGTCCGGGGCCAGCACGTCGACGTTGCGGGCCAGGTACTTCGCCCCCATGTTGTCCAGCACCACGTCCGCGCCGTGGGAGTCGGTGGCCGCCCGCACAACGTCGACGAAGTCCTCCTCCCGGTAGTTGATCGTGATGTCCGCGCCCAGGTCGCGGCAACGCGCGAGTTTGGTGGCGCTTCCGGCGGTGACCGCGACGGTGGCCCCAAGCGCCTTGGCCACCTGGATGGCGTGGGTACCGATGCCGCTGCCGCCGCCGTGCACCAGCAGCACCTGCCCCGCGCGCAGCCCGGCGGTCGTCACCACGTTGGACCACACGGTGCACGCCACTTCCGGCAGGGCCGCGGCGGCGTAAAAGTCCAGGCCCGCCGGGATCGGTAACAGCTGAGCGGCCGGGACCACCACCTGCTCGGCGTAACCCCCGCCAGCGAGCAACGCGCACACCTCGTCGCCGACGTTCCACCCGGTGACCCCGGCCCCGAGCTGGCTAATGGTCCCGGAACATTCCAGGCCGAGGATGTCGCTGGCCCCCGGCGGTGGCGGGTAGTTTCCCTGGCGCTGCTGCAGGTCGGCCCGGTTGACAGCGGTGGCGGTGACGTTCACGCGCACCTCACCGTGGCCGAGCTCCGGGTCGGGGACCTGTGTCCATTGCAGGACCTCCGGGCCGCCGGGACGGGTCATCGTGATGGCATGCACAAAGCCAGTCTGCCTGGCCGGAACCGCTGCGGTGCGCCGGGCGTCTGAGTGAGTGTCCGGGTGTCGCCAGCGAGCCGTGGGCGCGCAGACTGCCCGGGTGAGCAACTTCGGCGACCTGCAGAACGAGATCTACCTTGCCGGGCTCGGTGGCACCCGCCCGTCGTTGCCGGTGACGGCCGCCGGGCTCGAGGCCGCCGCCCGCGAGCAGTTGCGTCCGGAGGCCTTCGATTACGTCGCCGGCGCCGCGTCCACCGAACGGACTGCCACCGCCAACGTCGCTGCCTTCGCCCGCCACCACATCGTCCCCAGGATGTGGCGGGGCACCGCGGCACCCGAGGGCCGGGACCTGCAGACCACCGTCCTGGGCACGGCGCTGGCTGCGCCCGTACTCACCGCACCCATCGGCGTGCTGGGCCTGGTGCATCCCGACGCCGAGCGCGGGGTCGTCTCCGCGGCCAGCGAGCTGGGTATCGGGGCGGTGGTGTCGACCGCGTCGTCCACCCCGATGGAGGACGTCGCCGACGCCGCAGGGCAGTGGTGGTTCCAGCTGTACTGGCCCGCCGACGAGGAGGTGGCGCGTTCGCTGGTGCAGCGGGCGCAGGCCGCGGGAGCATCGGCGATCGTCGTCACCGCCGACACTCCGGGGATGGGGTGGCGCCCACGGGACCTGGAGCTCGCCCACCTGCCCTTCCTGCAGGCCAACGGCATCGCCAACTATCTGTCCGACCCGGTGTTCCGCGCCCGGCTGGCCGCGCCGCCGGAGGAGAGCGCCCAGGCGTTGCAGGCCGCGGTGCTCACGTGGCTGTCGATGTTCGGCAACCACACCCTGCGCCCGGCCGACCTTTCTCGCCTGCGCGGCTGGACCGACCTGCCAATTGTGGTGAAAGGGGTGCTGCACCCCGACGACGCGACCGCCGTGCTCGACGCCGGTGCCGACGGGGTAGTGGTCAGCAACCACGGGGGCCGGCAGGTCGACGGCGCGGTGGCGGCGCTGGACGTACTGCCGGCGGTGGTGTCGGCGGTGGGGGCGCGCGGGGTGGTGCTGCTGGACTCCGGGCTGCGGTGCGGGGCCGACGTGGTGGTGGCGTTGGCGCTGGGGGCCGACGCAGTGTTCTACGGCCGGCCGTGGGTGTACGGGCTGGGCCTGGCCGGGCGGGCCGGCGTGGTGCACGCGCTGCGCTGCCTGCTGGCCGACCTGGACCTCACGATGGCCATGGCCGGGCTGAGCTGCGTCGCCGACATCGACCGATCGGTGCTGGTCAGCGGCTGACCGACGGGGCACAGTTGGTTTAGACTTACACGATGTCCCCGACCCCCGGCGCGCCCACCGCAGCACCACCACAGTGGTTGAACGAGCAGGAGATGCGGGCCTGGCGGGCGTTCATCGACGGCAGCCAGCGGTTGCTGGAGGCCTTGAACCGCGAACTAGTGGAGACGCACGGGCTGTCGCTGGACGACTACCGGATCCTGGTGCTGCTGTCGGACTCCCCGACGAATGCGGTGCGGATGCGTGAGCTGGCCGAGGGCATCGTCTCCTCGCGGAGCAGGTTGACCCACCAGGTGCGGCGGCTGGAGGAGGAGGGTCTGGTGCGGCGGCAGGAGTGCCCTTCTGACGGTCGTGGGGTGCTCGCGGTCCTCACCGACGCCGGGCGCGAGCGACTCATATCCGTGGCGCCCACCCACGTCGCCGGGGTTCGACGCCACCTCGTCGACGGGCTCAGCCGGGCCGAGCAACGCTGCGTCGCCGACGTGTTCGGTCGGGTGAACGCCGCACTAGCGGGCCCGTGAGCACGACGTCGGTGGGTGCAGGCCGGCGGATAAGCTGGCCCGCGGAAGCGTGGCAGAGCGGCCGAATGCACTCGCCTTGAAAGCGAGAGACCCGCAAGGGTTCGGGGGTTCAAATCCCTCCGCTTCCGCCACGACCCCCCCGCACCCGCCGACCCCACCCCCAACCCCGCAAGTAGCCCGCTATTTGCGGTTTTGCAGGCCGCTGGCCTGACGTTCCGCACTTCTCGGGGAGCGTTTGGCCCCCCACTTCGGGCGGCTACTGATCTGCGGTTCGTTGCTCGTGGAGGAGTAGTTCGGCTGCTGCTGCTGAGGTTTCTTCCATCTTGCTGATGAT
>JAABUP010006408.1_pt1 | contig 16764 bp, 22 predicted proteins | sample 5559201 | NCBI WGS metagenome assembly JAABUP01 (sample SAMN10711887, study PRJNA513373) | rock metagenome | isolation source: Antarctica rocks | place: Antarctica
GCGACACGCCCCTGCACGCCCACGGGCAGAGGATGCGCCAGTTCGAGGGCGTCGTCACCTCTATCGCTGGCGACGCCGTGACGCTCCAGCTCCAGGGCCACCAGGATATCACCGCCACCGTGACCATTTCCGAGACCCTCACCCCCGGCGCCCTGGCGGCGCTCGCGCCCGGCGAGCGCGTCCACATCACCGCCGTCGCCACCGACCCGGCGCCTGACGCGTACGTCGCCGTGCGCGTCGTCATCGGCCGCCGCGCCTTCGGCGACACGCATAAGAAGACGCGCTAACTCCGGCCCCCCGGACGGCGCATCCACCCCCTATCCAGCCGCAGGTTGCCCCGACGGCGCGTTGTGCCGCAGGCGCACGCGGTCCCTACGCCGCTCTCCTGCTATCGGATAGGAGGCGGGTGCGCCGTCCAAGGGACGCCGACGCGCCCGCCCCCTCTGCCCCTTCGGCGTCTCCTCCCTCCACGCCCACAGCGCCGCAGGATCACGGATGTGCGCACGCTACAGATGCGCGGCGTCGAGCACGCTCACGGTGTTGTCCCCCCCGTTAGCGACGAAGAGGCGCGCGGTCTGCTCGTCTACGCCGACCGCGGGCGGCCCGACGCCGACATTCAGGCCGGCAAGTCGGTGCCCGGTGCGCGTGTCGAAGGTGGAGACGTAATCGCGGCCGTAGATGGTCGGCCCGCTAATCGTCACGTCCGCCGACACGATCACAACCCGCCCCCGCGCTGTGTCGACGGCTTCCGCCACCGGCGGAAAGCCCGTCCTGACGGCGTTCACATCTCCCGTCCACGCGATCCGCCCGCTGCGCGTGTCCAGCCCGGTCACGCTGATCACGCCGCCGCTCGAGCTCAGCGGAGACTCCGTGGCGATGTAGCGCCCCACCCGCGGGTCCACCACGCCCGGACCCACGTCGTAGATGGTGCGTAGCACGCGCCCCGTCGTCGCGTCCAGCAGGGCCACGCTGTAGGTGCGCGTCGTGCTGTCATAGAGGCTAGCCACGACCCGCCCCGCCGTCGCGTCCACCGCCAACCCAGGCTCCCCCTCGGGCAAGGACACGCGCCCCACCACCCGCTCCGTGCGCGCGTCGAGCACCGTAACGCCGTCGTTACCGGAGACGAACAGGCGATCCGTGCGCGCGTCGAGGACCATCCCGGCCGTACCTAACCCGGCTGGGTGCGCCTCCCGCACGACGACGCCCATGGTTACGTCGACCACGCGTACGCTCGCGGTCCCCACAAGGTGACCGTCACGGCCAATGGGCCCGGCGTCAAGGAGGAAGAGTCGCCCATGCCCCGCATCGAGCACCATGGCTTGCGGGCTCTGGCCTGCCGCGATCGTGCGCACCACCGTCCCCGTGTGCCCATCGAGGACATGGACGGTGCTCGGCCCGGTGAGTTGGCCGTTGGAGAGGCCTGTGCGGCTTGTCAGGACGAAGACGTACCCCGTCCGCACGTCTGCCCTCCCACCGGCCGCGAACCCACGCGTCTCCACGGTCACGGAGCGCAGTAGCGTGCCCGTCGTCCCGTCGAGCACGTACGCGACGACGCGCGCCGGCGCACCGGTACCCGCCCTCGTCGGGGACTGCGTTGTAAGTACAAACGCGCGCCGCCCCGACGGATCGACCACCACCTGATAGGGGAGCGCGGGCAACCGCACCGTGCGCACGGGAACTAACGACCCAGTGGCACCCGTATGCGCCGCATCGTTCGCGCCGGTCGAGCTCACCGCATGGACAAGCGACACGCCGCACACGACCGCGATCACGGCACGCAATCGGGGAATGAGTCCTGTCACCCCACGCCGCACCCTCATGACACACCCCTCCCGTTACGCCTCACCCCTGGGGCTGCGGGCATTTGGATTGTATGCCCATGGCCCCACTCACCATGTCAACGATAACACGCCGTTGCGATCAAGCTGGAGTAGATACGCGCGATGGGCACCCGGGTGTTCGATATGCCCTTCCGCTTTTGGTCAGGGCAGTAGACCGTCGCTATCTTGGGCGCTCCGTTTGTGTGACCCGCTTGCGCGACACCATAGTAGATGCCGACGTTGTCGCCCGGCGCGTCGACTTCACGGAAGATATTGACGCGTACTGGCGCTCGGGTGGGGTCAAGGCCTACACAGACCCCGTTCTTCCTGGTGCAATAGCGGTCATTGAGCCAGGTGAAGAGGTCGGCGGTATAGGCTCCTTGCGCCGACTCGTTGCTTACGGGGCTATATATGGGTGTTCCATTTAGGTTTGTTCCCGTCCTGATCGACTCCCCAGGGCTGTAATTGTCCTCCGTGAAGATGACAGGGAGGCGCAACGAGGCGAAGCTGTACTTCGTCCCATAGTAGCGTGACTTAGGAGTCCCGCGGTGCGTGCCCGACGTCGTCCACGTGTTGATCATGTCGCTGAGGTTCAGACAGGCGTTATAAGAGAATCGCTTGGGATTCCCCGGGTCAAGGGGAAGGGGACCATGCGCCTGGGTTTGGCCGTAGAAGTTCTTCCACCAGTGCCCATGGTCATCGGGCGTATCGTACCCGTAGGGGTGCACGGCAAGCCCAAGACGCCCTACCGGCGCGGGGGGAATAGACGCCCCATCTACCACCACCTGCGCGGAGGAGTGGATCGTAGCGCTAATCGCCGCAGCTGCGGCAAAGACGCTGTCGTATAGGTTGAACGTCGGCCCTCCCTGCCCCAGGCATGTCTTCACAGCCTTCGTCGTCGCCGTCGGCACCGACATGCCTGCGGTTAGGATGCGTTACCGGCTGTACCCATAGCCCGACAGAGCCTGGTACAGGCCGCACGCGGCGTACGCGTAGATCGACTCGTAGTGGTATGTGCCGTCCTTGCTGATGAAGGTGGTCCCGTCGGTGTACTTGGCGATGTCCTTCAGGTTCAGGTCGGGCTCGTTGCCGACCTCGAAGTAGATCATCGACGTCGTCGGGAACGACGTGTCGTCGTGCAGATACTGCATAAGGTCTTTGACTTGCTTGTACCACAGGACGGGCGTCAGCTCGTGCGCATAGTGGCAGTCCGGGACGATGATGTCGAGGATCGGCACGATGTGGTAGGCCTGCGCCGACGCGAGCATCTGGGCGATGTTGCCGAGGTCGAATGCGTCGGCGCTGATGGAATAGGTCTGGCCTGAGCTATCGATCGCAGTGCCTGCGGTGTCAGGAGGGGAAGAATCACTCTGCCACCACTTGATCCCAGGTGCGGTTGGTGTAAGATCCCACAGTTTCTGCGCCCTGTCCCACAGTTTCTGCGCCAGAAATCCGAGACTGCGTACTTGACATGAGGTGCCGGTGTAGGAAGACAGTCAGGTCGTGTGAACGGTCCTGATGAGCGCGTTTTTAGGAGCATACAACCCGCAAGATGAAGGTAAATAGGCTCCCAGACGTGGTGGCGCAGGTATAGGCAGGCAAGACCCCACGTCAATTACGCAGTCTCAGAAATCCCACAGTTTTTGAGCCATCCTGCACAGACCTCCTTATCAGGTGTGAAACAGGCCGTCTGCACGGACCCTAGCGCGCGGATCGGCGCACGAACTCTGGGATTTTCTGCAGGGTCGCGCACGAACTCTGGGATTTCCGGCTCAAAAACTCTGGAATTTCTGCCGCCGTCCGCACTCACACATGGCTCAAAAACTCTGGAATCTTACAGCTACCCGCTCAGGGCCTCCCTATGCTTGACCCTTCTGCAGGCGCCGCCGTGGCGCGGGCGCGCTCTCCCGCCTGGCCCCCGGACCGCCGGCGCCCACAGCCCCCAGGAGCCCCGCCGGGGCCACAGGCACATTGGACCGCCCCCAGCGGCCTGTCAGCGCCTGTCAGCGGCTCCCAGCGCGCGTCAGACGGCCCGAGGACGGCGCAAGGACGCCCCGAGGGACGGCCACGCCGCCGCGCCACCCCGGTACCACCGCCGCTGCCGGGTCCACACGCGATCATGCCCGCCTCACCCGCCTCACGCCGCGCCTCACGCGCCGCCGATAATCAGCCGATTTTACCCCTATTTTGCCCCGTTTTACCCTTGATATTGTATGTCTGAATGTACTATAATAAGGGTGCGAGGGCGTCCGGCCCCCGCCCACTCCCGCCCACCCAGGAGGCCACAAACACCGATGCACCAAGCCCAGGCGATCACCCTGACACCCCAGCCCACCCGCGTCCCCGGCATCTTCACGGTGCCCAGCAAGAGTTACCCCGGCCAGTTCTACACCACCGATATCCGCGACGCGGCGCACCCCGCATGCAATTGCCCCGCGGGGCAGCACGACTTCGAGAGCTGCAAGCATGTCGCCACCTGCTGGCATGTACGCGCCTGCATCGCCGTCCAAGCTGAGCTAGACCGCGCCCGCGCCCGTGCCCTCATCGTCCGCCCCCGCGGCATGGCCGCCCTGCAAGAGGCGTTCGGCCCCGCCACGCCCGCGTAGTTCCCACAGACAGAAATGGCCGGGTCCGTCCTGACAACGGACCCGGCCTGAGCACGAAAGGATCACCACCTATGACCCTCGCACCCGCGCCTATTCTACCAAGTGCCGCCCGCGCCAGCGACGTGTCCGTCACCGTGACCTTCACCCCCAGCGACCCTCTCACCTGTACCGAGGTCCTCGCCTCCCCCGCTCTCCTGGACGATACCGCCCTGCTCAATCTGCTTGATTGCGCCATCGCCCGCCTGACCTGCTACCGCGCCGCCTACCAGCAGGCCAGGGACGAGAACGACACGCCGCTCCCCCTCCCCGTCCCCTGCTCTAGCGGGGACGCGCGCCGCTCCATGGACGACCCGGCCTCTGATCGGGAGGTGCTGGAGTGGCAGCACTTCTATGGGGATGCACAACACTAGGGCCAGGAAACAGAGGCAAGGGGAGGCAGGCCCTCCCCCTACGTGATGGAGGGATGACCGATGACCGCCGAGACCACCGCGCCGCGCCCCAACCCCACCGCCGACAATCTCGCCAAGATCGACGCCTGGATGCAGCGCCTTGCCGACGAGACCGACCAGGCCGCCCACAGCGCCGACCTCACCCGCTACCTCCAGACCCTCAGCCGCTTCTACTCCTACAGCGCCCACAACTGCGCCCTGATCGCTCTCCAGCGCCCCGACGCCACCCGCGTCGCTGGCTACCGCGCCTGGCAAGCCCTCGGCCGCCAGGTCACGAAGGGCGCGAAGGGCATCGCGATCTTGTGCCCCGCCCCCATCAAGGGCAAGACCGACGCGGGCGACGACGCTGTGATCGCCCTGCGCTTCCGCACCGGCTATGTCTTCGACACTTTATCTCGTGATTCTGATGGACGCAGGAGAGTTGCGCTGGGTTATTGACATGGTCGAGGCGGTGATGCCCAAACCGAGATGGGATGGCATCCCTTACGGCGCTCGGTCATAACTGAAACTAGGTCCGCTCGAAAGTGAACCGATCGTATAGCACCCAACCAGTCTCGTTATGCCCAACCATGAGCCAGACCTCCTGTGCGACGGCATCGAGGGGCAGTTGGCCTGCTACATCGGCGGCGATTCGTGTGAGGACGTCTTTGGGTCCATGTTGCGCGATGGTGAGATGCGGGATCACTTCCGGATACCGTCCCTCAAAGGGCAAGATGTCGAACGTTTGGCTCAGATGTCGTGTCAATTCGACAAACGGTGTAGCCGGTTCAGGAACGAGATAGAGAACACCTTGCTCAAACCACGCTGTGCGGCGAAGGGTAAATGGGAAAGGAGGGACGGCGCTGAACGTAGCCCGCAGTGTGGACAGGACAGCACCGTCGATTTTGTCTGGCGTGAGGAAGGGATAGAGCAAGGTGATGTGTTCGGGCACGTTCGCCGGGGCGGATGGGTCGTAGCGCAGCCGGTACTGATGCACGAGCGAAGCAACCTTCGGCACAGGGACCAGGAGGATACTTTCGGGCGTCGTCTGCTCAGTCATGTCAACCTTCCTTGGTCAGAAACCTGTACCATCGTTTACCTGCACTTCCCGCTCTCCGAATACAACCGCGATCCGCAGCGCGCGCGCTGCTTAAATCGTACACCGTGTATATGTTCGGCACCCATTCACGAAATGCGTGGGACATAACATCGTAGAAGAGGTAGTAGATGCCAGCATTTAAGGTCGTTCAGCAGGCAGATAGAGCCCAGCCCTTCTCTGTCGTCGGTCCCGACGGGTCTGCGGCCAGCGACATCGACGAGTTCCTCGCGCACCTGTGTGCCCAGGGGCGCTCGGGGTACACCCAGCGGTCGTATGCGCTTGGCCTCGCGCATTTCTTCGCCTGGCTCCATCGGCAGGATATTCCCATCAGTGCCGTCACCACGCAGGTCATCGGGCGCTATGTCGAGGACTACCGTACCGGAGTGAAGGGCGGTGCGTGCCCTGTGGCCGGGCAGCGGGCGGGACAGATAAACGTGCTGACGCGCAAACCTGCGCCAGCGCTCGAGCGGCAGCCCCGGACGATCAACCATCGCCTTAGCGTCCTCGCCTCGTTCTTCGCCTACCGCGATGCATGCGCTCTCGATGCCGGCATGCCTCCGTGTGCGAACCCTGTCCCCGTCAGCACGGACCCCATGGCCGGCGGCCACGGGCTGCGCGGGCGGGACGCACCCGTGCGCGGGCGGCGTGGGCTGTTTCGGCGGCGCGTGTCGCGCACCCTCCCGAAGGATCTCGAACCGCAGCTCATCGAACGCCTGATCGACGCGGCCACGTCGTGGCGCGACAAGGCCATCCTCACCCTGCTGTATCGGACCGGTCAGCGCATCGGCGATTGGAGCTCTTATGGCGGCCGCCACGGGGTCCTCGGCATGGGCTTGGCCGACTTCGACGAGCGGCGTAGCCGGATCACGGTGCGCCTGAAAGGGGCGCGCGACGAGCATTGCGTCCCCGTGACCGCGGATTTCTGGCCCCTCTTCCATCGCTACCTGGCGCACGAGCGGCCACCCGACGGACAGACGGCGGCGTGGGTCGCCTTCCGCAAAGGGCGCGGCAAACCTCTCACGTACGCCGCCTTCGAGTCGTCCTTGCGCTACGCCGGCCGGAAGATCGGGGCGAACGTCAACGCGCACATGCTCCGCCATACGCTCGCGCAGGCCATCGTGGAGACGGGCGAGATCAAGGTCGCCCAAGATCTCCTCGGCCATAGCCACATCGGGACGACGCTGGACGTGTACGCGCATGCCGATCAGCGCGCGCTGGTCGAGGCCGTTGCCGCGGCGAAGCGACGCTTCGACATGGCAGACCACGACACGACCGCGCCCGTGATCGAGGTCAATGAGGCCGTGCTCACCCGCCCTCGCTACGTCTTCGCCTACGACCAGGCCACGGTGGATGAGCTGGAGGGCGCAGCCATCCACACACCGCAGCCACCACCCGCACATCGGTAAACACCGCACACCGGCAAACACAAGGAGGAGGCACACCAATGGGAGAGATCAGAGAAGAAGGCATGCCCACCGTCCCACCCGCGGGCCTGGAGGAACCTTACGACGGGGATCTCCTCGTGGCGCGGCTATGCGCCGCTATCGACGCCCAGGGCTTCGACTCCTCGGCGCGGCCGGGGCTGCGGCGCGCCTGCCAGGCCCTGCGCGCCGCGCTCGATCGGTGCGCGGGGGACACGACGCAGGAGCGGTGGACCGCGTTCGAGACGCACATCTGGCCCGCCTGGGTCTGCGGACGCGACCGCCCGCCCAACTGCGGCGCGCATTGGACCGGTGGGCCGCGCGCCGCCATCACGGCGCGCCTGGTGCGGCCGAGTTGGGCAGTGCTCAGCGGCATCCACCTCCTCAAGTGGGTCGCGCATCTGCCGGAGGACGATCCTTTGCGGCAGCAACGCCGCCTACTCGGGCAGGCTATCGACGGGCTGCCCTGGGTCACCACCGCGCTGCAGCGCGACCACGCCGCCGCCCTCGGGCTGCGCCTCGTCGTGGCGCGCGGCTACCGGTCCGTCGCCGAGATCACCGAGCGCGACTTGCTCGACGTGCCGGCCGGGACGCCCGGCGGCGACATCCTCGACGCCGCCCTCTGCGCGCTGGGCATCTTCGCGCGCACCCCCGAGCGCGGGGCGCGGCGGCGCGCCCGCCGCGAGCGCCTCTCCCCCGCCGAGCTCGTCGCCCGGTCGGACATCGCCGCGCCCTTCCGCGCGGTCACCACCCTGTACCTGGAGACCTATGCCGCGCGCGTCGGCCCGACCTACCGCACGTTGCGTCAGAAACAGATCGCCCTGGCGCACTTCTGGCGCTTCCTGCGCGAGCGATACCCCGACGTGCGGGCGTGCGCTGACGTGCGGCCCGCCCACGCGCGCGCCTTCATCCCGTACATCATCGCGCGCGGGCGCGAGACCCGGCGCGGCCCGGTGAAGGACGACAGCCAGACGGCCCACGCGCGGCTCATCGACGTGCGCGTGTTCTTCTCCGATCTGTGCGGCTGGGCGACCGAGCCCGACTCGCCGTTCGCTCCGTACGCGCCCCCGACCATCCCGCTGGTGCATCGCGACCTGATCGGGGTGGGCTTCGAGCAGGCGCGCAAGCGCACGCGCGCCCGCCTGACGGCGACCGTCCTCGACCTCGAGCGCGAGAAGCCCACGATTCGCGCCCACGCGCTGCGCCGGTGGGACACGGCCGCGACGGCGCTCCGGGCCGACCCCGACGCGCCTGGGGCAGGCGCCGCCGAGCGCGGGGCGTTCTGGGATTGGGCGTTGCTGGAGCTGCTCGTCCAGAGCGGGCTGCGCATCGAGGAGGCGAGCGAGCTGACGACGCTCGATGTCCTCAAGCGGTCGCTGCCCGACGGCCGCGTCTACTACCTGCTCCACGTCAAGCCGTCCAAGTACGACCGGGCGCGCGTGCTCCCGATCGGCGACGGGCTCGGGCGCGTCATCGCCGAGATCATCCGCCACGTCAAGCGCTTCTATGGCACCGACCACGTCCCCCCGTGCGATCACATAGACCTGCACGAGAAGCGCCGCCTGCCGCGCGCCCCCTACCTGTTGCAAGGGGCGACACAGCACCCCAGCCCGATCGGCATCCAGACGATCCGGGCGCGCCTGGGACAGCTCTCGCGCGCGGCGGGGGCGCGCACGGCGGACGGCTCGCCCCTCACCCTACTCCCGCACGATTGCCGGCGCGTCTTCGCCTCCGAGCACCTCAACAACAACACGCCGGTGCATGTGATCCAGGCGCTCCTCGGCCATGCGACGGTCGACACCGTGATGGTCTACGCCAAGTTGTATCCGACCCACCTCGTCGAGGCCTATCGCGTGGCCGTGCGGGGCCTGTACGGGACGTTCTACGGGGCCGAGGACCTGCGCAACCCGACGGCGGAGGAGTGGGCGGCGTTCACCGCCAGCTGCACCATGCGCGACATGGGCACGCACCTGTGCGCCCTGCCGACCGGCGAGTATTGCCCGAAGGGGCTGGTCTGCCTCGGGTGTGTCCACGCGCAACCCAAACAGAGCGCCATCCCCGTCTTCCGCCGCATGCTGGCCAGCCACGAGCGGGCGCTGGGCGCGGCCCATGCGCACGGTGAGCCGGCCGGCCAGGTGGCGGCGCGCGAGATGGAGATCGCCCGCATCCGCCACGCGCTCGGGCGCGCGGAGGAACTGACGTCGGGCGTGGCGGCAGCCATTGAGGAAGCTGCCGTCGGACCGTCGTGAGGTAAGGGACACATGACATCGCCGAGGATGCGAAGCCACAGGCCACTCACTCATACAACCCAGCGCCGAGGCCGTCGCCACACCGGACTCCAGGTGGCTTCGCGCCGCAGGCGAAATCGCGGGATCGCGACGCGATCTCCGCGAAACGTACCCCGTCGTCGAGGCGGAGACCAGATCGTGCAGGGTATCGTGCCTGATCGTCTTCTGCAGATTATTTCAGACGGATCGCTGCAGACAATCGTCAATGTCCATACGAAAACGCTGTAGGAGGAACTTGACACGGATGGTTCAAAAGCCCAAGCAGTTCGCGCCCGCATACGCGGAGCCATTTTAGGACCGTGGCGTCGTAGAGGCCTATCGCCATCGCCCTCCCTATCCCGCTGAAGTTTTCGACATCCTGGTGGGACTCATTGACGGACAGCAGCGGCCAGTTCTCGATGCTGGCTGTGGGACCGGCAACATTGCGCGACATCTCGTCGCGCGCGTCGAGCGAGTGGATGCGGTTGACTTCTCGCGGCAGATGATTGAGTACGGGAAGCGCCTCCCCAACGGTGACCATCCGCGCTTGCGCTGGCTGCATGGGCGCCTCGAGGATGTGGCGCTCGATCCTCCCTATGCGCTCGTCACAGCGGGAGAGAGCCTACACTGGATGGATTGGAATATTGTGCTGCCGCGGTTCTACGAGGTGCTCATACCAGGGGGATATGTCGCGGTGATCGGCCATGACACGGTGCCCGATCCCTGGTCGACCCTCGGCGAGATCATCCCGCAGTACCGAACCGATGCAGGCTATCAATCCTACGACATGATTGACGCGTTAGAGCGGCATGGCCTCTTTCAGAAGGTGGACGAGAAGAGGACCGCACCGATCTCCTGGGTGCAATCAATCGACGACTATATCGAGTCCTATCATTCGCGCGCCGGCTTCTCCCGGGAACGCATGGGCCCAACGCGGGCCGCCGCCTTTGACCAGGAGGCGAGAAGGACACTACTCAGATCCCATGGCGATGGCATCATCTCTCTCCAGGTTGTTGGGAGCATCGTGTGGGGGCTTCCGGGAAGGGGGAAGGGCGGTGGCTGAAGGTGCTCCGCCGCAGCGTCATTCCAGATGGGAAAGCGACCACGTGCAACGCTCTGCCTTGACATTAGATTCACGAGATAAGACGTGGCCGACACCGACGGCGCGGACCTCCCCGCGCTGACCGTCCACGCCGTCGCGGGGGAGCGGTACGACGCCCTGCTCCGCCAGCTCGTCGCCGTTGCCGAGCGCCACGGCTTGCGCGTCAGCTTCAAGGATCGCCTGCTGTGGGACGCCAACGGTGTCAGCTACGGCGACGGCCGCATCGACCTGAAGGCCACCAACCCCGCCGGCAACCTCTGCAAGACCCTCTGCCACGAATGGGCGCATGAGCGCGTCCACCGCGCCGACGAGCGCCGCACCTTCACCACACAGCAGGCCGAATGTCAAGCGGAAAGCATCGCCTATTGCGTCTGCCAGGCCCTCGCTATCCCCACCCCCAACACGCCGACGTACCTCGCGCTGTACAAGGTCTCGCGCGCCACGCTCGCCGCCAACCTCGACGCGATCCGCGCCGGCGTCGCCGCCCTCATGCAGGAGATCGCCCCCGCGCTCGACCTCGACAGCGCCCGCGTTGCCTAGCTCCTGGGGGAGGCGCCGCGCGACGCCTCCCCCAGCCCCACCACGCGCTTCCCATCCATTTCGTATTTTAGGGGGGAAATCCCAGATTTTGCGCTTAATAATGTACGCGCGCGTATGCTATAATAAGCGTGTAGGGACAAAGAAGCGGGCTGCCCCCCTCCCATCACAGAGTTTTGGGCAGCCCGCCGGCAGACCCCTACGCAGAGGTCTACGACAATGGTAGCAGAGGCCATCGCACCCGCCCCGCGTCTCTCCCTCGTCCCCCCGGTCATGCCGCCCCCCGCGCGTCCCCACCGCGCCCCGCTCTCCCCCGAGGCTCAGGCCGCCCGCGCTGCCCACTGCCGCCGCATCGCCACCCTGGGCGGTCAGGCCATCCTCAAGGCGCGCGGTACGTCCTGGATGAGCGAGATCGGGAAGCTCGGATTTCAAGCCGCCCTCGACCTGGGGTACGGCGAGTACTTGCTGACGAAACTTGCCCCGAGCTACCGCGCCAAGTTCGGGTGCGATCCCAAGCTGGGCTGCAACAAGGCCGGCGACGCGGCCCGTGCGCAGGCCCGCCGCGCCACCCCGACTCTGGGCGCCTGCCAGTGGCCCGACTGCCCGGCCCCGGCGACCGAGCGCCATCATGTAGACGGGTGGCAGCACAGCGACGCCACCACTGGCCTGTGCGCCCCGCATCATGACGCCTTCGACCGCGCCTACCGCGCCACCCGCACGGTCTGGCGACCCCTTACCGCCGATCCTGTCACCCCGCGCGCCGTGGCCATCTCCATCGGCATCGGTCTGGGCGAGGCGGTCCCCTTCTAACCACCGACGAGCACGGGGCCGGCTGCCGGGAGTGGCAGCCGGCCTCACGGGAGGACCACCCGCGATGACACCCCTTGCCTACCGCCTGCACGGACACCCCGTCTGCCTCGCCTGCCTCGACGACGACTATCTGCTCGACGACGACGACACGGCGCGCGGCTGGCCTGCCAGGGGCGACGTGCCGGACGTGCAGCCGATCCACGCCGGCGACCCCGACGCGGCCGACCCGTGCGCCGGCTGCCACCGCCCGCTCATGACCCCGGCCGCCACGGACCCGCGCGACCTGGGCGACCTGGACGACGGCGCGCCGTTCCGTCCCGACGACGGCCTCACCCGTTTGGCCCTCGCCGCCGCCCGCCTCCAGGAGGCCGCTGCCGCCCTCCGTCGCTGCCTTGCCCACGGCGACCTCGACAGTGACCCACAGCGGGACGCCTTCCAGGACCTTGCCGCCTGCCTCGATGCTGTGCCCGATCCGCGCGCCCGCCAGCCCCACGCTCCCGTTGCGGACAGCCCCGCCGCCTAGACCGACGATGACCGCCGGCGTAGAACGCCCCCGTGCACAGAGGGCGTCCTGCCCCCGGCCTGCCCTGAAAGGACCACGTACCGATGACCGAGACCACCGCGACACAGCCCGACGCCCCCCGCGTCACCCTGGTCTGCCCCCACTGCGGCAGCGCCGACCTGCGCATCTTCTACAGCGAGCGCCGCGTCTGCCGCGTGACCACCCGCGCCCTGGCCACCGACGACCCCGCCGCCGGCGCCGACCCCTGGCCCAGTTATGAGGCCGACACGTTCGTGGACATCGACCCCGACACGTTCGCCGTCGCCTGCGACGCCTGCCACGCCCACGACCTCACCCCCCGCCTGCTGGACCTCGACACGGCCCGGCGGGAGCACGACGCGCTTATCGACGGCCTGGCCGCGTTAGGGACCACCTGGACCGACATCGAGGGCGTCGGTTCCGGCTACACCCTGGCCCGCTATGCGCCCGGACGGCTGGAGTGGGACACGGGCGGCGGCGATCCCGTGCGCCTCGGCGACGACGACAACGCCGACACCGACGCCGACGCCGACGAACTGGCCGCCCTCGCTGCTGCCATTGCCCGCAACACGCGCGACTTGATGGGCGCCCGCCAGCGCCCCGACGATTATCGCTATGAAGGGAGCTTGCCATGAGCAACACCGCACACACCCGCGACGAGGCGGACCGACCGATCACTGCTGACGACGCGCCACAGGGGGACGAGCCCGAGATGCTCACCTGTGCGAACGATGTATGTGAGCGGGTGTACGACGCCGCAGACGGCGGACTCACCAATGACAAGGAGCCGCTGCACCTGTGCCCCGCCTGTCGCGAGGCTTACACGCTGGGGTGGATAGATCACGAGAGGACGACGACCGGCCGCGGCCTGCGTGGCTGGGTCGGCCGGCTCAGACGGCGGGACCGGAAGGAGAGCTACTGATGATAGCTGTTGACATAACGACGCCGCCCCCGGCGCGTGCGGACGACGAGCGCACCCGCGTTGCCTGCCAGTGGGCGGTGCGGCGCCTCCAACGCGCCCAGCTCGCCGAGGCCCGCCGCATCCGCCAGGCCGTCGCCGACGCCTACGGCGTGCCCCTCGTCCAGCTCCAGGCGGCCGGGCGTGAGCGCGAGGTCTCCGAGGCCCGCCAGGTCGCCATGCACGCGATGCGCGTTCGCCTGCTCTGGCCCCTGGCCCTGCGCAACGCGCCCTTCCCCTTCGAGCAGATCGGCGCGCTGCTCGGAGAGCGCGACCATTCCACGGTCATGCACGGCGTCGCCGCCATCGCGGCCCGCCTGGATGGCGCCGCCGAGGACGCGGGCTGCCTCCGCTACATGGTACACGCCATCCACGCCACGCTCGACGCGACCTACGAGGACGACGCCGACCGCCGGGGACACGCCGCCTGACCACGACACGCACACGGACGGGTCGCCGGCGCCGGCGCCCCCACGGAAAGGAGACCGTCATGGGACACCGTATCCACTCCCCCTGGCGCCCCGACGCCGCCCGCGTCGAGGCGCGGCAGTTCCCCCTTGGCCTGACGGCCTCCTCTTAGGACAGGAGCCGACGATGACACCGACAATCGCCCGTGCAATAGTAGCCCCGCGTGTGCTTTCTCCGCCACGGCAGCACGCCACGCGGTACGCTACAGGCATGCCGAAAAAAACGAAGCAGGACGACCCCCTCTATACGATCGCGCGCTACACGACCGCCCAGGTCGCCGCAGAGCTAGGCATCACGCTCATCGCTGTCCAGGCCGCGATCCGGCGCGGCACCCTGGAGTCCGAGGCGATTAGCCCGCGCATCCGCCTCGTCTCCCAGGCCGCGATCGATGCCTACCGCGCGGACCACCTGGGCCAGGTCGGGAAGCCCTCACGCAAGAAGCAACGGATGAAGTTGAAGAAGGCCGAGGCCCACGCGCGGACGGCTGCCGCGGCCGATGAGGCGCCCGATGCGTCCACAGGCACGGAGGGAGACCCATGATCGATGACGATGCCGCCCGGACCGATCTGCACGCCTATATGCAGCACACGATGACCGCGGACCCACGCCTTGCCCCGACGACGCGCTGCCCGCGCTGCGAGCGGGGCGTGGACCCGGCCGACCTCCTGGCCCAGTCCCTCGCCGAGCTGCGCCTGATCGACCCGCACGTCGCGCGCTACGACCGCCAGACCGCCGACGGCCGCGTGGCGATCTGCGACGACTGCGATCAGCAGCTCGCCGCGATCGCGTTAGAGATGGACACCCAGCGCCGGCGGCTCGCCCGTCTCTGGCCGCTCCCGACGTCGCCCCGCGCGCGCTTGATGGACGACCAGCGCCTGTCTCGCACGTTCGAGGAGGTCCGCGATCTTCACGTCGAGGACGTGTTGGGCTGGGCCGTCTGGTGGGACCGGCGCGGCCAGGATGCCTACCTCGTCGTCTACGAGACCGGTGAATGGGCTATCCACGCTGTGCCACGCGGTCAACTCTACGCGTACCTGGATGATCGCGGCGGCCTCTACCTGCCCAGCCCCGTCGGGCCGCCGGCCGCCGACGCCCGTCGCGAGGGCGAAGACACCGATGATGCCGGCGACGCGCGGGCCGGCTCGACCCTCCGCGAGATTGACGTGGCCGCGCTTTACCGCCGCCGCGCCCCCAGCGACGCCGACCATGAGCCGCTGGAGATGGACCTGGCCGCCCGGTTCTATCGCACGCTCTATGCATAGAAGGAGATGCCCCGATGATCGACGCCGCGAATCTCCGAGACATCATCGACCACGACAAGGACGGCAACGAGCCTGACCGTGAGGAGCGCGCCGCCGCGATCGACAAGGAGGTAAACAAGTTGTCACTTAACCCATAGTCTGGCCGCGTTGGACGCATAGGTTGGCCGCCTTGTACGGGCGAAAGTAGGCGGGCGGGGGATACACTTGGAAGCATAGTGTGGCCGCGGGTACAAGATGGACGCATAACGTGGCCGCGGGTGGAATAGGCGGATAGGTGGTAGGTATCCGGTGACGATGGCACGCGACGACTACAAGTGGAGATGGTCCCACGTCGATGAGGGTGAGCATGGGGATCGTTACGTAGCCCTGCTCAACCGCGCGCGGGCGGACGACGACCCGACCCATTTCCCCACGACGCTCGCCTGGATCGATGCCCAACTGGGTGAGCGCGTCTTGGAGGTCGGCTGCGGCAACGGGGCGATGGCCCGCGCGATAGCCCGCGCGGTGCCGGCGATCCGCGAGGTGGTAGCGGTAGACGCGAGCGGCATCATGATCGCCGAGGCGCGGCGCCTCTTGGCCGGGCGGGACTTGCCGGTGTATTTCGAGGTCGCCGACGCGCACCACCTGCCGTTCCCCGACGCGAGCTTCGACCGCTGCTACGCCACCGAGACCTTCGTCATCCTACCCGACCCCCGTCGGGCGTTGCTGGAGTTGGGGCGCGTGACGCGCCCCGGTGGGCGCATCTGCCTCTGGGAGGCCGACTGCGACGCGCGTGCCCTGCTCGGCTCGGACCTAGACCTGACACGCCGCCTGACGCGTTTCGTCGGGGACCACGAGTTCAACGGTGCGGTCGCCCGGCAGCTGATTGGGTGGTGCAAAGAGATTGGGTGGCATGTCGACGTCGTCCCGGCCGTGGGCGTCAGTGAGAGCGTTTCACCCCAATGGGCGATGCTGCTCGACGAATGGCTGGTGGATGCCCAGCGGGCCAGCGTCCTCACGCCCGAGGAGGTGGGTCAACTCCGCGCCGACATCCAGTTCCGGCAACAAAGGGGCCTCTTCTTTGCGTACACCGTCAATTTCCGCATCACGGCAACCAAGCCGAGCGATGCGCCGCCCGCAACGAACGAGTAGAGATGGAGACAGGACAATGACATGCCGAAGTTGGAAGCATAGTGTGGCCACTGCGGCCATAGTATGGGTGGAGTGACAAATGGCTGCGATCATCGCCGCCGTCGTGAACGAAAAAGGCGGCGTGGGCAAGACCACGAGTACCTACGCCCTTGGGACCGCCTTCGCCAGGGCCGGCCTGCGCACGCTTATGGTCGATATGGACCCCCAGCGTGCCTCGCTGACCCTGGCCACCGGCGTCGCCCGCGGGTCCAAGAGCGTCGCCGACGCGATGCAGGCCGTCATCGAGGCCGACCGCGATGCGGAGGAGGGGGATA
>JAABUP010006409.1_pt1 | contig 16764 bp, 15 predicted proteins | sample 5559201 | NCBI WGS metagenome assembly JAABUP01 (sample SAMN10711887, study PRJNA513373) | rock metagenome | isolation source: Antarctica rocks | place: Antarctica
GAAAATACCGAAGCCAAAGACAGACAACGGGGAAGAGGCAGAAGAAGGAAATGAAGTTAAGACGGCTGGGCCGGACGTGCCATTGCCACAGACGCTCGTACGAATACCAACACAACAGGAACAACCGTCGTTGGAATCGGAGCCAGAGGGTGGGCGTGGAAGTGGTGGATGAGGCTGATTTCTTGCATGACATTGAGATCGGCGTATGAACACTTCTCTGATGCCCTTTAACGGCATGATTTGGGGGGATTCCGGAGTTCAACATGGCATTTAGCAATATACCCATTGGAAGCGCTGGCGATGACCTTAGCTCTGTCCCTTAGCTGCTCCATATCTGAAATTCTATCTACGAGTATTATTACAGCTACACGTCGGTTTGAGATGTAGAGATCGACGGCTGGTAATCCACACGCGTTCGTAGGGCTGATCGCGATAGGCGTCGCGCTAGTCCACTTTAAGCGGATTCGATTGGTTGCTAGGGACCTTCTTTGAAGTAAACAAACCTTTCGCGTTCTCACCACACCCCCAATCGCAACATTCCAAACATCAATCGAGGCCTTTACGATTCTATTTCAAGACTTACACTTTGGGGTCGAGAGTGCTCTTCACTGTCCTTAGAGTGTCGAAGCTCCGTAGATTTGCAACTAACACAACGATATGCCTACCCTGACTCGGGCAGCATTGCGCTCAAACACCATCCTACCAGACGAGATCACCGCCGACGCAATTTCTACACCACTACCACCAACACCAACCACCTCTCGGGCACCACTAGGTGAAATCTCAGCCAACAATACCGAAGACCCTGTAATGCCGGCAGCCACAATTGAGGTAAAGAAGAGTAGCGGCGCCAGCAAAGCCAAGAAGGGCAAGGGCGCGAAGAAACCCAAGAAGCAAGCAGCCAGAAACGGCGACGAGGACCTCACGCCCGAGATTCTGGAGGACGACGATCAGAGCGCGACCAGCTCGGCGGTCGAAGACGCCTGTGAAGATCTCATAAAAGAGAGCAATGGAGGTATGATCGCCATTGCCCGATTTGGAAGGCGCCTCGAAGTGAAGTTGTCGGTTGACGTGGATGTGTGATGTTCTAGAGATTCACCAAGTACCGATGCTTGACGAGCGCCCGATCACACCGCCTTCGCGGGCCGTTCGGGCCGCAAGGAAACAGCTGAGTCCGAAGCCTCAGACCCCACGCTTTGACCCTGAAATGCACATCCTCGACGGAGCCGAGGGGAACCGGGAGTCCGCTGGAAAACAGGAAGAGGACTCTTTCGTGCGCACGATTGGATCGCGGACCCCTGTGAAGATGACGCGCGACGAGGCCTCTGGGAAGGACGAACAGGCGATCGAAGCACTCGGTGGAGATCCGGGAGCGAGTAAGGAAGATTCGTTCGTCGAGCAGATTGTAGCAAGGTCTCCAGCGAAGTCGACGACGCGGATCGAAGATTCTGTGGAGGCTATCGATGCATTGGAGGATGCCATTGAGCAGGTCGGTGACGCTTTGCCAATGGTGCAAGACTCCGAGTCACCGGTGAAGACCAAGAAGGTCAAGCCAGTCCCATCCGAGCCGGCCGATCCTAGTGCTAGCGGGCCTTCGAAGGCGGCACTTGCACAGAAACAAACCAAGGCCACGGTGCCCGCAAAGACTCCGGCCGCGAAGAAAACCACGACGGTGACGAGAACTCAGATCTCCGTCGCGACGACAATGGCAAGACCAGTCCAAAAGCCTGTTCAGTCCAGGACTCGGGTTTCTATACGGACAACAGCAGTTACAGCAAAAGCTCCTTCACCTAAGCCAACCGACAGCAAGAGGAGTGCAGCCATTGCCACCGCAGTAACAGCAGAACCACCTGCTGCGAAAAAGCGACCTGTAAGCGCAACCTTGAAAGCCCCCTTCCAGCCCTCAAAATCCACCAAACCACCGACCCGCCCAACATTCGAACTTCCCGGCGAAGCAATCTCCCGTAAGCTAAAAGAACAGCGAGAAGAGCGTCTGAAGCACGAGGAGGAAGAGAAGCAGAAGAAACGCGAATTCAAAGCCCGCCCAGTCCGCCTCAGCCACGCTCCGGCCGTCAAGCCGACCGCTGCGAGTAAAGCGAGAGCGAGCTTGCTGCATCAGGAGCCTGGAACCGGGAGCAATGATCATGCGCCGAAGATCAAGGCCCTGGGGAGAGTGTCGTCCATTGGCAGTGACAAGGGACCGAGGAGGGAATCGGTGCTTTCCGTTGCGAAAAGGCCGGCCGCCACTACTTCTGTCCCTCGCGGACCTTCGTTCGCTGGCTCGACTATTTCGAGGAATCCAAGCACTACGGGCCCGGTAGCGAAAGCCGCGGTTACTTCAGCCGAGGTGGCACAGCAGAAGATGAGAGCTCGAGAGATTTTTGGTAGAGATAGGCAGGAGAAAGGGGAGCGGGAGAGGATCAGGAAGGATAAAGAGGAAGCGGCGAAGAAGGCGCGAGCGGAGGCTGCGGAGAGGGGCAGGCAGGCTAGTAGGGAGTGGGCGGAGAAGCAGAAGGTGAAGAAAGCCGCTGGTGGTGGGTCAGGGGAGGTGAAGGCTGATCAGGCGTTGCATGCTTGAGAAGGACGTCAATTCGTGCCAAGTTTGTTGGTTCGTCTGTCTACATGCTACTCTTGGCAACCTGCATTCGCTACTTGTTTCATATGTATCTGTTGGTGGCTCGCAGGTTCTTTTTACTTTTGTTCGGCAATTGGTGTTGGGGATGTTGGGACATCCGAGACCGTTCTGATCATCCTGGAGGGGATCGTGTCGACTTTGGTCTTACAGGGAGGCGTGAAGACCTTGACATCACATCAAGTGTACAGTTATGGGACATGAATGGAAAGTGAACATGTCTAGTTTACATAACTTTGTTGAGGATCCTTAATGTTTCTGAAAGCGTCGGAATGTCTTCGATCCATGACAGTGGCTCGCCCACAACTGTCTGGTACACAATCACCTCCTCCTACCCTACCGTTACGGCAGAAACCCGTCGAGAAGCCAATCGCTGACATTCAAACCTCGGAGGAAACGCTGCTCTTCACTCTAGTGCGTACATTGCTTGTATAGATGGACCTATCAAATCCCTGAGGGTAATAGCTATGTTGCTGATAACGCCGGCACGTAAGTATCATTGTGTCAGTGCGGAATAACCTGATGTGCTCGAGACTGTTGAGAATTGTGGTCTATCAGCCTTCAATAATCAAGGCCGAATCTGCGACCAAGGGCCCAAGAATAAGTATCGGGTCGAAGCGCAACAACGCCGTCTGCCAAGCAGGACTGACTTAGCGACTTCAAGTCTGTATTTTCGCCAGCCATCGAAGTGGATAAGCAAGCAGAACTTCTTATAGGCACAGCTAAAAGCCATTCATTTAGAGATCTAAGCGTGCGTAGCTGCGCCTGCTTATGCCAAATCAATCCGATGTCGTGATCCGAGACGCGTCAGCTGGATAGGAACAGCGGCATTTATGGCAAACGTCTACGGCCGGTACGGTGTTCCAATGTTCGCCTTCCGGGCCCAACCCTATGGCGCAGACGACATGGAGCCTCGCCCCACAGAAGCAGCCCGGTCCAGGATGATCCGCGGTGCAGAACTTGAGGGTGCTTCCGACAAAGTACAGGCCATGGAAGCTGGGAGGGTAGTCGTTTATGTTGCTTGACATGTCAACGCCGGTACAGTCCATTTCCTGGTGCAATTAGCCGTGACCCAAAGATCAAAGGTTCCAGTCGAAGGCTGCCTGAAGAACGTACGGGCATGATGTTCCAGACGCTTGACACAAGGTTCGCGAGAAGGTAGACGGTTGCTATAATCATGTGCAATCTGGCTGACCGGTACATGCTTGCTGGGGATGAGCTTTGCTTCAAGCACGCTTTGTGTATGAGTGTAGGTCAATTGAATGACAGCAGACGACGACCAGAAAGGATCGCCATAGCAGGAGGTGGGCATGTCTAATATGCGCAAATAGAAATGGAAGAAGCCAGTATGTCGAATATACTTTATGGACTCGGATGAATAAATAAGTACGTGAAACATAACGTGTATCATTGATGATAGTAGCGTGGATTAGAAACTCTGGAAGTCGTTCCACGCTTCATATGAAACGCGTGCGAATTACCTCGCTCCAACGTGTTTCGCATCTCCTGACATTAATATTGGAAGATCTTAAGGTACGCAAGTTCGTGGAATGTTTACACACTGAGATCGTCGCAGGCGCTTTAGCTCATTAGACTTCGTCATACCAGATCAGAGGGGCTGCTAAGAATATCGAAGTCCATGTGCAGGGTGTCTCATGTCTCCCGTAACTCTACCTCTTCCGTCTCTCCTCGTCCCGTCCGCGGTACTTCTACAGCGAAGCTCGGTCAGGAAGTTGTACGAGACGATCAACGGGAAACCAAAGAAGCCCCAAAGCTTAAGAGTACTCCGTGAAGCGTTTCGATTCTGTTGGAGAAATAGGTAATCGGGACCACGAGGGCAGTCAGCATCAGACATCCGCTGCGCCTTCTCCTCCATAATATCCTGGCGAATGCTCCCAAGAACCATCCAAAGATCGGTATTGGGCATAAGACCAGATATGTGAAGATCTGTCTCGGAGAGATCTGGCATGTGGGTCCTGATCGACTGCTTTCTTTACCTGCGGGAGACCAAAGGGGTCGTCAAGCCAAGCGTCGAAATCCCATTCCAGACTGGTGCTCTGTCGAATCCACCTGCCAGAATGGATGACTTCGGATGAACGGTTTCTGTGGAGCCCAAGCCTCTGCGGTGCACTGGGATTCCCGGCGCGTCAGGGGTTGTCCAATACGGTCTCCCCATGAAGCTTGACTGAGGGCCTGCGTTGATGAGCCGTCCCATCAGAGAAACATCGGCGTTCATGTCCACCATCGCAAGCACACATGTGCTGAGACTAAAAGCTTTCTCCTCGGCAGCATTTGTGTCGATTCTGATCTCATAATTGCAGACGTTGCCGAGAATGGCGATACGATCGGCAATCCTAAAATTCTTCCGCTCCCGTAAATGGTGCAACGCTTTGCTCATGGACCAAGTGCGCCGGCCTTCGGGGTTTGGGAGATTTCTGATCGTTCTCCGTCTCGGGCAGATATCCTCGAAATGTTTTACAGCATACTGAATCCAATCTTTGACAGGCTCTTCAAGCCCTCTTGCCCGTGCTAGCAATGATTCTACCTTTCCCATCATCTCTCTCAGCTCGCGCGTGGTCATCTGAATATCATAAAAATCCGCTTCGGAGGAGCTCATCCCTGTCGATTCGGGACGGCATCTTAAGAGCGTTATCGTATGCTCGCCAGCAGAATTATATTCTTCCAATATCCAGGCTCGAGTAAACCACAGGCCTTGGCATATGAGTTCCAACGCTTCAGCCAAGGATTGCCACTCATCCGTTTCCAGATCTTTCAGCCTTCTCCCACTCGCCCTGTCTCTTTTTCTGCCACCGTTCGTAATGCATTGAGGGGGGACTCAGATTCAATGATGTTATCAAGGATGGCAACAGGACCATCGACTGAACGCCACATTCCTTGTCCTTAGGTTCATCTGCTCGATACAGTCTTGGTCTATCCAGATAAGTTTCACTCCGGCATGAACGGCATGACTCACGACACGCTCCAAGATATCCGTGGGACTTCTACTGGGCCGCCATCCATCCTTCGTCAAGCTATAAAACTGCTCTTGCGTTTGTGATTGGCGTACTTCTTCGATGCCTGCGTCACTGCGTGTCCAGCAATATGAGACTGCCACGTATTCTGTCTGGCCGGCAAACTCTGACTTCCCCGTGAGTCGTCGGCGCCGCGAGCGAAGTCCGGGCGTTGCGTCAGGGTTTTCGCTGGTCGAAGTCACCGTTGCTAGGCCGTTTGATCCGCGTTGATCCTCATCAGATGACACATCAACGTCGTCATAGCCTGCCACGATAAAGGTGAGGAAGCGCAGACTGTCTGCCCGGATCCGTGCACGATCTCGACAGATGATAAGCTTGGAGATCTGGAGGAGCTGTTCCTCAAACCCCTCTTGCGAGGCGTGAGTTTGACCGAATGTAAGATGCGTAACTATCGAGCTCCGTGCTGATCCGCTGTATGCCCCAATCCTGGAGCCACACGAGCCTGTGCCATCACGAGCCTAAGGTAGAGACGGCATGCTCGCTACTTGAGCGTGACTGGCCATCCATGAAGCTCGTCCTTGCAGCCCTTGACCAATATCAACGGTGCTTCCGGTCCGGTTCCATACCGTACTGTAGAGTACAAGAAGAAGGATTGAACGCCCTAGATGTGATCTTCACACGAAATACGCAACTGGATCCTGACCTTGCAAGTCTTTGTCAGCGGCTAATAGACTACGGGAGGAATCGTCAAGTGTGGCCCACTCGAACCACACGACCTTAGTCATGGCAGGGCGGCACACTTTGTATCTCTCCACATCAATAATGTCAATCAGAGGATTGGCACTTGAGCCCTCGGTCACTTCGTCACCGATCTACCAATCCACCTTACAGCAGGCGGCATCCATAAGAGATACTCTACCTCTTGTGCTCTACGGTAGATGTGACAAGGCCGCCGGTAATGTCTCACTCACCCTTCGCAGCACAAGGCCGAGCTTGAGAGATATAGTTCGCTGCTCAAATCATCATACATATTGCCCAGGATAGATGCTGCCGGTACTCGTATACAGGGACAGAAATGCACCAAACATCTACATACATAAGCTCCATTAAACACGACCACAATGCATCCATCGGCTTCTCAGCCCTAACCGCCTCGCAAGCCACCGCCACCTCCTCCTCCTTCTCTTCGTCTGCGTCCCACACTCGAGAGGCTCCCACGCTTTCAGACTGTAGATGCGGAGCCTGACCGCGCGGCATAGTAGAAGATTCACCTCCACCACCATGAGCATGTTTGTCATGGCCGTACGCACCGCCAAGCTCGTGCTAAAGCTGAGCATGGCATGCTTCGCAGTCAGCAACATCTCACACAACGAAGAGAGTCTTGAAATGACGGGGAGTCAGCTCCCTAATCTTATGCGTCTGTCCCCCAGCCAATTGAACCCTAGGCCCTACCCTCCCTCCCTCACACAACACCCAGCTTACCTGCGCGCCTAGCACCAACTTCCCTAGGTTGCCCCTGGCTCCACGCCCACCATCCCGACGGGCACACCAACCTAGAGCAACGAACGCTCTATCGCTGACTGTATTTTCCTGCATGGGTGCCCTCTCGCTCAGCGTCCGATTTGTGATGGCCGGAAACTTCATGTGACTTGGTGCGGCGTAGTAGACATAGATGACCAACGCGGAAGCGCGTAAGAGTGTTTGTCGCACGCTCCTGACGAGCGGTGGGGAGTATATGGTCCGCTGGTGATGATAATAGAAAGGATAACTGATGTAGGAGTGGAGAGGTTCGCGATGTTGGAAAGGCAGGTCCGCGTTCTGTTTTGCAATTGGATGTTATTTTCAGTGATCATGCTGCCTGTGCTAGTGTCATGGTTGTAGAGTTCGGGAGTCCGGTGATGTCGGCTGCTCGCGTGCTGTTACTGAGATGTGCCAGATGAGTTGAAGAGTGATGCCTCGAATGAGGAAGTCTCTGTCTTTCCATGTCAGATGGTGGGAGCTCTAGCGATGAATACCGTTGCGGAGAGGAGATGGAGGCTTATCAGACTGAAATCATGCTGTTGGGACTTGGTGGGCTGCACCTAGGGGTCTAATGTATAGACCGAGGAGCATGTGTTGCAAGGTATAAGTTATCGTAGGTCGTCCGGAACGGTTGGCAGGGCACCTGACAAGACTTAGGCTCAATTTCTAAAGCTTGACTTGTCGATGGATCCATGTCAAGACACTGCTGAAATCAAGTACTGGGTGAGTAAAGGCACCTTGTACTTCGTCTTAAGCAAGAAGGTTGGCCTGATGCGTGTGCCATGCTCAGAAGTCCCTGCTGATGCATCAAGGGTGGTTTCCTATGGAGATGGTCAAGCTACTGAGAACAAGTAGCAACTTGAGCTGCAGAACTTGGAAAAACGTAGATCTATCGTCGGATACAATCACAAGTACAAAATCAAGAAGCAGCTTTACAGAAGCTAGGCCGGCGTCGAGAGGTATCGACATCATCGTAGAGAGTACATAGGAAACAAACTCGCAACCATGGGGCATAGGACAACTGCATACAGAGAGAATATGAGAGGCAAGGTACAGGTCCTTTCTCTTAATCATAGGCCTCCGTCAATTGGCCATTGGTCTACCAAGGTCTAAAACACCGTCATACCTTGGGCCTTCCAGAGCTCTAACATCAGTAGTTCGAAAGCTCATAGTGCTGCAGCTGTTGCCTCAGGTTAGGTACCTTCCACAACGTGGGGGAAGTAATGATAATTGAAGCTTGGAAACGAGGTGACATCCGGCAGGTCAACCATGGCGTATCATTTGAGCACGCACATCTCCCCAGACATCGTTGCCTGATGGCGTATTTCTGGTAGCGTCGCGTCGGCCGTCACTGCTGGCTGACCAGAAAGCGGATGTGACCATAGCAAAGCCTGGTATTTATGATCGTCGGCCATGACAATGGATGCACAGGAAAGTAAGAATGACTCTCATAGATGCGTGTTTGGTGTTGCACCCCGGCGGCGCATGCGCATATAGAAAGTCTGCCCGCCGCAAGGCTTGACAGCAGCAGATCTGCGGCGGGGGAGGTACAAACCTCGCTCGTGGCGTATCGTGATAGAATCTGAGTTCACTATGCACCACCATACTTGACACGCTGGCGAAGTTGAAATCCTACTGCTATTGGCGGCGACGACTTCTCACAGATACGCTCAGTTCCTTGGGTCCGCCGTTTCGCTTGACGTCGAGCTGGTAGAGTTTCGGAACGGGGTCCAACCCGCGAAACTTAGCCCTTCCACTCCTCTGCGAGCTCCTTATCCCTGGTGAGAGATTGGATCTCTAGATTCTAGGGCACAGCCCACTCATGTACGAACGTCGAGTATGATCTGCAAACAGAACCATAGTCCGTCAATCACTATCTGCATGCATGTCCAATGACTCAGCTTCATCATGCACAAGGTCCATTGCAGAAGGAGATCCCAGATTTTGCCACCGCGTCCACGGAGGGAATGTCAGTGCTCCCAGATGCAATCCCGAAATGATTGATAGAGCATCGCCGTTAGGTTACACAACATATTCGCCGCAACGGCTGCCACAATATCTCGGGGAAAACTGTGACACACCAGTGCAGTGGATTACGCACGAGCCCAAGAGAAAGTTTCTCGACAGTGCTCGGTCGTTGGCTTGATGTTGCTCGGACGTTGTCGTTGTGCCTCGACGGTCATGCTGCGTCTCCCTTACCATGCAACTTGCATCTGTAAAACCGTTATTGCAAAAGTTAAATGACAGCGGATATCCACATCTCAAGCACGTTTTAGATTGTCACACTGTGCTGGCAACCGCTGCAGGACACCATCCAAAGGATATCCACATCCTTCGCGCATGCTCCACTGTAGGTGCCGAGCATTAGACAGCACGGCGGGGTCCATTATTCGAGACATCCTGGCTGTCCACGAATGTTTGAGATATCGTCAAACCAGGATGGTCCAGGAAGACGAGTCCAATGCGGTGCCATGCGTGGTCCGAGATCATCACTGCAGAATGATGCTGCAAATGTAACGCTTGAGCAATGCAGAGCTCAGGCCAAGATGTTCCCGCCATCGTCGGCTCCCTTGATGCAGTCCGATGGAGCAGAGAGTCGGAGCAAGGTGACGGGTGTTTCCAAAACTGTTGTGTCTCGTCATCGGCGTCGTTGACAATCCGGAAGCACAAGGCAGATTGCAGAACCCGAGGCTATGGTCAGTTTCATCCTTTCAGCTGCTTGCTCAGGCGTGAATTTGGTAGCGAAGAATGGGCCAATGCACCCTCAATGTCTATTGGCGCTTTGCATAGGTACGGAACCTTCTTGGGGATTGAATTTCGAGATTGAAGATTTGAAGTGAAGATTGGGGGTTAATACACAAGTGTTGCCGCTAGCAGTACCTAAGCAGTAGTCAACAATTGAACGCAATCCAAGCAGCGAGCGAGCGGATCCTGGACGAGTGGCTGGAATTGGGAATCGACGATGTCATTACATTAATTCAGCTAAGCCACTTCACTTATTTGTTTTGGGAAGTAATTGACGAACAAGTGGGGTCTCGCCTACAGAAGTGGAGTCAAAGCCACGGAGCCTGCCATAAGAGGAGATACGGTTAGGGCTTTGGAGCTATCCGTATCCGAGTCCAATAAGGTAATGAGAAAGAGACCAGTGTGAGGATCACCGATCGGTGGCGTCGCTTCCGTCCACTGCGTGACCTTCGGTTCTCGTTCTCACTAGAGTAGCGCCATGTTTCGACGGTCTTGCGTACAGATAAGTTGATGAAGCCGTACATAAAATTTGCTTCCAGGCCTCAATCTTACGCAAAGCCCTGGCCAGGAAAGAAACGTGGGGTTTGCAAGGGCCTCTCCTGACATGCTCTAGACCCCGCATTTCCCTCAAACCTTGTCCTTGCTTAATCTTCGGCCGTAAGCTCAGGCCGATTTGACGCAAGCTCGTTTGTATTAGCTGCAGCAGTGTTACTGCGGTCGTCCACTTACGGTGCTACAACTGCAAGTGAAAATGAAGAAAAAAAAGTCCGAGCTTGACTGGGGAAGTTCGAACCTTAGTTTTTGGTCAGCTGATGGTTTGCAGCCGTGGTCCGTGGGAGCACGGTTGCCGATGGGAATCATACCTAAGGTAACTCGGGGTGGAAGTCGTCTGGCTGCAACTCGCACCGTCAATATATATCGGTCGGCCTCATTACGCTTCTCGTAGAAATGTACGGCACAGTTCATAGAGTACGAGTATGTGGAACGATCCAGAGCGCCGGGTCGGATTAAAGCCCTTTCAAGACTCCGATTTTCTAACTGTTGCTAGTTCCCGCTCTCGATTTCGTCAACATCCCTTTATACGGTTGGGATTAAGAGCGGGCAGAAGGCAAACTACCCCAGGTTTGGTTGAGATGCTTACAAGTCCAAGCCGCCGCTGGCGACAGAAATTCAGGAATGTACCCTCCAGATAGGCGAATGAGATTGAGTTTGCACATTGAGGCCAATAAGGAGACTCGTCCGGTTGATCATCGATTGACTGCACCGAGCTCCTCGGGCCAGAAGAGGAGATGATACTTCATATGTAAGATACCTCTGTTAGGAGCTGCGGACAAGGTCATAGATTGCGAGCGCCATTTGGTACACTGTCACGAGTGAATGTTACTATGCAGCTGAGATTGGCACGAGAATGTTGGAAGCAAAAGAAATCCCTCGCAAATTCCGCTTCATCCATGACCGGAAGCGGAAGACGCCGCCAAGTAGATAATATTGATAATAATGACCCTCTACCAATGGGTGGTGTCCAGTACAGTCATCTCGCAAGGGCCTTCTCCACGCCTAGCGAGATGATCAGTGACGAGATATTCCGAATGCCTTCATCTCAGGAGTTATCCTACTTGTCATGGCCGTTCGATTTGCATAGTTTGATGGTCAGCGCCGAGCGTTTTCCCCTGCAGGTTTTTCAAGGTCCTAGCATGCGCTCAGCCTCAGCGAGCAAAGAGGCTCTCTTCACCTGGCAAACGGCGAGGTCATCTTGGCTCCGTGCACCCATCACGCATCGAACAATAATATCATACGTTTAACGTTATCGGATACGAGCAGCTTGACTTTCAGGTTTTTGGAGACCTGTTGGCTGACAGAGGCGCGGCTGCGTGACTGCACAGTGAGACCGAAGTCCTTCGAAGTGCTGCTGACCACTTCTGACCAACTTTCTAAGGTGTCTGATTGGCGGCAGATGACGAATCCGTAGATTTGAAGGTACAGTACATGTGTTTTGGTCCGAATACTCTTCTACGTGGCGTGACTGAAGTTCGAATACCAAGACTATGCTAACTACCATTATGGCACGGTATGCGAATAATAATCTCGAGTCCAAGTACAAAAGACGAGTAGGTGTGAATGGTCATGATAATATCCGAGTTGCCGCCACTGCCAGTCAGGGTCCAGTATTTTGAACTACAAATGCAGCCACGATGGAAATCTCGGAGACCGTAACCGATCCTTACCAGAAGTCATTTCTTTTGCAGACCACTGCCCTGGAACGCTAAGCGCTATTCAGCCTGGAGTGCAGGACACGGCCAGTAAGCGCCAAGGCAAAAAGCTTTGCTCTTTTCTCTTTTCTCTTTTTACGCTGTACCGCGACAGCCTCTTCTTCCCCCACATCAAGGTTCCAAGCCTGCAGGGAAGCACCACACCACACCACACCACACCACGAAACACTCACTCAACACAACATCGACCACCCATGCAGTTTGAAATGCGCCGCTGCTCCGTTCGAGTTAGCACGCTGGTTATGGTCGTTTATTAGACCCTGCATTCCTGAAGCCTGGCTCGCGACGTGTCCCCAGTCTCCCAGAACCGTAAGGGCCTGCAATCTTTCTCCTTCTGAGGCACACCACATGCCCTCGAAAATTCGCCATTCGTCAGACGCTCGTGGCCTGCTGATGAACATCCAATCCTGCGCTGCTCCACATGCCAACGTGTGCCTGATACACAAGTGTGCTCTGCAATGCGCAATGCACCCGGCAAGGCTAGCCTGTTCGGAAAGCTGGATGATATATTATGTATCGACTGCCTCCCCATCATGAGCTTCCTCTTCACTGCTACGTCAGCGCGAGGAAAGGAATGAACGGCTGTTGTTCCACGAACTCGTTACCATTCTCCGTACATGATTTGAGGTGCTTATAGCAAATCTTATTGCCTGTTCTCGCATCGAGTCATACCTTCCTTTCCAGACCAGCACACGCCAGCCTTACCTTCTCCGCCTAGATTGAAATCTATCCTCAACCGTTCCTCCATCCACTACCTTCTGACGTACACTTCACGCAGAATCCTCTCTGCTAGCAGCTAGAGCTCTTTCTCTCAACACTGCCCTCAGCTTCACCATCGTTCCAACACCATGACAGCGGAGATGGACTGGTCACCGGACTTTTGTCTGGCCTGTGACCGGCAATCCTCCACCGGTGCATATTGCTCGCAAGCGTGCCGTCTGGCAGACATTGAGAAAGCCGGCTCAGAACCTGTCTCACCAACGTCTTCTGCTCCTCCTGCCTCATGGGCATCGTCCTGTCTGGGCACCGGCTCGGGATTCTACCTTCCTCCAGCTGTCGACTTTGCTGCCTACAAGTCCTCGAGCATGGCGGCGTCGCCAGCGACTTTCCGATCTCACGGCACACCCGCAGCTCAGCACTGTTACTTTTCACATCCCGTCCCGAGGAGCCAATCGACCTCCACCTCGAGTCTTGAGACTCCCTCCAAGCGAGCTCTTACTCCATCTTCGTCTCGCTCGTCACTATCTTCGATATGAAGCACGTCGACGCAGGAAGGACAGCTTTCGGATCAAGCTCGTAATGAGCTCCGAGGCTACGCCAGCTCCTTCGATCAAGTTAGGGATTGGAAGAGAAGGATGACCACGACATAGACTACACTTTACATAACACCACGTCTCACGCCTCCTTGACCACGCCCACACGACCAATCAGAACATTGTCACCATTAGCATAAGCACAATTTCGGCGAAGGAGTTCTAGCATTGGGAGGCCAACTGTTGCAGCAATCTGTCGTTTTTCTCGCAAACCTCGCCATCACTTCCATCCGCAACATCGTCAGCCCAAAGGATCAATTTCGGCATTGTTACACATAGAAACCAATCTCGATTCTACAATCACCGCATGTTAAATCTCTCATGGTCTTTGAGGACTTGTTCTATATCACCCCTTCTCTTCATTTCATATTTTCCGTTTCCTTTGTTGTACCACCAAAAGCGTATCTGTGATCACAGCACCATCAAAAATTTCCTTCGGCTCGGATCGGGTTGGGTTTCGTGGTTTGAGGAGCACGACCGTCATCACTCACTCGGCATTCAATTTCATCACTGTTTTCTATGACGCAATGGTTGATACCACGGAGGGCCGCGCGTTTGGAATGTAGCATGGAGCAAGCGAGCGTTGCTGGTGTTGGATTGGGATGTGGGGATCTGGATATTGCTACACTACGGTCATTGAGGGCGCTCTTTTGTCACCCACTCGTCTCATTACAAACCGGCTGTTGGCCATTGCCTTGACACCGTCTTGTCATAAATCGGCATAACTTAGTCCAGCTATTGTACAAAGGGTTATACCCAACGAAGACATATCAAAACAAGAATCATCCATGCCAATTATTCTCATCCATAGCGTTTCGGAACTTGCGGGTCCTCGACTTACCGAGAGCTATAGTCCAGGTACAAATCCTAGTACATACATGTACTTACAGATACAAAAGATGGTCAAAGGCATAAAAGTTAACGCTCTGTCACTTCTCCGTAAAGCTAAATCCGTCACCGCGCGGATGAAGCGGACACGATGCTTCTAGTGTCCATTAGCGCCAGTTCCGGTGGGGTCGTTTCATCACGTACCTTGGTATTTGAGCAGTCATATTTTGTGTGGACATGTCCATGTAGACTTAGGTCAATCTAGGTACTTCACACATCATCAAATGATCTTATCATCGACTGGGATACCCTCTGTATTATTCCATCTTCGTCGTTTCATCTCATGCTGGGATTTCCCTTGCCTGTGTTCCCTGAGAAGGTGATCAAGGCGATTAAATGTGGGGATGCTGGATTGTGGCTTGCTCTATTTGTTTTTTGTTTGGAAAGTGGCAATAATATGTAATGTGTATCTGCCCTTTTTCATCCTTCCTGTTGACTATGTACGGTAATATAATACATAGGCCGTCCCCCATATGATCTATACGGTAACTTCGAGCATCTTAATGTATCTTTGGCACCGGCCAAGCGTGGGCGAAAAGAGCCGTGCCTGAAGAAGTTGGGGGCGAAAATTCCACTTTGCTTGTTTGTTGACTGCATTCTGTACCTAGCGGAGTCGGAGGTGGAGATGCTGCAATGGCCCCGTGTCGGTCCGTGATTCGAGCTTTTCAGCAGGCACGTAACTACGATAGGATCGGACGGATACTGACAGGGAAGACATCGATGTATATCGCACTGGCGATCATTGGGCAATGCGACGATGCAAGGGCTTACACGGCGCGCTTGAGAGTGGAATGAGCAATATCCGACATCTGAGGGTAATGTGTTGGAGACCCTTGCGTGTCGCATATACCCGCTGTCAATCATGCATTCGGCAACTCTTACCTTCGGACTGTGCACGTCGTACGATTACACGGCAGGCCAATGTCACACATCGAACAGATCCCTCATCATTCCGACTATTCAAACACCTTACCATCCATCCTCTACCTTGAAGGCATTCCCGACGCTCTTGCGATTCCTGCATCATTCCTATGCGGCTTCCCGCATGTCCGTTTTCATCACATAACGATCTGCCTGCATGATCGACTTCTCTCCTATGTACAGTACACACCACGTTTCGAGCAGTCCTAGCCGGGCCTCAAGGTGCTTGGTGCTTGGTGCTGCAGCCAGCCGCTGCGGATGCGGTATCGGACATCGGGTCTGTTCGTGACGAATACATCCGGAGGTACAAAGTGAAGTACCTTGGGGATAACAGCGCGTGCGGTCGTTGCCTTGTGTCACCTGCTCCGTACAGCTCATTCTCATTCTCGTCGTCCAAAGACCGAATTGCCTCATCTCTGCTGTATGTCACGCGATTGACCTTAAACACCTCCGCTATGACCCCGGCTTGCGTGCAAATACAAGCGATGGCTTCCTTCTCGTGGCACAGCGTTGGCCATCCCCCCATGGAGAAAATCCTGCCTCGCGGTCCCGACTCATCCCGGCCGGAGAGCTTCTGAATTCAAACTTCTCGTCCGTCTGTCGTGTCTCTTTCACATCCTTCCATTCCTACTGCACGAACAACATCTGATGCATGTTGAGCCGTTGTATGGACCGGCTTTGGCCTTTCACTGACCGGGATTTCCCTGCTCTCGGACGGAAGAACGGTGAAAACCCGGTTTTTGTCCTTCGACACCTGCCAGTGCGTCGGCACGAGGGGGAACCTTCTTCCTTAGTTACAGATCTCTGCTTCCATGCTTTTCCCCGTTTCTTGCGCGCTCGTATCTCCTGAACAGTTGATGTTCCTCCTCCGAAGGAAACTCTATATCCGTGGACATGTTGCTTCGGCCATATGACCTCGTGAATGACTGGTCCACGAACAAGCTATCGTACCCTAACCTCAACATCCATGCTGAGCGATGGTCACTACTTCATACCTTACATTCGTTACATCATGAAGACAGCGTATCTGCCAGAAAAAGCTTAACATCCACGCACTGTACGAGGAATAGATCCCGACTACCAACATTGACTCCTCCCACCGATTGGTAACGGCTCAAGAACAGGCAAAACGCAACGACTGCGCTGTCATCGACCCTGCATACGCATCTCATTTCCAGATCGGCCATGAGGAACTGACTCTGTCTGCTAGATCATCTCCGATGTAAAAATCGCTTGAGCAGGACCACAGACTGGAGAGGCCCTGACAAAAACCATCCCCCCTCACGACAACGCGGAGCACAACGGACGTCTCCCGCCTAGAAGCCGCCCTTCCCTCCGAGAGACTGCCAACTTTCGCCCGCTGGGAGAGAGGAAGAACAGGTGCCGGCAAAAACGATACTTCCGAACCCCCACAGCACATCTCGGCCGAAGCTAGTAATGCATGCCAGACATTGCGTTCCGCAGAAGTACTTCCGGCAGCTATACGAATCCATCCCATCACA
>JAABUP010006410.1_pt1 | contig 16757 bp, 21 predicted proteins | sample 5559201 | NCBI WGS metagenome assembly JAABUP01 (sample SAMN10711887, study PRJNA513373) | rock metagenome | isolation source: Antarctica rocks | place: Antarctica
AATTAGTTGGACGAGAAAAGATCCAGGCAGGAGAATGCGATGAACATTCGTCTCTTGCAGTCCTCGTGATGACATGATGAGATCGAGCCATGGTGATAGCAAGATCCAAGGTTGTTCGTCGGGTCCGAAATGTTGCATGTCTGGCAAGACTGAGATTTCCTCGCGGGTGTGAAAGGTGGTGTTGTATTCGCGCTGGTCACAAAGGTTCTCTTTCTCTTGTGCTATGGCAGCCTCGACTTTGCTGTAGGGGATTATGGTAAGGTTTACTGGGACTGGTGGCTGGTCCAGCTTGGGCGTACTTGCCCCCGACGTGTTGTGGATAGACATTGTAGCTTCGGATCGAGGGACTGACGCTTTGTTGAGAGATCTATATCCTCAAACTTGATGAATATTATGGTAGCGGGTCTCGTGATTATTGAAGAGCTCAGAATAGAAGTTTGAAAAATCATGACGGGAAATAGAAGGAGCTCGAAAAGTCGCAACCAAGAGGAAACTGCGACCAGAGATCTTTTTGTGGTAGCTCTTTCACCTCAAGATTGGGCCGAGGACCCCAATTACAAACCCAATCATCACCACAGGCATACCGGAAAAATAGGCAGGACTGGATTTCATGCTGTAGGGTGACGCAGTTTGTCCTGTGCCCAACGGGTTCCCAAACCCAGTCGACCGTCCCAAATGCTTGAATGATATGCACACTAACCATACGATACCCCCAATAACGCCATGTAGTATGCTCCCAGACATGCCCTCCTCATAGTACAGCTCTTCTCCCAAACCCAACGCCCCATTCAGAATCCCGGTGGATTTATCCTCTGACTAACCCTCGTCCATTTCGGCAGCTCTATTTGACACCCCATCAGCATCAGTCCCAACGCATCGACCGATCCTACACCAATCGATCGAGTACTCACTATGCACCCCCTTCCGATAATTCTTCTCCTTCCGATCAAACATCGTGTATTTATCCTTCGGCCTCATCTCCTGCTCCGTCGGCATCTCTTCCTTCCAACGCTCCAAGTTCTTTGTAGTGCCCAGGTTTTGCTTCTGGAGCGCGGTATCGACGACCGCGATGACGTTGTCGACTAAGCGGAGTCGTTTGCGCTGGCGGCGCTTTTGAGGGGTGGAGAGGCGCCAGGGGATTTTCCTGAAGGGGTTAATCGGGTTGGTGTGGGTGGGAAGAGAGAGGAATACCAGAGGAGGCCACCTGAGAGAGGGGACGTTGGTCTGAAGGGGCCGAACATGATGTGGTTTAGAGTGATATGTATGCGTATTCCGTTGGAGTCGAGCTGGTGGTTGGAAGTTGGAATGCCAAGGATATTTTTCCATACAGCTATTTTAGCTTGATACCATGAGATCGTAGGTGCGATCGTGGACCATTCGCGAAGCTAGAATAGACTAAGGTAATTTAATGTAAAATTACCTCAGTCGCGCTTCATGATTTACAGTGTTGACGAAAGTGATCACGCTAGAGTGGCCTACGAGAATTGGAGACATTAATTCTATTGCTAGCAATGACACGGCCGGTCGTCTCGAACAATCAGTACCATTGGGGAAGCTTAGTGGTAGGCTCTAAAACGGGGCCGTAAGAAAGATGACTGGAAACTCCTTTGGGACAAATGCTGCCTCTGTGGCTCCAAGGACTGGCATTTTAATTTTCTCTTTCCCATTATCGCACCGTTGAATCGCATGGCTTCTCCTTTGAAACCCCGACAACTTGCCATATATTGGCCGGTACCACATCGAATAAATAAGCCTTACCCTGGCGTTTGGTTCTACAGGAAAGCATTCATATCAGCATCGACTTTGAATGACGGCATTCTTTGCTTACGATGGTTCCAACGTTCGATGCAGTACCGCCAGTGATTTGTCCGACCTGCTGCCCTCTATTTCCAGCTCCCGAAAATTCGGTATTCGCGATGTTCTGGGGTCTCTGATGATAGTGTCAATTTCCGCCCGAATATGATTCAATGTTCTACACACCTCCTCCACAATCTGGGAGTCATTAGGTGACTTCAACTCTTGGGCCCATCGCTGAAGGACTTCCAAAAACTTTCGGTAATTTGAACCATCTTTGTCTTGAAATTTGCACAGGTTGGCGTGATCCGCAGTGATTGATTGGCTTAGATAACCTGGAATTTTGGCAGACTCTTTCGATACTACCTGTGGTTGAAGAAGAATCAGCATATCAGGCTCGGAGTCACATGACAGTAGGAGGGAATAGGGTCTTTACCTTTTCATTAAATTTATACGCAAGCTCTTCCCAGAAACAGAAGATGTCGACTTTATGACTCCGAAGCCATAGGTGGAACGAATCCTCTAGAGCAACTAGGCTATCTGACTTTTTCTCGATACCTTTGAGAAGCTCCGAACTTGTACTGGCGAAGAAGGAGACGAAAGATCTCCCAAAGTCGGCCCACTTGGCCTTATCAGAACCTTGGAATGGCGTACCTAAGAATGCGATTCGCTTCGTGCATTCTGAAACTTCACGAGTGTGCTCCTCTGGGTGTTTGTCGGCTTCTGTTACGGCCTGCATTTCCTGTCAGCACTGAATGATAAAAATGACGAAATGGGCCAGTAATCGACCGAATGCACTAATGCACTACAGGAGGGAATACTACCATGGCACACAAGAGACCCCCAAGGCTATGAGCTACAAAAATAATGGGCATTTCTCTCTGCAGGATCTTGTATTAGATTCAAGCTTTACGTATCAAGGGCGGGACCGACCTTGACATCGTTGCGCCGCAAGCCAGCAACGACCTCCACCAAGTCTTTCGCATGATCCCCAATGGTATTCTGAGAGACATTGGACCAGAAATGAATGACTTGAGCATCATATCCATAGCTCGATATGCGTGCGTCTGGGATATCAATCGGAAGCAGGTCTTTGGGCCAAAATACGGACCCACGCGTCCACGTAGGGTCGCGGCCTATAAGATGTCAAATTCAGAGTCACTCGGTTCTAACAAGCGCCAAAGGCGACTCAAGAGTAAGAAGAGTAAGAGCCCTTAGACTATCTTCTTTAAATACGGGATCTTGTCCATCCAGACAGAGACGACTTTAAGAAAAGAAAACAACGTACCTCCATTGAGCCCATGCACAAAGATGATACTGTTTCAACTCAGCTTCATTTCGACTTGTTCACTTCTAACCCATCTCAACAGCCTTATGGGCTCGCCATCAAGGATCTTGTTGGGAATGGCATTGAGATTGACTGAGTCCCAAGATTAGAAAAAGCTACTTACTCCATGGCAGCATTCTCAGGATTGTGTAAGGGTGGTGCAAGCCCTAAGGCATCGACCCTTGAGGCTGACATGTTTCGAGCTCTGGGAAGACCGATGTGGTTTCTGTGTAAAGTTCCCTAGAAAACTTGGGTCTGACGGTATGTTATTATTCGACCAAGGCCAAAGGAGACGGAAACGGTGCGCTCGGTAGCAGCAAGTAGGCGGTGGGGATGCTAGCATGCAGCATGAATCGGCCAAGTGATATGCGACATGCCTGCATTGCTGGAAAGCTCGGGAAGGTACCTGGTTGGGCTCGCTACTCTAGGGAATCTCCTTTCATACGTGCAGATGGTTCTGTCGATACCCGATTTTCAATATAAATGGCCGTCCAGTGTGACAAACATCCAAGTGTCAAAGTGGATCTATGACATTGGCGTCCACTCCAATCAAAGCTACAGAAATGACAACTTTCAAACCGCAACTATTGTCTAGTTCGATTCAGGTCAATGATATGACTAGAATAAGCTCATTACTGTGAGATGAAATCTTGGTAGCTTCATTGCGATCCTAACGGCCACTACAGTCAGCACACGGATAAACGGAATATCATGAACTAGAGAGACTATACTCGATAACGACAACAACAGTCGGTATTCAGATCCGGGGTCACGTTGCAACTATAGCTCGAGACCGACGATCTTGGACCTCCATGGCAAAAGAAATCTGGAATTGAGTCTTTGAATGTTCCGCGGTCAGCCCGGATCAAGTCTTAATGAGCGTCTATTCCAGCAAAGCGAATATCCAGCTTGAATGATATCAGCGGACGATAGGGATGGCAGAGGTAGGTATTCATGATGACGAGGTATAAATCTTGTGCATGTGAGGCTTCCGCTCACTTGATTATCGAAGAATGCGGCCGCTTGCACGTACTTTTGTATTTACTCTCCGTCCCATGAGAAATTTTGTCTTAGTAAACAATGCATCCAGCCGAGCCACTAGTCTGTCAGCAATCATGACAAACAGAACGTCTCCTAGTATGAAGGGGATGCTGAATATATCCTCAATACCTACTTTAAAGGCACAACCCCTACTAGGCACTGCTTGAATACCTTTCTCCTGTCTGTGAGGGAGGATTACGGAAGAGATGACTTCATATGGGCAAGGCGCTAGGGGAATTGCAAACACCACTTTTCACGGGAAAAATACTGGGCAACAGGTCGGCCAAGTTGTCAACATTGGTACGCTCGGCTACAATCGTTCAATTTTGTCACAGCTCAACTGAAACCGGGATAGGTACTACAAGTCACGTCCAAGCGGTCGTGGAATGGTTGTCACCTCTAGACTTCAACCAGAAGCAAGAGGACGTCCTTGCGAAGACAGAATCAAATACGGGTCAGTGGTTATTAGACAACGAAAATTACAAGATCTGGGGAAATGGAGCGAGCGGAACTTTATGGTGCCATGGTATACGTAAGGGAAACCCTCTATGCCCGATCTTGTTTGCATTTCCGTGGACTGATGTCACTTGGTGACCTTTACAGCTGGATCTGGCAAAACAGTCTTGATGTTTGTGCAGTATCCTTTTATATGTAGATTCGCAGTTAATGATTCTCAATGTATAGGTCAGTTGTGGTCGATCATCTACGTCGTAGCTATCGAAAGCCAAACGAGGTCGGAGTTGCTTGTATCTATTGCCAGCATAAAGACCGAGAGGTTCAAAACCCTCGAAATCTGCTCGCAAGTCTGTGGAGACAAATCTATGATACCGACACGAGTCTACCTGATGACGTGCAAGAGCTATACAAACGTCGAATCAAGAGCAATACAGAAGCGACTTTGGATGAAGTTGTCGCTATACTCAAGACCCAAATTTGGCGCCACTCTGTCGTTCATCTTCTGATCGACGCACTTGACGAATGTCCTGAGGATGGCAAGGTTCGTATGACAGTAATCCAAAGGCTCCAAGGTATCCTCGCAGCTACGAAGCCCGACACTGTCAAGGTCAGGCTCCTGGTCACATCTCGATCTGACGCAAGCCCGTTCGAAGGGTCGAAATAAGAGCAACGACCAATGACCTCGAAGCTCTCGTCTCTCATCGTATCGCCAGAGGCATTTCCATCTGCAATGAGATTTCAGATCTTGTGCGACAAGATCACCAGCTTAGGCGGACTATCACAGACACTATAGTCGACCTATCAAAGCAAATGTATGTGCATGGGGCCTGCAGTGATGAATTATAGGAGTAGTTACTGAACTAGTCAATCAGGTTCTTGATGGCACAGTTGTATCTGGATATTCTAGAGACGAAAATCTGCGCAAGCGATCTTCGTGATGCTCTCCGCAGCCTTCCAGGAAAGCTAGATGATGATTATACGGAGGCTTGGAACAGGATCAACAGTCAAGGTACAGACTCCTCGACCTTGGCAATAAAAGCCTTACGCTGGCTTGTATTCTCATTTCGCCATTTGACCGTCGACGAACTTTCCCATGCATTGGCTGTGCGGGCTGGGCAGAATTCATTGGATAAAGAGAGACTCGTATCTATGAACATAATTCTAGGCACTTGCCAAGGTCTTGTGAAATTTGACAAGGCAAGTCCAGTCGTGCGATTGGTCCACTATACCACCCAGCAGTATTTCAATGACAACAGAGCCCGACACTTCCCGGACGCACACGAGGTTATTACCGCGACCTGTCTTACCTATCTCCGTTTCCAAGAATTTGCAGAAGGTCCATGTGATTTTTACAGCAGCGATCCCTGTTACTTTTATGGCCAGAAAGGATCGATCAAGAAGAGCAGACTCTTGTCAACGCGCTGCGCGGTCAACCCATTCCTAACTTACGCTTCGTCGCATTGGGGAAACCATGCTCGTGAGTCATCCAAAGGAGCCAACGAAGAAGCAATACAAGCTTTTCTGGACACACCCGAAGCTTTATCAAGTTGTGCTCAGGCTAATGTTGATTTTTGTTATAACTTGGAGAAGGGGAACGAAATCACTGGGGCGCTGAACATGCTTGTTCAGTTTGGACTTCATGATATCCTTGAGAGACGTCTTAACGGAAGATCACTCGATGATTTAGACATTGACGGTCTCAATCGACAAGTCTTGCTTTTTAATGCAGCTAGACTTGACAATCCAGAGATTGTAGACCTGCTCCTTAAAGTTGGCGCAACAATGAGTCTCGGTGAGGCGATCTGACTCGACAATCGTACGATAATTGAGCATATTAGGAAAGCGCATGATAATCCGATTATCGGGAATGAATACTTGGGAACAGATATCTATTTTGCTACACCTTTGGTCATCATAAGGTATATTGAACTCGACGAGGATGTCGGAAAGCGTGTTATCAGAGCACACTTCATTCTCCATGCATCAATTAAATATGACAGACTAGACATGGTAAGACTCGCGATCCAAAAGAGCCCCGCCTGTATTCATTGCCGAAATGAGTATGGTCAAACGGCACTTATAGTGGCAGCACGTCATGGCCACTATGCCATAGTGAGGCTAGTTATAAGCAGTGGTGCGGTAGTGGATGCCATAGACTCAAAAGGACATGCGGCTTCATTTGAAGCCGTTGATCAAGGGTACGAAAGCTTAGTCAAGCTTTTCCTAGATCTAGGCGCTTCAATCAGTCCGAGCGATTGTGAAGGGGACGACCTTCTCGGTACGGCAGTTGCTTCTCAGGCCGCTTTCGGTCGTCGGCTTTCTTGGATACGCAAGCATGTGGGGAAACGCTTCGGCGAAGTTCGGATCAAAGAGTCCCAAATCGAAGAAAGCTTGTCAAAGATGATGGACGATGCCACAGAATTGAAGAATCTCGGTTCCCACATGGAAGTTATGACTGTCTTGACTGAAGGCAGTGAGCAGCAGCATATCATTTAAATGCTGCTTGATAGTGGAGCCGGCCTCGCATCAATGAATCGCGAAGGAGAGACCTTTCTTCATCTGGCAATCGTCAGTGTGGGTAGGCTGGAGCAGCTATGGAATTCTGGGCTTGGGGTCTTCAACATCAATGCGCGAGACGTTAAGGGTAGAACGCCTCTTCACTATGCCTTAGCAATAAAAATTTCTCCAGTACGTCTTTCTGTCTACAGCACGGTGCCGATATCGATGCTAGAGACTTCAATGGCCTAAGTGCAATGCACTTTTCGGTCCTGTCAAGCCCTTGCCAAACTCTATCGTTGGAAAAAGGGTTTGACGCCATGTAACGGACAACCAAGGGCAGACACCATTACATTATGCTGCTCTAGTATTTTCGTGGCGGCCTAGCGTCGGTGAGAAATTGAGGCAAGCAGGTGCTGATGAAATAATTCTCGACATTCTGGGCTTGAAAGCAGAAGAGTATTGCAGAATCAGTTCCAGAAATCCGCTTACTTTCGCTGAGGTGTGGATTGAGATCAGTAGTATACACAGACGATACAAACTCTCATCCGTCAACATCTCGGTTACGTTAGAACATTGTTCCAGCCAGCGTCAAAGGGACGACAACAGGGACACCAGCCCGGCTGATGATCTGTGGGAGGAATGGTGGCTTGTGTCTGATGAGGAATGTTCTGATAACGAAGTAAAGGAGGGAGGTCCCCACGGAGATGTTGAGAAAGAAGTTGAAAGAGCGAGGGACCCCAAGCAAGTGGAGAACGAGGAGCATCTTGCTGCAGGAGGGATCAAGCCAACTCGCAGTACACCGTGTAGGAAGTATAAAAGGTGTCATGGTAGATGGGACCAACTGAAATAGAGAGGCACCGCTTTGTGAGCTGGGCGTGGACTGTTTGTCGTAGGAATGCGCTGCGTTTTTGAAAGCCGCGCTGCCAGTTCTGTTATATTGTAAGTGAGTCTCCGATCATCGATAAAATCATCAAAATGGGGGCAACTGTATCTGGAATAGCTTTCCTTGTGGAAACGGCCAAATTAGCGAAGTTGCGTGTACTCTTGGAGTGCTTTCTTAGGTTGATTCTGTGTTCCTGAATCCTAAATCCCTAAACCCTGTCAACGAGAATTATCACCATTATGCAGTCGTCTTAGCGGCAATAGCTCTGTCTCCTGTCCGCAAATTCGTCAATCACCTCCAGCTCCGTTGTTGACCCTCGCTCATCCCTTCCAGAAGTTCATCTTACTCATGACGAAATTTTCATTTGTAGAGTACTCTATAGCGACGTAAATGAGCCAACGGATCGACGTATGACATTTACTTATGACTTTCGCTCGGAAAACGATTGGAAAAGCTTGCGGCCGCAGCAGCGCTGTAGGGAACTCCAAGACCGAAGACAACCAATCGTAAAGTACTTCCGCCATAGCACTGAAGTTAACCCCGCAGATAGTTGCAGAATTTGCTGCAGAACGTTTGTGAAGCGCTATATTCACGCTGCTGCTAGCTCGCTCAGTAAGGTAATACAGGGTTCAGGTTCAGAAATTGCATAATCTAGTTCACTTTGACATTCATTTTTGTCCTCAAAGTAAAAAAGGACTTTCTCTTATCTTCCTCACTTTCCCTCTCACAACCACTCTTCCTCAGAGTCTCTCACAGCCATATCATCCCCTCGCCGCCAAACAAGTTCTCCCAGTCAAACCGATCTTGTTGTCACATCAATCTCACAGTCACGACCGTCTTGCAAGTACGTCCACCTCGCGACAAACTTTCATCTTGTTTGCATACATCTCACAATAACACACTTGCTAATCCCCCGTTGCAGCAATGTCGGAGATCACGTAAGAAAGCCTAAAGCTGCGAGAACGCTTCTCATAACCTATGGGTGGCTAATGCGTGTTGAAAACGCTACAAAGTGTCCCCGCAAACGCGCTCACCAAGTACCATGTCCAGCCAGCTCGATTGAAAGTCGGAACAAATGCACAAGGCGACGTTTGCCTGGCCTGTCCAAAACGCGGGCACTCGTTTAACTCCGTCTTCTACGATGCCAAGGGCTTCCCAATCCACCAGAAGGAAGATGAGCTCCACATCTCATGGCTACCCGGCCTGAAATCAGAGAGTTTTCCTGGGACTGGTCGAAGGCAAAAGGCTTTACAACGAAAGCCTTGTCGGAAGCTCATGAGACACGGTGGCCATACGTCAAAGGTGAAGGAAGCCATCGGCGATGACGGAGGAGCAAATGACAGCACACGATCTCTTGCTTCGCCACTTCTCACTCCTCAGGGAACAAAGCGAGGAGTCGATTCAGTGGATTCTCTAGGGGATGATCAATATGCTGAAGGTGGGGCAACAGCTCCAGAGGCAAAGAAGACTAGACGTCAAGAGCACGTGTCTGAATTTGAACGGGAAGTCCGTGGGGCGCAAGATAGGAGCGCAACGCACAACTCGGCTAACTTGCCTGACTACCTAGATTTTGGTGTGCGCCATACCTAAATACAGGTACCTCGCCAACATCAACTACTACTACCTATATGTCCCATATGAAACTCGCGATATATGACGTAATGAGTAGGAGACCTATTTGTGCGTATAATAGCTATGATGGAGTGACTATATAAGCACCACACTGTCACCACCTATCCCGATTAGGCATAGCCCCGTGAGCACGTCTATCCCTTTCCTTGAGTCGGGATGGCCAACGCTAACTTTAGCGTACCCGGGGTCATCCTGAAGTTACAATTTGTCCACTTAATGATCTACAGATGACTGAGAATGCTGCCAAGAGCTAAGTAGATCAATCAGATAAGAAAGATGCCTTCGGATACGCTAAAGCTTAGCGTTGGCCATCCCGACTCAAGGAAAGGGATAAAGGACCTCTCTCCTCCTTCTCCTCCATCCTTCCTATATATCACTGGTGACCTCGCTAGCGAGGTCACTAGAGCCTGCCATATTGACTGGTTCCACCGGAGCCCCCTCCGCCCCCCCCGAGTGCTCTTTCGATTGGTTCCACCGTGTGTGTGTGCGTAGGGTGAGGGTGGAGGGTGGAGGTGTCGCAAGGGCCCCAGTGAGTCTTCTCTGTTGCTGTAGGTGGTGCCGGCGGCGGAGGCGGGGGGGGGTGAGGAGGAGGGGGGCGAGGCCACGCGACGACGGCGGCGGCGATAGAGAAGGAGAAGGAGAAGGTGTAAGGTTATGGTGTAGCAGAGGAGACGTGCTGTAGAGGAGGATCATGGCTCATATATATAAGGAGTGGTGGAAGACTCGGAGGAGAAAGGCGGTGAATAGGTTGCCTAGGTACATAATTTTAGGTGTAGGGCCGGGCGAAGACTAGGTACCTCGCCAAGGTGTAGCCTGCATAGATTAGTTAGAATCAATATGTGACAGCGGAGGGCGGTGAGGTGGTGGCAGCGACGATATATACATATCACACTGCATTGGTACCTGTATTTAGGTGTGGCGCACACCAAAATCTAGGTAGTCAGGCAAGTTAGCCGAGTTGTGCGTTGCGCTCCTATCTTGCGCCCCACGGACTTCCCGGAATTTGAAATGCATGAGTGGCCGGAATGAAGAAGGTCGCAGCCCTTTTCGCTCGCCTCGACGCACTTTTATCAATCTCGCGCCAACAAGGACGTCGTATCTGAATTACCTGACATGCATTCGGCGTGGACTGGAGGGAGATTTGGGCTTTGTGGGCTTACATCGGAAAAGGTCAACATTACAGAGGTGATCGATCTTGCATGCGGGCTTGGACTTAGGTCAGGGCGTGGTCTGATCTGGCTAGCAATCAATTCTGCTTTGTTCTTTGCGAGTACAATGGAATCTCGACTAAGGACCAACGTCCCTACCCCGAACAAGCGTGGTGTGCCAAGCTGGGTCGGTGAGAAGGGCTGATCCATGGTAGCTGTAGCCTATCTTTTGAGAGCCTGGATTACATCTCTGGCAATCATCTGAATAGATATGTCGAAAGACGGTGTGTGGAATGCTTGATTGATTGAACAAGACTGCATGAGTCATCCTCGGCCGACCTTCCCTAGATACATCATGCAGATGCATTACCGCTATGCATGCACAATAAATGATGCATGCATAATTTGGGCTTGCGAACACTCACACTAATCACTGCTATATACGGAATCCGACCGCGAAAATGGTTCTCAAACTCTATGGCTCTGCTATGTCCTTTGCCCGTGTATTGGTCACAGTCCTAGAGAAGGACTTACCGTATGAACACATCCTCATTGATATTGCAAAGGGAGACCAGAAGAGCGAGGCCTACAAGAAGTTGCAGCCTTTTGGGAAGGTGCCTGCGTTGGAGCATGGCGGGTTTCTCATCTTTGAGAGTAGAGCTATTTGCAAGTACCTCGCACGGCAAGTCTTTCACAGTCGTGTTTCGTTTGGGTGTTGATGAAGGACGGAAGTAAAAGCAGAGATTTAGCCTTACTGATGTCCTTGTGTTAGAAAGTACACTTCCGGGACGAAATTGATCCCAGAGGGCAATGACAAGGCCTATGGTCTCTTCGAACAAAGCTATTTTGCGGCCGCTTCTGAGACAATTGGGACTGAGCTTGTAATCAAAAAGCATGTGTCTTCTTGACCCTCGCGAATATTTTATTGTCTTTGCAGAGACGCTAACGGGAATTTACATAGAATGAAGGGTCTTGGTCCGCCAGATGAAGCAAGAGTCGCTCAAGCCGAAGCTGATCTTGATGAAGTTTTCGCTTACTATGACAAGGTTCTAGCTAAACAGAAATATCTTGCTGGAGATGAACTGACCATGGTTGACTTATTTCACTTGCCTAATGGGTCGGCTTTGAAGGCATTTGGATACAAGGGAACATTTGAAAAGTATCCGAACGTGGATAAGTGGTTCACGGATTTACAGGAGAGAGAGACTTGGGTCAAGGCTGCAGCACTGGCGGGCACGGCGGCATAAGCAGCTTTGAAACTTGGCACTGCACGTTCCAAAGCCCAGATCATAAGTTGTAGAAGGCAATGGAATGGGGTTCCTTAGCAGACTTTGCCGGTTAAGGGTATTCCCGATTGGCCATGTGGAAGGGCGGGAAGATTGGATTCCTTGAGTGGTGGAAACAGCACATCTTCATCTAGTAGAGTCGATGGATTGATTGATAGATCGGTTGATCGCTTGATTGATTGATCGCTTGATGGATGGATGGATTGACTAATGGATGGATTGATTGATTGACTAATGGATGGATTGATTGATTGACTAGTGGATGGATTGATCAATTGATCTGTTGATGGATCGGTTGATTGATGGATGGATTGATTGAATGCTCGATATTGATTGATCGATTGATGGATGAATGGATGGATTGATGGGTTGATTGATCGCTCGATGTTGATTGATCGATTGATCGAATGATTGACCGCCGTAGATTCGTATAAGTCCCAGACAGTCCATGATGTATCAAAGGATGGTCGCTGAGCAAACATTAGCTATATGATGCATGATCCGGTGAAGAAGCAGTCTAAATTTCCAACGATACCACCGCTTTTGAAGGTAAGTATGCCTTCAGACGCCGATTGAATGGACGACAGGTAGTGTACCATTCATTGATAATCCACCCATCTACGACGAGACCCCCAGGGCGATACAATGACTCCCAGCCTCACCGAAGTAGTAAATCAACGGGGCATCAGTTTCTTATAAGCCATGTCCGTTAGATCAAGCGCATCTGACGTGCTGTCGGCATCGGTACATACTAAGCTCACGTCACAGAATGGATAATAGACAGTAGATAAAAAGCACCGGGAGAGAACGATTTCATTTTGTTTCATATGAAGAACGAGAAATCTAATGTGGATGTGTCTGTCGACTCGATGCAACGAAAAGCTTCCTGGAAATCTTGAGTGACCTCAATCCGTAAGTCAAACCCACAATTCGTGGTCTGATTGATCGGAGTCCAGACAAGAAAGCGCAATAAAGAGCGACATCGATGCAAAGATCCCTCAGTGTTCTTGTTCTCGGATGGAATGTGACAAGTTCTTGTACAAAGTCATAGCTTGATCCATCTTTATATCGGCCATTGCATACGATGAAGAGACCTATGCCACATCCTCCCCGTCCACCGTAACCACGATAAGCCCAGCTGGCAAATATAGTCCAATAATTCACCTATAAATCATCGATAAAAGGGCAAAAAGATGTTCGAGACTGACATTCATCAGCCCTACTCACCCCCAGGTCGAAACTCGAAAGTCTCAACCCAGATTCGAACCCGGAACCCCAGGATTAGGTCAAGGATAGTGGTATTAACGTCGACCAATCACCATTGATACAGCAAGACGCTAACCCCAGGTCACACCCTTTAAGGTATGATGCAGCAGGGTTAGTGGCTTGGTCAATTACAATTGATACACAAGGTTACCACTAGGCCATTGGACCCGTTTATCGATGGGTCAATTTCTTTATTTTGATATAGATTTCAATGAACACTTTATGTTGGGTTTCAATGACTGCTTAAATCTGGTCAAACAGTGAACAGTCATCAAACACCAGCCTGGGCACAGGTAGGAGCCAAAAGTTTAAGAGTTAAACACTATGTTGTGTTACAATTACTGCGCAGACTCGCTAGCCAAATCACATTATCACTGCAATCAAAGTCACCAACTCCCGACCTAGATGGAACATACACCAAAAACAGCGATCACAACCAGATTTGAGTCACGAAAATTCGTCAAGCTGACATTGTTCAAGACAGCGATGACAGGGATAATACGGCTACCAGGGTGGTGAATAGTGTCTGCTCAGAGTCTTGGTGTATAGATGTTTGACTCAAACAGCAAGGGTTTCTATGTATATCAATCTATGAGCACTATGGTGAAAGCTAGACCACTTTGATCACCCTTTCAGACTACGATGGAATGCTTGTTTGTGAACGTAGCGGGAATGGTGACAAGTCGCAGTATCCGATGTGATTGGGAAAGCCTTGCTTGGTGCAACTACGCAGTAATGGCCGTCTACTATCGGTACTGTCATCGATACAACGAGGGCCAGGTGTGGCCTCAAGATCGTCTGATCGTCGATAGATATAGAGTCATAGCCGTTCCAACTCTACATCAGCGACTGAATGCTATGCCAACAAGCCCAATGTGAAAAATTTGGCGGCAAGAGAGAACGAACATAGCCCATTAGTCCACCCACAGAAAACCACATGCAAAAGCAACCGCTCTTTATATCCTCTCAGAGGGTATGTAACACGCTTCTGATTCCAAGGCCTTCTGACGCTATCCGATGTCAGCTGCCGATACAACACTCAACGCTGACAAAGTGTAATCGTGTACATTGATGGTCTACCACCGAGCGTGCTTTCTCGCCTTCGTTGATTCTTCCGAAGCTGCATACAGCTTTCTGGATTTGAGCGACATGTTCGCTCTCTGATTAGAAATTGTGATTCCAATCGATTGGAAATACTCAACACGGGTCAACACTAGTCAGGGATTTCTGCAAGTCAGCAGAAACAAGTGTTAGAAATCGGGCTCTCTCAGCGTTACGTCAACTTCTTCGACATCTGCAGTCAACTCCTACGTAGAACAATCAGTCAATGATTCAACCATAAAATGTGACGTTCAAGTGCTCGTATCTCAACAACAAGTCAATTCATCATCAAAGTCATCTTCAGGTGTATCGCACACTTCATCAAAAGAGCAAAAGGAGTTATTGAATTTTAAAGGGTTCTGTCAATTATGATATATATCTTAATAAAATAATGCCATTAATCGGTAATGGCTCTCATGGTTGAGTGGTAGACACGCAATCAATCGTAATTGACCTTGACAACAACCCTGCTGCATCACTTTAGTGTGACCTGGGGTTAGCGTCTAGCTGCATCAATGGTGATTGGTAGAATCTAACGCTAACTATAATTGAGCAACATCCCGGGGTCCCGGGTTCGATTCTGGGTTGAGACTTTCGAGTTTCGACCTGGTGATGAGTAGGGCTGATGAATTTCAGTTCCGAACATCTTTTTGTTTTTCTTCACCTTCCTTGGTACCGTAGCCCCTTGAGCGTTATCTCTCGCAACCTGCTTCCTTTCTATTTGCAACCTTGGCCGTCCTGGTGCGGTCCACACCGACTGTGTTCGTCTCAATGCCGCTTGATAGATCAAACACACCGGCTAGGCGCTGCTGGAACGTCTGGCTTGCAACTTGTTGGTGAAATCCAACTGGTGCAGCTCCCCCAGCTCCCCTGGTATTTGATACCCCACCGTTCGTCGGCCGCCATGAGGCTCTCCAAGAATGCGGCCCAATCTCAACATCATCGATGGTCTTTCCGGTTGCAGCAGAGGCATTTCGATGTTTGCATAGAGTAACGCGTCTACGTAAGACAGAGTCCGGTTCAAAATGAAATTCACCGATTGGCTGGAAGATTCCCGATATGCAGCGGTGTAACATACCCGCAATCGCGACAGCATAGATACACAGATTCTCTTGGACAACTCCATACCAGGCTGTCCTACACTGATCGCCCATTCGCAGTTTTTCGTCTGTCGAGCGTTAAGGACAATCGCTGATGGAACATCACTCAAGAGCGTACTTTGGATCTCGGATTTCTGGGCTGCTGGACGACCTCGATAGTCCGGGTCTCTCTGAAGAGGGCCACCTGCAAGTTGTCAATCGAGATGTCTTTGGGAAGGTCTACTCTGGAGGCTTTCTGAAAGGACGTGCTTGGGATCAAGGAACATGACGCTCTGTATGAGAGAGCTTATGGCGTCCAGTTTAGAGCCTTTCCTTTTAAATACCACGAAATCAATTACATGAGCTACGCTGCGAGACGCCTGAGTCTGCAGTATGTATCGTTTGTTAAGGTCTGACGTCTTAGGGTACCCAATGTACCACTCTAAGGCCTTTTCCGATATACGAAACAACAAGAATTCGACAGTGGCGACGTGCACATTAATTAAGAGTATAGGCTATCATCTAGAGTGCTCTCGCTGTGGCAGAGCTAAACCCGCTTTGACCGTATTCATGCCTCGAGGCATAGTGACGACGTGATATTGATTTGGGAGTGAGATCGGACCGTCGATTGAAGCGTGTAAGGAGAAATATTTGTAGCGTGATAGGTAATGTGATGTGACAGAGGATTCAGATGTCGAGAGAAGATAATTGTATGATTGTATCCGATCAAAGGATGTCGACCTTTTCACAGAGGGTATCTCACTTTCCAAAGGGTACCCAGTAAGGGAAGCAAAGCCACTACCTCTGTCTCCAAACTTCCTTACCCCTTTTCAGATACTGAGAAAAGGATTGCTTTACATAGAGCATCGGAGTGAGATCATTATACTTTTCACGCTTTATTTTTCTGCGTCTCCTGGCGGTCAGAAGCGCCATCATCTTCAAGCAGTCACGTCCACTATCGCATCTGATCGTTCACTACTATTTCCCTCCAGGCATTGAGATACATCATAGGTTGTATTCCATTGGCAATGACATTGATTGGGATATTATCCAGTCTATGGTACACCCAATAGCCGCAATGAAGCGGAAGACGCGTTAATTGCCCTTATAGCTTCCTCGATCCACCAGGAATCCCAGCCACGTTCGAATTTGATCTTCGCCGTTCGAACTCCCTTGCCCACTGAAGGTGGCTTTGAAGGGGGCACCAGGTCACTTCGCCATGACACAGCATCACTTTCTACCGTT
>JAABUP010006411.1_pt1 | contig 16753 bp, 19 predicted proteins | sample 5559201 | NCBI WGS metagenome assembly JAABUP01 (sample SAMN10711887, study PRJNA513373) | rock metagenome | isolation source: Antarctica rocks | place: Antarctica
TTCTATCGTTTCATGCAGGCAAGCAGACAAATAGGAGCACCTAGAAGTCTAGAAGCCTGGAAGCTTCCGAGGCCTGAAACCCAATGCAACTGAGCCCTTAGCGTCCCACAATATTCTGCGGAGAGTAACATTTCTGGCTAAGGGCCAAGCGCTCCCAAGAGAACTCGCCTTTGGGGGCGACTTTGGTACTTTCGTCGCAATTCGGTGTTCAAACACCTTCAATCACGCGTTCCAAGAGAAGACTTGTGTATGAACTTGAGTATGAAAGTCTGCCTGACTCGCTACTATTATTCATGCATCTTCGTCCATGGAATTGTCGAATAATGGACACTGTAATTTGGACTCCTCGCTTCCAAGTGCCGTTGTGTCGTTAATTTCCTAATCCCTTGGGCCATCCAATCATTGCCCATCCAAGGCGCCCTAAATCCCATTTCGCTTCGGTTCTTCTAGGCTTTTGCATGTGTTGGTGTTTCCGATTGCTTTTTTTGCTGTCGCTGATACGCCTGATACCCAGGGGCTGCTGCAGCAAGCTCCTGCATGACCTGTACCTTGCCGTATGCAGGCATCTAATTGCTATTTATGCATACATTTTGGCCTTCTTTGGCAGGTAGTAGTGCGCCTGAAAATGGCGCAGGCTCAGCCATGTGCGACTAGTGTTGGAGCTTGAGCCAGTTTGGGATTGAAGTGAGTGAGGCTGAATATGGAGCGGCACCAGCGGCCTACTCTACTACTCTTCTCATCCGGTACCCTCTCTTTTTGATCATATATATACATAAAATTCGAACGTTGTCGGTCGCTTTCCCCTTGTTGTCAAACGCAGACTATCGTTTCACAACTGCAATCCTCTATAATCAATTGCACAAACACTGAGACGCAATGGACAACAGATCCGGTAAGGCTGCAGCCTCGTCGAGAGAGATGGGAGTCGGGTACTGACAATTCGCTACAGCAGTCCCTCCCTATGAGGCCAACCCCAACTCAATGCCTCAGCATGCTCCGATGCATACAGCCGACTCATACGGCTCAGCACCAGGCCAGCCCGTGGTACAGCACGAGTAAGGCCAACAACCGAGCACGCTCAGGCCTCCGTTCCTAATTCCATTGTCTCGTCACAGCATCTATCAAGGCCAGACGCCCATCTCCCCAATGCAAACCGGCACAACGAACACCTACCCCAACGCGCCCATGGGATCTCCTCCTCTAGATACCCCACAGTACCATCAGCAACCGCAACAGATTTCACCTCAACCGATGGGATCTCCACCTCCGCTTGAGCATCCAAAGGGCGATTTCTACGGTAGCCAACAGCAGGTACCAATGCAACACGTGCAGACGAACCAGATGGCACCGATGCAGTCGCAGCCGTCTCAATACCATACTGCAACAGCTTTGCAGAATCTTGGTGAAGGAGCGACTCCAGTCGACTGCCCAGTCTGCCATATGAGGGCAGTGACTAGGACCGAGTATCATTCTGGAAATACCACACAGTATGTCTTATCTGAACGCGGCCCTGCTCTGGGGATTAGGGGCCACACGCTGACTGATTTTCTCACAGTGCCTGGGCGCTCGTAATCTGCTGCTGCTTCCTCGTCGGCTGTATCCCGTATATGATCAGAGGTCTCAAGGACGTCGAGCAACACTGCGGCCATTGTGGTGTGTTGCTCGCGACATGGCATCGCAGCGGACGTACTGTCGTTCATCAGCATGCATAGGGGAATCAAAATCTGTTGAGGAGCTCAAGGACAGCCGGATTGCAATCATAACACTACATGATGAGGTTCCCCTGTTGCGGCTACCAAGCAAGGAGCAAGGAGACGTTCTTTAGGGACGTCTTGCAGACATGGCTTGTCAGGAGTTTTGGGGTTTGCTTAATATAATTTTCCTATATCCATGTGGTTCAGTGATAATGGGGCTTAGTTTTGAGAGACCAGAATCGAGTTCTTTTGCATTTCCACGATTTGTGCACCTTAAATGCCTGTTTCACTTGAAGATTACTTCACTGAACATATGGCAATGCTTTGAGTCATGCGTCCTAGACTCAATGGCTGACCTTGAGTGAACGCTCGTGGCTGTGCCTGCAGGATTTCTTGACGCCTGCTGAATACGAATCGTTTCGGCCCATTTTAGCTACATTAACCGCGCGCATCTAAAATATGACAGTCAGCCCAATCATCCCATCTTGTTTCAGAGAGACAGAGCTGACACAGGGTGCTGCAGCCTCTGCATATGCAGCTAGGGCTCCCTGTGGCCATGTCGGGAGCACGGTAGGCTGCAAGATTGACTTCGATGTCCTCAAACCTGGATCAACTTCGATCTTTGTCGATGCATCGCAAGAAGTCATCATCTCACGTATAAAGTTCATCTCATACTCTCCTATCGTCTCATATATAAGAGCTCATGCTATGGTTCTCGCCTTTGGTAACGTTACTGATCATACAACACCTTGGGTAGCTTCACCTACTGTACGTGGTAGCTGGGATCTTCTTTCCAGTTGCATTATAACTATTTCGTTATGTGCTTGGACAGCTTTGCATTTGAATGTGCCAGAACATGGTACTGCAAGTCGACAATGGTTGTGGAAGACAAAGTGGCTTGTGCTGGGTCTCGTGGCTCCCGAGATGGTAGTTTACGCGGCCTGGCGACAGCGACGAGAGGCCACCAGGTTATTACAAGATGTTAGGAAGTACCTTGGGCAGCCGGAGCCACTCTCTACATTTCGACGAATCCGAGAGCGATGCCGTCTCTTCAGTATAGAGGGCTTGGAATCGACTTTGGACCGCAAAACCACATCCGCTGCTTCTTCGCCGGCAACAATAACTGGTACCAGCAGACTTCCTCGGCCTGATTGGACCATGGTTCACGGATTCTACGTTGTCATGGGAGGCTTCGCTGTAGACAGCAGTGACGCCACCGAGGATTTCCTGCCGGATGGTAGAAAGCGTGCTACTATTACCCCGGAGGGCTTACTCTTCCTGCTCGAGCATGAGCCTGATCTACTACCAGATATTTCCGAAACTCAGATCAAAGATAAGAGTAAAGCCGATGGATTGAAGAAATTTCTTGTGTGCATTCAGGCTCTGTGGTTCTGTACGTCGTGTATCGCCCGTCTGGCCACTAAATTGCCCATTAGCTTGCTCGAGCTCAATGCAATGGGACATGCTGCTTGTGCTTTACTTATATATATAATGTGGTGGGAGAAACCACTTGACGTCGATGAGCCAACCTTGATCCGGGGATTCAGAGTACAGCCCCTGCTTGCCTATATGTGGATGTCTTCGATTGTTAGTGCTAAGAATTACAAATCATATGACATGCGAGGACGATTGCGGGACGAGTTTGATGCTATCTGGATGTACCAGTATCCCAGGCTTGGTGATCTGAAGTTCGGAGACTGCGGCTACTTGGGTCTACAAACACTTCCACGGGTCGAGAGCAGCAACGGAACAGTCAGAGTGCAGAATCGCCAGGGGAAAGACATACCAATGCCAGCATCCAACGAAAACGAGCCAGATACTATTCACTATGAGATGTCTTCCCTTCACTATGGATCAGACGCTGGCTCTGGTGTAAGATACCGCTTAATCAATTGGCTTCATACTAAGACCTACCTCTCAATATTTGGCATCAGGTTTCCAGCCGGCCTCGGAGTACGCAAGATGGCCATAGATCACATATTGCCGGCGGACGTCGTACGTTGGCAGTTAGCCTACAATGCCATCGAGAGATACAACCTCGAAGGAGATGTTCGCTTTAGGCATTACGCCCGCTCTGTGTTGTACGACCACGACTCCAGAGTCAAAGCACGTATAGAGAACCTCGTTTCATTGACTACTAGTAGACCCTATGAAGTTTGGTTCGGTCTTGCGGTTGCAGGTGTCCTGTATGGTGGCCTCCATATGCTCGCCTGGAATGCCCCACTCTCATCTCGATTGGAGCAAATATTGTGGCGAGTCGCGGCTTCGTCCGTGACGTTTACGCCCTTGATACTGACGCCTGTTGCTCTTCTTTGCGATAAAAAGGCTTTGGGACAAGGAGGATCCGACCTCGTGAAATTGATCAGAGGGAAATATGTCCAACGAGTCAATGGTAGCGCCCTCTTCTGGGTCAGAATTATTGCTGTCACTATTGTCATACCCATTATCGCTGCAGCGCCGATTTTGTGGATTTCATATGTACTGGGTCGTGTATATCTAGTTGTTGAGTGCTTCAAGAACGTTGTAGATCTACCTGAAGGAGTTTACAAGAACGTGGCATGGTCTGCTTATTTGCCACATATTAATTAAGAAAGTATACCGACACGAACATATCAAAAAGCTATTAGGTCGTGAATCTTGATGGGACAGCTAGACCTGCTTGTGAGACCCAAGATCTTAGACAACCGAGACAACCTATTACTCTATCCAAAGGATTGTATTGCATCTCTTTAATTTGAGATGATGAAATTCAGGAACCTGAGATCCAACTGCAAATAGACTTATCTGTCCTAACTGCATGGTCGCCGAACCCGAGATGAAAGTTCCATCATACTTACGACCAGATCAGACACAAATCCGCAGATTGCAGGAGATGAAAAATCACAGACCCATCTTTGTCAGCTGGCTGAAGTCTGATAGATGGAACGAAACAAGGGATAGACAAGGGCAGAAGGCTATGGCCATCTGATGCCGACGTCATTGACGATTCCACGAGCGATCGATGCGACACCATAACTTGAAACAGTTACATGCACATATCCTATTTAGAGCGTAGCATCCGGTGCTTGTCTCGCCTGTCATGCAACGTTGCATGAGTATTAATATTATCTTCAGCTTCGGAGCACGATGGCCGGGAGCTGAGAAAATACCACTGCAGTGGGACGGCACAGCCCTGCGGCAGGACAGGCAGGATCGGGGAAGGAATGAGGCTCAAAATGCAATTACCAATCTGCCACCAGCAATCCTCCTACCCTATAAATCCAATGCGCGGCATCTGCTTGAGCAGCCCAACCCAACGTTTCGGCCTTGCCTTGCATTTGACCAATCCTGATGGCTCCCCTACCCGCGACACCCTCTAAGAACGCGTCCAACGGGATCCCAGCGCCTTACCAACACCAACGAGCTAAATCCGACAGCGAGACACAGTGTGAGGAGGCTCGAGTCATCTTTGACAAGACAATCGCAGGCCATTACCGGTATGGCAAAACAGGATACAGGAATGTTGGCGCATTGTTCCTTACATGGGCCGACGATGACATGCAGTGCAAAGATGCGGAGGTATATACGTCTACTTGTCCTGTATAACGGAAAGCCCCTCATGAATGATACAGGTGACTAAGCTGCGGGACCTGTTCAACGACGAGTTCCAATTCAAGACTGAGTACTACGAGATTCCATCAGAACGCTGGGAAACGGCCCTCCATAAAAGGCTTGCGGATTTCTGCCACGAATATGATAGTCCGGAGGATCTTGCAATAATATACTATGGCGGGCACGCCTATGAGGGCAAGGAGACAAGGCAGTTCAAGCTCGCAGCGTGAGTGCTGCGCTATGCACCCTCTCAAGACTGAATCACGTCCTTAGAGAGACAACACGCTCAAGCCGTTGGATGCTGATTTGTCGGTACTACAGGAAGTTCAGCAATAACGATGGACATGGCGATCCTACTGCCTTCTTCAACGATATTCGGACCTGCCTTCGACTTCCAAGTTGTGACCAATTGATGATCCTCGATTGTTGTTATGCTGCCAAAGCATTTGCCCGTGAGCACATTGGGAAACGAAAGTTCGAGCTACTAACCTCCTCCGCCCATGACTTGAAGAGTCCTGCTCCACATCTAGCGCATTCATTCACAAGAGCACTATACGAATCATTGAAACGCCTCATCAAGGAAAATCCCAAAGGTTTCTGCACATCGCATTTATATCGTGAGGTATACCATACTATGCCACCGAGTACAAATCCTCTGGAACCAGATCCTAGACCTCTTCTGTTCGACCAGGCTCGCCATAGCTTCGGCAGAATATGGCTACGTCCTCAGGTAGTCACTGCGAAACCGCCAAAAGCTTCGAAGGAAGAAGAAGGAAGATATCTGAAGCTGACCTTCCGTCTGAATCAAAGCCCAGATCTGGCTGTCATGAATGAACTTGCCCTACACTTACAATTTCTACCTCACGTGGATCAATTGAGATTTGAGGATCTGTACGCTCCCAAAGAACAGATCACCGACTTTATGACACAGGTCCTGCGTGCATCAAAATTGAGACCCTTGGTCCGAAGACTGCAGGCGAGGCGTCAACGACGGAAGATCCTAGCCCTTGTGGGACAGACGACCCCTTCAAGCCTGATAAAACTCCATTTGGAAAACAGCGATCGCCCAGCCTGTGATTGGAGCAGTGCTGAGCATGTCAAGAATCATAATCCTTCGACATCTCAAGAGCTTCAAGATGAAAGGAAGAAACGCAAAACCTGGCCTGTTCGAGAGCCGTCTTCAAACGATAGTCTCTCATCCGACAGAGAGATTCCGACCGAATACATAGTCGACGTTCTTAAGCCTAGACACGTGTCACCCAGCTTCACGCTGAGCACTGAGGGGACAAACCAATTGCCCTACCAAAATCATCAGAAGCGGCAGCGAAGTGCATCCCTCAGTCTCGCAACTCCGCCAGGAAAAGTGCAAAAGGTCGACCATTAGGCTTTCTTGGAATGCTGCAATATGCATCGATACAGTCGACGTGAAGCCTCAAAAATGAAGATTGCGCACGGCGAGTCTAGGCCGCGGAGCATCAAGTATCACGAGCATCGATTCTTTCCGTATCGCAGGCCCTACTCGTACATTTTCCCTGCGTAGGCTTACCCACTTTGGTCGGCTAGCCCTGCTCTGGAAGCTGCCGAGTTTTCGGGAGTTGAAGAGTCTGCTGTTTGGTGGGGCGGGTGCAGCCTGGATGCGGCTGAGTTGTAGCTGCAGTCACGCAGTGGGATGACCCCACCGGAAGCACCTTCAGGCTCACTCGGCCAGCCTCATCATTGATCGCTCGCTCATTCATCATCTGTCGCACGTCGCGGGCGTTATAAGAAGATGAGGCTCGCCTGACAAGTCCTAACAGAAACCCAACGACGAATTGCTGACAATCACACTACTCCCTAATTCTGCTCGAGTACTCCAAACCTGAAAATGAGCGACAGCAAACAGGTAAGACGCTTCGCAAGGCTTCATAACACTAGACTTATCAAGACAAGTTCCAGACCGAAAACACTTCCAACGAAACACCTCCCTTGGGACAAGTGCCAGACAGCAGGAGCAGGTACTTCAAGAATGAAAACCTAGATCTCAATACAGTGGTACGCTCGTACACTCGCCACCGTCACTGTTCGTTTCATCCGCTGACTTTGCTTCCTTTCAACCAGTTGCCTGAGCTGTACCAGAAAGATCAGTTTCCCATCTACCATAAAGGACCTCGAGGAGTAGATCCCAAGCCTTATAAGATACTCGAAGTACTTGGTGATGGGCAGTATAAGCTGGAGCGAGATGGCAAAAGTGATCGGAAGGTTTACAACCAGGAAAAGTTACAGACCGAGCCTTGATCCTGCCTGACGAAAAGTTCGCGAGGGGTGGCGGGTCATTGTTTTGTAAATCAAGCCAATGAAGCCATTTGGATGCGCTCAGTCATCAAGGAGAATTTACCTCTGTGCGTGTCTCAAGCTGTGATTCCGAGTGATTGTCGATCAATCATCATAGTGGCCCCTAGTTTGGTTTGCCTGGGCTCCCGGGCGCGATCCTGCACCTAATTATGGATCCCGTGGCGGGGCTGAGGGGGGCTTAGACCTGCCCTATACGAGGTAAGTCCCAAGGCAGACTCGAGGTAATAGTAAATATCTTAAGGGCAAAGAAGTAACCAGTATTGCTAGTTGGGCTCGTGCCAGTCTTGTCATTCTCGCCGTCACCCCCATGTGAAAGACCAGGGTCAGTTAAAGCGGGCCGATTGATATGAGCTCACCTACTCCGCCCTCGACGGCGCCAACAAGTCCACGGTCGCCGACGAGTACAGATGGCCTCGTTGATTGCGAAAAGGGCCATGGGCTCACTGCTGCTAATGAAAAGGGCTTGGGCGGGAATACAGACGAAAGTAAGTGTGCACACAAGTGCAGTCGACAGAATTCAGCTCACTCGACAGGATCAGCACAACCGAATAATCAGAGTCTCCCGCAAAAATTTTCAAATTACTTTAATGGCTTCACGTTGATGAGCGCATCTCCTCACAATCAATCGAAGCACCGGAAGTCGGATGGAAGGCCAAAATTGGTCCAGAGGAGTAAGTAAACATCCTTGGCCACCATGTGAAAGACGGTCCTCCGAGTTCAGTCTCGAGAGGCCTACGGAAGTAGACAGAATGGTTTTGCGGCCATAGGCTACTACCTTGCTGAGGCCACCCTCATTCTATATGCTCCGAGACTGACCCACCCATCTTTCAGTCGACGACCATCCTCAAGGCTATCCCCAATTGGCGGCTTTTGTCAACAGCGACGAGAACTTCCTCATAGCTAGGAAGTATGGCTATCTGCGAAGTAGAGTGCTCTTATATCGCCAAGATGAGCTTTCAGTACTAGAAAGGGATTTGATTGCTCTCGACGCCGATGACGAAGAGAAACGGTCACTCGCACTACAATCAAGGAAGTTCGACGAACAAACCGACAAAGACCCAATCTATTCCCGTAAGGTGCTCATCCAGAAAATAGATGATAAGCTCAAAGAGTATGGTAAGAAAGGCGGTCACTGTATGCGTGGGGATTTACATGGTAGCTGATGCTCGTCGCAGATGAGGTAGTAAATAGGATACAAACATACGTCACGCTCAGAACTCCTACTGGTAGGAACATCAAAAGCTTCGTAGACTGGATCCAAGACCACAAACCCCTGACAAAAGAGGAGAAATCATTCCTGGAACACAAAGATGATTTCGTCGCACTTTCCGACGGCCAAGAAAACGGCTGGCTCGATGGCGTCGTTGAAGACGGCTTGAATTGGAGTCTTCCTAGTAATTTAATGAGGGTACGTTGTCTCAAATGTTGCTCGCCTCCTTATGAGATTGGGCTCTGATGCACTTCCCCAGAGAATCTTCACCTCGTCCGAGCAAACAAGGCAGACGGACGACGACCACCTGCACCTCTGCAGCAAACGCCGTATCGACATGGTCGTACGCCTTGTCCTCGTTCTCATCACTGTCGCCTTACTGGTTGGACCGTCAGCGGTCTTATTCCTGGTAGAAGGCCACAGCACTTTGAAGATTTGTCTGATTTTAATTTTCACCCTACTTTTCGCTGCTGCTCTTAGTGTGTGTACGAAGGCTAAGAGGCATGAGATGCTGGCTGCTGCTGCAACGTGAGTTCACCTTGTCCTCTTTCGAAGTCACCTTTTGCGCTCGCAATTCTACCATTCAATAATGTGTAATCATTGACCGACATCGTTGGCTTGTGCTTCATTCAATTCAAGTCGCTCGTCCAAGTAAATTCTTTACACTATTTCTTTTCTACCTAGCATGATGATCTTGAATTTTCCCAACGTTTTCTTTGGAGTATGTTCTTATAGGAAGATTGAAATCATCTCTCGTTATTCGCCAAATCCTCAGCCTTATGACCCGTGCCGAACATTCTGGAATCACATATCCTGACTATTCAATATAGCTACGCTGCCGTCCTAGTCGTCTTCCTTGGGAACGTCAACCCAAGCCTGGGGTCTGGGCCGTAGTCACCACTGCCACAAATGCGCATTGGGAAATGGACAAGATGTACGGAATAATGAATAACGATTCTTTTGAGAGATGGTGACCATGAGTTGTACAACGGCTCGACGCCGCTAGCTGCAGGTCAGGGCATGCTCATGTAATGACGTTATGATGATCTCAAAATCGTAATGGAGTCACGACTCTCATCGAAGCGGCCTGTCTTTACGGGAAGTAAGAATTTGAAAATGCGTACGCAGTGGTCCCATGCAGTGACTTGAGGGATCTTAGGGGACTTGGGATTCAACTTCTTCCAAGCGCATGTCGCAAAATGGGACTCGCAACTAGCGGCTTGGGAGATCCTGACGCTTCTGAAACCGCGATTCTCTGTGCGTCAAAGCACCTTGATAGGTATCATTGAATTCTTTGGACCATAATCTCGCGTGACTGTGTCTTTGAACGTGGTCCCCACTTGCAATGACTATCGTGTTTTACTTTTCCCTATTCTACAGATCACACTAGCTACGATAGTGTTTCCTTAGACTAAGACTCACAACATGCTTTCCCTCCTCTCTCTCATTCTCCTGTATCTCCAAAATATCTTAGTCACGGCTATCACACTAAACAGCTCCTCTCTAATTCTCCCCAAGCTAACCTCAGCCGCCCTACCAGCCCTCGGCGCCCCCTTCGAACGCCAATGCAACGGCACACTCTACGGGCACAACATCCCCCTCGAGAGCTGCGCCGACGCCCTGCTGCAAATCAACGCCTCCGACACGACAGTGCGATCATATGGACTCCGAGGCACAGGTCGCTTCGACGTCGATTTACCTAGGCGGTATGTTAGCGGTGAGTCCCAACCCCCCAGCTCAAAGGCCAATAATCATAAGGTAGCATGGGAGATGTCTGAACTTTGATTTTGGGGCAGGAGATGGGAGATGCAGGCTCGACATCGCGCTGAGACTGGCAGCGAGGAGCGTGCGCGTGAGCACGCAGCGGCTTGCTTTTGGGTTACTTTATGTAATTGATGAATGTGTCGGTGGGGCGGAGTCGCAGGGCGGGAGGGTTTTCAATATGGGTATCTATATTCTCGACTTTTCCATCTATCGTGATATCCTACATTGCTTGATTGTGACGGACTGACTGACTTTACTGACCTTTCCGTCAGGCGGCGACAACAACATCTACGGTATAGTCCGACATCAAGGCCCGGATGTAGGATGCGGCGTCCCACGCGTCTTGCCCGACCTTGTGGAATCGTGTCAGGATATCCTCGATACCATGCTCACGACGCAATATCAAAGCACGTTCGGTCCGAGCAGTGATCCATTAGCGATAGTGCATACGCCTTATGTACTGATATCTCGTCAGTTAGCCGCATCCACACTCCGATGATTGCATTCTGATTGATGGCGAATTTGATAGAGGATCATGAATGCAAATTATCGATTGATTCGGACGGGGATACGGATACGTATTCTTGGTATCAGATTTGGGCGCTTGGGGTGGCGCTGAATGGGGTTTGTGTGAGGAGTGGGAGGAGTGGGATGCAGAGTGGTATAGGTGTGTTTTGCGATTGGTTGGGGTTGGGGTTGGTTGATGAATGCTTACGTTTTGTAGGGCAGCGGCAGCGGTTACATGTTACTATGACGGAGACTGAAGCGTGATGCTCCACAGTCAAATGCCTGCTTGTTATTGATTGGTGACTAATGGGGAGAGTATTCAACTAGAGTTCTGCAACACAGGGAGTCGGAAGGACTGCTTTGCTCTATAGAGCGCACCATCTAGGGTTCTTGATCGTTGGTCGAAACTTTCATGACACCAAGACTCCTATTACTCCAGGCATCATGATAGATTACAGCGTGCGATTGCAAGGAAACCAAAGAGACCATTCCACAAGACCTGAGAAGTCACAAGAGAGGCGTTGTCCTAGTCATATTGAAATACCATTCTAAAAGGTAGTGTTTCCATGCTAAGACACCCCTTTTGAGATTTTTATCTAGTCCTCGCGCCTCGTGATTGCTCAACATTCATCAGGAAGCTTTTACCTAGGGCGTTTCTGGAATCGTTCCCTTTCTAAGGCTTCACAATAAGACTTGCTGGATAGGAAACCGACATTGGCAGAGCACTCAAGAATCCTTATTGGGCTCTGGACAATGATTTGGGAGTTTCCCAACTTCCTCAGGGGTTTGGAGAGATGAGCCAAAGGTCGCGAGAGACGGTTACATAATGGTGAGAGTGAAAGCTTTCGGGTTGAATTATTCAAGGTTGTATCCCGTTAGACTCTGCGGAGTATTCATGGCTTTTCAAGCGATTTGATAGGAAGTTGATTAGGGAACCACGTGGCTAATCTTGCTGATTTGGTGTAAGGACCGCCAACATCAGAATGAGTTATAAGAGCTGCTACGAACAAGCAGTGGTTCGCGAGTCGAAACACAGCCTGATCAGACTAGTCCGGGCTGATGGCATTCCTCTGAAAGGTCGCGGCGGTCTTGTCAATCCGTCTGGCGTTTGTAACGGTGGCATTTGGGTGCAGCTCTTCCTCGTACAGCTCTTCCGTACTCCATGAGAGTGGATGTTCGGGCATGAAATCCGAAGCCAGGCGCACATGGTACTGCTCAATAACAGCAGGTCGCCCGTAGATAACGGGCACGTCGCTCTCCTCAGCCAGGTTGCACAGGCTTACACCATCAAGTGTCAATGATTTGCCCAGTTCCTTGGTCATAAAATCCCAATTGCCGTCGTCAGCAACCCGATCGATGAGACAAATTGAGATCATTCTCAGTTCTCGAAGGGAAGTTTTGTGCATCAAAGTCAGATTCAACAATTGGGCGCGCGTGATCGTTAGACCTGTCAGCTCGAGTCGCTTGAGCTGCGGCCAGTGAAGCCCGTCGAAACACATGATCCATGGCTCGGATTCGTAGAACCAGTCACCTATGACCTCTATGTTCTCCAGCAACTTCAAGGAGCTCAGAAAGCTCCTGCAATTAGCTATAGCTAGGTCGTCAGTAAACAATTCCTCATTGTCACGGGTCCCAAAGACAGACGTCCATTCAATCATAAGAGTCAAGGAGACCAAGCGACTACCGAGAACAGGCCCTGGAGATGCAGGGATGGTAAGCGTTTGGAGGGGCAACGATTGAGTGTCAGTCTCGCCAGCGATAAAATTGAGTAGTTTGACATCGACATGCGCTAGAGCACGGTAGAGGTTGGTGACTCCTCGGAGGTCCCAGCTGCGGGTAGTCTCAATACTGTTCCGTTCCATGTCGTCTCCCATGGCCCATCGGGAAGGAACTTTGACGAGCTCGAATTCGTCCAAAGTCTTCCAAAGGTACCACCCATGTGGGTTCTCAGGATTATCCATATCATTATACAGGAAAGTGTCCCGTAGAGTGAGAGTTAATATGTTAGGCATACGTTCAAGACCGTCACATAAGGTCTGCAAGTCCTCCTTGTTTTGAAATATTGCTTCTTGGTCAGCGTAAAGCTCCTTGTATATGCGAGCGACTGGACCAGCTCTTCCCGGGGGACTACTCGCGTCAGGTTCCTTGAATAAGCAGCCATCTACATGTACGGACTGTTGCTCCCCACAAGGACTCCAGGGACCTTTGCATCGATCGCCTTCGTCGACTTCGCGACGAGTTCTTTCACGCTTTTCCCGAAGACTGGATGACTGGTGATGTTTCTGATGTCCTCCATGATCTTCCTACGAGGGACAAAATAGATCCTTTTGAACAGGTGGTGGGCTCCATTATTCGCGAGCAATGTGCATGTGAGACGGGCTGCCTTGACATCCGATCTAGGGAGCCTAAGCAGGATTTCCTAAAGCAATTCATCCGGCAGATGTTCTATGGGTGCCATGAAGAACAAGACTCAAACAGAAACTTACTCAAGTTTGACGGCGTCCGGCTACGAGACAGGGTTTGTATGTAACATCCCCTTGACTCCTTGCTCAGGATTCATACGAGTAAAAGTCTTGGCATATCATAGATACAGGGTGACAGCCCTATTCTATATGACCTCACACTAGCGCTCAACGCTGATCAAGGCCACGGACAATGCATGAGATAGCCTCATGAACTGACAACGACGACGACGTTCACATGGGCAATGGGCACTCGATATCTTCGATAGCTATAGGAGTTCCGATATCATCTCACCCTTCTTTCGACCTCTCCCTTCTACACTCAAGAGATCTCTTCCATGCGAGACAAGTAGCAACAACAGAGCTTATTCAGCTACCGTCTTCGATACCCGGGATCACCTACTATACGTGGTGGTCAGGCATGCCGTATTAGTGCATGCAATTCTTGAAATGTATGTCTAAATTCTGTCGTCCTCCGTTTGGCTCTGTTTGACGAGAGCCAATGGAGCTGCATACGCTTGGGTTGCCCCACCACACCTGCATCTCAGCTTCTCTTTTCAGCCGAACTCAATGCAATAAATCCTCTCGCATATTGGTTTGAGCGGCAAGTCTAAGCGATTGAAACCCTTGCTAAAGAATGTTTTGAGGAATGATACTAGATCTGCAAGATCACAGCCTCATTCTCCGTGCAGGACAGCGGCACAATCTGCAGAGTAGAGCACGAAGTTCAGTAAATCATACAGTGTGATGTAGTGACTTTTTTGCCTCGTGCTTGCACGATTCTGGAGGGTGGGCAAGAAGAAGTAGGTGGTCTTTCAATCGCCTAATTCTCTGCCTTTGAATCTATCGAAGGTAAGACTACGCCTCGCTATATACTACTTCTGGTTCCTTATTCTTTTTGTCCCGTCTTTCAACCCGTTTTCTTTCAATCGAATACTTCTCATCACGAACATGCCTTCTGGAATTCCGACCTCAGGTACCCTCTCTTCTCTTGTGAAAGGTCCGTATTGCGAGGAAAACCAAGGTATTGTTGGCTTAGCCTTTACGTGGATTTTGCTGGCAGTCGGCATGATCGTAATCAGTCTGAGGTTTTACGTCCGTCTGAGTCTACGAAAAAGTGTCGGATGGGATGACTATACGCTATTTTAAGCCTTGTGAGAATCCCACGCCTCACCTCGTTTCTTTACTTGGCAGTCCCCGCAAAATGTCGAATACTGACTCCCTACCTGTCTGCATTTCCAGGTGGTTGGTATTGTTGCAGGTTGATTTCTTACAAAGATGATAACCTCGGGCATGGGCAGGCACGTCTTATGCCTCCCTCCAGAGTCCGTCATCTGTATGCTCGAATTCAGCGCCATCTCTGAAGCCCTGAAAGTCATCGGTATCGGCGTCGTCAAGATATCCGTTTGCCTGACTCTCCTTCGGGTCATAGAGCGTGCCCGCCGAAGGATAGCCCAATTCCTCTGGATCCTACTTGTCTTTATCGCAGTCACACATCTTGCGTTAGCAATGCTCTTCTTTTTACACTGTCGGCCGCTCGCCGCCCTCTGGAATCCTCAGGTACATGGCTCATGTTTGTCGACGCATACGACTGTCTTGGCAGGGTATATTGGTTTTGCTATCGACGTTTCGACGGATTTGGTTTGCGCAGGCGTACCAATCCTGGTCATACATCGGCTTCAGATGAACGCTCGAACGAAAATTGCATTGTGCACTCTTATGGGCTTAGGAGTTTTCACAGGGGTATGCGCCGTGATTAAAGCAATTACATTGAAAGGTGTATTTGCAGATGACTATACATGGGGCTTCACTAAGCCTGCAACTTGGGCTGCTGTCGAGCAGTTCGTTGGAATCATCATATCCTCAGTCCCCGCATTGCGACCACTGTTCAGTAGCTTCTTGGGAAACCCCCAGCAGTTGGTCTCGTTTCCTTGCTAACACGAGAAGATACTTCTCTTGGGGAAGTAGGTCGAGCGATGCTGGTTCACCTGACCTGAGCCAGGAACAGCAACAGAGCATTGGATCAAAGTCGATAGCGCACGAAGACAGCACAGCGGACCGATCTTCTTGCTATATAAAGTATGAAAGACAAGTAAAACAAGTTACGTACCCGAGCCAGTCAACTACGATAGATGAAGACTACGCTAGGGAAATTGTCAAAGAGGTCGAAACTTCTGATAGTGAGAAGAGCCCAGATTTCCTTTCAGGGTGGTCGCTTCTAAATATTTCGGATCGAGGATCAGGGATTGCCTCAATACAGATTCCCCAAATGTAAGCTTAGCCCAGAGCTCTATACAATCTGGAATCCGTTTTCGGCCTCGACGAGCACTCATCTTTGCAATTGAGCTCATACAGATCAAGGTGTATCCTGGATATCTGCCGTTGAGCACACACACACCCCCTACCAGAGTCCTCTTTCTCAATCCATGTTCCACAGCGTTCGATCACAATGTATTCGGAAAGTGACATAGTAGAGAGCAATGGCGAGAAATCTTGGAAGTCAGTAGGCTCCACTGCAAGCCTATATCAGCCCTAATAAAGTGCAATTTTCAACTGGAGGCGCACTCTCTGAGACCGTTCCGCAAAACCTAGAAAGCGCCTAGGGTCCCTGAAGCTCTGCACTATCCCACACCGAAGAATGTCTACAGTCATCTGCCTGGCTAATATAGCTACTAGGTTGCTATTCGCCACCCTTTTTGAACACCAGTCCACGATGAGGTCCAAGGCTTGTAACCATCAAAGTAAATCCTCGCTAAAATCAGTCTCCCCAGATGCCTCTGCAACTGAAAGTCCCGTCCAGCGGATTGAGGATCTACAGCCTTTAGATGAAGCGTGTGAGATCAAGGCTGAATTAGGAGCGGAAATCATAAAGTACTATTATTGATGAACTCAAACGCGATGAATTTGGAATCGTGACACGCCAACTCTGGGAGGAAATGCTCTCTGTGGAGAGCACAGCGCCGCAGGTTTCTCACTTATCCAAATTTGCGAATCTCTGCCACAAACCGACAACGCTCTGACAGACTCATTTTGCGGAGGAAATTAAGAAAGGAGAAGGGGGATCCGCACTAGTCCTCCATTCAGCCTTATAAATCTTGGCTATGATTTCCGACGTGAGGCCTCGAGTTCCCAAACACACATGTCCCCTAGTCCAAGAGGGTCGTTGAGAAGGATCATATCATACCCTCCTGCGA
>JAABUP010006412.1_pt1 | contig 16736 bp, 19 predicted proteins | sample 5559201 | NCBI WGS metagenome assembly JAABUP01 (sample SAMN10711887, study PRJNA513373) | rock metagenome | isolation source: Antarctica rocks | place: Antarctica
CGAGGCCCACCACGCCGGTCCGGTGGGCCTCGCTCCGCTCGACGCCACCCGACAAGATACCCCGGGCTCGAGGAGGGCGGAATCCCGGGCTGATCGACGCGGGCCGACCCTCGCCTTCATCCACCGCCCACCGAGGTTGCTCCCCTCATGGCGATCGCGAACGAACCGTCTTCGAGCCCCGGCGGGCCGGGCGTCGACCTGGCCTGGCTGTCCTCGAAGATTCCCTATAGCCTGTATCAGGACTGCGTCCACTGCGGGCTCTGCACCGCGAGCTGCCCGACGTATGTCGAGACGTCCGACGAGAACGACAGCCCCCGGGGCCGGATCTACCTGATGCGGGCGATCGCTGATGGGCGGATTGGCGCCTCGCCCGAGGTCCGGAAGCACCTCGACCTCTGCCTCGACTGCCGGGCCTGCGAGACCGCCTGCCCGTCGGGGGTCCAGTACGGCAAGATCATCGAGCCCTTCAAGGTCGCCCTCCACGCCTCGGCACCGACCGGCGACCGGACCGGGATCCTCCAGCGGCTGATCCTCCACCACCTGTTCCCCTTCGCCGGCCGGGTCAAGCTGGCCCTGGCGCCGGCCCGGCTGCTCCAGCGGTTCGGGGCGATCGACTTCGCCGACCGGATTGGCCTGACCAAGCTCCTCCCGCCAACCCTCCGGCGGTTGCAGGCGATGCTCCCGGCGCTGACGGGCTCGGGATCGAGGCTCCCGACCGTCCTCCCGCCGATCGGCCCGAGGCGGGCCCGGGTCGCGCTCTTCCTGGGGTGCGTGGCCGACGCCATGTTCCCCGAGACCAACGCCGCGACCGCCCGGGTCCTCCAGGCCAACGGCTGCGAGGTCGTCGTCCCGCCGGGGCAGGGCTGCTGCGGGGCGATCCACTACCATTCGGGCGTCGAGGGCCCGGCGCTCGACTTCGCCCGCCGGAACCTCGCCGCCTTCGACGTCGACCGCTTCGACGCCATCATCGTCAACGCCGCCGGCTGCGGGGCGATGCTCAAGGACTACGCCCACCTCCTCCCGCCCGGCGACGCCGAGGCGGCCAAGGCATTCGTCTCCAAGGTCCGCGACATCTCCGAGTTCCTGGTCGAGCTCGGCCCGATCGCCCCGGAGCACCCCGTTCCGATCAAGGCGACCTACCACGACCCCTGCCACCTCTGCCACGGCCAGCAGGTCCGGGCCGAGCCGAGGCAGCTCCTGGCGATGATCCCGGGGCTCGAACTGGTCCCGCTCGACGAGTCCGAACTCTGCTGCGGCGCGGCCGGGACCTACAACCTCACCCAGCCCGAGATGTCCGAGCGGCTGGGCAAGCGGAAGCTTGACCGGATCCTCGCCACGGGGGCCGAGGTCGTGGCCACCGGCAACGTCGGCTGCATTCTCCAGATCGCCCGCCAGCTCAAGCAGACCGGCCGGCCGATCCGGGTCGTCCACCCGGTCGACCTCCTGGACCTCGCCTATCGAGGGGCCGCCACGAACACGCCCAAACCGCTGGGTGCCCCGCAATGAGGACCGAGACGCTCTACGTGATCCCGTCGGACCGGCCGGTCAGGGCGTCGAGGACCCAGCAGCCCCGGGCGTGGCCGATGCCCTGTCGACAATGCTCGAGGATCCGCGGGTTCGCGCAGCTGGCCTCCTCGATGGCATCGCCGAGGATTGGCATCTTGCCGTAATCGCGGCCGTCGTAGATGTCCCGGGCCAGCTCGTCGACCCTCGGGGTGATCCAGCCCGGGTCGATCGGCTGGTGCCGGGGCGGAAAGCCGAACAGGTCGCGGATCAGGTCGCACTGAGCCGCGGCCATCGCCTCGCGCCGGGCCGGTCGGGAGGCCAACCGGAGGGATTCGCCGAAGCGGAACGCGACCCCGTCGAGATTCCCCTCGCTCGCCAGCGAGCCGGTCGCCGCCATCATCGCCGCCGTTCCCCGGGCGCTCCGATAGGAGAAGCGGGCGACGGCCAGGAGCGCCCGGGCGTAAGCCTCCCGGACCTCCTCGGACCCGGCCCGGTCGTCGGCGAGGCGTTCGGCGACCTCGACCGCCCGGCGGCTCCGCTCGTCGATCAGGAGCGGCCAGCTCAGCCGGCAGCAGCCGGAGAGGTAGAGGCGAGTCTTCCGGGCCGAGCCCGTGACCCATCGCGACATCCGGTAGGTCAAGATCCGGGGCTCGCGGCAGGCCAGCCATTCCGCTTCGGTCATGGCCGGTCAACCTTGGGTGGGCCGGATCCGCGCGACGACCGCCTCGATCAGCGAGCCGAGCTTCACGGCGGCCTCGCGCCCGGCCTCGATCACCTCTTCATGCGTGATCGGGGCCCCGGTGATCCCGGCGGCGGCGTTGGTGACCACGGCGAAGGCCAGGATCTCCATCCCGGCGTGGCGGGCGACGATCGCCTCGGGGACGGTGGACATCCCCACCACGTCGGCTCCCAGGGTCCGGAGCATCCGGATCTCGGCCGGCGTCTCGTAGCTCGGCCCGGAAAGGCAGGCGTAGACTCCCTCGCCGAGCCTCAGCCCGAGCCGGTCGGCCTCGGCCCGGGCGGACTCGCGGAGCCCGGGCGAGTAGGCGGCCGTCAGGTCCGGGAACCGGGTCCCGAGCCGGTCGTCGTTCGAGCCCCGGAGCGGGTTCGACCCGATCAGGTTGAGGTGATCCGAGACGGCGACGAGGTCGCCCGGCCGGAGGTCGGGGTGGATCCCCCCGGCGGCGGCGGTCAGGATCAGGGTCCGGACGCCCAGCGACCGGAGGACCCGGACGGGGAAGGTGACTGCCTCCAGGTCGTGCCCCTCATAATAATGGAGCCGCCCCTGGAGCACGATGACCCGGGTCGGCCCGAGGCTGCCGACGACCAGGTTCCCGGAGTGGCCGGGGACGGTCGGCCGGGGGAAGTGCGGGATGTCGGCATAGGGGACGATCGTCGGTTCCCCCAGCGCGTCCGCCATCGGGCCCAGGCCGGAGCCGAGGACGACGGCGATCCCGGGCAAGTCGGCGACCTCGCGGCGGATGGCGTGGGCGGCGGCCTCGGTCCGCTCGTGGAGGTCGGACAGCTTCATGGTCATAGCAGGATCCCCGCGATGCAGGCCGAGAGGAAGTTGGCCAGTGTGCCGGCCAGCAGCGCCCGGAAGCCGAGCCGGGCCAGGTCGACCCGCCGATCGGGCGCCAGGGCCCCGATCCCGCCGAGCTGGATCCCGATCGAGCTGAAGTTGGCGAAGCCGCAGAGGGCGTACGTCGCGATCGTGAACGAGCGGGGGTCCAGGCCCGCCCCGAGTTCCTTCAGGTGCTTGTAGGCGATCAACTCGTTGAGCACGGTCCGGGTCCCGAGCAGTCCGCCGACGGCCGGACAATCCTTCCAGGGGACCCCCAGGACGAAGGCGACCGGCGAGAGGGCCCAGCCGAAGATTCGCTGCAACGAGGTCCCGGCAGAGCCCAGGCCGAGGTTGATCAGGGCGATCAGGCCGAGGAACGAGATCAGCATGGCCGCGATGTTCAGGGCCAGTTGGAGCCCCTCCCGGGTCCCACGCGAGGCGGCGTCGAGGAGGTTGGCGTCGGGCTTCTCGGCGTCGGGCCGGGCCCCGCCCCGGGTCTCGGGGATCTCGGTCTCGGGGATCAGCATCTTGGAGATCAGAATCGTCCCGGGCGCGGTCATGATCACGGCCGTCAGGATGTGCCGGGGCTCGACCCCGGCGGCGAAGTAGGCCCCCATCACCCCGCCCGAGACGTGCGCCATCCCCGAGGTCATCACCGTGAGGAGCTCGGACCGGGTCAGCCCCGGCAGGTACGGCCGGATCGTCAGCGGGGCCTCGGTCTGGCCCATGAACAGCGAGGCGGCGACGTTGAGCGACTCGGCGCCGCTGGTGCCCATCAGCCGCTCCATCACGATCGCGATCAGCCGGACCACCCACTGCATGACGCCCAGGTGGTACAGGACCGCGAAGAGGGCGGCCACGAAGATCACCGTCGGCAGGACCCGGAACGCGAAGACGAACCCAGCCGGGCCGTCGGGGTCGGTGAGCTTCTCGCCGAAGACCATCTCCCCCCCCGAGAGGGCGCAGTCGAGGACCCGGACCACGCCCCGGCCTGTCATCTCGATCGCATTCCGGCCCGGCTCCCACCGGAGGACCAGCAGCGCGAACGCCCATTGCAGAACCAGGCCCCAGGCCACCACCCGCCGCGAGATCGCCCGGCGGTCGCTCGACAGGACGTAGACCATGCCGAGGATCGCGGCGATTCCCAGGACGCTTTGCAACCGTTCGAGCGGATGGCTGATGAACGAGTCGAAGCGGATGATCCCCTCGGCCACCTTCTCGGGCTTGGGGCCGTTGGCCGGGGCCTGCCCCACGGCGGACCCCGCCACGAGGAGCCCGAAGCAGGCGCCGAGAATCCCGAGGGTCCATCGTCGCATCGATCCCCGCCTTTCCACCTCAGAGCCGCTCGACGATCAGGGGCTCCACCGCGACCGGCCCCTGCTCGATCCGGTACGCCTCGCCGATCATCGCCAGGGCGACCTCGATCCCGGGCTGGTCGTTGACCAGGACCGTGCAGAGCGGCTCGCCGGCCTCGACCCGGTCGCCGACTTTCTTGTGGAGGATCACGCCGACCGACGGGTCGATCGCCGAGTCGACCCGGTCCCGGCCCGCCCCCAGGAGCATCGTGGCCTGCCCGATCGGCCGGGCGGCCAGGGCGTGGACGTAGCCGGCGTACCGGGAGTCGACCTCGATCGACCCGTGAGGCTGCGGGAGCCGCGAGAGGTCGTCGATGGCGTGGAGGTCGCCCCCCTGCGCGGCCACCACCTTCCGAAAGTGGGCCAGGGCCGAGCCGTCGGTGATCGTCCGCCAGCACCGCTCCCGGGCTTCTTCCAAGGTCTCGGCCACCCCGCCCATCACGACCATCTCGGCGGCCAGCTCGATCGAGAGGTCCATCAGGTCGGCCGGCCCGTGGCCCCGGAGACATTCGACGCTCTCGGCGACCTCGACCGCGTTGCCCACCGCCCGGCCCAGCGGCTGGTCCATCCGGGTGATCAGGGCCCGGATCTTCTTGCCCAGGCCCCGGCCGATCGCGACCATCGCCCGGGCCAGGGCCCGCGAGTCGTCGAGCCGCCGCATGAAGGCGCCGTCGCCGGTCTTCACGTCCAGGACCAGGCCGTCGATCCCTTCGGCCAGCTTCTTGGAGAGGATCGAGGCCGAGATCAGGGGGATCGACTCGACCGTCGCCGTGGCGTCGCGGAGGGCGTAGAGCACCTTGTCGGCCGGGGCGATCTCGGCGGTCTGGCCGATCAGGACCAGCCCGCACTCGTTGAGGACCGCCTTGTAGCGATCCAGGTCGAGATCGACCCGGAAGCCGGGGATCGACTCCAACTTGTCCAGCGTCCCCCCGGTGTGGCCCAGCCCCCGGCCCGAGACCATCGGGACCGGTACGCCGGTGGCCGCCACGATCGGGGCGAGGATCAGCGAGGTCTTGTCGCCGACGCCGCCGGTGCTGTGCTTATCGACCTTCAGGCCGGGCGTCCTGGACAGGTCGACCACGGAGCCGGAGCGGATCATGGCGTCGGTCAGGGCGGCGGTCTCGGCGTCGTCCATCCCCCGCCAGAGGATCGCCATCAGGAGGGCCGACCACTGGTAGTCGGCCACAACGCCGCCGATCCCGGCGACCATCCAGTCGATCTCCTCGGAGGAGAGTGCCGCGCCCTCACGCTTCTTCCGGATGACGTCGACCGCTCGCATGAACGACTCCCGGGGCGATGGATCAGGGCCTGGTCCCGAACTGGCGGTCGCCGGCGTCGCCGAGCCCGGGGAAGATAAATCCGGACTCATCAAGCCGGTCGTCGATCGCCCCGACGTGGATGGCCACGTCGGGCATGGCGGCCGAAAGCCGCTCGATTCCCTCGGGCGCGGCCAGGATCGCCAGGAATTTGATCCGGGCCACGCCGCGGGCCTTGAGCAACTCGCAGGCGTGGACCGCCGAGCCGCCGGTGGCCAGCATCGGGTCGACCACCAGGGCCAGGCCGACCCGGGCCACGTCGGGGACCCGGGCGTAATATTCCTCGGGCTGGAGCGTGTGCTCGTCGCGCCGGAGACCAATGTGCCAGACCTCGGCCTCGGGGATCACGTCGAGCACGCCGTCGGCCATCCCCAGCCCGGCCCGGAGGACCGGGACCACGGCGATCGCCTGGGCTAGCGCCCGGCAGGCGGCCCGGGCCAGCGGCGTCTGGACCTCGATCGACTTCATCGCCAGGTCGGCCGTCGCCTCGGCGGCCAGGAGCATCGCCGAGGACCGGACCAGGCGGCGGAACTCGGCCGGGGCGGTCGCCACGTCGCGGAGCGCGGCCAGCTTGCTCAGGACCAGGGGGTGGGTCGACGGGTGGACGGACGCCACGGAGAACTCCCGGGGGGATGCTCGATCGGGGCCGCCGCCGGCCGAGGTGGGAGGCCCGGGCGTCCCGGCCCGGTGCGGCGGCCGGACCCCGAGATGGTACACCATCCCGGGTCCGCCGGGGGAAGCGACTCCGCTTTTTTCCCGATCCGGGGACCGGCCGACCGGGCCCCGCTCATCTTTCGCTCAGGGAATTCGACCAGATCAACCCGAGGGCCCGGATCGCCGCCGAGGAGGGCGTGGAGTCCGGGGGCCGGCTTTGCCCCGGGAACGCGAAAAGGCCGGAGGCGGGACCGGATGGTTCCGCCTTCGGCCAGTTCTCGCGTGCGGTCACGACGTCCCGGCCGATCCGGATCAGGGCCCGAGGCCGCCGTGGGTCCGGAACGGGGTCATGTGGGACGGCTGGTCGAGGAACCAGATCCGCTCCCATTCGTCGCCGGCCTGGCGGAGGTTCTCGGAGTCAACGAGCAACTCCTCGACCCGCCTCGGGCGGTAGGCCGCGTAATGCGGCAGGGGGATGGGGGCGCACCCTTCGCTCAAGGCGAGGATCGCCCCCAGAAGCAACAGGACCGCCACGGGTTTCCGCATTTGGGCTCCTCCCGCCTTCGATACCTCGGGCCGGTCCGACCGCGCAATCCTTCACGCGGGTCCGGTTGGAGGGGCAAGGGAGGGGGCTCCGGAGCCTCGCCGGGGCGTCGCCTCGGTCCGCCTCCTCCTCGTGCCGGGAACGATGCGTGCGTCGGCACGTCGTGGGGACCTCGTCTGGACCGCGACATCGGGCCCCCTCCCTCGGCATGAGGCGAGCGGGTCCTCAGTCGGCCGCGTCGGCACCAGCGGAAGCTTCCGCCTTGGGCGACTTGGCATCCGGCCCGACGGGTCCGTTACCCGTTAAATCGGCATCTTCGGACTCTTCCTCTAGCGGAAGTTTCGCCGGGTCCATCTTTCTGACCAGTTCTTCCATTTCCTTGCCCGGCTTGAAGGTCACCACGTTCTTGGACGGGACGTAGACCTTGTCGCCGGTCCGTGGGTTCCGGGCCTTCCGGGGGGCGCGACGCTTGACCTCGAAGACGCCGAAATTCCGGAGCTCGATCCGCCCTTCGGAAACCAGGGTGTGGATGATCGCGTCGAGGGTCCGCTGGACGATGTCCTTGGTCTTGAGCTGCGTCAGGCCGATGTCCTCGGAGATCTTCTTCACAATCTCTTTCTTGGTCACCTTGGCGGTCTCCCTGGAGGCGGGCTCGGCCCGAGCCGTGGGTCGGTTGGCTCAAAATTATTGCTAGCTTGGACTAATGTCAAGTCGGAAATGGATTGAGCCCCCGCCGAGGGGTCCGCCTTCGGCCGGATCCGGGGCTCAGGGGGCGTCGACTCCGGTCAGGGGCGGGGCGAACCGCCCCTCGTCCCGGGCCCGGGCCAGATGCCGGTGCAGCGGGGCATAGTCCCAGGGCAGGCCGAGGTCGTCAACCAGGCGCTTCAGGCGGGCGATCGATCGCTCGGCGACCTCGGGGGAAGATTCTTGATAGCTCGGGTCGCAGAAATAGACCCGGCAGCCCATCGGTCGGGCCTCGCGGGCGGTGCATCGCCCCTTCGGGTCCTGCCAGGGGCAGGTCGCCCCCTCGTCGAGCGGCCGGGATGGCGGCGGGGCATCGGCCAAAAGCAGGGCGATCTCGGGGGCCGAGGCGAACAGGGTGTGGCCGTATTCCTCGAACCGGCAGCAACGGCCGCTGATCGCGCAGCGGGGGGCCAACCGCGCGACCTCCTCCTCCGTCTCGCGATAGGCGGCGCGGAGGCCATCGCGGAATCGGTCGGGGTCGAGCCCCGCCTCGCCGGGTCCGTTCATGGCGTGTGGACCTTCGCGGCGGTCGCCCGGATCTCCTCGACGGTGAAGACCCGGCCCCGGCCCGATCCCGGGCAGACCGAGGTCACGTGATCCCAGTCCTCGGGCGAGGCGATGTTCTCGGGCCAGAACGGCCAGGTCCGGCACTGGACCGGTCGGGCCTCGTAGACCGTGCAGCCGGCGGACTTGTCCCAGAAGATACAATCGCCGCCGGGCCGCTCGATCAGGCTGAGCCGGTGGCCGACCCGCCGGACGTACCGCCGACCGAAGTCCTCGACCGCCTCGCCCCGATTTTCGGCCAAACGGGCGATCTCCTCGGCATCGACCCAGACGTAGCCGGGCGCTCCGGTGCAGCAGGCCCCGCATCGGGTGCATTCGAAGGCCAGGCCCTCGCGATACCAGGGAGCAACTTCATCTCGACTCATGCGACTTCCTCGATCCCTCCGTTCTCCTCGGACCGGACCCGAGTGTAGCAAGCCCGGGCCGGCCCGACAACCCGCCCCGGCCCCAAACCATAGTCGAGCCGTGAGTTGCGAGATTTCCCGCGGTCCGGGGCCACGGGCAACTTTGACCGGGGCCCGGGGCGAGTGCGGCACTCCTCGTCGGAGACGGCCGGTACCGGATTCGCCAGACGCGACGGCACGTGTTATCTTCGGGTCGGCCCTCACCTGGGGCGGAGTGCCACGCCGGTCCATCATCGGGTGCGACCCGGCCGACACGATCGAAAGGAGCGACGCGCGATGATCCGACTCACCCAGGCGATCGCCGCGGTGATGGCCTGCACCGTGGCCTCGGGGGCGGCCGGCGGGGTGGTGGGGGCGGCCATCGGCACGTTCGCCCCGGGATTTGTCCTCTGGCTTCAGGGCCTCCCCAAGGGGCAGCCCCCGCTCGACCCCACCGAGTTCGGCCTCGGCCTGGGGGTCGTCAGCGGCCTGTTCCTCGGCGCCGCGGTGGGGTCGTTCCTCGTCGCCGTGATCGCCTGGCGGGACGCCTGGCTCGCCCGCGCCGGGCTGTCCGTGGAGGCGATCCGGGCCGCGAGCAAGGCCGAGGCCGGGGCCTTCTGACCCGCCGCCTCAGCCGCCGATGGCGTGCATCAACCGTTCGGGCTTGATGAAATTGAATGTGTTGATCTCGTGGCCCGCCCACTTGCCGGCGACGCTGTCGCGGAGGGCCCGGGCGAGGGGCTCGTCGTCGAGGCCGCCCCGGAGGAGGGGGCGGAGGTCGGATTCGTCAAGGGCGAACAGGCAATTCCGGAGCTTGCCGTCGGCGGTCAGGCGGATCCGGTTGCAGCTCCCGCAGAAGGGGCGGCTCACCGAGGCGATCAGGCCGACCCGGCCCCCGCCGTCGAGGTAGTCGTAGTCGAGCGCCGGGGCCCTCGGATCCTGGGCGGGGTCGGGGCGGAGCGGGCCGATCCCTTCGGAGAGGCGGGCCAGAATCTCGGCGGCCAGCAGGACCTTGCCTAGCTCCCAGAGGTTCCCGGCGTCGAGAGGCATGTACTCGATGAACCGGAGTTCCAGGCCGTGCTCGCGGGCGAACGCGCCGAGGGGGACGACATCAGGCTCGGTGAACCCCTTGATGGCGATCGCGTTGAGCTTGACCGGCCCAAAGCCGGCGGCCTTGGCGGCGAGGATCCCCTCGATCACCCGGTCCAGGCCGTCGCGGCGGGTTAGCTCGCGGAATCGGGCGGGGTCGAGGGTATCGAGGCTGATGTTGATCCGCCCGAGGCCGGCGTCCCGGAGTTCGCGGGCCATCGGGGCGAGCAAGATCCCGTTTGTGGTCAGCCCCAGGTCGCGGATCCCGGGGATCGCGGCGAGCTTGGCGACCAGCGTCGGCAGGTCGCGGCGGACCAGCGGCTCGCCTCCGGTCAGCCGGATCTTGTCGACCCCCAGCCCGGCGGCGACCCGGACCAGCCGCTCGATCTCCTCGAAGCTCAGCAAATCCCGGCGCGGGAGGAACCGGACCGACTCGGGCATGCAGTAGGTGCAGCGAATGTTGCAGCGGTCGGTGACGCTGATCCGGAGATTGTTGTGAACCCGGCCAAAAGAGTCGATCAGGCGTTCGGGCTGGGGGGGCATGAGTGCCTACCGTACGAGGAGATCGAATGACCGAACAGGGCGATCAGAAGCCGTCGGCCAGATGGAAGGACCGTTCTTTCGGCGTCAAGGCGACCACGATCGAAACCGCCCTCCGCTCCTCCGCAGTCAGCGACCTTTTGAGGAGATCCCAGACGACTTGCTGACGATCCATGTCATCCATTGATGAAAATCGGTCAGATGTCACGAACACGACGACCCCGTCCCGGGTGGACAGGCCAATCTCGTCGGGGGCGAAGCCGTCCCGCAGGAAAGCCCCACGCACCTTCTCGGCGAGTTCATCTATTCCGCCCACAGGGTCACTCCCCTCTCGATGATTCGCGTGGAAGCCTCCAACAACTTCCGGAGATTTTCTTTCAGGACGTCGCCCTTGATGCCGTGGGCGAGGCCCATTTCATGAAGATGCGATCGAAGACGTCCTTCCGAGGCGTAGCGAACGCTATTGTTCCAGAGGCGGTTGACCGTGCCGATACTCCCGCCAAGCTCTCGCTTCAGGCGGTCGAACTCGTCGTCATCCAGGCCCGCGGTCCCGCGGATGGTGAGCAGGCCGCTCTGATCCAGGAGGATCTGTAGGTCGTGGCGTCCGTCAAATTCCTTCGTCCGCCTGGTGATGAACGCGCGAAGCATGCACTCGACGGCCACTCCGCAAGAGTAGTAAGCCAGCGGATGATGATTCGTGGAGCGTTTATCCCGGCTGTCCTGACGATACAGATCTTGGGCCTGTTTGATCCGTTCGAGTGAGGCCCGATAATAGTCGCGAGACTCGAAGTTCATTGCCGGCTCGGGCCAAGATCCTTCATTCGCCAATGTCCTTGCGGACTTGACCACGAGGACCGCGATATTATAGCAGATAGCCCGCGATCCCGAAAATCCTACGGGGCTCCCGTATGTTCGCCGCCGGGGTGGACCCATTCCTCGGTCCCGTCGGCCCAGGTCTCTTTCTTCCAGATCGGGACGACCTCCTTGAGGGTGTCTATCAGCCACCGGCAGGCGTCGAACGCCTGGTGCCGGTGCGGACAGCTCACGGCGACGACGACGCTGACCTCGCCGAGTCCGAGGTGGCCGACCCGATGGACGAGGGCCACCTCCAGGATCGGCCAGCGCGACCGGGCCTCGGCCTCCAGGTCGGTCAGGGTCTTCAAGGCCATCCCGGGATACGCCTCGTAGTCGAGCGAGGTGGTCCGGCGGTCGCCGGTCATCTCGCGGACGGTCCCGAGGAACGAGCAGACCGCCCCCGCCAGGTCCGAGCGGACCCGATCGGTGACGGCGGCGTGGTCGATCGGACGGTCGGTGATCTCGATCATGGGAGGTCCGGGGAGCCGCCGCTGACGGGCGGGATCGCGGCCAGTTCGGAGCCGGGAGGGATCGGGAGGTCGTCGGGGGCGTATTCGGAGTCGACCGCGATCCGGAGGGTCGGCAGGATCGGGCCGAGCGCGGGGCAGGCCCGGGACAGGGCCGCCTTGAGGTCGGCGACGGTGGATTGATCGGGGAGGTCGACCGTCAGGCTCGGGCGGCCGGCCCTCTCCTTGGCCAGGGCGAAGAGGAGGACGGTCGCTTCCACGGGCGGGGGCTCCCGGTGATCACGGCGGAACCCCACCCAACCTTCCCCGAGAGGGGACGGTTGGGCGAGGGGGGCTCGATGTCGATCGGGGCGGGGCGAACGATCCCGCCGGTCCCTGGTTTACTTGGCGTGGTGGTGGCCGAGGATCTCGTGGATCAGGCCGTGGAGGGTGGCGAGGCCCTTCTCGACGTCGGAGCCAAGATTCAGGCCGAGGGCCCGGCGGTTCCGGGAGGCGAGGGATTGGAAGTCGCCGAGGGCCTGGGCCTTGACCAGGGTGGCGAAGCCGCAGGGGTAGCCGGGGATCGGCAGGTCGGCGCCATCCTCGGCGGTCAACTGGAGGAAGACGCCGCCGTCGGAGCCCCCCTTGTGGAGCTGGCCGGTCGAGTGGAGGAACCGGGGGCCGTAGCCGGTCGTGGTGGCGACCTTCAGGGCGTTGCGGAGGTGGCGGCGGAGCTTGAGGATCGCCTCGTCGCGGCCCGGGGTCTCGTCGAAGTACTGGGTGATCGCCACGTAGTCGCCCGGCTTGACCCGGTCGAAATGGGCCTTCAGGACGGCGGCGAACAGCTCGCGGCCGGACTTGGTCCCGGCGGCCTTGAGGAGCTGACCCTTGTTCCCGGGGTCGGAGACCAGGGTCAGACCGTCGAAAGTGGCGACGGTCTCCTGCGCCGGCAGGGCGCCCTTCTCCTTGTAGACTTCCAGGAGGGCCTTGGTGTTGTCCTTGCTCTCCTGGACGTTGGGCTGGTCGAACGGGTTGATCCCGATCACCTTGCCGGCCAGGGGGGTGGCGATCTCCCAGCGGAAGAACTCGGCGCCGAGGTCGATCGGCTCGACCAGGACGAGGTCGATGACCGGGTGGCCGGCCTCGGAGAGGGTCATCAACTCCTCGTTCCGGGCGGCCGGCGGCGAGTCCTGGGTCCGGACCTGGACGAAGACGCGGTCATTGCCGTACGACTTGGGCTCGCCCAGCGGCTCGCCGGCGACCGGGAGGATCCCCCGGCCTTCCTTGCCGGTGCTCTCGGCGATGAGTTGCTCGATCCAGAGGCCCAGGGCCTCCAGGGGCGGCGGGGTGACCAGCGTGACCTTGTCGCGGCCGAGCTTGGCCAGGGTTCCGATGGCCGCGCCCAGGGCGGCGCCGGGGTTCTGCTTGATCGGAATGTCGGGCTTGCAGGCGGCGACGGCGATCCCGGCGTGGTCGATGATCTGGGCGACGTCCAGGCCCATCAGGGCCGCGGGGACCATCCCGAAGTAGGACAGGGCCGAATACCGGCCGCCGATGTCGCTGGGGTTCAGGAAAATCTTCCGGAAGCCGTCGCGCTGGGCGTCGGCCTCCATCTTGGTGCCGGGGTCGGTGATGGCGATGAAGTTCTCGCCCGCCTTGTCGCCCTTGATCGCCTTGACCTTGGCGAAGAAGTAGGCGTAGAAGACGGCCGGCTCGGTGGTCCCGCCGCTCTTGCTGGCGACGATGAAGAGGGTCTTGGCCGGGTCGATCTGGCCCTCGATCCGGCGGATCGTGGCGGGGACCGTGCTGTCGAGGACCAGGAGGGTCGGGTGGCCGGCGACCGGCTTGTTGACCTTCCGGAGGACCTCGACGCAGAGGCTTGATCCGCCCATCCCCATGACCACGACGTGCTGGTAGCCCGCCTTGGCGATCTCATCGGCGAACGCCTTGAGCTCGGCGGCGTGCGGCTTGACGACCTCGGGGACGGTCAGCCATCCCAGGGCGTTCCCGATGGTCTTGACGGCCTCGGGGTCGGTCTTCCAGAGGGTCGCGTCCTTGTCCCACATCCGCCGGACGGCCTTCTCCTTCTCGAAGCCTTCCAGAGTCTCGGAGACGGCCTTGGAATACGGCTCGGAGAGGATGGCGGTGCAGCCGATCCGGCGGCCCTGGAGGATCTTGACTTGCTTCTCGTCGATCGCCCCGAAGAGCTGCTCGAACGAGTCGGAGAACGACTTGACGCCGTCGGCCAGGAGCTTGTCGGTGATGCTCTTGAGGTCGACCCCCAGCGCCCCCAGCGCGTCGATTTGCTTCCGGGCCTCGTCCATTCCCTGGGTCAGGGTGGCGGCGGCCTGGCCGTGGTCCTTGAAGGCGTCGTAGGCCGCCCGGGGCATGGTGCTGACGGTCTCGGGGCCGATCAGGCCGGCGGTGTAGAGGGTGTCGGGGTACTTCGGGTTCTTGGTCCCGACCGACGCCCAGAGGACGCGCTGGACCTGGGCCCCCTTGGCCTTGAGCGGGGCGAACCCGGGGCCGTGGAAAAGCTTCTGGAAGATGGCGTAGGCGTTCTTGGCGTTGTCGATGGCGACGTGGCCGAGGGCGGCTTCGAGCTTCGCCTTGGCGGCGGGGTCGGTCGTCTCCTTGATCCTGGCCTCGATCCGCTTGTCGGCCTCGGAGTCGATCCGGGAGACGAAGAAGCTGGCGACCGAGGCGACCTTGTCGACTGGCAGGCCGGCGTCGACGCGCCGCTGGATGGCCTTGATGAAGGTCCGGGCGACGGCCTCGTAGGCCTCGACGCTGAACAGGAGGGTGACGTTGACGTTGACCCCGGCGAAGAGCAGCTCCTCGATCGCGGGGAGCCCTTCGGGGGTCCCGGGGATCTTGATCATGGCGTTGGGGCGGTCGAGCAGGCCCCAGAGCTTCTTGCCCTCTTCGAGGCTTCCCTTGGTCTCGTGGGCCAGGTAGGGGGAGACTTCCAGGCTGACGTAGCCGTCATAAGCCTCGGTCCGGTCGTAGACCGGGCGGAAGGCGTCGAGGGCGGCCTTGATGTCGGCGACGGTCAGGGCCTGGTAAATCGCGTCGCGACCGTTCCCCTCGCCGACCATCACCTGGACATCGGCATCATATTCCGAGCCGGAGCTGATGGCCTTCTGGAAGATGGTCGGGTTGGAGGTCATCCCCTGGAGGCCGTCCTCCTCGATCAGTCGCGTGAGTTCGCCGGCCTCCAGCATCTGGCGGCTGATGTCGTCGAGCCAGATGCTGGTGCCCAGGGCCTGGAGGGCTGCCAGCGAGGTCGTCGATGCGGTGGCCATGGGAAGGATCTCTCTCGAAAGGGATTCGACCTGGAGGAAACGGGCCGGACCGATTCGGGCCGACCCTCGGCCCATTCATCCATCCATTCGACCGTCCAACGGGCGGGCCCGCCGCGGGCAAGTCCCGCCACCCGGTTACTCCCAAGTTAGCCGATGGTCGAGGCCGATGCGAGTCCCTTTCGCGGCGGCGGTCACTTCGACCGGGTCAGGTTCTCGAACAGATAGAGCCCGCTCTTGCCGGGGCAGACGAGGTCGACGTCGCCGTCCTTGTCGATGTCGACGGCGGTGATCTCCAGGCCGGTCCCGGCGGTCCCGGGGGGGAAGTCCTTCTGGGCGTCGCGCTTCGGGCCCTCCTTCGGGGCGTCCTTCGCGGCCTCGCCCTGGAAGATGACGTGCCGGTCCCACTTCTTGCCGGCCCGGTCGAAGGTGAAGTAGGCGATCACCGGGGCCTCGACGTCGCCGGCCTCGATCTCGTGGGCGTAGACTCGCTTGCCGGTGATCATCTCGTCGGCCTTGCCGTCGCTGTCGAGGTCGGCCCAGAGCAGGGTGTGGACCGAGGAGAACGACTCGTCGATCGGGGCCTTCGTCCAGGTCCGCTCGCCGCCGGGGCCCTTGCCCTGCTTCCGCCAGTAGAGGCCGAAGGCGTGGCCCATGCCATGGATGAGGTCGGAAAGCCCGTCGCCGTCGACGTCGCGGGCGAGGATCTGGATCCCGCTGACCTTCAGGTCCCAGTCGGGATGCCAGGGCCAGGTGGCGGCGGCCTTGGGGTCGGTCGGGGCCTCGAACCAGCCCTTCGGGGTGAGGAGGTCGACGCGGCCGTCGCCGTTGACGTCGCCGGTCCCGACGCCGTGGCCGGCGGCGGCGGTCCCGAAGTCGTGCTTTTTCCAGACCCGCGTTCCCTTGTCTCCGTTCATCGTGAGGGCCCCGGGGGAGTACCAGGCGACGACGTTGACCGAGTTGGGCAGGATGTCGAGCTGGCCGTCGCCGTCGACGTCGACCATCACGGCGGCCTCGATTTTGCCGGGCCTGTCGATCTCGTGGTAGATCCAGGGCTCCCCCTTCTTACCGGGGTTCTCGACCCAGCCGACGTTTTTGTCGAAGTACGAGCAGGTGATGAAGTCCATCTTGCCGTCGCCGTTGACATCCATCGGGATGTTGGCGAAGTCGTTGCGGTAGGTCCCGACCTGCGCCACCTTGCGGACCGGATAAGGCTTCCAGTCCGGCGCGTTGTACCAGGTGTCGCCCGAGACGATGTCGAGCTTGCCGTCGTTGTCGGCGTCGAGGACGCCCGCGCACTCGAAGACGCTCCGGGCGTTGATGTCGTGCTTCTTCCAGCGGGGCTCGACGGCCCTGGCCTGAACGGCGATCAGGGCCAGGGCGATTGATACCAGCGCGATCCGGGTCCGGGGCATGGGGGCGGTCCTCCGTCGGCGGGGGCGTCAGTCGTCATCATCGTCCGGGTCGGCGGCTTCGTCGTCATTGTCGTCGGCGTGGACCTCCCAGCCGAGGGCGGTCGCGGCCTCCTGGATGGCCCGGGTAGCGGGGTTGGGGTCGTGGTCGTCGTGGAGCTCGAAGTTGATCGCGGCGGCGTGGCCATTCTCGATCACGACGTAGCCCCTGAGCCGGATCGGGGCGACCTCCAGCCAGGTGACCGTCGAGGATTCGCGGCTGAGGATCACCGGGCCGCCCGACTCGGAGAGGGCGACGACCCAGTCGTCGACGGTCCGGGGCGGGGTCTTCCAGGCCGGGAGGGCGAGATATTCCACCATCGTTCCGATCCGCCGTCCCGATCGGCCCGACGTCGGCCTGGGCTTCCGAGGCCCGGGACGGCCCCTCCTCTCTGTCCCTGCTAGGTTAGCGGACCGTCGGGC